>Ga0208687_1000374_pt1 | contig 33623 bp, 43 predicted proteins | sample June2015DPH_6_10_FD_184695 | JGI IMG/M metagenome (GOLD analysis project Ga0208687, IMG submission 184695) | Peatland microbial communities from SPRUCE experiment site at the Marcell Experimental Forest, Minnesota, USA - June2015DPH_6_100... | ecosystem: Environmental > Terrestrial > Soil >...
CGTGATGATAGGAAAACAAGACGTGATGATAGGAAAACAAGACGTGATGATAGGAAAACAAGACGTGATGATAGGAAAACAAGACGTGATGATAGGAAAACAAGACGTGATGATAGGAAAACAAGACGTGATGATAGGAAAACAAGACGTGATGATAGGAAAACAAGACATGATGATAGGAAAACAAGACATGATGATAGGAAAACAAGACGTGATGATAGGAAAACAAGAAGAAACTATAGGAGAAATAAGAAATTTGAGAGATGACCTAAAATTATATTTTGACAAAAGATTTGAAATTTTGGAAAAAGACGTTTTCCTAATAAAGAAAAAGATGTGTATAGCATAGTAAGACATCCTCCATCTTGCATACAGATTACCCACATGTAGATGATATAACAAGTTACGATATTTCTGGTATTAAAATAAGCCACGGATATATTGTGATATCACATGCACCAAGACCAAATTTGACATTGGCATAGTCTGAAAGCGCACATGAATAAAAGAAGAAAAATTTGACAGGTAAATAAAGGATGAAGATTTGACATGACGGCACAAGTCATGATAGAAAATTTATCAAATATGATAAAAGAAGAAATCGTGAAACTTAACTTCCATGAACCTTATGGTGAAGGAGTTAGGCCAATAGAACCAATTATCTTTAGAGCGTATAAAGTAGATGACAAGAAGATTATAATAACAATAAAAGAATCAGAAAATGGTGAAGAAAGTATATTTTGCAATTACTTGGAAGACGAATCTGAAATGAATACCTTCTTTGAAGGAATATCTGTAGACACTGTTATAATGGACAACTCTACATTTGGAACACATTATGGATATTGCGAAAATCCCAAATGCGAACATGTTAGGACATCTTTCAGTATTTATGATGATACTATTGAAAATGATATCTACTTTTTTGAAGGTCTGTGGTCTCCACCTGAAGAATACGTAGAAAATGGAATACTTGAAGATTGTTCTTATAAGGATAGAGATGATATTATCGGATCATACATTAGTTTTTATTTGAATGATTTCTTTTCATGCCAAGAAACTGAAGAAGATAATACGGAAATAGGGACATTTGAACCATCGATGGATCAAGAATTGGAAAATAAACAGATTATGGAGTCTAGAGATATAATATGTGACTGTGGGTCTAAATGGAAAAATAGAGAAGCTGCTAAAAATGATATAATATCAATGATTAAGAAAAATGGTTATTGTCCATATGTTGTTGAAAACAAAAATGCGTCAATAAGAATATTGGCAATATGCGAACACAAAAAAATTCCTAATATAGGAATGTACAATATTATCGACGTTCAGCATAAGGGAAAGAAAAAATGGGAGTGGGACCAAAGCCAAGAATACAACAGTTCCATATCTGGTCGTTTTATAGACGACCTTTGTGATGACTGTTCTGGGAGAAAAGAGAGCGTAGTTTGCGACGTTAGGATTATCCCAGAGATATATAAGAATGAAACATTAGATACTCAAATTAAGAAAGCAGATATTTTTTATGATATCGAAAAAGGGATACAAAGAACTATGGATAATGCATGGGCAGAGATACAGTACAAAGAAGGCACTGTTTCTCAGCCAGTTATCGACGAGTCTATGGTAGACTGCTCACTAGACCCAAATTTTCTAGATAAAATAAGTTCCATACATATATTTGGTTCTGGGAAGACAATAGCAAAATATCCACTGGATAGAAAAGAAAATATATCTTTTATTGCCACCCAAGATATAATTCAAAAAATCGAAGAATCAGGAAAATGGCGTATTGTGAAGGTGAACAACGTTTTTCATGCGGTCAAAAATCCAGATGACAACATAATTTTTGATATTCCAGAAGAATTAGATTTCTCTGGAAAACTAGTAGTTTTTGGAAAAACCGGTTCCGGAAAATCAACGTTGTTATCGTATCTTGGAAGATTAGCGACCTCTGAAAACAGAAATGTTTTCACGATTGAATCTCCAAAATCATTATCTATCAAAGACGCAACATGTCTAGATAACAACGAGAGTGTAGTTAATACTGTTTTGTTGTGCCGCCCTGATCTTGTTTTGTTCGATGAAATAAGAGACAAGAAACATTTTGCCCAACTTAAACAACTATCATTGGCTTGTCCTGATATTATTGGTAGTTTCCACGCCACAGAAATATTCGAAGCTTTGGCTAGATTCTCCAGCCTAAACGGAGATAGAAGCTATGGCGAACTATCGACCGTAGCAAACAAATTTGTTCATATACAGAATGGAAAAATTGTCAATTGGTATACTCTGGAGACCACATTAAGCTCCAAATTGAGAAGCGAGTTTTATTGTGATGGAGAAAGACCTGTTACAGAAATTAGAGATAGAAATAATAATGTTGTTGGATGGTTGTTCTATTTCGCCAATGATATAAATATAGTAAAAAATGATAAATATCGGGGAAATAAAAAGAATAGTGGATGGTATGAATCTACCAGAATCCGCCACGGGAAACCAAAAAAGATACTTGTGAAATCATGACTATAGTCCATAATTGATAATTGGTGAGAAGATAGAATGAGTAACGAAAATTTGGATGAGAAAGTAGAAGACAATGAAAATTTGGAGGAGAGAATAGAAGACATACTTGGAGATGTAAAAAAAGGAGGACTAACTAAAGACGCAATCGCAATGGTAATTTGTCTTGAAGATGAAATTGAAATGTTGAGAGAACAAATTGATTTTGCAGAGTTAACTATTACACTGATTAAGAATAGAAAGATTTTTGCAAATTACAAAGGAGACAGAGATAAACCATATGATGTAGATCAATTTTCGCTATGCAGAAATCTTGAAGGATGACACGACATTATTGGTCGAACATAAATTATGAGAATTGAGATATATCATAAACGATAAACTTTGAGAAAAGTAGAGTTACAAAACATATAAGACCGCCAAGATTGAAAACTACATGCCCTGAAGAAAAATCATATTGTAGTGATGGTATGTGTTTATCAGGTATCAACGGTCCGGTTTAAGACAAGTCTCCATTAGAACAAGGATCGAAATTTGAAACTAAAAAAGGAACAATCAAAATTGTGTGGAGCTTGATATATAATTCCATTAGAACGAGGATTAAAACGATAAATCCACACCTTCAGCGAATCGGCTTCTGTCATTCTTCAAGATATGTCAAACGCTTCCATTAGAACAAGGATTAAAACTATGTATCGAAATTTGAATATGGAACAAATTTGGATTTGAGAGACATTTCCATTAGAACAAGGATTAAAACTAGCATAACTGGACAGTTGTTTAAATTTTAGAGACACTTCCATTAGAACAAGGATTAAAACTATATATCGCTCATATCATAACAGGTACGTACTATGATTTAAGAGACACTTCCATTAGAACAAGGATTAAAACATTTCCTCTTCGTTTTTGTTGTATCGAAAATATCTAATTTAATAGATACCTCTATTAGAACAAGGATTGAAACTATTTCCGCCTAGGTGTAATGAAACATGCTTCCATTAGAACAAGGATTAAAACGCAAATATTCACGTAGACCTACTGAAATTTCTGAGTTCAAGATGGACATCCCTTAGAATAAGGATTGAAAACTTGATTTCAACATGCACAATCACCAACGTTGATCCATTTCGATATATGCACATTTCCACTAGAACAAGGATTGAAATGGTTTAGGCGCAGGCACATATGTCGTCCCGAATTCTATAGTTAATTCCATTAGAAAAAGGATTGAAACGGATAATTGGTTGTTACGAGCAGACGTATATGATCAAAGAGACATTTCCATTAGAAGAAGGATTAAAACAGTCTCGAAGGTTCGAAAGAAAATGAGGAAGAAAAAATAATGTCAAAAACACATAATGACGAAGATATTATAGAGGTTAGCTTCCCGAAGATCAACCATTTTTGGATTGATTCTGGATTATTGGGGCTATATAGGATAGCAGAACAATGTAATAGTAAAGATTTAAACGTCGAAATGTCAATAAGTGATAATGGAGTTGCATTTAAAGGTACTGAGTCAGATGTAGACAAATTTCTCCACAGCGTATACGAAATTCTTCTGTCTCAATATTACAACACATCTTCAAGAAAACAAGTAGATAATAATGATCAATTTTATTATGATTCAAAAAACGACAAATTTGTAAGATTCCCAAAAATTAAAACAATGGGGATAGCAGAACTAATTTTCAACCACGCAACAACACCAACCAAAACAGCAATTAAGTATGAAGAAGATGGTACTCTCCCAAAGGACTATGAGCATCTACAAGAATCTCTGAAAAGTTTTCTCTTTGATACTGGAATAAAACATGGCAATAAACTACTTATAGACGGACCTTATGAGACAAGACCCAAAATATATATAGATGTAAAGGAAGGAAAGCCAAAAGGTACATGTTTTCTTTGTGGAAACTTATCTCATTCGTTAAGTGACATAGGAAGTAGTGTATTTCCAATGATTACTGGCAAATCAGGCGTATTGTCTTTTAATTCGATGGGGAACAGTCCAGAAAAAGTTTGTTGGAAATGTTCGTATATTTCCAAATTTGTCCCGGTCGTTGGTTTCTATGTTATGAACAGAGGCGCGTTGCACATGTACCTACCATATTCTTCTAGCCTAGAAAAAATGAATTATGTACAGAAAAATTTACAAATTATAAGAAAAGATGATCCAAACTTATTTAGTAATTTTGACCAACAACTAGGAGGTTTTTTCCAAAGACCATTTGAACAGTTCTTCTCATTTCTATATTCTCTATATAGGATAGTTATGGTTAAAAAAACTGTGCTAGATGGCGACAGTGGTTATGAACTTGACTATGAAAAACTTTTTGATATTACTCTGTCAAAAGCCCCAGTTGGATACTACGTGGTAGATACTGAGAGATTTAGCAATGCACAAATGGGAAAAATGATATGGTTTTTCCAGGGATCAGTCTATTTCTTTAGACTAATGGACCGCATGGAAAAGAATAACATAGACATTAAGAACGTTATGACATTATTGATAGATTCCAAGGAAAAAAATGTAAAAAAGAAATTGTTGAACAATAAAGCAATATATGACAGAAAGACATTATTGAGAAATAGAATATGCGAAAGAATATTAAATATGCAAAGTATTGTAGATATGGTTGAGAAGCACGTCTTTAGTATAAACAAATCAGATATCAAAAATATTAGGCCTCTGCATGATTTTGTCATAACATATGAGAAAATATTGAATGAAGAAGGAGAAGTTATGAAGCAAAACGTAATAAACGTAGCGATAAGTCTAGGAAAAAGTATAGGAAATTCTATTGGTGGAGAAAACGAGCGTTTCAAACCAAGAGAAGGTAAAGACTATCTCTTCAGATTGAGAAGAGCGAGAAAGATAGAAGATTTTCTTAATGAGATCAATAGAATTCAGATAAATTACGACGTATCTGTTAGTAGAGACTTATACGAAATTGGACAAGCGATTGAAGAAAATTTTACAGAATTCAAACAATTCTGTATGATCGTCGCTCTGAACATGTTTAATTATAGAGTAGAAAAACAATGGACAAAAAAACAGAAAAAAGATAATAATGGAGACAACAACGTAGAAAACATGGAGAAGAACATATGAACAATGATAAAGTATCACAAGAGAACAATATCTCAATAAAGGATGAAGATAAATCGATAAAAAGTACCAAAATATTGACATTGACATATCTGATAAAGGCATCATTCACATCTTTAAATGGATCTGATAAAGAAGCAGACAATATGTCAAATATTAAAAAAATAACAATGGAAAAGGAACAATTTCCATATGCATCTCCCCAGGCGTTGCGAAGGGGTATTAGAAACCAATTGGGAGTTTTAGGAGAAAAATTATCTGAAGGTGTAGAAACAACTATAGCAAAAGGTGCAGCATCAACTCAAAGAAGACCTGAAGAATATATCGACGACGATTTGTTTGGATATATGGGAACAGAAGAAGCGTCTGAAAATGCCAAAGGAAGATCAATTATCCGTGCTTCCATTATCAGAATTACGCCATTGGTAGCTCTCAGCAAGTATGAAGGAGACCTAGATTTCGGTACAAACTTTATGAGTGTAAAAACTGGAGGAAACCCAAACATCTTTGAAACAGAAATTCATTCAGGTATTTATAGGGGAACAATTCTCATAGAGCTTGATAGGGTAGGAAGAGGGGACGGATTTAAAAAAGAGTTGGACAACAAAGAGAAAGCGAGAAGAGTAAAGGTTCTATTGGTGGCAATAAAAAATTTGTGGATGCCTGGAAGACAGACAAGATTTCTAACAGACATATCGCCAAAATTTATGATAGCAGCGATGCTTAAAACAAAGAATCCAATATTTCTAGAAAGTGTTTTGGTAGAAGATAATGTGATAAATAGTGACATTCTTGAGGAAACAATAAAAGATTTCAAGAATGAGATAGTGTCTTGTGTTATTGGAATGAGAAGGGGCATATTTACTATAGAAACAAAGGATAATGAGACAAAAGATAATGAGGCAAAAGATAATGAGGCAAAAGATAATGAGGCAAAAGATAATGAGGCAAAAGATAATGAGGCAAAAGATAATGAGGCAAAAGATAATGAGGCAAAAGATAATGAGGCAAAAGATAATGAGGCAAAAGATAATGAGGCAAAAGATAATGAGGCAAAAGATAATGAGGCAAAAGATAATGAGGCAAAAAAGAACGAGACAATAGAAAAAGGCATGAATTCAGCAGGATACGTGTTACAAAATATTAGAACAATAGGAGATGCATTCGAAGAGATGACAAGATGGACAGATGATTATTACACGTAGATAAGAGAAAATAAGAAAAACAATAGAAAAACGGATAAGGAGAGATTCATGAAAATTTTTTCGGTCAAAGGAATATCTGTTACCGCCTCTTTTCGAGTTCCCGAGACTCATACTTTCCAACAAACATTACCTTTGCCACCAAAGACGTCTGTTATAGGCATGATAGGTGCTGCTTTAGGACTCAAACTGGAAAACGCTCACAAATATGTAGAAGATAATGAGATCCTTGTTGGTATTTGTGGTACGCATAAAGGTTTCATGAGGGACTTATGGAAATATAGAAAAATAAAAGCCAATGAAGAGACTGGCAGTGTATTAATAAGAGAATATAATTGTTATAACGAGTTTGACCTATATTTTGGGTCAGACAAGGCAGACTTAACAGACTTAAAAAACGCAATATATTCTCCTGTATATCCTCTGACAGCAGGAAATAGCGACGACATTATGAAAGTCTCCAAGATATCTGATATCTTTACAGTACAAAAAGAAAAATTATATAGATTCGAGAATATGATTCTGCCTGGAGATGTTACAGGATCTTATAAATGCGACATCGATCTCAGCAAAACTCCAATCACCAAAGCCGTGTATTGTCCTTCAGTATTTATTCTGCCAACAAAGTTCGATTTTAAAAGAGGAAAAGAAAGAAGAGTAGCAAAAAAAGATTTGTTTACATTTGTCAATACTGCTATAGTACTTCAAAGTCCTATTGACGGTTATATCGTAGAAGATAGAAGTGTTGTTCTTCTATGAAAAGTATTGACAACACTAAGGGCGTTACATATTGGGCAAAGCCAGATCAATCTTATGAGCGTCATATCCGTGCTACATACGACGCCTGGAAAGATACGATAAGATCGAAAAAGAATCTTATAGAAAGAGTATGCAATGTGTACGGACTAAAAAAAGAACATTTCTTAAAGAGTTCACTTTTGACCGTTGTACTACACGACATTGGTAAAAACATAGAACCTTTCCAAAAAATGATGGAAGCAAAGATAAATAATGAGAGATTCGACATAAGAAAAAACTATAGACATGAACTTGCATCATTTCCATATGCTCTACTTGGAGGATTATATTTATCAAGAGAGAGCTCTGAGAGTTTGTCATATTGCAAGTTTCCATTTGAATCGTTAGTGATCCTTGGACATCATAAAAAAATAGATCCTGTATTATTATCCTTTGCAAGAGAATGTAAAAGCGAAAAACCGAAATACTTAAACGATGGAATTAGACATGCTATAAAACTGGCAGAAGAGATATTTGAAAGAGAAGGATTTTCATTTCCAAAAATTCCTATTCATGAGTATAACCCGTATATAGAAGTTTCCAAGATGATAGGCTACGATGGAGCATTTGCAAAAATTTATGAAAAAGAAAAAAATAGCAAACATAAAGAAGATAGCAAACATAAAGAAGATAGCAAACATACAGAAGATAGCAAACATACAGAAGATAGCAAACATACAGAAGATAGCAAACATACAGAAGATAGCAAACATACAGAAGATAGTAACAGTGTAGAAAGAATTAGAGTAATATACGCTACTTTGAAGGCCATTCTTCACTATTCAGATTGGCATGCGTCGGCAAATATACCTATAAACTACTCTCTGAAATACAATGACATAGACATTATTAGTGAAATTAAGAAAAGATGTATAAACAAAAACGTCAAGTTTGACGGATTGAGACCTTTCCAAAAAGAATGCAGCTCTATATTGGGTAATGTCATATTAATAGCACCTTGTGGAAACGGGAAAACTGAGGCATCTATACTATGGGCACTGAGTAACATAAAAGATATGAAAGAAGGAAAATTAATATATCTATTACCAACAATGGTTACTGCAAATAGTATTTATAGAAGACTAGGAGACTATTTTGGAAAAGAAAATGTAGGACTTAGCCATTCGACAGCATCCATTCTGTCGAAAGAGGAATATGAAGAGTATCATGAAAAAGATAATAGAGAGACAAGAAACGTCTTATTTGACAAGTCGTTTATTCAACCAGTAACGGTTGCTACTATAGACCAATTATTATTAGCAGGATTTAATACAGGAAAATGGTGCATAATAGAAGCCAATGCTGCAAATAGTGTAATAATCATAGATGAGATTCATTCATATGACACATGGACATTAGGTCTCATTGTAGAGTCAATCAAACATTTCTCTAGATTAGGTACTAGATTTATGCTCATGAGCGCTACTCTGCCTAGTCATTTGGTCCAACTATTTTCGAACATAATTCCAAACGTTAAAATAGTTAGAGATGAGACATTGTCCAATGTATCTAGAAATCGCTATCAAACATTTGACAAATATATAGAAGAAACTATTCCAGATATAGAGAAATCAATAAAGATGGGATTTAAGACTCTGGTTATTGTAAACACAGTTTCAAAATGTCAAGAACTATGCAATAGATTGGAATATCTAAAGCCAATATGTTACCATGCAAAATTTGTCCTAAAGGATAGATTTGAAAAAGAAGAAATTATTGAGTCAATGGACAAAAATAAACACGAAAGTAAATTACTAATATCTACTCAGGCAGTGGAGGTATCACTAGATATAGATTTTGACAATTTGTTTACTGAGTGTGCACCTCCTGATGCGCTAGTTCAGAGATTTGGAAGAAATAACAGGAGGGGGAAAAAGTCAAATAGTAACGTGTACATATACAAGGCATCTGAAAAGTCAAAAAAAATATATGATTCCGATAATGAAGGATTGCTATCAAGAACATTGGAAGCTTTTCAAAATTCTCAAGAAAATCTAACTGAAAAGGATTTGATAAATATAGTTGAGAATGTATACTCAGATATGGATATAGAAAAATCTCAGAACTTTATAGACGCAACCTGCCAATATTCTAAAACCCAAGACAGACTTATGAGTATCTTTGATAACATAGATAAAGAAGATAGAGGCGACATAACAAGAAAGGCCAGGTATTTACAGGTATCTGTTATACCAACAATTTTTAAAGAGAAGGTTATATCTCTATCTCCATCAAAGAGAATACTTTATGAAGTAAAAATGCCATATTGGTATGTCAAAAAGCATAAAGAATATGTGGGAGATATAATATTTTGCGATATGGAATATGACTCTGAGATTGGAGCAAAATTAAAAAAAGATAATGATACATAATGGCAAATAGTACAGGCGGAATAATATGAAATTAAAAATGTTTATTTTGACGCTTCCATCTTCAGTTCCAATAGTTGGAACCAGCAAACAGATGCAAGGTTTTTTCACAGAACAATTTCCTGACCTCGAGTGGTTCAGTCAACATGACGGAGAAAAATATAAGTTTCGCTATCCTCTTGTGCAACATAAGATAATAGATGAAAAGATGGCAGTAGGTATTGATGATTGTATAGATTATAGAGGAAAAAAGTTTCGTTATCCATATATAAAAGACAAGATTATAAATGGGCCGATGATAGTAGGCATAAATAATGGTATAGACGATATGGCAAAAATGTATGATCAATTCAAGTGTATAAAATTGGGAGACAGTAGCTACGATATACCAGAGAGAATTGTACATGTCGACGAATATGAATTTGGAATATCTGATAGAATTCACAAATATAGATTTATAACACCTATTATGGCGCTTGACAAGGAAAATAACAAAAAGTTTGATAGTTTGAGTGTTACGGAAATAGAGAAGTCGCTTGCAAAAAGAATCAATACATATATAGTGGATCACATGTCTAAAATGCTTGGATATGATGTTCCAGAAAGATTAAAGACAGATTTTAAATTAGCTGGGACAACTGTAACTCTGTTTAAAGGAATCTATATGAAAACAGTCTATGGAGATTTTAGTACAAACTTTAAAATTCCCAATTATCTTAGTATCGGAAAAGCTAAATCTATAGGATTTGGAACTGTTGCAGAAATGGATACAAAGGAGAAAGATCTACCAGAATAAGGATTGAAACAACCAAAATTTCTTTGTATCACATACGACAAGATGTGTTTGAGATACATATCCACTAGAACAAGGATTAAAACGGATTGGCTGCTCGCGTACCAATCGTTATCAAGAAATATCTCCACTAGAACAAGGATTGAAATGCAATACAATAGCCCCAATATGCAAAATCGGCAATATATGACATAATGATAATCCATTAGAATAAGGATTAAAACAGAAATATCTCAACTTCCTAGGCATCTTGAATAAGCGACTTCCACTAGAATAAGGATTAAAATGAAGAGAATTTAGTAATAGTCCTAGCAAATATTCTCCTTTGAAGAGGAGTATCCACTAGAATAAGGATTAAAACGAAAGCGAAAATCTATCAGAAGGTGACTTGAAAAGATTGACTTTGTAACAATTTGATCCATTAGAACAAGGATTAAAACTAGTGCAAAAAACCAATCGATATCTCAAAACTCTTTCATTTAAGAGATACCTCCATTAGAACAAGGATTAAAACACACTACCATAGGCTCTCCAGCACGGCGCTCGTCAAGATTTAAGAGACGTCTCCATTAGAACAAGGATTAAAACATGTTCAACCACAACTTTGCAACTTAAAGGTCAATATTTGAGAGACACTTCCATTAGAACAATGATCAAAACAGCATTTGTTATTGGACTACGATGAGATATGTGCAAAGTTTAAAAGATAATTCTATTAGAACAAAGATTGAAACTACATTATCGCAGCTTTGTCAATTATTGTTTTGTATGTTTGGTAGACACTTCCACTAGAACAAGGATTAAAACAAGCTTGACGAACTGGAGGTAAATCCAGTGCCGTTCATTTGATATATATTTCCATTAGAACAAGGATTGAAACAACTGTTTCCAGGTTTCGTCGAAGACTTTCTCTTATTATTCAAGAGAAACTCCATTGGAATAAGGATTAAAATTTGATGCAGAAATCCCGCATAGTTTGTTTAGAATTTAAGAGAAACATCCATCAGAACAAGGATTAAAATGAAGAGAATTTAGTAATAATCCTAGCGAATATTCGCCTTTTAAGAGGAGTATCCATTAGAACAAGGATGAAAACAATGTTCTTAGACACTGGTAAAGCGTTTCAGTTTTGTTTAAGAAACGTTCCCATTAGAACAAGGATTAAAACTAATTCTGCAAATAATTTTGTATGCTTTTGACCAACACTTCCATTAGAACAAGGATTGAAACTTTATTACTGATACATTATCAAAAGCAATGTACAAAATTTAAGAGGCACTTCCATTAGAACAAGGATTGAAACTTTATTACTGATACATTATCAAAAGCAATGTACAAAATTTAAGAGGCACTTCCATTAGAACAAGGATTAAAACAATAAAGGTATTAGTGAGTAACCATGATTGTGAGAATTTGAGAGGCACTTCCATTAGAACAAGGATTAAAACTTTAAGATGGTTTGCCTTGATCCACTCTTTCTTACAATTTAAGAGACACTTCCATTAGAACAAGGATTAAATATTTAAAATAATAATAAGAGGAGATGTGAAATATGACAAAAACAGTTTGTTTTGAAGAAAGTAGAGTTTTCAACAAAGTAGTAATACCAAACTTGAAAAGTATATGTCCAAAAGAGAAATCTTATTATAAAGATGGGACTTTTTTCATCATATATAAGAATAATGACAAAGTATTTCCTAATGTGTGCAGGATAGATGAAGACTTAAGTAGATTGTATCATAAGCCAATGATGAAATGTTATATTGCAGCAAAAGATTCTGTAACCATAATAGAGAGTATTTTATTCCCTAATATTGAAAAAAGAGAGATTTTCGCTAAGATGGTCGAGGAATTGTCCGCATTACACGATACAAAATGTAAGAATATAAAAGATGTTGTTATTGAATATGATAAAATAGAAGAAATATACGGAAGATATAAAGATCACTTGAAACCAGCCTGCAAGGTATATGTGTTCTGTTATTACTGGCCGAGCCTATGCATAGCTCTAGATTTTAGGAGAATTAATGGAGTTCTAACTGTCATACATAGAAGTTTGATAGTAAAAGACGCTTTAGCACTCATAAGACAGCAAATAAGAAGAGAAGACTACTGTGATTCATGGGACGATGTCAAAGAAAAAGCAGGCCCTGCAGATATGATAACAAATATTGAATATACTCCTGTAGGAGGGTATGAAAGAGTAGATAAATTTGGCAGGAAGATAAAGGTCGAACCTCATGGAAGACTTAAAGTGACTACGGAATAGTTATCTTCGTAAACAGGAGAAAAGATGAATAGCGAAAGAATGATGCTGCACAAAATGAAAAAGATAAAAAAGAACTAGATGAACATTTTGACAAAAGAAACGAATATATATTGGACAAAATCTTCCAAGGAAACATCATCATATTATGCCCAAAAGATATTATAAAATATCTGACAGAAGTAAATAACCTTAAAATAGAAGAAATGAGATTTGAAGGCAAGCTTACAGGATACATATTTGGAGACACAAAAGAGTTTCACACACTGTATTTTGCAGAAAAGAACGAAGATTTGAGACAGTTTTTGGTCAACGCGTCTGGAGGATCAGATGTAAGTATAGAAACAATTGCCGGATTTTCCATTTTTAACGATAAAGATGTTGGTAAATATGGAATATTGTCATATGATCTTAAAGAAGAAGAATTTCATAGACAAAATGTAAAAAATGTGATAGAACGTGTATTGCCTAAAGTAGATACAATGTTTCGATCTGCTGTGAGTAATACCATACAAGAATTCACTGACAACGTTATATTAAACGAACTTATGAATATTTCCATAAGAAACAATAGAAAAATGACGAAATGAATAAAATAATAAATGGATTTTTGAAAAGCTAACTTCTGCAAACTTGAGTAGACGACTAAAAGACTGCATTAATTCTCAGATCACGCTGATCACGAAGGCACAGTCTTTACCGTGCGTCTGCACGAAAAAGTAGCGATAAAACAGAAATATGGATTTGATGATATGACTCTCAAATTAGACGAAGGAGACAGGATATATAAGATTATAGAGGCAAGGACTTTTGGCAACACTAGAAAAAGAATTATAAGCAAGATGGACAAAAGTAGAAAGATTACTGCTCTCACTTATACGTTTAATGACAAAGATATTAAAGAGGACGGAACTATTGACAATAAAGAAATGATGATGCTGGTAAAGGAAATGGACGAAGACCGTTTCAAACAATTCATAAACATAAATTATCAGGTTTGTCCAGGATTCAAGATACTTTGGGAGAAGAATTATAGCGATAAAAGTTTGGAAGAAGCTACAACATTAATGAATCTAGAATTTCTCAGTTACGATTAATACGATTGATGAAAAATGTAAGAAAAATGAAAATGATAAAATACATAGAGGAGAAATGAGTGCGAATGTTGGTGATGTCAAAAAATGGATAGCAGAATTAAAAAAAAGAGGAATAAGTGAGTTTCAATTTAGAGACTTACCAGAGGATCTAAAGAAAATGGGAATGCTAAGAAGAGCGAGTTTCTTAGAAGAAATAAAAGAGATAAAAAAATTAAAAGATGCAATAGTGTGGAAAGTGCAATAGATATACTTCAGAATGGAGAAAAAATGGCAGATAAATCTAATGTTGACTTCAAAAAATATACCGGTGTAGATATATTAACGGCTATGAGAATTCTCATGAAGAAGGGAATAACAACAGGCGAAATAGAGGATTTGACAACAAAATTATATAAAGGCATTGGAGAAAATGTTGTTGACAGAAATCTAGACGACGAATATAAGGTTCTTCTTAATATGGTTTTGGCATATTACCTGTTCAGTAGCGGAATTAAGGCATATAACGAGTGGATAAAAAAGGAGGCTGCAGAACATAATATGAAACCTGAAAAATATATCAAAATTATGTTTAGCTTATGATATTTATCAGAAAGATATGTATTTCAAGGTCCTAGAATTGGAAACAGCGAAACTTTAAATGGAGGGAACCATTGACCAAACTAGCAGAAGAATATGATATTAAAACGACAAAAGACGCAAAGGAGAAGCAAAACAATATTGTCATAACCGGGAAGCCTTGGATTGATGGAATAATTTGGGGAAGAGGGTCGCCTCTTTCTCTATCTAAAATACGTCTAAATATTACTTATATGCCAGCTCCGATGATAGAGAAAGTTCTGGATGAGCTAAATAACCAATATGAAGTTAAGATAGTTAAGATGTTGCCAGAACTTGACGACAACGAGGAAGAAATTTTACCTATCAATGATATTGGTACTGAAAGTGTTTTCATGTATGTATCGTCAAACGAACCAATCTTTAGAAATTTACCTAAAAGGAGAGGAGAACGCAAGATTTCTGTTGATAATGATATCGAATTTATAGAAGGCTATCTTCAGTCAATAATGTGTTCAATGGGTAAAAATGACCTCCGTATTCATCCTGTCAAAACTGCTAAAAAAGATATTTCAAAAATCCTGACATTTCTGCAAATAGAGTTTTGCGAAAATTCTGCGTTATTTTACGTTAAAAACGCGACGACACGCTCAAATCCCATACTGAAAAGATACGTCTCTTATCTAGATGAGGAAAACAGATATTTTAGGTCAGAAGAAGAGATACTAGATGAGGATGTTCGCATAAAAGAATCGATTTGTTTTAGTAAAAACAGATTGAGAAGGAGAAATAGAATACTCAAAAAAAGAAAATTAGCTCAGCTATCAGATGATGAACTCATAAATATGATATTCGATAAATCAAATAAAGTAAAAAAAAGAGCATTGGAAGAAATAAGATATAGAAAAAATTCTGAGAGTTATATATCAGAAGGTATACAAGAGATTTATCAGAAAAAATTTCCAAATATGCAAGATAATCATATGCTAATTGAGAAGAGAATTGAAGCTGAAATAATTGGTATACTTTTCGAGTGGGATAAACTGGAAATATTATACGACTTATACAGGTCGTTTATTTACAAATCGAATAGAGATTTAGCTTACAAATATGTTAAGACTCTAAGAAGAAAATCAAACATGGCAGAAAACCAAAGAATTGATCAAAAATGTGCGCTCTAAATAGAGGAAATATTTCAAGAAAGACGTTATGATAACAGCGAAAGGCGTTGATGATAAGATATATTTATCTATAGATAAAGACACCACTTATCAAAAGAAAGGGTTTTACAAATGTCGAGATTGTGACCGTGAAGTCTTTTTGAAAAAATCCAATTATAGAAATAGTCACTTTTCTCATTTTCCTTTTGATCGTGCATGTAGCCAGTGGGAAAAAGATACAGAAGAACATACTGCAATGAAGATAGATATCTACAATTATTTCAAAAATTTTTATTGGATAGGTGACATTGATTTGGAGACTCCAATTCATTATGATGACAGTTTTATCAAACCTGATATATTTATAAAAACCAAGAGTGGAGACAAGATAGCTATAGAATGCCAAATAACTAAAATTACGTGGTTAGAGGTCATAGAAAAAATTAAAAAATATTCTAGCATGGATATTGGCACTCTTTTCATTTTTGACAAATATACCTATATCAAAGATTTTCTCAGTGTCAATACGACACCATATGATATGTCTCCTAGTATACCTTTAACAGATGACATAAAGATAAAAAGATTTTATCTTTATAATGCAAATAAGAAAAATAAAAAAAAATATGGTCCAATAATATCTTTTGAACAGGTTGGCATACATATTGCCAATATGAAAGATGGCAAGTTCTACTTTGCTGGAAGTTATTTCAATAAGGAAGACTTTAGAGATTATAAAATTAGTAATGTTGGTAGATGTAAAATAGTGACTGGTAGGGAAAAGCCAAACTTTGGTAAAATAGTAAAGAAAGTAGAGGAATACGGCTGTCATTTCGATAAAGAATGGGTTATATATGACAATGTAGACTATGATACAAAGGAGCAAATATATAGGCAAAGATAAAAAATAGTAGAATACTAGATTTGTACAAAATGGTAAATAAAGTTTGAGAAAGGGTTGATATCAAAATGGAACTAAACGAAAATGGAAAGATGACAGTATACATGGTTGGACACGGAGACCAAGAATATGAAATGGAAAAGCCAGGATGGCTGTCTTATCAAGGATGGAAGGAACTTGTAAGCCTATTTCCAAATGAAAGAATGGATTATGCTGAAGTTCATATGTTGCTTGCTGTTCTTGGTACGAATATTATAGATGGCAAAGACACGGGAGAGGACCTAATACGAGGTTTGCAAATGTCGATTGTAAGCAAAATATCTGAAATAAAATTGATTCAAGATTTGATTAAATCAAGTGATCTCTACAAAAGCGGAGAAATAACTGATCTTATTATAGAGACGTAAATCACATAGTAGTGTTGAGACGATTGTATAACTGATGCTAATAAACGAGATAGTGAAAAGATGGAAATTTAGAAAATGAAGAAATTTAAAACGAAAGAAGAAGCTACCAAAAATAAAAAGAAAGGAGATAGACTGTTTTACGACCCTTTCATATATGAGTATTTTATAATTTCGCCGAGAAAATATGTTTGGAAAGAAGGAGAATTTGAAGAAAATTTTATAACAATGCCAGAAACTTTTGAAGAATGCGTGAGACTTCGTTCTGACAATTGTCAGGATTGCGAATATCTTCCACGTAGGATTGGAGGTCGTAGATCTTGTCAGAGAAGGACAATGCTTTCAAATAGGGCAAGTATGGAAATTTACTAATGTCGATACAATGACAGATATAGTTTTGTTGAGAATCATTAAAGAAACACTTCAGAAAAACCTGGATATGTACAACTATGACATATTAGCTTCTGAAATAGAAGAAAAGGTCAGGCTTTATTATGGATCAAGAAAACAGCAATATGAAAGAGGGATCAAATTGGTATTACTGTATTAGACGCAGCCATTGGTGGTCTGATAGACCAGGTGTAGATCATGAAATGCCAACAGGATTTAACAGAGGGAATAAAGACTGTGGGAAAGGGTTAAAATGGAAAGAGTTAAAATGATGACCAAAGAGTTGTAATTTAGTCTGATGAACAAAATGGGAAGGGAGCAAACTATAAGAATTGTAAATTAGTGGAGAAGTAGACATGGATATTGAGGAAGAATATATCACTATCAATCCTTTTGATATGGCAGAAGTTAGAAAATACAAAGATATAAGTTTGGCACTTGATGAGAGTGTTAAACTAAACAAGTCTGATAATAACCATCCTAGCTTCTATTTATACAAAAATACACCGTTACAAATTGCGTACATAGGAAGATTGACAAGAAAATTTGGTACAGACACCTTTTATTTTGTATAGGAGAAAATGATGCTAGATAAATTGATAAACTATCTTGATGGCTGCAGAGATGAACCTGCAGGAACAATAGCATTTGAGGGAGTGTCAGTATTGGAAGCAATGAAGGTCTGGGGAATAATGATATTAATGACGATTTTTCTTATTGAAATAACTAAATACTTGAAGGTGTGAGTTATGGGAATACACTATACATCTTACTGTGATAAATGTAAATTGGCAATAGAAGACGGAAAAGATTCTTACAGAATAAGGCATGAATTATTCAAATTATATCATAATTATAGATATAAAGATCACAAAATTGAAAGATATGATGATGACCAGTGGATAGATAAATGGTTAAATGACGAAGAAAACGAGCCTAAAGAACTTTATGACGAAAAATTAGGATACTTGATATCTATTCCACAGTGGCTAGAAGAAATTATAGAAAAAGAAACAAAATTGTGGATTAAAAATGAGCATAATGTATATGAGAACACACACATCACTGAAGAAGATGTTATTCGCAGAACGATTGAGTTAAACCAAGATAAATTACTGACCAAATGTTTGAATGAATTTGAGTATAGACTTAAAAGAGTTCTTACGATCAATGAACAGTATGCTAAATTGAGAACAAGGAATATTGAGTTAGTGCCTAATCAAAGACTGATTATCCTGACAAATCATGGAACATTCTACATAGACGACATAATGGATTATGTCAATTTGTTTGCAGTGAGAGATGGTGAAAGAGTATGGATTGTGAGACTTGAAGACGATAAAATATTAAAATATGGTATTGAGAATAATCCGACTGATGAGGCAACTATAACAGATGTCGAACTTGTAGAGGAGATAAAACGCAGAGGGATCAAAATAGAAATACCTGGAAATGATAACAGATCTGACTTTTGCCAAAGCGAAAGACCCCGCTGTTATGCTTGTGGGACAATTTGTACTCCTGTGACTAAAATTAAAATTGGTGGTATAACGTTTGACATAGAAGAAGATAAAACATGATAACGAGTTAGGAGGGAACATGGAACATGACAGAAATATTGAAAGTTTGACCAAAGGCGTAGATGCAGAAATTATAGTCTCTGATGAACAAGACGATGAAAACGGTAAAAGTGTGAGAGAACCTGTTCTGGTATTTGCATCAGGTGGGAAAAGAATGGGTTATATTTCTATTTCAGAATTATTGAAATGGATCGCTTATGTGACATAGCCAAAAAAGAGATGTGTAAAATGTGGGGATTATGAAATATTATGGAAATTGAAAAATTCAAATGTAGACTGTGATTGTTGATATAGTTAATAGTTTTAATAGTCTGGAGACAAATATGGATAAAAAAGATAATGCTATAACACTCAAAGTTATTGAAGCAAAGTCCTATGACGCAGGACGTGGTATTGCCAGAATTGATCCCAAAGTAGCTTATGATATGGGTTTACAAACTGGCGATACCATAGGCATAGAAGGCACCAAGAGGACTGCTGCTCTTGTATGGCCCGGTTATCCTGAAGACAACGATTCTGGATTAATACGGATTGACGGTACTGTAAGAAGAAACGCAGGAGTGAGTATTGACGACAAGGTAAAGATCAGAAAAATTCATACTGCGCCTGCTGAAAAAATATTGTTTTCACCAACACAGTCCTTAAAGATCCAGGGAGGAGAGGCATATCTTGCTCACAACCTTGAAGGACGTGTAATTACCCGTGGGGATATAGTGGAATTAAATATAATGGGGAGCCGTGTTGATCTTGTGATAGTATCGATAAAACCTGCTACAGATTCCGTGATTATCGGAAGTAGAACAGTAATTGAGGTAAGCGACAGACCTGTAAAAGAGATGCCTTATATTCCAAGGATATCATATGAAGATATAGGCGGACTCGGGGATGAGGTAAGGAAGGTAAGAGAAATGATAGAACTTCCTTTACGACATCCTGAGCTTTTCGAGCGCCTCGGAGTAGATGCGCCAAAAGGCGTTCTCCTTCACGGACCTCCAGGCACTGGGAAAACTCTACTCGCAAAAGCGCTTTCGTCAGAAACAAATGCAAATTTTCTGTCCATTTCAGGACCAGAAATAATGAGTAAATTCTACGGAGAATCAGAAGAGAATCTGAGAGATATATTTCAACAGGCTGAGGAGAACGCTCCAAGCATCATACTGATAGACGAAATAGATAGCATCGCTCCTAAAAGAGAAGAGGTCACAGGGGAAGTGGAGAGACGTATAGTAGCTCAGTTACTTGCAGTAATGGATGGACTTAAGGCTCGAGGTAAAGTTGTTGTGATTGGAGCTACTAACAGACCAAATGCTATCGACCCGGCACTCCGCCGTCCAGGAAGGTTTGATCGTGAGATAGAGATCGGAGTTCCTAACAGGAAAGCTCGTTTTGAGATAATGCAAATACATACTCGAGGAATGCCCATGTCTGACGATGTAAAACTTGACAGGATTGCCGATCTGACACACGGTTTTGTTGGTGCAGATCTTGCTGCTCTGACACGAGAGGCAGCCATGAATGCCATTAGGAGAATTCTTCCTGAGCTTGATCTCGAGGTACAGAGCATTTCAGCAGATATACTTAGCAAATTGGTCGTTACTGCAGATGACCTGACAAAAGCCCTGCGAGAAATGACCCCTTCATCCCTACGCGAGGTGTTTATTGAATCTCCAAATATCCACTGGACCGATATCGGAGGTCTTCTTGATGCAAAGCAGGAATTAAAAGAAGCTATTGAGTGGCCAATGAAATATCCATTGCTTTTCAAGCAGACAGGAGCAAAACCTCCAAAAGGTATCCTTCTTTATGGCCCACCAGGAACAGGTAAAACTATGCTCGCGAGAGCAGTTGCTACTGAGAGCGAAGCAAATTTCATAAGCGTGAAAGGACCTGAATTCATGAGTAAATGGGTTGGAGAAAGTGAAAAGGCGATAAGGGAAACATTCCGAAAAGCAAAGCAGGCAGCTCCGTGTATTATTTTCTTTGATGAGATAGATTCAATTGCTCAGATTAGAGGTTCAGATTCTGATTCGCGAGCGACTGATAGAATTATTAGTCAGATGCTTTCTGAAATAGACGGACTTGAGGAATTACACAATATCACGGTGATAGCAGCAACAAATAGACCTGATATCATTGATCCTGCACTTCTTCGCCCAGGAAGAATTGATCGCTTGATATACATAGCGCCTCCAGACAGGAATTCAAGGTCTGAGATCCTCAAGGTCCATACTGCAAATACTCCTATTGATGGCGACGTTGACCTTGATACATTAGCCGATGATACCGAAGATTTCACAGGAGCAGATCTTGCGTCTGTATGCAATGAGGCTATGATATTTGCAATCAGGGAATTTGTAATCTCAGGAAAATCAACTGAAGACGATTCGATAAAGCAATTGAAAGTTGGGTATCATAATTTCAGGGACGCCATGAAGAAGGTGAAACCATATTCCAAAAGGGAATTGGAGAAATATAAAAAGATATCTGAGAGCTTCATATACCAGTGAAGAAGTTCTTGCTCTGAAAGATATCTGTCAGAGATGTCGAAAATTGGATAGAAAAATTAAAGAAAAGAGGAATAAGTGAATTTAAATTCAGAGATCTGCCAGACGATTTAAAAAAAATTGGAAAGTATTTCAAGCATATGCTGTCAGAAAGCTCAAATTGGTAAAAACAGAGGTAAATATGGGAATGTACAATGAAGTATTTTGCAGATGTCCTAAATGTGGCGGTAGAGGATATATGCAGATATCACAATTAGTATTGGGATTTGGCGGATTTGACTTGGAAAATTATGATACATTGAGAGATTTGGATATTGACGACATCATGGAGTTGAAAGCAAGGATTATGTGTAAAGATTTTGTCTGCGATAATTGTGGTCATGTGTTCAATCCTTATGAAGATAAAGATCGAGAATTGTTAATCCACAAATTGTTCGATGTTGAGAAGTGACAAAAATGTGAGAAAAAGATCAAATGATATATATTATCAAAAAAACGCATCAGACAAGTTGAACTTAAATAATGATAAGTAGCAAATGAACATTATTGTTATATTTTAGAAGAAGATTTTAAAATATAGTGGAGAATATTGGGATATACAAAGGTGAAATAATGGATACATCAAAAAGTTGTAACACAATACACGAAGATCAAATGTTACCTAAGACACAACTGTCTTCTGTTACCAAGTCACAAAAAGGAGTATATTTCGAAATTGATCCTGGAGTTCCTACAAGTTGTGGAATTACATGCCGCAAAACATTGGCGGTATTAACAAATACCGGAGATAAAAATGCTCATAATGTCAAAGTAAATCTAGATATTTACAATAGTGTTGGAGAGAGTGTGTATTCTAAGCAAGAACAATTAGGAGATATTCCAAGCGGTCAATCAATGAGTAAAGAGATAACTATGAACATAGATTGCGGATCTGTTTTGACTCTTTACAGTAAATGCAGAAAGCACATGCCCCTTGTGTTGAAATTAAAAATTGTATTCGATGAAGGTGTTCAAACATTTCCAGACTATATTTACAATACTAAATTTTAATGGATGACAATAATGTTGAAGAAACAATGAAAGTAGGAAGAATATATGAAGTTGAAACACAACAATAAGGAATATAAAGATCTGAAAGCAGGCGATTATTTCATTGGAAAGATTGCAATTATAGAACTTGTTGAAAAATATAAATTGAAAGAATTACTTAAAGTACTAAAATCAGAAATGGACAATAGTTGAAACTACCAATAGAAAAATATTATTTGTGAGTATTGTAATGAATGATAAAAATGACGAACGTAAAATAGTTGACGGCAATAACATCGAAAAAATAATGAAAGAGGAAAAATCTGTATATGGTGACGGTGGAGAAATAATATTTGAGAGGACAGAATACTATGAGTACGTACTAGATGATGAACGTAAAGACGAAGAGATAAAAAGTGAGTATCTTAAATGGTTCCACGAGTTTTATGGTGAAAAAGGAAATGTATATAACAATAGATTCTCAGATAAGAGCGTAATAGAAAAATTCAAGCTTTTAAGTTCGAATAGAATAATGAAACTTCCAGCGATAATAAAGTGTACATATTATTTTGTTAGTGACGGTACAAAAGATGGAAGTTATATTTTCCGAGAAACAGATGAGAATGGCCGTCGTACAGATAAGAAAACTGGAGAATATCCATATTATCTCAAACCCAGGTATAGAGGAAAGGAAGCAAGAGACGAGTTTCCAAATGGCAATATGTTAATGGCGAGTGAGCTCACAGGAACATATGGCCCTGCTATATACATATGCAAGGTGAAGAGAGTGGCCTGAAAAGTCGTCTGACAATTGGTATATACAGTCTTTATTGGACACACGAAACAACTTACCGAGAGACACAAAATATAGCCATCTCAACTAATGTCATATGCTTTATCTTTGCATTCGTAAACATTCTGCACACAAAAAACTTATATATATTAGCGTTGTGCTTTAGCAGCTATTAAGTTAACATAGACAAAAATTGACAAATGTTAACAAAATAGCGACATCTTTATATACTATGATATTGTTATGGTACATAATGGAAAAATTACTTCGTCCTAATGAGGCAGCAGAAATACTTGGTCTTAGTGTTAAGACCATTCAAAGAATGGACATTGATGGCCGCTTGAAAGTTATTCGAACGCCAAATGGACGAAGAAGAATTCCAGAATCAGAAGTTAATAGACTTATGGGAATAAAGAATATACGTGTTCCTGTATTATATGCTAGAGTATCTACACATGGACAAAAAGCCGATCTTGATAGACAGATTCTAAGACTTAAACAAGCATATCCTGATGCAGAATTATTTCATGACATTAGATCAGGATTGAAATTTAATAGACCTGATTTCATCAAAATGCTTGAAGCCGTACAACAAAGCAGAATTTCTAAAGTGGTTGTAGTATATGAGGATAGATTAGCTAGATTTGGAGTAGATTTGCTAAGACTAGTGTTTAAAGCTTATAATACAGAATTAGAAGTATTGGATACTGCATTAACTGGAACTCCAGAAGAAGAATTGACAAAGGATTTAATCAGCATAATAACATCATTCTCAGCTAGACTGTATGGACTTAGAAGTCATAAAACAAAGAAATTACTATTAGTGGCACAAGAAGTAACTAAGAAAGAGTTGGAAGTATCAAAATGAAAAATGCTCCAGATACAATACCGGTTAATTGTAATATTCCATCAGAATTGAATGATATGATGGATGACTATAGAGCAATAGTTAATCATCTGTTAGCGTATGGTATACATAATAAAATAGGATTGGAAAAACATTATTATCCATTAGCTGATGGAGATACAAGCGGTAAACAGAAACCAATTCCGCCATTCAGAGAACTTCGAGATAATAATAAAAATTGGTTTGATACTAATTATAAAGGTAAATATGCTGCACATTATTTAGGTTCAGCATCATCTTTTGCAATGCAATTAATTAGCTCATGGAGAACTAATGGTGGCGATATTACAGCCACACCATATCTAAAGAAACCTATTGCAAGACTTGCAGGTACTCTTTTTACAATTCAGAAATCTGAGTCAGACGGAACAATTCAAATTAGGATAACAATAGCTCCTCGTAAATCGGTCATAATTAATACAAAAGTTAATCATCGACACTGGACAGAATGGTCCAAGAATAGATTAGGCGAATTAGTTATAGTACCATCAGGTCTTAGATTATGCTTTACTGACGATATTAAAATTTTAAAAAGTAAAGAGTCAGTTGCATATGATTTTAATTTTGACCGTGTAGTAATGGCTCGTTCAGATGGAGAGATAAAAGAAGTAGATTTATCTGACGTATTAAAAATACAGAAAAACCACAAGAGAAAACGCGAATCTGTCCAGAAAACAATGAGACATAATCCAGTTAAAGGACAAAGAATAAACAGAAAAAATGCTGGACGGGAACATAATAGGGTTGATGATTTATTACATAAGAAGATACATGGAAAGAATAATGAAATATTGTCATTTATTGGTAATAGACATCTAGGAATAGAAGATTTAAGTAAGACAACAAGAGATGTACTAAAGACCGATAATGGCAAGAAGTTTAATGCTAAGATGAGTTTATGGATACATGGTTCATTTGAACAAATAATTGCACATCATCATCCTGATAATAAATTATATTATACAAGAGGTACATCAAGATGGTGTCCATTCTGCAATAGTATATTAACACATCCAGTATGGAAAGAATCTAAATGTCCTAACTGCAATGCTAATAATACAATATTTGATAGAGATAGATTAGAAGCTGCAAGCGGATTAGTTAGAACTAATACTAAACATAAGAAAGGTGAATCATGGGCATTAGTTCACGATGTATTCAATAAAAATATTGAATATAAATTATTACAATCATCAATGATGATACGGGGTCTTTCTTCTGGTCAATCTGGCCAGAAGTCAGTTCATCCTGAGTGTGTCGTCCTCTCTCCAGTGGAACAAAGCGACATTGACATTAGCAATAATGTAATGCTTGAAAACCGCAGTGATGTATGTACAGGAAATTCTTGTACTGGATTATCAGAAATGATAATCGAATCTGGATACGACGCAAATTCTAAAATAGTTAAGTATCCTTATAAAGGGGATGTTTGTCTATGATGGAAGGAACTGTACAGTATATCAAATGTTGCGATACACGATATTTATGGAGTGTCGGGAATGTGAAAAAGGAATTGTGTGACGTTGGTCAACATCTATGGATACACTATCGTTCCACTTTTGAGGAAGATTTGTACGAGAATTATATCGGTCACATAAGATCATGCCCAGAGTGTATACAAAAGTTGGGGCTAACAGAAGAAGATGTAGAGATTTTGAACGTGTTGCAAAATTTGAAAAAGTTGTGAGATGCACAATAGAATATCGAAATACATGGTGATTATGGAATGTTGAAAGATATAAAACATGAAAATAGCCATCGGTAAACATTTGCAAGGATTACTAAATGGTATCTGGAAAAGATGTGGATAAGATATTCAAACCGTCACCTATAAATGAAGAAGGTAAACCTATAAAAGGTTATTCTATATATGTTGAAGGAGAACTTCCAAAATTTCTAACAAAAAAACAGGATCTACCAAAATACAAGATAATAAGACCAGACGGAAGTGTTCTAGCAGTTGTTCCTACTACATTTAGAAACGATATCAGAGAGGAATTTGTCAAACTTGGATATACATTTATTCCTGTGACTGATGACGCAGTGGTACCTGTTAAATCTATAGAAGGTGTCAGAGTCTCAATAAGAAATACAAATTGGAAAATGAAGTATGCAATCGTGATTAATAAGGGAGATGTTAATGAGATAATAAACAATACTGCCAAGGTGTTAAAAGTGTTACTTGATAACAAAGTGAATATCAGTAAAGAAAGCGTTTGTGCTAGTTATTGTGGAGTCGCTATAGAGGATGACGATGATATCAAAAAGATCATGAACTATAGAAGAAAATAAATTTGGCAGATAATGATAAGCAGAAAAATACAGACTGTGGACCACATAGATATCATTTTCGACAAACATTTTATTCGATCCTTGACACTACTATCGAAAAGAAAAATAGACCCAATAAGAGTTAATGTTGAAAACGAAGATCTTATAGTTGGAATAAGATGTCCTGTCGTCATGAATGAAGACACGTTCGATGAAGATAAAAAAGCAATTGAGTCAGATATCTTGAAAGCCTTTTCCGATGTATTAAATTCTGAAATTTGCAACAGAGAAAGAGAGAAAACAATTTTCTCTCAAGTTAATCAGAAACTTATAAAACATACGCCATTTCCTTGTCCGCGATGTGGTAGTACGAATACCATTGGAAATGGGAAAAGGATAACGAATATTGGATTGAAGGCAAAACGCGTTTGTAACAATTGTAACAAAGGCTATACCAATCAAGATGGCATTGACTGGAAAATGAAAAATAGGCGTGATGTAATTGAGGAAGCCTTAAAATTGAGTGAAGAGAACAGCCTTCGTGATACAGCACGTTTGATAAAAGAAAAATTCGACGTAAAAATTTCTCACAGTATAATTCTTTACTGGCGCAAAAATAGAAATAAGCTCCAAAATGTAAATTTGTTAATGTGACAAAGTGGACTGGTAGGAAAACATGAAAATAATCATTGAAAAGCAAACGGACAAATTAGGGGACGAATATTTAGAACAGGAAGATGTAGTTGCTGACATTTTGAGAAATAACGACGAGTTAATTATAGAAGTTGATGATAGGCTATATGTCATTCCATTCAAGATAATTAAATGCCTATAGAAGCAAAAATTCATCAATATATAGACAAGGAAAAAATATGGAACATCTTGATGATGGGATACATAACTGTAAAGAGTGCAAGATTTACAAAAAATATGGAATGACTTGTTCTTTGCAACCAGAATTAGAAGTACCTTCCTGTAAATATTGTGATACAAGAATGTGTTGCAGATCTCCAGCGTTACCATTGATGGAATGTGAACAAAATACAATTTTAGATAATATTGATGAAGGAGAATATATAGAGTGTGAAGGAATTATTCCTTTCAATATAAAGACAAGATACTGTAAGCATATGGACATGAATACCATGAATTGCAAAGTTTACAGTCAGAGACCTATTGCTTGTAGAATAGCAGGAAACGATTGTTTAGGAGATTTTTGGGTCAGGGAAATAAGAGAACAACATGAAAAGAGGTTGAAACATATATGACAGAAGAAACTAGAAACCAATTAATCAAAGAAATAGGAATGGATATCAGAAACCGTGTTAATAAAGAGAAATTAGTATTAACAGACGTTTTTAAAGAGGCTGCAGATAAATTGGGTAATTATCCAGATGTTAACTACCAGGACATACTTTACCTCGCTTTGTCAGTTTCTCCAGAAGGGAGACTAGATCAAGCAATAATAATTATGTATGTGGCATTCAAGATGACCCCAGATGAGCTAAAAGGTAAAATAATAGGTATTATGCGCGGCGGACGCTGGGATAGATTTTCATATGCACAACTGAACATAGTAGAGGATCTCCTAGGGCTAAGGAGAGACTCGTTATACTCGTTATTCAGAAGCGACTGAAATATTGGAGATGTAGTACATATAGGAGAAATAAAACATGGTAACAACACCGCTATTAACAGTGGACGCATTGGTAATATATGAAGAAAAGATCGTATTGATAAAGAGAAAAAATCCTCCATATGAAGGTATGTTCGCTCTTCCAGGAGGCTTCGTGGAAATTGGGGAAACTGTTGAGCGTGCTGTTATTAGAGAGGCCAAGGAAGAAACAGGTCTTGATATCGAGATTATCAGGCTTCTTGGCGTTTACTCTGATCCAAAACGTGATCCGAGAGGACACACCGTCTCTGTATGTTTTATTACAGAAGGACATGGGGATCTTAAGGCGGGAGATGACGCAGCAGACGCTGAGTTGTTTGACATATATAGTGTACCAGAATTAGCGTTTGACCATAAGAAAATCATAGAAGATGCTATATTGATTATGAATAGATTTGTTAATAATATTAAAAATTAATATCATTTTGGTATAATTGTTAATATTGTTAATGGAAATAGTAGCATGACAATGAAACGAATAAAAATTTGACAAGCCAAGAAACGTAATAATATGATCAAATTCGATGATATCGGAAGCTACCCTCTTCCAAAAGATGTAGGCAAGGATTGGATAACTGAGGTCATAAAAACAGGAGACAAAAAATATTTTGACATTGTCAGAAATGCAATGATCCAGAAGATAGATTCAGGTATTGATGTACCAACATACCCACAGTTCCAGGATATGACCAAACAATTTCTGGAGATAATTAATGCAGGACCACTGGAAGAACTTGTTCTAAGAAAAAATGCAAGAATAATGGAGCTTATCGCTCTCGAAGACATAGGAAAAGAGTACCGTAAGAAAACAGGCAACATGTTAAATGTCAGAGTGTGTATCACGGGGCCAATAGAACTCTATATGAGTCAGTTTGGAGGAACTACATACAAAGATATATTGGATATATTTGCTACTGACGTTGATAGATTTATTGCCAACTCTATAGACAACGCAAAAAATTTCATAATAACCACGATTTCAATTGACGAACCAAGCATTGGAATAAATCCGCAGATAATGTTCAGTGATGATGATATAATAGATGCGCTGGAAAAGGCTTCAGAAACTTCGTGGTCTCATAAGATAGACACGGAAATACATTTACATTCTCCTCTTCATTATGGATTAATATGCAAAACTCGATCAATAGGTATAATTGGAGTTGAGTCTGCAGCTAATCCTTCTTACCTTGATCTAATAGACAAAAAAGACCTGGAAGATTGCGACAAATTTCTGAGATTAGGAGTTGCAAGAACAGACATTTTCAACATGACAGCAGTACTTAATGAAATACATGGTACCAATGTGTGGAAAGATCCTTCAAGACTAGAAGAAATAGTCACTACAATGGAAACGCCAAGAATTATAGAAAAAAGACTTGACAAATACTATAAGACCTTTGGTGATAGAATAAAATATGCAGGACCAGATTGTTGGCTTGGAGCATGGTCAACACAAGAACTTGCTTTTGGTCTCTTAAAGAACACGAGCTTAGGTATGAAAGAATTTTCAAGAAAAAATAAAAGGAGAGATTATACTGAGTGAAGATACAAGTGACAAGATATTTATTGGTGAACAATTGACACATGATGACTATATTACAGACGAGGAACGTCAACATCTAATTTCTGGATTGCATCGTCTCTTTGTGTGGGTAGGCGAACCTCTTCCTGATACCGTGAGTGTAGATGGCAGGGTTATAGAAGTACATGAAGCTATTTGGCAGTGTATTCACGACAAAGATATTACTGATGAAGAAAAAAGTAACTTAGGAGACATTGCTCGCTTACTAGAAAAGAAAGAGAAGGAATATGAAGACGAATTACAAGATGCACATCTCACACGCGTAGAAGCAGACAAATTATATCATGAGATAGCATCCATTATGAGAGCTATACCAGATATAAGAGAATGTGAAACTGGAAAAGTCAACTTGAAGAGGCATGATGAAGATGTTATACGAAGAATCGGCGATGCGAAAAGATGGATGACTTTTCTGAAAACAGTTGAGAAGAAACATGAAACATGAAAGAGATAACATATAGTCAAGAAAAATATTAACATTGCGACAATAACTCTCAACTGAAGTTGATTTTTTATAGTGGACAGAACAGCAAGAATAACAAGAATACCAAAAATGCGATACAGAAAGTTACAGATATGCGCTAGGACAATTTGCAAGGTGTGTGTATGTTACAATATTGACAATGCTTCAAAACGCAAAGGATACTATCTTAGCTATGTCTTAATACGTTCGGAGGGCTTATAAGCATTGTTTTTGTTTAACATCTTGTAAGCAGTAGATTGAGATCTATGAGTATATGTTCCAAGAATAAGTTGAGTAAAAAACTGACAGAAGAAGATGTCTGTGAAATTAGAAAACTGTATAATGACAAATCAAGTACAACATCAGAATTGGCTAATAAATTTTGTGTAACTCCTAAAACAATCGATGATATTACCACTGGTAAGACATGGAACTTAGAAAAAAATCACAAGAAGCTTTGGAGACATAGAAAATTAACTATTAAACAAGCTAGAGATATTAGAGAAATGTACAAAACCGGAAAATATTTTCAGTCGGATCTATCCAGAAAGTATGGTGTGAACCAAACTTTGATTAGTGCTATTGTAAGAAATAAAATATGGATAGAATAGTGATCATGACACCATGGCGGCAATGAAAAAGAGGTAAAAATGAGAGAGACGAACGTATGGCATCTCCTTAACATAGACAGTCTGACTATTGACTGTGCATTCGGACTCGAGTACTACAACCTTGGCGATTTCGAAAAAGCAAAACCATTGTTAATGAGAGGAATAGAATTTTGTAATATGATCGAAAAAGGAAACTTTGCAATAATGCAAGAAGTAATTAATTCGTCATATCTAGATGCATGGGAGGATATACAGGTTCTTGTAAGACGCAAAAGTCCAGATGAACTAAGGGCTATTGTGGAAGAATCTGCGTCAGTAAAGACAGACTTAGAAAACATGATAAAAGAAGACTCCATATATAGCGAGGACAAAATCAGAAGCATGCAGAGATTTTTTAATGAGACTGGTGCTCCATATTTGAGTAGGGCTTCTAGTCTTATTAGAAGAAGATAAAAAGATATCGAGAAGAAAAGATATGAAAATTTTTGGATTGAAATATAAGGACGGTAAGAAAAATGTACAGTGCGGAACAAGATAAAATTCGTGAGTTTATAGATAGTATAAAAAATAAAGACGATTTACAATTGACAACTTCTAATTGTGGAATATTCGCTATCTTGTTAAAGGAAATATTTAACGTTGGCAAACTTGTAGCAGTTGTTGGAGATTTAGACAAGAAAGTGGTACGCCATGTAATGTTGAGGATTGGCGACAAATATTACGATTCTCAAGGTGTATGGGAAAAAGAAGAAATTATAGGAGCATATCAAAAAATTAGCTTACTAAGCGTAGAAATTGGTGAACATTATGATCTGTTCGAAACTGACGAGAACTCTATAGAAAAATCAACTGGACCAAATATGACAGTTGCCGAGTTGATAACAAGGTTAAAATTTTAAGGTTTAAGTGTTGTGAAAATTTGAGCGCCAGCGAAAGTAGACACAATACAGAGTTGAGAAATATAGAACTATGGCAAAATATTTGAATAATTGGAAAGGCATATAACCGTGGCAAAATTACAATCAGACAACCTGACCCTTGATATTAAATTCGATAGATTCGAAGAAGACTGGGTTGCATATGAAATCAGATTCCTATGGAAAAACGAACCGATTATAAATGATGACGTTCTTAAAAAGAATAGATGGTGGGATAGAAGAAAATATGGAACATTTTTGGCAAATGATTACGGAAAAGATCATTTGATAGAAACGTTAAAAAAGAGTTTGGTTACTAACGAGTCTGAATATTGGGAACCGATAGAGCCAGACGCCAAAATTGCCATATACCATGAAAGGTATTTCCCATTCCTGAAGGATAATTGGGTTCCAGTTGAAGAAACTGGAGAGGAGATAATACAAGCAGACGAACGTCAGACAAAGTCTGAAGAACTGTCAGAATATGAAACGCAGAATGCAAACAAATATGAACTGTTTACGATCATAATATTCATTGACAAGTACGGTTTCGAAGACTGTACAACATACTCTGGAGAGGGAATTTCGCTACACCTAATAGTTACAAGAAAAGATTTGGAAAAGTTTGTAACAGATCTAGAAACAGAATATGGAGAGTTTTCGAGAAAGTATTGATCTATGAAATAGAGAGTGGAGAGTTTTCGAGAACTATTGATCTATGAAATAGAGAGTGGAAATGACGAATGATCAAAAATTGGAAAAAATGAGATATCTACCAAAATGGAAATGTGGAAACTGCGGAAAGGAATACACACTTGAAAACTTTCTGAGATTGACTATTGTCAAAATGGTAGAAAGCGACACAGATCAACAAAATGAACACGGATTTGTTTGTGACTGTGGATATAGGTTTTTCTTGGATACGTTGAGAATACATGATACTATAGACATAAAGACTGACAGAGGATATGTCACTATTTTGGTAAGTACGGCATTTCTAGAACTCAATCATGGGAATAGAGATGGAAAAGATGTATGGTTTGAGACAATGGTCTTTGCTGGAGGGTTTGAAGATGAAGAAGTGGAATGGCTTAAATGTGACCTTGTTCATAGATATGAGACTAAGAAAGAGGCCATAAAGGATCACGATAAAATCTTCAACTTGCTAAAAATGGGAAAATTCAAAATAGAAGATTATCCATACGATGAGCACAAAAAAGTGTTAATAATTTGTGATGAGTAGATATACCTAAATACGAAAAATGAAGATATCGAAATTCGAAAAATGAATACATGGAGACACTAAAATATGGACACAGATATAGACAGTATTGTCAAAAAAATGGATATAAAAAAATTGATCGAAGAAAGAATAGAGTCAAAAATAGAAGATTATATATGTAGAAGACATAATCGACAGCACGCTGGATGATGAAAGGTTGAAAGATCTCATACACAGGAGAGTTACTGATATTATCGACGCATATCTGTCATCTGATGATGGTAAAAAGTGTATAACTTAGTAAGATGTCTGCCCACAGCGATAGCAAGCTTGCCTGCGCCTTTAGGGGGCGGTTACCAGATGAATCCTAGAAACAAAAGAAAATAGATTAAAAGAAAATAGATTAAAAGAAAATAGATTAAAAGAAAATAGATTAAAAGAAAATAGATTAAAAGAAAATAGATTAAAAGAAAATAGATTAAAAGAAAAT
>Ga0208687_1000375_pt1 | contig 33595 bp, 26 predicted proteins | sample June2015DPH_6_10_FD_184695 | JGI IMG/M metagenome (GOLD analysis project Ga0208687, IMG submission 184695) | Peatland microbial communities from SPRUCE experiment site at the Marcell Experimental Forest, Minnesota, USA - June2015DPH_6_100... | ecosystem: Environmental > Terrestrial > Soil >...
AGCCTGGCTTTTGTGCTGGCAGCCAAGTACGCCGCGATCGACTGCCTGGCGTGGTCCGGCGAGCCGCGGTCGGCGATGCTGGGGTTCAACCTCTCGGTGTTCGCCGCGGTGGTGGTGGCGGCGCTGCTCCTGCTGGTGACGATGGTGCGTCTGCGACCGGCGGCGGTTTCCTGGCCGACGCCCGGCGCCTTGGCCGCGGCGATCTTCGTCGTCTTTTGGGCCGGAACCTTCGAGATCGGTCACGCGGTAACGCATCGCATCATCACGAATTGGGCGGCTTGGCCGTGGCCACAACTGATGGCGACGCTCTTGACGGCGTGGTGGGCGCTGGCGGCGGCCGCCGCGCTGGTGCTGGCGGAGAAGATGCAGACCGTGCATCCCACGGCGCAGAGGCTGCGCGCCGCGGGAGCGATGGTCCTGGTGCTGCTGGCGGTGATATACCTGACGGTGGACACGCTGATGTTTCGAGTCCTGACGCACCCGCCGGCGGCGGCCGTCCTGCTGGACCCGCAGGCGCTGGCCGCGGCCGTGCTGATGTGCGGGTTGGGCCTGGTCTGGAGGCGGCGGGCGGGCCACGGCGGCAAGCTTGCGCCCGTCGCGGGGTTTCTCATGATGCTGGTGATGCTCTGGATCGGTTCGTTGGAGATCGACCGCTTCTTCGCCGCCGGCTGGCGAACGACCTGGTTTGCCGATCCGCAGTTGGCCGAGCAGGTGGCGATCTCGATCTTCTGGTCGATCTTCGCGGCGGCGGCGGTGGGCATGGGTTTCAAAATGCGAGCGTCGGCGATGCGCTACTTTGGGCTGGGGTTGTTTGCCGTCACGCTGGCCAAGGTGGTGCTGATCGACATGGAGCAGGTCAGCACCGGCTACCGCGTGCTGTCGTTTTTGGGCTTGGGGGCGCTGCTCTTGGGGACGTCAGTTTTGTACGGAAAACTCAGCCCGAAATTGAGTTGATTGGAGCGGTCACATCCGGCGGGTGACGACGAAATCGGCGAGGCGATCCAGGGCGGTCTTGGCCTCGGAGTCGCTCAGCGCCTCGAGGCAGGAGCGGGCGCGGTCGATCAATTGGCGGGCCTGGTTGGTGGCGTATGCGACCGAGTCGCTGGGAAGGATCAGGTCGCGGATGCGCTCGATCTTGTCGATCTCGCGGCCGCGCAGCAGCGAGCGCAACAGCTTGCGATGCTCGCGCGGGGCGGTGCCCAGGAAATGGATGATGGGAAGCGTGAGTTCGCCTTTTTGCACGTCGAGGCCGAGGGTTTTGCCGACGGTGCTTTCCCGGCCGACGAGGTCCAGGATGTCGTCCTGGATTTGAAACGCCCTGCCCAGCGACAGGCCGTAGAGGTGCATGCGCTGCACGGTGGCTTCATCCGCGCCGGCGAAGCTGGCGCCGAGCATGCAGCAGGCGGCGCAGAGCACGGCCGTCTTTTGCGTGACGATCTGAAGATAGGTCGGCTCGTCCAGGTCGAGATTGTTGCGGTTGTGGATTTGCAGCAGCTCGCCCTCGCAAACCTGGTTGGTGGTGCGGCCGATGACCCGCGAGGCGAATTGCGAATCGAGGCTGGAGCAGAGATGAAAGCTGTGGCTGATGAGGTAATCGCCCAAAAGCACGGCGGCCTCGTTGCCGCGCAGATGATTGATGGTGGCGCCTTTGCGTCGCAGTTCGGCTTCATCCAGCACGTCGTCGTGGACCAGCGTGGCCATGTGAACCATCTCGACGACGGTGGCCAGGACTCCGTGGGCATCGAGCAGCTTTCCGCACGCTTTGCCGGACAGTAGCAGCAGCACGGGCCGGAGCATTTTCCCGCGGAATCGGCCGACGTGGCGCAACAGATCGCTGACGCAGGGCAGGTCGCTGGCCAGCTCGCGGTCGAACAGCGCCTCCACGGCCAGGAGCTCCGGGTGCACGCAATGGCTCAGGTGATCCAGGGGCGAAGCGACGGCCAGCAGATGGGTTGGGCGGGCGCGAGACATGGAATTTGGCGATTATAGGGACATGCCGGCGGTGGCCAACGAGCTATTGGAAGTTTCGAAAATATTGAAAGATGGGAGGAAGTTGCTGGTTGCTGGTTGCGAGTTGCTAGAGGGTCGAGGCGGGCATCGGCGTTTTTTCTAGCAACCAGCAACTAGCAACTAGCAACTTCCTTGGTTAATTTGTCAGCGCATGACTCCCGCCGCGTATCAGAAATGCATCAACCCCGCCTGTGGAGCGACTTACGGGGTGGAGGAAGTGATCGTCGCCTGCCGGCGGTGCGGAAGTCTGGTCGATGTCGAATACGACTGGGGGAAACTGCCGGCGATCAAGAGCCTGGACGGCTTCGAGCATCGTTGGAGCACCAAGGGGATCGGCGTGGAAGGACGGCTGGATTTTTCCGGCGTGTGGCGCTTCCGCGAACTGCTGCCGTTCTGCCGCAACGAGGACGACATCATCACCATCGGCGAAGGACGCACCTGTTTGCAGCAGGCCGATCTGCTGGCCAAACAGTTGGGAATGAATCCGGGAAAACTGCTGCTGCAATACGAGGGGCTGAATCCCAGCGGGAGCTTCAAGGACAACGGGATGACGGCCGCCTTCACCCACGCCAAAATGGTGGGAGCGCGCAAGGTGGCCTGCGCGTCGACGGGCAACACCAGCGCGTCGCTGGCCATGTTCGCCGGTTTGGCGCAGATGCAGGGGATCGTCTTCATCGGCAGCGGCAAGATCGCCTTCGGCAAGCTCAGCCAGGCGCTGGATTACGGGGCACTGACCCTGCAAATTCAGGGCGATTTCGACGATTGCCTGCGGCGCATCCGCCAGATCGCCGTGGATGTGCCCGCCCTGGGCATCTATCTGATGAATAGCGTCAATCCGTTCCGGCTCGAGGGGCAAAAGAGCATCATGTACCGGGTGCTGGAGGCGCTGAATTGGCAAAGCCCCGACTGGGTGATCGTGCCGGGAGGAAATCTGGGCAACTGCTCGGCGTTCGGCAAGGCGTTTGCCGAGCTCAAAGCCCTGGGGCTGGTCAAGAAAATTCCGCGCCTGGCGGTCATCAACGCAAGCGGCGCCAACACGCTCAACGAATTGGTGAGCCGGCGCGGGTTGAAATGGAACGGCGGGGCGTTTGATGCCTCGGTGGTGCAAAAGCTGTACGCGGCGATGGACGAGTCCCACTACCGGCCGCACACGGTGGCCAGCGCCATCGAGATCGGCCGGCCGGTGAATCTGCCCAAGGCCTTGCGGGCCCTGGCGGTGATGGATGGCCTGACGCGGGAAGTCAGCGATGACGAGATTCTGGAACACCGGGCCATGGTGGCGCGGTGGGGATTTGGTTGCGAGCCGGCCAGTGCGGCCAGCGTCGCGGGACTGCACAAGCTGCTGGACGAGCAAACCATCGGACGCGATGAGACGGTGGTTTGCATCCTGACCGGCCACGAGCTGAAGGACCCGAACGTGACGGTGAAATACCACACGGGGATCGACATGAAAGCGGTTCAGGACCTGGCCCCCCGCTCGGAGCCGACGGGCAAGCTGTCCAATCGGCCGATTCCAGTGGAGGATGATCTGATGGCGATCATCCGCGCCCTGGGGGAGGATCCGCAAAAGCTGTCGGCGATGGGGCAAGGAGGGTTGCGATGATTAAATTGGCAATCACCGGGGCGTGCGGGCGGATGGGCATGCGTTTGGTGGCGCTGGCAAAGCAGGACAAGGCGTTTGAATTGGTGGCGGCGATCGATCGGCCGGATTGCGAGCAGATTTCCAAAGACGCGGGGGAAATCGCGGGGATTGGAAACATCGGATTGCCGATCACGTTCGATCTTCGGCCCACGCCGGATGTGCTGGTGGATTTCACGACGCCGGCGGCGACGCGGCACTGGCTCAAGACGTGCCGGGACCGCGGGATCGCCATGGTGATCGGCACGACCGCCTTGGCGGAGAAGGACCACGCCGCCATCGACGTGGCCGCGGGACATATCCCCATCCTGCAAGCGCCCAACACCAGCGTGGGGGTGAATCTGCTGCTCAGGCTGGTGGCCCAAGTGGCCCAAAAGCTCGGGGATGACTACGACGTGGAGATCGTCGAGGCGCATCACCGCTTCAAAAAGGACGCGCCCAGCGGCACGGCGGCGGCCCTGGCGGAGGCGATCCTCAAGGCCACGGGCAAGACCCCAAAGGCCCTGGTTTACGGCCGCCGCGGCGCCGACGCGACGCGGCAGCGCGGGCAGATCGGCATTCATTCGCTGCGCTTGGGGGACGAGGTGGGTAAACACGTCGTCAGCTTCGCGGCCCTGGGCGAGCGGCTGGAACTGGCCCACGCCGCGACCAACCGCGATACGTTCGCGCACGGCGCCCTGCGGGCGGCGGCGTGGCTGGTCAAACAGAAGCCGGGACGTTACAGCATGGCGGATGTGCTGGGGTTAAAATGATTAGGCGTACGGCCGGCTTGTGGTTGGGGTTCATGGGCATCGCCGCCCTCCTGGGGTGCGCATCGAAGGATCCGCTCAAACCGCCCAAGCTGGATCAGCCCCTGATCGCGTTCAGCTACGACGATTATGGCGCGGTGCTGGCCAAGGTGGTCACGCCCGACGGTTACGTGCGGTGGGATTTGCTGCAAACCAACGACGGCGAGATCCGCGACCGGCTGGTGAAGTTCGTCGGCCTGATCGCCGCGGCTTCTCCCGACAATCGGCCCGACCTGTTTGCCACCCCTCGCGACCGCTGGGCGTATTGGATCAACGCGCACAATGCCCTGTGCATGTACTGGGTGATGCGGCACTCTTATCCGGCGGCGGTTGGGCCGAAGATGCCCGATCCCTTTCTCGTCGGCGGCAAGGCCATGAGCGTGGATCAGATCGCGGCGCAATTGGCCGAGCAATGCCCCGACCTGCGCATCTATTTCGCGTTGAATTTCTGCGCCCATTCTTGCCCGCCGCTGCGGAACACGCCGTACGACGGGGCGGTATTGGATGCGCAGCTGGTGGACCAGGCGCGCGTGTATCTGGGCGATCCGCGCGCGGTGGTGCGGCAGGGCGATGCGGCCCTGGTCAACGACATATTGCTGAAGTACCAGGAGGAGTTTGGGCACCAAGACACGCCCGCATCGACGGGGTTCTTGGCGGTACTGACGACGCTGGCGAACGAGGATTCCCCGCTAAATGGGGCAAAAAGCTTGGGAAAACTGGGGTTTGATTGGTCCCTCAACCGCCCGCCAAGGTGATGGGGCCGGGGGGTCGGTTTTGAGTTTTAAGCAAACTTGAGCCGGGGGTTAATTTGTGCTATTATCCTGGATTCTCCCGGCATAAGCCCGGGTGGATCAAGGTGATGCAATCATGAAAGTGAGAGCGAGCGTCAGACGGATTTGCGAGAATTGCAAGATTGTCCGCCGCAAGGGCGTGGTGCGGGTGATCTGCAAGAACACGAAGCACAAGCAAAGGCAAGGCTAAAGCCATTCCTGCCTTCCCAGCCATAAAAAATCCAAGGGAGCCCCATGCCGCGTATCTCGGGCGTTGACATTCCGCCGGATAAGGTCATTTGGATCAGCCTGACTTATTTGTACGGCATTGGCCGGACCAACAGCCGCGCTATTTTGAAAGAGGCGGGGATCGATGCGCAGCGGCGGGCCAAGGATCTGAGCGAAGAGGAGCTGGCCAAGATCATCGGGATCATCGACCGGGATTATTTGGTGGAGGGCGGGTTGCGGCGCGTGGTGACGCAGAACGTGGCGCGTTTGCGGGACATCGGCAGCTATCGAGGCGCGAGGCATCGGCGGTCGCTGCCGGTGCGCGGGCAGCGCACGCGGTCCAATGCCCGCACGCGCAAGGGCCCGCGCAAGACGGTCGCCGGCAAGAAGGGCGTGAAGGAACTGAGCAAGTAAATGACGAATGATAAATGACGAATGACGAATCAAATTCATCATTCATCATTCCGCATTCATCATTTTTTAGGAGTTGATGATGGCTGAGCAAGCCAAACCCCCGGCAGCCGCCGCCGCGAAGCCCGCGGCGAAGAAGAAGATCCGCAAGGGCGTGACGCGCGGCGTGGCGCACATCCAGGCGACGTTCAACAACACGATGGTGACGATCACCGATCCCAATGGAGAGACGATTGCCTGGGCGTCGGCGGGGACGGTGGGATTCAAGGGCGCGCGCAAGAGCACGCCGTTCGCGGCCGGCAGAGCCGCCGATAACGCCGCCCAACAGGCCCGCAAGGCCGGGATGGTGGAAGTCGAGGTGAAGGTGAAGGGCCCCGGCGCCGGAAGAGAGCAGGCGATTTTGAACCTGCAGAACGCGGGTTTGAAGATTGCCGGGATTGAGGACGTCACGCCGTTGCCGCACAACGGCTGCCGTCCACCGAAGAAGCGGCGGGTGTGAGAACAAATCAACAACAATGACGCGTCCTGTCCGGCGAGGCGGGAGACAGATGGCCCCTAACGGTTGGGGCGGCAAACTCCTGCGATCCGGCGGACGCACGAGGCGATTTCGCCAGGAGCAATCTCATGAGAATTCGTTGGCGCGGTTTGGAATTGCCGTCGCGCGTGGTTCGCGACGAGATGGTTTCGACGGAGACCTACGCCAAGTTCGTTGCCGAGCCGTTTGAGCGCGGCTTCGGGACGACGGTGGGCAACAGCCTGCGGCGTATTTTGCTGTCGTCGCTGGAGGGGGCGGCGGTGACGCACATCCGCCTCAAAGGAGCCGAACACGAATTCTCCAGCCTGCCCGGGGTCATGGAGGACGTGACCGACATCATCCTGAACGTCAAGAGCCTGGTGGTGAAGCTGGACAGCGACGATGACAAGGAGATGAAGCTGGTGGCCAACCACGCCGGGGCGGTGACGGGGGCGATGATCCAAGCCGATCCGGCCATCACCATCGTCAACAAGGACCTGGTGATCGCCACGCTGACGGAGGACGTGGATTTTGAGATGGCGCTGACGGTCTCCAAGGGCCGCGGGTACGTGACGGCGGCGGAGAACATCGCCGACATCGAGGAGCAGGAAATCGGGCTGATCGCGGTGGACAGCATTTATTCGCCGGTAACGCGCGTGCGCTACAGCACGGAGGATGCCCGCGTGGGTCAAAAGACGGACTACGACCGGCTGATCTTGGAAATCTGGACCAACGGGACGGTGTCGCCGGAGATGGCGCTGGTCGAGGCCAGCAAGATTCTCCGCAAGCACCTGAACCCGTTCGTGCAGTACTTTGAGCTGGGAACGGAGACGGCCAACGACGAGGCGGTCGCCGCTCTGCGGGACGCCAACAAGGCGATGATCGATCCGGACCTGCAACAGAAGCTGAACATGACGATCCAGGAGCTGGATCTGTCCGTGCGGGCGAACAACTGCCTGGAGTCGGCCAAGATCGCGTCGGTGCGCGACTTGGTGAAGAAGGCGGATGCGGATTTGCTGAAAGTGCGAAGTTTCGGGAAGACGAGTTTGCGGGAAGTGAAGCGTAAGCTGGCGGATTTGGGATTGAGCCTGGGGATGGACCTGGAGGCGGCGGCGGCGATGGCGGCGGGTGGCGCCGCGGCGGGCGAAGAGGCGGCGTCGGCCGCCGAGCCGCCGGCGGAGGAGCCTGAGCCCAGTGCCGCGGAAGACGCTGCTGGGCAGTAGCGCACGGCCGCAGAGGCGGTTGGCCCGCCCGAGGATTTGCAGGAGAGTGCCATGAGTCGTCACAGGATGTTCGGGCGCCAGCTCAGCCGCGATACGGAGCATCGCACGTCGCTGCGCCGCAACTTGGTGCAGAGCCTGTTCGAGCACGGGCAGGTACGCACCACGTTGCCGCGGGCGCAGGAAGTGAAGGCGATGGCCGAGAAGCTGATCGCCCTGGCGCGGAACGACAGCGTCAATGCCCGGCGGCGCGTCACGGCGATTTTGCGGGACCGGCGGTTGACCGATGAAGATCAGGAGTTCACCGGGCAGACGGTGGTGCAGAAGCTGTTCAAAGAGATTGCCCCGCAGTTTGCGGACCGTCACGGGGGGTACACGCGGATCATCAAGCTGAGCGACTACCGGATCGGCGACGGCGGGAGCCTGGTGCTCTTGCAGTTGTTGACGGAGAAATCGGCGCCGCGAGGGACGATCCGGCGCAGCGCCGGACTGCGTCGCAAGCGTAGCGAGCGGCGGCATCAGTTTGCATCGCGGGCGTTGAAGAAGACGAAGGAGCAAGACGCCCAAGAGGCGGCGGCGGAGGCGGCCGGCGGGCCGCAGAGCGAGCCAAAGGCCGCGTCAGCGCAGCCGCCTGCGGACCAGGGCAAAGCATAACCGGCCGCAAGAACTTGCGGTTAGGGCGCAAAAAGCTCGCGTTCATCCTTGAGCACGGGCTTTTTCGCATTTTGGGATGCTTTTTGTAAGTGTTGAAGAATCAGGACCTTGTTGACAGTCATCCGCCGGCTCCCTTAGAATCTTTGTCTTGCCTGCATCCCCCTGGGGGGAAGGCAAGCGGCCGTGGAAAGGCAAAACATGTCCTTGGGCCGCAACAAGCCGGGTACTTGGCTGTCTAATGAGAACTGAATAATGGCCAAGTCTGACACCGACGCTACGCGATCGCACCATGTGGGAACGCTACTCTGACACGCTGGTGGTGTATGTTTACATCGCCGTCTTAGCCTTGATCGCGATCTACGGTCTGCATCGATACATTTTGGTGTATCTGTATCTGAGGCATCGGCACGACCGATACAAGCCCCAGGGGCAGTTTGCGGAGCTGCCGCGGGTGACGGTGCAGCTGCCGATGTACAACGAGGACATGGTGGCGCGGCGGATCATCGAGGCCGCCTGCCGCATCGATTATCCCCGGGAGAAAATAGAGATACAGGTGCTGGACGACAGCACGGACCACTCGGCGGAGATTGCCCGCAAGGCGTGCGCGCATTGGGCGGCCAAGGGGTATCCGGTCAAATACCTGCATCGGGACAACCGCATCGGGTACAAGGCCGGGGCGCTGGCGGAGGGGCTGAAGCAGGCCAACGGGGAGTTCATCGTCATCTTCGACGCCGACTTCGTGCCGCCGCGCGACATCCTCTACAACGTGGTGGATTATTTCACCGACCCGAAAGTCGGCTTGGTGCAGGTGCGCTGGGATCACCTCAACCGCGACGCGTCGATGTTGACCAAGAGCCAGGCGATCTTTCTGGACGGGCATTTTGTCATCGAACACACCGCGCGCAATCGCAGCGGGCGGTTCATGCATTTCAACGGCACGGCGGGCGTGTGGCGGCGAAAAACCATCGAGGACGCCGGCGGCTGGGAGCACGATACGCTGACCGAGGACCTGGATCTGAGCTACCGGGCGCAGCTCAAGGGGTGGCAGTTCGTCTATCTGCCGCAGTTCTGCGCCCCGGCGGAGCTGCCGCCGGAGATGATCGGGTTCAAACAGCAGGCGCACCGCTGGACCAAGGGAAGCTGCCAGACGGCGATCAAGCTCCTGCCCAAAGTCCTGCGCTCCAAGCATCTGCCCCTGCGGATCAAGACCGAGGCATTTTTCCATCTGACCAACACGATCGTGTACGTGCTGATGGTGGTGCTGACGGTGCTGATGTACCCGGCATTTTTGAGTTTCTACAGCCCGCTGAAGACACATGCTACTACGTGGGGACAGCCGCTGTTTGCCGTGAGCCTGTTCATCCTGGCGACCTGCTCGGCAACGACGTTTTTCATCTTCAGCCAGCGCGAGCTGTTGGGCGCGGGGGCGGGCTGGAAGGCGCTGCTGTACATGCCGATGCTGATGGCCCTGGGCGTGGGGGTGAGCCTGAACAACGCCATGGCGGTTTTGGAGGCGATCTGGGGCGCGATCCGGCGAACGCCCAGCGAATTTGTGCGCACGCAGAAATACGGCGTGACCGGCTTGGCGAAGCGGAGCTGGCGCAACCCAAGCGTACTGACGCTGCGCCGCCTGGGCCTGCCCATCATCGAGATCGCCTTCGGCATCTACATGTCCTGTTGGATCTTCATCAGCCTGTACTACGATTTCTGCGTCAGCAGCGTGCCGTTTCTGTGCATTTTCGCCGGCGGATATTTTTACGTTGGATTCAACAGCCTGCACGTTCTGTGGCGGATGCAGCAGGAAGCCAACGAGGCCAGTGAGGCCGCGGCCGTCGAAAGCGCCGAACCGATCTCCACCTGAACTGTTTTGGTTATCGCTATTGCTCGGAGCCCCGCATGTACATGCGGGGTTTCGTCATTGCCCAGGGGAGGGCGAATCCCGCGGCCAGCAGAATCAGCGTCTCTGTTGCATAAACGAGGGTGGCGCTGCGATGGAGCTGCTGGAACTGAGGCGAAGCGGCTCGGCCGGCCTGTCGCAACTGCTGCATGCGGCTGGTGATGGCGATGGGCTCGATGGCGGCGAGCATAGCGGCCGCCGCCAGGAGCCAGAAGAGGACCGTGACGCGGACGGATCGGGTGATGATCCGCAAACCCACCGTCGCCACCAGGGCCAGCACGGCCAGAAGAAGCTGGTATTTCTCGAAGACCAGAAAGATCGTGGGTGCGGCCCGGGTGGCCAGGTCGCGGTCCACCGCAAACAGCCGCATGCCGAACAAAAACAGCGTCCCCAGTCCGCCCAACCACATCCCCCATAAAATGCACACCCACCCGGCTAGGATGGACCGGACCATACGCCCAGTATATATCGCCTGCCCAAAGTGATGGCCAGCGGCCTACAATGGCTCCGTCACAAGCCGCGGGCAAGCTCTGCGGCCCTTTCTAGGGAGGACTGTCATGGCGCTGGTCAATGTCGGGGAATTCCGCTATCCGCAGGGATGGACCGATCCGCACCAAGCCAAGGCGTGGGCACGGCAGTACTGTCAGAAGCTGGAGGAGGGGGAGATCCTGATGTTCGACAGCCCGCCGTTTGATTTTCCGCAGGCCGACCGCGAGTTTCTGCTCTCGCAAAAGCAAAGCGGATTGAAGGTGCACAAGAACGTTTCGTATCGCCCCAAGCGGGACGTGCTGCGCGGCGACGCGTGCGAGACGCCCGAGGACAACCAGCGCCTGCACGATATTCTGCGGCGATATTCGCGCCAGGTGACGCAATTCGTGGATCGTTTCTTGTCGCCGTACATGCCCTACCGGATTCTGGATTTTGCCAGCTATCGCCCGCTGGAGGAAAAGGGGCGCGATCTGCCGCTGCACAAGCGCAACGATCTGGTGCACGTGGATGCGTTCCCCAGCCGCCCGACGCACGGAGCGCGAATCCTGCGTGTTTTCACCAACATCAACCCGACGCGGCCGCGCGTGTGGGACACGACGGACAAGTTCGAGAAGCTGGTGCAGTCCTTTGCCGATGACGCGGGATTGCCCCGGTTCGCCAAGAAGGCCGGCTCGCCGTCGCAAAAGCTGCGCAAAACTTTTGCGCCGGTGATGCGTGTCGTGGGGATCAAGGGGATGGAGCGATCGGCGTACGACCGGTTCATGCTGCGCTTCCACGATTACCTGAAGGAGAACACGGACTACCAGACCAAGTGGACGCGAATTCGACTGGAGTTTCCACCCGGCGCGACGTGGATCGTGTACACGGACCAGGTTCCGCACGCGGCCATCTCGGGGCAATTCATGACCGAGCAGACGTTCATCATTCCGCTGGAGGCGATGGTGACTCCGCAGTGCAGTCCCCTGCGCGTCCTGGAAGCCCACTGCGGCAAGACGCTGGTGCCGGTAGAGTAGAGAACTCCAACGGCATTCGGGCCGTTGGAGTTCTCCACTCTACCGGTTGCATTTTTCTTGGTGGTTCAAAAAAAGCGCCGGCGAGGATCGGTTGGGATCCTCGCCGGCATCGATGAGACGTCGCGGTCGCGTGTAAGCCGAATTCTGTTTCCCAATCTCACCGTTAGGCGGGACTGGGAGGCGACCATTTCTCTGGGCCGCGCGTCGCCGCGCGGCTCAAGCGGCCTACCCGCGGAGCCGCCGCCGGTCTTGCGACCGCCGGCGCGTCCCAGGCCGGGGACATTTCTCCGCTTATTTGGCCTTGCTGCCGGTGGGGTTTGCCGTGCCGCCGAAGTCACCCTCGACGCGGTGCGCTCTTACCGCACCATTTCACCCTTACCCGCCGAGGCGGGCGGTATCTTTCTGTTGCACTTTCCGTCGGATTGCTCCGCCTTGAGGTTATCAAGCACCGGGCCCGGGGCTGCTCGCCCCGCAGTTCGGACTTTCCTCATCCCGACAAGTCGGGACGCGATCGCCGCGTCGGCCGCGACCCAAGGATTGTACCACACGCGGCGAACGCCGCATCCGTACCCCGACGGCGATTAAGTCTGGTTCAAATCTTGTCGCCCCGATTTGACGGGACAGAAAGCCCTTTGACGAATACGTCGAAGGGTTTTCTCATTTAGTAGCAAAGACTTGCGCCATCATGCCTCGGGTTTATACGAACCAAGCGTTGTACAATATTAGGTCAGTTCAAGAGGAATGCTTCATGCGGCTCGTCTACAGCTATCTCATCCCTGCAATGTGGATCGGCTATTTAGCCTATTGGTGGGCGATGTCTAGGAATGTCAAGGTAACCGAGCGCCGCGAGTCTGTGCCGTCGCGACTTGTACGGATTGTGCTGCTTGCTTGCGCGGTGACGCTTCTCTGGCACCCACGCGTTCCGATTTCAGTGCTTGGCGAGCGATTTCTTTCGCTTCGCGCCGTTTGGTTCTGGATCGGCTCGGCAGTTACCGCAGGTGGTTTACTCCTTGGAGTTTGGGCGCGTCGTCACCTCGGAAGAAACTGGAGCCAAGCCGTCACCGTCAAGGAAGATCACGAACTCGTTACGAGTGGCCCCTACGCCTTGGTTCGCCACCCCATCTATACCGGGCTTCTGCTGGCATTTTTGGGTTCCGCAGTGGCCCGTGGCGAGTGGTGCGGGCTACTTGCTGTGGCCCTTGTCTTCGTCGCACTATGGCGCAAACTGAGGCTTGAGGAGAAATGGATGAGCGAGCAGTTCGGCAAATCGTATGAAGCGTACTCTAGACGGGTGGCGGCGTTGGTGCCTTATGTAATTTGAGCGTTACAAGGAGACAAGGAAACGGGGGGACAAGGGGCATCACTGAATATTGAACTTGTGCCGGCCGTACCGCTGTCGAGCCGCCGCATCCAACTGCCATCAACCCTCTTTTCCGAGCAGCAAGTCACGACAGGAGTTCATCGCCTTTCATTCGGAAGAAACGCGCCTGCGTCCGGGCAGCAGGGCGGCGACCAGGAAGGTCGCCGCCAGGAGCAGCATCATCCATCCGGCATCCGGATAGACGCCGTCGAAAACGCGATACAGCATCGGCCAGCGGCCGGGATCGCCGCTCACCTGCATCAGTTGATGCGCCATCATCCCCGTCGCAAGGATCGCCAGCAGCACGTGCAGCAGCGACAGCCCCAGCGATACCGCCACCATCGCCGCCGACAGCGCCGACGGCCACAGCAAATACCGCTCGCTGGTTTGGCACATGACCACCGGGAAAATCAGCCACGGCGCGGCCAAGGCGATCAGCAGGCGTGGATCGTTCCGCCGGTCGTGCATCGCCGCGGCCGCCGAACAGAGCAGCAGCGTCAGCCCGTACGCGATGGCCAGAAACGTTTTCAAATCCAGGTCCTGGTTCCAGGCAAACTTGCCAATGGAAACCGCCAGGTTGCCCACGGGGTCGTGCAGGTCCCACTGGTATTTTTGCCGCAATTGGGCCGGCAGATTGGCATAGCTGCCCTCGCCCATTTGTGTCTTGTCCTGCTTGACCGACCCGTAAGCAAAGCCGAGCCTGCACCAGGCAAAATCCCCCTGGTAGAGCAAAGCCGCGCTCCAGATGGAAGCGACGAAGATTCCCGCCAGCCAGAACTTGATCGACCGCCGCGCCACCACCCACGGCAGGATCAAGAGCAACAGCACGAACAGCGTGACTTCGCGCCAGTGACCCGCCAACGGAAGCCTGGCCGCCCGCGAAAGGGCCACGATGATCGTCGGCACGATCAGGGACGCGGCGGCGGTCAGGATGAACAGCGCGGCGATCTGTCTCGGAACGAACGTGACGTGGCGTGTCTTGATCACCGAGATCGCCCAGGGTTTGAACCGTGGCCACACGCTGCGGATGACCATCGTCGCCAGGCCGTACACGGCCGTGGCCCCGATGAACCAGGCCAGCCAGTGGCGTGAAACGGCGGAGTTGAGAATCCACGGCCAGACGACCAAGGCCGCGCCAAGGGCAAAGCCGCTCAGCACGCGCAGGGCCGCTCCGAATCTTCCGCCAAAGAGGGGCCACAGCACCAGGATCGGCGCGCCCAGGAGCAGTTGCCCCTTGCTCAAGCACCCGATGCCCAGCACCACGCCGGCCGACAGCCAGCAATTCAATGAAGCCAAAAGGGCGGCCAGCACAAAAAAGGGCAGAATCCAAACGTCCCATTGCGGCCAGGCGTGCGAATTCATCAGCGTGATCGGGTCAAACCAGACGAGCATCGCCGCGACCAAACCGCAGGCCCAGCCGCGGTGGATCGGCGGCAAATTCCTGGCGCAGATGATCATGGTGATGAACAGGGCCGCCAGGGCCAGGGCGGCGATCCAATTCGGCCAGATTGCGCCGCCGACCGGCTCCGCATCGAACGTAACCGTCGGGCCGTCGCTTTTGAAGACAAGGTCCGGCGTGCTGGAGCTGCCCAGCTCGGTCAGGGCGGTGAGGCGCAGGTGGATCATCTGTCCGGGCGGCAGCGGCTGCAGGGTCGCGCGCACACGCACGTCGCGCAAAAGAGCGGGCATGGGTTGCAGCGGCGTGGCGCGGGAGTAGGCCGGGCTGGTTCCCCACTGGATTTGCCAGCGAGCGCGGTTCTGCTGGCTGTTGACCGTCCCGGTGACCAGGGCGCTGGCGCCCCTGGGGATGACGCGGACGAGATTGACGATGGGCATGGGCCGCGGCGGTGGGGCGGTCAAGCCGACGTACGCATACCAAAACGCCGCCGTGGCCACCGCGAAGGCGACCAGCCCCGGCGGCAGCGTCCAGGCGGCGCCGGCGGGAGCCGACACCCCATGGTTTGCGGCGCGTGCCCCGCGGCGGATCCACACCCACACCAGCGGAAACATCAGGATCGCCGACGCCGCCTCGCAATACGTGTTGATGCGCACCAGCGGCAGCGTGATGTCCTCGATTTGCGGCGCGACGGTGTCGATGCGGCCGTGCGGGCGGCGCGGATAGGCGGACAAATCTGGATGTTCCTGCTGGACCTGCCGCACCCAAAAGGTCGAGATGATCAAGCGCAGGGGCAGATAGTCCAGCCCGTCGTAGGGGAACCCGCTCTCGCTCTGATTCGGCTGCGGGAGGCTTAGCGCGTAGTCGTAGTAGTGGATGATGCCGCGAAGCACTTCACGGGTGCTCAGCTTGCGGACGGGACCCTGGCCGCCGACCCTGGCCCGCAGCGCCGCGGCCACCTGCGGCTTTTGCCCGGCCTCCACGTCCGCGTAAGGAGCCACCTTGGCGTCGCGCTCCGCCTGGCGCATCGCACCGCTGCCCAGGTGAAACGCGTTCCACAAATCATTCGTGTAGCGGATCGTGCGCGTCGAGTACCACAGATCCTGGCGCAGATTCAGCCCGGCTCGCAGCGCCCACCAGCCCTCCAGCAGGACAAACGCGGCGATCAGGAGCCACAACACGGCCGGCCAATGCCAGCCCGCCCGTTTGTCCCCGCCGGAAGCCGACGAATGATCCGCCCCGTCCGTCACGGCTGCGTCTCCTAACTGCGCCCCAGCCGCCGCGTGCTGGTAAGCGCGCCCCACAGGAATACCGCCGCCAAAAGCAGCATCATCCATCCCAGGTCGGGATACAGCCGGTCAAATACATGCTGCAGCATCGGCCAGCGGCCGGGATCACGCTCCAGGAGCTGATGCGCCACCATCCCCGTCGCCAGCAGCGACATCAGCACGTGCAGCAGGGAAAACCCGGTCGACACCGCCACCATCGCCGCCGACAGCGCCGACGGCCACAGCATATACCGCGAGCCGGTCTGGCACATGATGATGGGGAAGATCAGCCAGGGCACCGTCAGGGCCACCAGAATGCGCGGGTCCCTCCGCCGGCTGTGCACGGCGGCGGCCAGCGAGCAGATCACCAGCGTGACACCGTAGACGATCACCATCGACGTCTTCAAATCCAGGTCCTGGCTCCACGCCAACTTGCCGATGGATACCGCAAGGTTCCCCACCGGGTCGTGCAGGTCCCAGTGATACCGGTGCAGCAGCAGCGACGGGAAATTCGCGAAGCTGCCCATGCTCATTTGCATCTGGTCGTGTTTCTCCGAGCCGTACACGAAGCCCAGTTTCCACCAGTCGAAGTTGCCCTGGTACAGCAACCCCGCGCTCCAGATGGAAGCGGCGAAGATTCCCGCCAGCCAGAACTTGATCGACCGCCGCGCCACCACCCACGGCAAGAGAAGCAGCAACAGCACGATCAGCACCAGTTCGCGCCCGTGGCCGATCTCCGGAAGCCTGCCCGCCCGCGAAAGGACCACGATGATCGTCGGCACGATCAGGGACGCGGCGGCGGTCAGGATAAACAACGAAACGATTTGTTTCGGAACAAACGTGACATGGCGTGTCTTGATCACCGAGATCGCCCAGGGTTTGAACCGTGGCCACACGCTGCGGATGACGATCGTCGCCAGGCCGTACACGGCCGTGGCCCCGATGAACCAGGCCAGCCAGTGGCGTGAAACGGCGGAGTTGAGAATCCACGGCCAGACGACCAAGGCCGCGCCAAGGGCAAAGCCGCTCAGCACGCGCAGGGCCGCTCCGAATCTTCCGCCAAACAGGGGCCACAGCACGAGGATTGGCCCGGCCAGGATCAGTTGTCCCTTGGCCATGCATCCGATGCCCACCAGCACGCCGGCCAAGAGCCAGCAATTCAGCGATGCCGCCAACGCCGCAAGCACGAACACCGGCAAAATCCACACATCCCACTGCGGCCACACGTGCGTATCGATCAGCGTGATCGGGTCAAACCAGACCAACAGCGCCGCGACCAATCCACAGCCCCAACCGCGGTGGATCGGCGGCAAATTCCTGGCGCAGACGATCATGGTGATGAACAGCGCCAGCAGGGCCAGCCAGACGTTCCAGCCCGGCCAGATCACGCCGCCGACGCTTTGGGCGTCGAACCTCACTCCCGGCGCGCCGGGATCGTTGCGGAACACGGTATCGGCGGTGTCCGTCGGTCCGGCCGCGTTCCAAGCCGTGAGGCGCAAGTGAATGGTCTGTCCCGGCTGCAGGGGCTTGATCGTCTCTCTCACGACGACGGTTCGCCCGCTGCCGATGGTGCTGTGCGACAGGGCGGAGGACGAATACGCCGCCGTCGTTCCCCACTGCACGCGCCAGCGCGTGAATCCCATCTGGCTGTTGACCCAGCCCACGACCTGGGCGCTGGTGCCGTCGGCGCTGGGCGTGATGCCGCCCAGGGCGACGACGGGCGTGGGCCGCGGTGGAGGGTGCATCAGCGCCACCGCCGCGCCCCAAAATGCCGCAGTGGCGATCCCGTAGACCGCCACGCCGCGCCACGTGATGGGCTGGCGCTGCCACCCGCCGGACCGCGCCACCCACAGCCACACCAGGGCCAATATCCCCACGGCCGCCACGGCATCGCAGATCGTGTTCAGCCACAGCAGCGGCTGGGCGATGTCCTCGACCTGAGGCGCCGATGTATCGCTCGCCACCACCATCCGCGCCGGATACGCCTCATACTGCGGATGTTGGTGTTGCACGTGGTGCACCCACAGCGTCGCCACCAGCAGGCGCAGCGGCGGATAATCCAGGCCCTCATACGGATATCCATTGACGTCGCCGCCTTGGGTCAGCGCATCGCTGTAATAGTGCACGATGCCGCGGCCGACTTCCCGCCAGGTCAGCCGCCGCACCGCCTGGCCGCTTTGCCCAAGCGCCGCCAACTCGCGCAAAGTTCGGCCCGCTCGCGCATCGGCGTACGACGGCAAGCGCGCCACCTGCTCGGCTTCCCGCAGCGCGTTGTTCCCGTGGTAAAAGGCGTAGGCGAGGTCGGCGTGGAAGCGGATGGTGCGCGTGGACTGCCAGACGTCGCGCCGCAATTCCAACCCGGCCCACGCGGCCCACGCGCCGGCGCCCAGCAGCACAACGGCGATCGCCAGCCACGTCAGCACCGCCGGCCAACGAGCATCGGCCCAGGCGCCGCCGCGCCGTGCCTCGGCCGCCGGCGACGCCTGCGGCACGCGCCCCGTCTCGATCTGGACACTCTGCCACAAGCTCACAAGACCTCATCCCCGGCGCCGCGGCGCCGTCCCGGCGCTACGGCGCAGTACAGGAAGATCGCCGCCACCAGCAGCGTCGCCCAACCCAAATCCGGATACGTCGGTTGCGTCATGCTCAGCGTCACCGGCCCCAGGTAGCCGCGGAACATCAGATATTGATTGCCCAGCATCACGCAGCCCAGAACCGTCAGCAGCAGTTGCATCAGCGACATTCCCATCGACACGGCCACCAGCGACGCCGCCATCACCGCCGGCAGCAGCGTGTATCGCGCGGCCATTTGCGTCAGGAGCGCCACCATCAGCACCCACGGCGCCGTCAGGGCGATCAAGAACCGCGGGTCCCTTCGCCGCAGATGCACCCCCGCCCCGATCGTGCACGCCGCCACCGACAAAATGAAGATCAATCCCACCGTCTGCCGTAAATCCAGCGACACCTGGTCGCTCAGCCAGCTCCAATGCAAGGCGGCGCCCAGTCGCCCCAGCCGCGGCGTGTGCCAGCTCGCCACCGGGTCGTGCAATCGCCAGCCGAACCGCACCGCCAGAACCGACGACAGGTTGCTCAGGCTTTGATATCCCAGTTGCATCTGCTGCCACTTGCGCGCACCGTAGGCGAATCCGACGTTCCACCAGGAAAAATCGCCGTTAAAAATCCACGCCGCTCCCCACAGGCACGCGGCGAACATCGTCCCCAGCCAATGCCTGATGTAGCGCCGGTCGATCACCCACGGCACGGCCAGAAGGATGGCCGCGGCGGCCACGGCCGCGATCGCGTGCCGCGGCACGCGCATCGCCCAAAACAACGTCATCGCCGCACCCACCGCCACCGTCGGCAGCACCGCCAGCAGCGAGATCACGCTGGTCCAATGCCCGGGAATGTGCGGCGCCTTGCCGGTAAAGATGACCGACACCAGCCATGGCTTGATGCGAAACCACATCAGCCGCGCCAGCATCGTCGCCGCTCCGTACAGCAGCGCCGCCGCCATGAACCACCCGATCCACTGCCACGTCTGGCGCCCCGCCTCGCCCCAGCCGATGATCCACGGCCAGACCACCAGGGCGGCGCCCAGCATCAGCCCGGTGGCGATGCGCATGAATCGCTCCGGGTATCCCGCCACCAGCGGCGAAAACACCAGCACCGGCGCCGCGAACAGAATCTGCCCCTTGAACATGCACCCCACGCCCAGCACGAATCCCGCCGTCAGCCAGCAATCCACCGATGCCAACGCCGCCGCCGCAAGGAAAATCGCCGGCAGCCACACGTCCCACTGCGGCCACACGTGCCCGTCCACCATCATCGGCGGGTTGAGCCACACCAGCGTCGCCGCCACCATCCCGCACACCGGACCGCGGAAGGGATGGGGCAAAAATCGCGCTAGGGCCACCACCGACACAAACTGCAACGTCAGGAAAATCCAAAACCCCACCGTCGCCAGGTGATTGTCCAGCGGACCGGACAGGGGACCGGACCCATACAACGGCGTCCAATGCACCCAACGTCGCAGCAGCACGAACAATCCCAGAAGCACCACCGGCGCCAAAAGCAGCGGATCCCCCCAACGCTGACGCCAGCCCCCTGGCGGCTCAATCCCCTGGCCCGCCGCCGGCTTGCGCCGCACCCACGTCCAGACCAAAAAGAACGTCGACACCGCCGCGATCGCTTCGGCAATGGTATTGAGCGTCAGCATCGGCTTGGCGATGTCCGCCGTTGCCATGACCGTCTTGTTCGTCTGCGGATCGAAGACGGGGATCGGCTGCTCCGGGAACGTGGCCAGACCCGGGTATTGGCTCTGAACGTGCCACGTCCACAGCGTCAGCACCAACAGCCGCATCGGTGGATAATCGAACTTGAGCTGCCGATCTTCGCTCGGCTTGATCCCCCGATCAAACGCCTGCAACACCTCATCCTGCCGGTCGTACTTCGCAATCCAGGCCCGCAAAATCTGCCCATACAGGGGCTCGCGTTGATGCCAGCGCCGCAGAAACGTCTTGGGCGTCAGCGGCCGTGCCAACAGGCCCGGCCCGGGATTGGCGATGGATAGTGGCGAGGTTTCCCCCGACGCGTTCTGTCCCGCCATTGCTTCGGCGTCGCGCAACACCCCGTCCGTGTAGTACATCGCATCGTCGATGTCCTCCGCCATGTGACGCTGCGACCACAACGCGTTGCGGATGCTGATCCCCGTCCAGAACAGTTGATGGGCGAAAAAGAGGATCGCCGCGGCCGTCGCGATCCCGCCGATGATCCGCAGCCATTTCTCGCGCCGCCGGCGCCGCTCCTGGGGCGGAACCGCCGGGAACAAAGACGGCTGCACTTGCTTAGCGTGCTGGTCCACAGTCATCGATGGTTCCCGATGGTCTTCTAGCGCCTGGCCCAATATAGACGGAGCGAGGGCCGGCGGCTTTCCGACGCCGCCGCCTTTTGTAACATCTTTCCTTGCCATCGGCCAAAAACTCCTCCGCGCATCGCAAATCGCCGACGCCGCTTCGACCAGCCAGGATGGATTCCGATAACCCCGTCCGTTTCCATGCTGCTCGGCGTTTTCAAGCCTTGTAGTTGCGGCGGTCGATGCAAAAATGCGTGAAAACAGCTTTTGATTGCCCTCCCCGCGCCGGCGCGGACTCGACTGCGCAATTCGGGTATTGGCCGCATCTATCTTTAGAGTGTCCGCGCGCCGTCAAATCGGACATCGCCCAGCACTTTTTGGGCCGCGCCGCCGGCTCACCGACATGACGCCAAACGACGACCCCTCCGCATCATCCCTGGACCCGGTCAAAGTCCGGCGGTTCTTGATATGGCTCATCGTCACCGCGTCGCGTGCGTGCGGTGAACTCGTCGAAGTGCCTGCGTTGAGCTCGTCGAACCGCGACGCGCTTAGCGCGCGAAAATGCAACCGCAGCGCAGCCGGCATCGCGGTCCAGCGGCGACAGAGTTGATCCATCCACAGGCTGTGCAGGCGATTGTTCAGGTCGTAGCTGGGCGCGATGACCGCGAACATCTGCTGCACGCGCTGGCGCTTGTCGGAGACGGCATGGGGATTGGCCAGGAGGTCGCTATCCCAAACGGCAGATGAATTTTAGGCGTTCGGCATCGACAGGAGTGATTATAGCGGCTGCCAGTCCCGTCTCCCGCGTTGGCGCATTGCCCACGTCCTTGGCGGCAACCCTGCATCCCCAAGCACGACCAGGAAGGAACGTCAACGTATTGGATGGATGACCGGTCCTTTCCGGCCGGGGTGCCGGTGATATGATTGGGGCGTGGCAATCGATGTGGCGGCACAGATTCGTTACTGGCGTGATGGCTCGGCCGATGACCTGGAGGCCGCCCGAACTCTGCTGGATGCCGGCAAGATTCGGCAGGCGGGTTTTTTCGTGCATCTGCCGATCGAGAAGGCCGTTAAGGCGTGTGCCGTCGCGGCTACGCGCGATCTGCCGCCCCGCAGCCACGATCTGCTTTCCCTTGTTCAGCGGACCGGCATTGCCCTTACCGAGGGGCAGCGCGACTTTATGGGGCGGGTGCAGATGTATTGCCTGGAAGGGCGCTACCCGACGGAATTGCCTCCCCCGCCCGCGGCGGAGGCGGTTGCCCAGGACCTGCAACGGGCCGGGGAGATGATCCAATGGTTGACCAATCGATTGAACAGTCCGTGAAGCGGTATCTGCACGCGGTCCGCCAGACCGGCATCCAAGCGACGCGCGCGATTCTTTACGGCTCGCGTGCGCGCGGAACGGCCAGTGCCGACAGCGACATCGACCTGATTGTGATTGCTCCCGAGTTCGACCGCGCTCCGGACCGTGCGTTGGTGGAACGGCTCTGGCAATTGCGCGCCCGCACCGACCACCGGATCGAGCCGGTCCCCTGCGGCGAGGCGGAGTGGGCGGCGCCAATCACCGCCCGAGCCATCATCGAGATCGCCCACCGTGAAGGCATCGAAATCGCCGCCTGAGCCGGTCGGACGGTGGGCTTTGGATATGCCCCCATCGCGATCCACTCGCCCGAGGAGGTGACTGCCAGTGAAGACGAAGACCTTTGATTGCGTGGAGATGAAACGTCGCGGCGCCGAGCACGTTTACAGCATCATCAAGGACATGACGCCCGAGCAAGAAGTGGAGTATTGGCGCAAGCGCACGGAAGAACTCCGCCAAGAGCAAGCCACGATCAGGGCGAGAACGAGCCCGAAGCCCCCGGCCCAGACCAAGCCGTAGGGCCCGACTTGCCTTGAGCCAGCTTGAAGGGCTGGCCACTCAGGGAACGGGTATGTATTTGACGCGGTAGAGTGAGTTTTCTTTCATCGCCAGAAATTCCAGAACGCCGTCGGGGCTGAAGTTCAGTGTGCCCTTAAAAACTCCCTGGTACGCCGCCCCCGCCTGGCCATCCACCACCACCATCCTCTTCGATCCCTTCCAGGCTGCGTACGCTACGTGCTTGCCGTCGGGGCTGAAGATCAGGCTGCCGATCCCGTCATACTCGGCGCCCGCCTGACCGTCCACCACTACCAACCACTTCTGACCATTCCGGGCCGCATACGCCACGCGTTTGCCGTCGGGGCTGAAGATCAGGGTGCCTTGAGCGATTCCGTCGTACTCCGCGCCCGCCTGGCCGTCCACCACCACGAACCACTTCGCGCCCTTGCTGGCCCCATACGCCACGCGTTTGCCGTCGGGGCTGAAGATCAGGGTGCCCGTGCCGATTACGTCGTACTCCGCGCCCGCCCGGCCGTCCACCACCGCGAACCATTTCTGACCATTCCTGGCCGCATACGCCACGCGCTTACCGTCGGGGCTGAAGATAACGTTGCTATTACTGGCGTCGTCGTACTCCGCGCCCGCCTGGCCGTCCACCACCACGAACCACTTAGGGCCCTTCTGGGCATCATACGCCACGCGCTTGCCGTCGGCGCTGAATATAAGACAGGCGATTGCGTCGTACTCGGGGCCCGCCTGGTCGTCCACCACCATCAACCACTTGTCGCCCTTCCCGGCCCCATACGCCACGCGCTTGCCATCCGGGCTGAAAATCAGGGAGGCTTGAGCGATTCCGTCGTACTCGGTGCTCGCCTGGCCGTCCACGACCACCAATTCCTTCGCGCCCTTGACGGCCCCATACGCTACGCGCTTGCCGTCGGGGCTGAAGATCAGGGAGCCATTAAGGATTTGGCCGTACTCGGGGCTCGCCTGGCCGTCTACCACTACGAACCACTTCGTGCCCTTCACGGCCACATACGCCATACCCTTGCCGTCGGGGCTGAAGATGAGGGTGCCTTTACCGATTCCGTCGTACTCGGCGCCCGCCTGGCCGTCCACCACCACGAACCACGTCGTGCCCTTCACGGCCACATACGCCACGCGCTTGCCGTCCTGGCTGAAGATCGGGGAGCCGACTGCGTCGTACTCCGCGTCCGCCCGGCCGTCCACCACCGCGAGCCACTTGTTGCCCCTCCGGGCCGCGTACGCCACGCGATTTCCGTCGGGGCTGAAGATCAGGGAGCCGATTTTGTCGTACTCCAGACCTGCCTGGCCGTCCACGACGACGCATTGCGTCTCCCCCCTCTTTGTGACGTAGGCGAAATGGCGGCCATCCCCACTGAAAACAGGAGACACCACGGGGGCGTCCATCGGCCCCAGGCGAGTCTCTTGAATCGTGTACGCGCCACTCTGGGCGCTGGTTGGCTGGGCGGATGCCGTTGCTCCCAGACCAAGCATCGCCGCTGCCCATACGACAATCCAATTCGTGCCGTTCATACCCCAACTCCTTGATATGGGTTCACAAGCTTCACGTTCCCGCCGCCGGGCGTCCCACGCTTCCCGCAAGGTGAAATATAGAAAGTACGGAGTCCGATTATTTCAGGCAAGTCATCGGATGTGTTCTAAAAAAGTAAATGCAACCGCAGAGACGCCGAGACACAGAGACAGCCACAGAGAAGAAATTGCTTTTGTTAAAAGAAAATTCCTGTTTTCTCTGCGGCTTCCTCCGCGGCTTTGGAGCGTCAGTGAAACCGGTTCTTTCTCGTGGACGGAAAGGAGTCCATCATGTCATTGCCCATTTGACATGTAGTGGCAGGGAGGCGGTCGCCGGTAACGGCGTTCCGTCAAGCATCCCTGACCGCGAAGGCGCGAGCCGTAACGCAAGTGAACCTGTGGTAGCCTCGTTACGCAAAGCGGGAATGGCCAGGCTGTCAGAGACGATGAAGCCCAGTGCCGACGACGGAGCAATGGTGCAAGTGCAGTCGTCGGGTTCCCCGGGGTTGTGAAGGACGGCACGCTCCGAAAGAGAGAATCGGGAACTGAGAGGCCCCGCAAGCCGGGAGCAGAACCCAACGCCGGGTGGGAAGACATAACCATCCCATGCGGGTTTGTGGGGAGTCGGATGGGCCCCTAGTAGCGATGAAGCGGGGTAATGCCCGCCGAGCCAAGGGGCCCTGATGGTATCACGCGGAAGCAAGAGGAACAGCAGCCCGAATTGCAGGCAGACCTGCTACTACGGGATCAAAGCTTCTGTTCTGAGGCGGAGGCTATGCCCCGTGCCCACTGGATGCGGGAAACCCGCTCGTCCGGTTCGAGGAGGGAGAACTGAACGGCAGGGGCCGTTCAGTTCTCTACTCTACCGTCTCTGCGATTGCATTTTGTTTTGGTCCCGATGGGCGGGCAGATACAATCGCCGCACAATTCCATAAAGCCGATGCATGCTCAGGCTGACAGGCATCAGTAAATCGTTTGGCGGCGTGGTGGCGCTGAGGAACGTCAGCTTGGAGCTGGCACGCGCGCAGGTGCATGCGCTGATCGGCGAAAACGGGGCGGGGAAATCCACGTTGGTGAAGATCATCACCGGGGCGATCACGCCGGATGAGGGCAGCGTCGAAATCGATGGGCATGCTGTGCGCAAATACGCCCCCGCGGCGGCGCGGGCGTTGGGCGTGGCGGCGATCTATCAGCAGCCGGCGCTGCTGGCGGATCTGACGGTGATGGAGAACTTGGCCTTGCGACTGGAACGCGGGGGGCTGTGGAGATGGATTTCGTGGCGGGATCGGCGGCGGCGGGCGAGGGAGCTGTTGCAGCGCGTGGGGGCGGCGGCGGGGGTGGAGCCGGAGGCGCTGGCGGGTGGCTTGAGCATGCCGCAGCAGCAGCTTGTGGAGATCGCGGCGGCGCTGGGCAGCGGGGCCAACTACCTGATCTTCGATGAGCCGACGGCCTCTCTGGGACAGCGTGAGATCGAGAATCTGTTTGCGTTGATCGGCGAGCTGCGCAAGGGCGGGGTGGGGATGGTGTATATTTCGCCTCGGCTGGAGGAATTGCCGCGGATTGCGGATCGCGTGACGGTGCTGCGGGACGGGCGGCAGGTGGCGACGCTGGCGATGGAGGCGGCGGCGCGGGGGGAACTGGTGCGGCTGATGGTGGGCCGGCCGGTGGACGCGGTGTATCCCAAGGTGGCGGCGACGGCGGGGGAGGTGGTTTTGGAAATGCGCGGGCTGGGACGCCGAAAGTCGGGCGTGAAGGACGTGAATTTGAGCGTGCGCGGCGGTGAGATTCTGGGGATCGCCGGGTTGGTGGGGGCGGGGCGAACGGAATTGGCGCGGATTCTGTTCGGGCTGACGCCGGCGGATCGGGGGCGGATTTTGCTGCGTGGCAAGGCGGTGCGGATCAGGTCTCCGCGGCGGGCGATCGAGCTGGGGATCGCGTACGTTCCGGAGGATCGGCGGCGGCACGGGGTGATCGGCGAGTTTTCCGTCGCGGCCAACACGACGCTGGCGATTTTGCGGCAGGTGAGCCGGTTTGGGCTGATCCGCCGCGGGGAAGAGGAGGAGATCGCGGCCGGGTGGGCGCGGCGGGTGATGACGCGGATGCCGTCGCTACGCACGCCGGTGGAGGAGCTTTCCGGGGGCAATCAGCAGAAGGTGGCGTTGTCGCGCTGGCTGGCGGCGCGGCCGGCGGTGCTGATCCTGGATGAACCCACGCAGGGCGTGGACGTGAGCGCGAAGGTGGAGATACATCGACTGATGAGCGAGATGGCCGCGCGCGGGATGGCGGTGGTCATGATCAGCTCGGAATTGCCGGAAGTGCTGGGGGTGAGCGACCGGATCGCGGTGATGGCGCGGGGGACGGTGATCGGCGTTTTGGATGCCGCCCAGGCGACGCAGGAGGGCGTGTTGGAGATGGCGCTGGGCGGCGGGCAGGGGCAGGCGGGAGCGGCGTGATGGGACTGGCGCGGTATCGGCGTGAGCTGGGCCTGGCGGCGGTTTATGCGGCGCTGCTGGCGGCGCTGCGGATTTATGCGCCGGGATTTTTCCACGAACAATTCCACGGCCTGTGGGTGGCGGCGGCGCCGGTGCTGGTGGCGGCGGTGGGGATGACGCTGGTCATCGTGGCTCGGGAGATCGACATTTCCATCGGCTCGCTGTTTTCGGTGTGCGGGATCGTGGCGGCGGTGGCGGCGAAGTCGGGTTGGCCGATGCCGTGGGCCGCGGCCGCGGCCGTCGGCGCGGGGATGGTCGTGGGCGCGGTCAACGGCGCCTTGGTGGCGTTTGCGGGGATGCCATCCATCGTGGTGACTCTGGCCAGCATGGTGATCCTGGATCAGGGCCTGCGGTGGGCGCGGCAGGGGGCCGAGGTGAGCGGTCTGCCGGCGGATTTCCAATGGCTGGGATTCTCGCAGCACGGCGGCGAATGGTTGCTGATGGCGGCGGCGCTGGGGTTGCTGGTGATTTTCGCGGCGGGGACGCGGTGGCTGGCTGCGGGGCGGGCGGTGTACGCCGTGGGGTGCGACCGCGAATCGGCACGCCTGGCGGGCCTGCGGCCACGCCGCGTCGTCTTCGGGGTGTTTGTCCTCATGGGCGCACTGGCGGCTGTGGCGGCGCTGCTCAACGCCATCCGATTTCCCCACGTGGACGCAAGCGCCGGCCGCGGGCTGGAACTTCAGGTGATCGCGGCGGTCGTGGTTGGAGGCACGGCGATCGCCGGCGGGCGCGGCACCATGCTGGGGACGCTGATCGGCGTGGCGCTTTTGGTCAGCATCGCGCCCGCGCTGACGTTTCTGCATCTGCAAGCGCAATGGGAACGGGCGATCCAGGGTCTGATCATTCTGCTGGCGGTGGCCGTGGATGGACTGCGGAGGGGCAGATGAGCCGCCGCGCCGCCGTCCAGCGATGGGTGCTGCTGGCCATCGTGGCCGGCGAGGTGATCATTTTTGGGCGAATCGGCACGCACTTTTTCACGCTGGCAAATCTGCTGCAAATTCCGCGGCTGAACGTGGAGCTGGGGCTGATCGCGCTGGCGCAAACGGCGGTGATCTTGTCCGGGGGGCTCGACTTGTCCGTCGGCTCGCTGCTGGGGCTTTGCGCGGTGGTTTTCGGCAAGCTGTGGCGCGACGGGGGACTTGGGCCCAGCGAGGCGGCGGCGATCACGCTGGGCGTAGGCGCACTGTGCGGCGGGATCAACGCGTTGCTGATTACGCGCGGCATTCCGCCGCTGATCGTGACGCTGGGTTCGTTCTCGCTGTTTCGCGGGATCGCCGAGGGAATGACCGGTGGGGTGGACAATTTCACGAATTTCCCGCGATCGTTTTTGCTCTTGGGCCAGGGGTATTGGGGGCCGATCCCGGCGCAGGTTCCGGTGCTGGTGGCGGCGGCGGTGTTTTTCTATCTGCTGGTGCATCGTTCCGCGCTGGGCAGGGCCCTGTCGGCCATCGGATATTCGCCGCAAGGGGCGCGGTGGGCGGGGATCGCGGTGGGGCGAAAGCTGGCGGCGGTGTACGTGCTGTCGGGGCTGTGCGCGGCCGCGGCGGCGTTGATTTACGTGGCTCGCGTCGGGCAGGCCAAGGCCGATGCGGGGATGGGCTACGAGCTGGCGGCGATCACGGCGGTGGTGCTGGGCGGCACGAGCATCTTCGGCGGCAGGGCCAGCGTCCTCGGCACGGTCCTGGGTCTGTTGGCCATCGCGCTACTGGACAACGGGCTGCGTTTGGCGGATCGTTCACCGGAGTTGGCGGGGATATTGAAAGGCGTGCTGCTGCTGGCGGCGATTGGGATCGACTGGCGGCCGCGCGGCGGCGCGGCGGGGCGGCGGCAGCGCGGCAGAGCCGAGGAACCGATCATGCGAAACACGCAGCTTGCGGTGTTGGTCATCGTCATCCTGGCGGCGGCGGCGATCATCACCGGCGGCAACTTTCTCATGTATCAATCGTTCTCGCGGCAACTGGCTGCCCAGGGTAGGCCGCGGGAGGCGGGCAAGCGGCTCACCATCGCCATGATGCCCAAGAGCAAGGGCAACGCGTATTTCATCGCGTGCCAGAAGGGCGCGGCGGAAGCGGCCGATGAGCTGGGCGTGAAGCTGCTGTGGGATGGCCCGATGGACAGCGATCCGGCGCGGCAGAACGAGATCGTCGAGACGTGGATCACCCGCGGCGTGGATGTGATTGCCGTCTCGGTGGAAAACCGCGGCGGACTCTCCACGGCGTTGCGAAAGGCAAGGCAGTGCGGGATCAAGGTGATCACGTGGGATGCGGATGCCGATCGGGATGCGCGCGACTTTTTCGTCAATCAAGCCACGCCGCAGGGGATCGGCCAGGCGCTGATGGACGCCGCGGCCAAGTCGATGGACGGCCGGGGCGATTTTGCCATCATCACGGCGTCCCTGACGGCGGCCAATCAGAACGAATGGAAAAAATACATCGAGCAGCGCCTGGCCACCGCGTATCCGGAGATTCATTTGGTGGATTTCCAGCCGTGCGACGATCAGCAGGCCAAGGCGTTCGAGCAGGCGCGGACGATCCTGAACGTGCATCCGGAGGTGAAGCTGATCATGGCGATCTGCTCGCCGGCGGCGCCGGGCGCGGCCGAGGCGGTCAAGCAGTCGGGGCGCAACGACGTCAAGGTCGTCGGACTGGGTTTGCCCAATGAGAACAAGCCGTACGTGCACGAGGGGATCACCGATGCGGTCATTTTGTGGAACACGATGGACCTGGGCTATTTGACGGTGTACGCGGCCGATGCGCTGGCGCGAGGAACGCTGGCGCCGGGGCAGACGTCGCTGGAGGCGGGTCGGCTGGGGCGAATGCAGGTGCGGGGAGATGACGTGCTGCTGGGCGCGCCGTTCTGGTTAACGAAGTCGAATATCGATCAGTTTGATTTTTGAATTGGGATGCGATCGCGCCTCCATCAACTTCTGACGGCATTGTTGCTTTGCCTAGTGACGGCGTGCGCGTCCGATCCGCTGGCGTGGCCCAAGCCGACGCAGCAGTCGCGCCCGTGGACGCGCTGGTGGTGGATGGGCAGCGCCGTGGACAAGCAGAATCTGACCGATCTGCTGGGGCAATACCATCAGGCGGGGATCGGCGGCGTGGAAATCTGCCCGATCTATGGGGCGCGGGGCTACGAGGATCGGTACATCGATTTTCTCGCGCCCAGGTGGATGCAGATGTTGGAGGTCACGACCGCCCGAGCGAAGCGGCTGGACATGGGCGTGGACATGACCACGGGCACCGGCTGGCCCATGGGCGGGCCGAACGTTTCCAGAGATGATGCATCCTCTAATGCTCTTTTGCGGCGATACGAGGTGGCGGGCGGGGCACGGTTGGAACAGGCGCTGCCGACCGATCGCCTGCGCTGCGTGTGGGGGATTTCGGATAAGGGCGAGCAGATCGATCTGACGGGCAAGGCCAAGGACGGCAAGCTGGATTGGACGGCGCCGCCGGGCCAGTGGCGGATTTATGTGGTGGCGCAGGTCGGTCCGGCGCAAAAGGTGAAGCGAGCGGCCCCCGGCGGCGAGGGGTCGGTGCTGGATCCGTTTTCGGCTGCGGCCGTCGACCGCTATTTATCGCGCTTCGACGCGGCGTTCGCCTCCTACCACGGGCGGATGCCGCGAGCGCAGTTCCATGATTCGTACGAGTACGTCGGCGACTGGACGAACGATTTGTTCCGGCAATTTCAGTCGCGTCGCGGTTACGACCTGCGGACGCAACTGCCGGCTCTGATGGGCGAAGGGTCGCAGGACGTGGTGGCGCGGGTCCAGTGGGATTATCGGCGGACGATGGCCCAGTTGCACATGGACTACGTGCGGCACTGGGTGGATTGGTGTCATCGCCACGGGATGCTGGCCCGCGAGCAGGCGCACGGGGCGCCGTGCAACATTCTGGACCTGTACGCGGCGGCCGACATTCCCGAGACCGAGTGCTACGAGGGCTTTGCCGAAGAGAACATCCCGGTGCACAAGTGCGCCTCGTCGGCCGCGCATGGCAGCGGGAAGAATCTGACCTCGGCCGAGTCGTTCACCTGGCTGGACGAGCAGTTCCAGGCGACGCTGGCTCAGGCCAAACGCGAGGCGGATTTCCTTTTTCTGGCGGGGGTCAATCACATTGTCTTTCACGGGATGCCGTATTCGCCCAAGGATGCGCCCTGGCCCGGCTGGGTGTTTTACGCCTCGGTGGATTTCAATCCTCAGGGGGGACTGTGGCGCCACCTGCCGGCATTCTGCGATTACATCACCCGGTGCCAGTCCATTTTGCAGTCGGGAAAGCCGGACAACGACGTGCTGCTGTACCTGCCCATCGAGGACCTGTGGCACTCGCCCAAGCACCTGCTGATGCCGCTGAAGATCGGCGGCGGATGGATGCGCTCGATGCCGGCGTATGAGACGGCGATGTTTCTTTGGGAGCAGGGGTACGGCTACGACGAGGTTTCGGATGCGATGCTGCAAAACGCGGTGGCCAAGAGCGGCCGCGTGAGACTGGGCGGCAACGATTATCGCGCCATCGTCATGCCCAGGTGCCGGTTTGTGCCTGCGGAAACCCGCAAGCAACTGCAGAAGCTGGCCCAGGCGGGCGCGGCGGTGATTGAACAGGAGTCCTCGCCGCAGGCGATGCGCCAGCGGTTGACCGCGGCGGGCGTGGAGCCGGAGACGCTTGCGCAGTTTGGAATTCGGTTTATCCGGCGGAGCTGGGATCGCGGCGAGTATTATTTTCTGGTGAATGGGAACCGCTACGCCGTGTCGCAGTGGATCACGTTGGCGAGGCCGGCGAAATCGGTGGTGATTCTGGACCCGATGTTCCCCGGCCGCCGCGGTGTCGCGGCCATGCACCGCGACGGCCAGGGCCGGGCTCGGGTTTTGGTGGAGCTGCAGCCCGGGGAATCGTGCATCCTGCGCACGTTCAGCCGCGAGCGGGTCGGAGGGCCGCCGTGGAACTACTGGAGGACGGCCGGCCAGGGAATGGACCTCGATGGCACGTGGAACGTGGATTTTGTCGAGGGCGGGCCGGTGCTGCCGGCGCCGTACCAAACGCAGACGCCCAGCTCGTGGACCGGCCGGGGCGACGCTGATGCCGATCGATTTGCCGGGACGGCGCGCTATCGCATCGAGTTCGATCGGCCCGGGGGCGAGGCTTGGGATTGGCTTTTGGATTTGGGGGACGTGTGCGAGAGCGCGCAGGTCACGCTCAACGGCAAGCCCGTTGGGACCTTGTTTGCCCCGCCGTTTGCCGTGCACGTGGGGCGGTATCTGCGCTCGGGGAGAAACGTTTTGGAAGTGCAAGTCACCAACGTGGCGGCCAACCGGATCGCGGACATGGATCGGCGCGGGATCAAATGGAAGATTTTTCAAGACCCGCCCAACGTCATGAGCATCCATCATGAGCCGCTGGATGCTTCGGATTGGCCGCTGCGCGATTCGGGGCTGCTCGGTCCGGTGCGGCTGATTCCGCTATCGCCGCTTTTCCGCGAGGGCGGCGGCGGGTAATCTCTGGGCAACGACATGTCCTGGTTCATTGTCTACGCCAGCATCGGGTGGGTGATCCGGCTGATGATGATTCCCGTGGTTCTGCGGCGGGAATTTGCCCCGGGGGCGTCGCTGGCGTGGCTGGGGATTGTGTTTCTGCATCCGTACATCGGGGTGGGGCTGTACGTGCTGTTGGGCGAGAGCCGGCTGGGGCCGCGGCGAGCCGAGCGGCACCGGGAAATCGTGCAGCGCTTCCGCGATCCCGAGCGTCACGCCGATCGCCAGAACTACACGGTGCCGCCCGACCTGCGGCCGACGTATCAGCCGATGGTCCTGCAGGCCCAGAGGATCAGCGGGCTGCCCGCGCTTGCCGGAAACCGCGTTGAATTTTTCCCCGACGCCGGGCAGTTCACGGATCGCCTGGTGGGGGAGATCGAGGCGGCGCAGAGTCATGTCCATTTGTTGTACTACATTTTCGCCTGTGACGCGCCGGCGCGGCGCGTGGTGGATGCGTTGCTTGGCGCGGCTCGGCGCGGGGTGAAGTGCCGGGTGCTGGCCGATGCGGTGGCGTCGCGAGTGTTCTTCGGGCGCAGAGGGCTGGCGAAAACGCTGGTCAACGGCGGCGTGCAGGTCGCGGCCGCTCTGCCGGTGGCGCTGATTCGCCGGCGATTGGCGCGCATGGACCTGCGGAACCACCGCAAGCTGGCCATCATCGACGGTCAGGCGGCGTACGTCGGAAGCCACAATCTGATCGATCCCAGCTACGGCGGACGCCGCGGGGGTCCGTGGTTTGACCTCACCACGCGACTGGCGGGTCCGATCGTCAGCGAGCTGGCCCTGGTCTTTGCCGAGGATTGGTTTTTCGAGACGAACCAGGAGTTGGAACTTCCGCTGCCGCAGTCGCTGGACCCGGCGGGGGAGCTCGCCGTGCAGGCAGTCCCCACCGGCCCGACGGGGCCCGGGGAGACGTATCGGCGGCTGTTGCTGGCGGCCATCCAGTGCTCGCGGCGGCAGTTGACCATCACCACGCCGTATTTTGTGCCCGATGAGGCGGCGGTGCTGGCACTGATGATGGCGGCCGACCGGGGCGTGGACGTGTCGCTCATCCTGCCGCAACGCCCCGATCATTTCCTGACCTCCTCGGCCGGCAGGGCGCATTTCCAGGCCCTGCTCAACGCGGACGTCGCCATTTATCTATTTCGGCCGGGATTGCTGCACGCCAAGACGGCCACCGTGGACGACGCCTTCACCTTGATGGGCTCGGCCAACCTTGACGTGCGCAGCTTCAATCTCAATTTCGAGCTGAGCGTGCTGCTGTACGGTCCGCAGGTGACCAAGCAGGTGCGCGACATTCAGCACCATTACCTGAGCCAGTCGGATCGCATCGACGCGGCCCGGTGGGCGCAGCGGCCGATCGTCACGCAGTACACCGACCGCGCCATTTCGCTTCTGTCGCCGCTGCTGTGAAAACAGAAGAGGAACGGGAGTTCTTTTCTCCCTCTTTACGCAAGCGGCCGTCCAATAAGGGGTCCTGACCCCCTTCTTGGAAAAAGGGGTCCTGACCCCCTTATTCCTCCCCCTTATCGTAACTGTTTACCGTCGCGCCAATGATTTATGACGTGTTGATCGGTATCACGTCGGTCAGCAACGTGATTTCCTTGCCGGACCATTCGGCTTTCAGCAGCGTTTGGATCGCCTCCAGCACGTCGCGC
>Ga0208687_1000382_pt1 | contig 33203 bp, 55 predicted proteins | sample June2015DPH_6_10_FD_184695 | JGI IMG/M metagenome (GOLD analysis project Ga0208687, IMG submission 184695) | Peatland microbial communities from SPRUCE experiment site at the Marcell Experimental Forest, Minnesota, USA - June2015DPH_6_100... | ecosystem: Environmental > Terrestrial > Soil >...
TATTTTCTATATTTATAGACATTAAAATTCTCTCATAATGATCCTTATTTGCAACAATAAATCTGTTAATACACTGATGGTACTGAAATGTAATATCTTCACCTTCGTCTTTTTTCTCTATGTAACAAGGAAAAGTATCTGTCATACCACATTTTGAGCATTTTTTATTTTCGATAGTTCTTCTCTCATTTTGTCTAATTCCTTTTTCAGCGTTAGATATCTCATTTCTATTTTTTGGTTAAATTTTTCATTCTTTTTGCACTCATCAACCTTTTTAAGAACTTCTTCAATCGATATTATTTTTCCTTCTGAATTTAAATTTTCAAGGACTATGTCTATACTAAGTATCTCTTTTACTATGTCTCTAGATGTCACGTCTTCGGGCATTCTTTTAATAGCTTCTACCACTATATCTTTAATTAAACTCATAGATTAAACACCTACTCTTACAGGCAGTTCGAATGTCTTCTCTCTGATACCTCCAGGCTTACCTTGAGACATTTCAACCCGTATATGCATTCTGATATTTAAAGTTCAAAAAGCTTGCTGTTTGTTGTCTCATTCCATTGTTACGAATTTCCCATTTTTCCTGATAACTCTTTTCCATTTGATTCCATATTCTTTCTCAATTCTTTCTACAGTTTTTTCTGCATTATCGAGAAGTATTTTTATATCATAATTGGCTTCTCTTGCAAGTTTCTCTCTTACTTTGCGCGTCTCAAAAATAATATGGTAGTATACCACTCCATTTCCACCTTCTTCATTCTACTATAGATTTTTCTTTTGCTCACCGAGACGTACATCCTTTATCACGGTTCGTCTCCATCAGTACCTTCGGAAAAACGTAATTTATTTATTTTTGATAGATGCTGCATCCATCTGTGCTATGTTTAAATACATTTTTACATATTCATCGTCTTTATATATATCAACTATCTTAAATCCATATTTTTTGTAGAATCCAATTTTATTTTTCACAGAATCCAACGTGATATATCTGCATCCTATGTGTTTGGAAACAAATAATATTTTACCTACAGCAGCGTTTAGCGTATACCTTCCAATTCCCACTCCTTGGAACTTTTCAGTTACAGCTAATTTATGTATATCAATAGCGGGATATATAGATTCAGAAAATTCTTTGACACCGTCAACATCATCAATAGCCAAAACTTCTATACCGCTTGCGGACAACGTAAAAAACCCTATTACCTCATTATGGAGACAAGTCAAATATGTTCTACTTACCTTATCTTCTTGCTCTGCAATAGCACAATTTTTCAGAAAATTGTCCAAGTCATTGTTACCACAACAAAAAGACTCAAGATTGTGTTCGTCAGTCAGAGACACAATCCGAACATTACTAATGACACATGTGTCGCTAGTAGTCATTTTTCCCTAAAAAGGGTGTTCTTCATATATACGTTTTGCTTCTTTGAATAGTTTGATCTGTTCTTCTGTTATATTAGGATTCTTTTCATTTTCCCAAAATGCTTTTGCATCTTCACCCTCTAGTTTCAGTATTGTTCTTGGTCTTGTCATATTGTTTGCCTCCTATGTATATATGTTATATATAACACTAAAATATATAAACTTTGTGCCAGCAGAATAACTGCGAATGCGAAGATAAAGTATATGGGACAATGTGATATATTACATCATGTCGCAGTTTCAAACTCAAGTTTTGAGCTCAAGTGCAGATTGCGCCTATTGGTAAAAAGACGCAATCTTTAATTGTCAGCATCCATATCTAGCCGCCCTGTTTCAAGCCAATGTTGCATTATAATGACAAGTTTAGCAACCTCCTCACGGTTCAAATGATGATCCTGTCCTACCCATAAATAGCTGCTGCCAGGAAAGTCAAATGAGTTTTCATATTCGCCAATGGCTGACGATTCCTGAATCAAACGAGTCATTTCACCTGGTTTGCTTTGGTATTTTTCGTGCGTGATCACGACGAATCCTCTATCTGTTTTTTCGGCTTGCATGATATCCTTCTTTACCAATTAATACTCCAATACAACAATTTTTCCTTTGTATAATGTTCTCATTTTGATATCCTCGCAATTTTGCATATGTAACTTTTTAACAATCTAATTTTGTTTGAACCATTCTCTTCTTGTTTTTATCTCTCAGAGACGAGAACCCGCAATCTTTATAGCAGAGAAAACTCTTTTTATAGTCTTTAGATAGCGGGCAGATTCTATTCATATCCATTTCTATGTTTAATAATTTACACTTTGCCATAAGAACACAATTTCGTTTGGACCTTTTTCTCTATAATCTCATCTAAATACTCGACAGAATAACCAAATGGTAAAAGAATACTTTCAGCAGTCTTCAATAGATACAAATAGTATCTTCCTTTATCATACCTTGTATACTCATTAGCTAATTCTGGTATTATCACTCTTTTTGAATAATTTCTAGATTTTATGTCTGTAACTATATATCTCACACTCTGTCCAGGCAATATATCTAAACCAAGATCGTTATATTGTTTCAAAGCGGCTACTGAATTATTGAAAGCTGTGAACTAACTGCTCCCTAAAGGCGCCGATCGCTTCGCTCTCGGCCCCCGCTCTCCTTCGCACCATTGCGCGATCGCTGGGGGCAGCTTCCATCTTGCTGGCTTACAGAATTCTTCATCCTGATCATCCCAGCTTTTAGCATGTCATCTCTGCATCGAGTCGCAATTACATTACTAGCATTTAGATCGGCATCTTTCTTTATCTCACAAGAATGACAAAGAATATATGAAAACCCTTCTTCATACTTTCTTGTAGTCAACTTGCTGCCACATTCACAACATTCTCTTGAGGTACCGTATTCATCTATTAACTTAGTACGATATCCCATCTCAGATCTCTTAAAAGAAATCATCTTTCTCTGTCTACCATATGTCCATTTACCTATTCTCTTTCTAAGAGTAGGCATCTGATTTCCTCTAAACATTCCCTGTCTGAACTTACTATTTCCCATCGCTAGATAAGAACCTTTAGTAAATTCAACTACCTTTCTAGTCAGACACCAGTCATGATATGTCGATACATTTTCTCTCTTTCCTCTCAACGATCTGAGTTTTTTAGCAATTTTAGCCGCTTTTTTAGCAGCTTTAGAGGCTTTTTCCCATTTTTCAGCTTTCTGAAGAGATGTTGCTTTTTCCAATTTTCTAGCTTTCTGAAGTGATGCTACTATATCATCATATTTTTCAAGAAGCTCTACTTTTGCCGAATCAGTTAATTGCTCCTCACGTGGAAAAGATTTGTCGTTTTCATTCAAAGACAGCAGCACGGCCGCTATGGACTTATTCAATCCTTGATCTATTCCACCGACGGAATTTATTTCTTTTTCTTCTACTATTTTTGTAATCGATACATGAATATAATATTTACCTTTATTCTTTTTCTTTCTACTGTCGCCTCCTTTTATAATCTCAAAATCGTCAACTACTACATCTTTTAATTGATCCATATGATATACCGAAGGGTTCAATGGTATATCTATCATCTTATATTTCTCTAATGTAGAGATATGTATCCATAATGAAAACTTACCTTTATCTTTTGCCTGTTCTACAGTTCCTATATTATGAGTAAATCTACAAGATATTTTCTTTCTAAAATCAGGTTTCGAAGGTTCTCTCTTTTTTAATTTTCCCAACCACTTATCGGCCTTTTCTAATTCTTTGTCATCTCTTGCACTTTCAAGTCTTTCTTCAGCTCTTTCAACTTTCCCTTCCCACTCCTTATGTAACTTTCTATGAGATTTATATGTAAAAATAACCTTATTGATACATTGCTGAATAAAATTACTATTCAATCCAGTTTTCTCTTCTATGTCATTATCTTTGACCAATCCTTCTATAGTCTTCAATTTTAATACATTATCTATATCTTTGTCGTCCCCATTCATAAATATATCGGCATATACATCACTAACCAACTCTCCTATTAGTCTAATACCATAAGTTATTCGACCTGTCAACTTATTCAACTTATCCATTTTATTTTTTGTGATATCATAATGAACTGGAATTCTAATAGATTTTCTGACTTCTATCGTTTTCTTTCCTTTCAACTCTAATTCTTCTATTAGATCTTCTTTTTTCTTCTTACTTTTCTTGGTTAAGACTTCTTTTCCTGTATTTCTTTTTCCTTTTCTCCCAACAGTAACATCTTCAGAACTAAGAAGATTCATTGCCATATTTACCACCCACACATATAACATTTGTCATCTTCTTTGTTCTTCTCTATTTGACTACTTTTCTTACCTGTTATCTTTTCATCTTGAGATTCAACATATCTCCTAAGAATATCTAAAGTAGTTTGCCCAGTCGTTAATAAACAATATGATCTTGACCATAAATGACATTTCCATAGTTTCAGTTTTATCTCTGGAAATTCTAAAAACAGTTTTCTAGATCTTACTCCTTTGATAGAATTGATATATTTAGTCATATTTACAGTTGTATCTGTTTATTCTCAACTAAAGTTGATCATAAACTTTAGTTTTGAATAATATATGAATATGGTCTTTGTCTGTTCCTAATTCTATGATTTTAACCTGAAATTCTTTTGATACTTCACTAACTAGTTCTTTTAATCTATTAGATATTTTCTCTACCAAAACCTTTCTTCTATATTTGACACAGAATATTAGATGATAATTCAATGAATATACCGAGTGTGAACTACTATCTAATTGATATCTCATATGTTTTTCTCTTAATCTAATGTCAATCTGTTAACCGCCCCCAGCGATCAGCTTTAGCTGAGAGCGACAGCAGGCTTGCCTGCTACTGAAGGGGGCGGACACCTTACCAGGTTGTAAATCTGTCTATATCCCATTGTTTGAAAGGTTTGTCATCTACATAGATTTTCTCTTGTGGTACACACGCGATTATAATAGTTTCCATATTCAATGGTTCTAGATCCATTCTTTCTAGTGATTCCAAAGATTCGGACATGAATATATTTTCTTTACATTCATCTTCCATTTCTTTTGTTACAGTTAGACCGGCCTTTTTTCCTAATTTGCACCATCCTTCTCCTACACCTGGTCTGATACCATTTTTCATTATATTCTTAAGATTTTCTTTGGTAGTTGAATGAAATAGAACGATGCCACATTCTGATTTGCCATTGCTCTTCATGTTGTTATTCTTCATATTATGGTTATAGACTTGGTGGATTTTTCTTGCTTATACATCTACAGTTATATGTAAAATCTTCCTCTAATTCATGATATCTATTTCTAAGAGTTATCATTTCCTTAATTTGTTCTTCTGTTGCTCTGTGTTCGTCTGTGGCAGCTTCCAGCAACGTCAAATTACTAGAAATGTGTCCAAAATGTTCTATCAAACTTCGTACTGTTAGTGGGGAGACATCACATTTGTCAACTTGTCTCTTTGTGATACCTAGAGTTGTTTTTATGGAATTTATTCTAGAATTTACGTCAATTTCTGATATCTTGACCATATATGTTTTCTCCTTAATTTGTAATTTAATTTGTCAATTCGCATATGTTTCTATGACTCTATGCTATCTATGGCCATGGTAAGAAACAAATGCGCCAGATTATTAAATAAATACCATTTTTCTGTTTTATTTAGGTTACTTATCAACGTAGGAGGATAAGATCTTAGTAGACTATCTGCCTTCTGTCTAATTTTATTCTTATCTAGATTTGGATCTAAATCTGTTATAAATTCATTTATTGCTGTCAGCATATGATTATAGTCCTCTGAGTTACTATAGAAATTTGCTAATTTTTCAAGTTGTTCTTCATTCAAAACTTGATATTTCGATTTTATCCTATCAAATATATCATTTTCTTCTGTCATTTACTATACCTCTTATTTGTTGGACCATTTTGTATTAGTCCTGTTCTTTCATTTCTTGAATATCTCTGAATAATTTTTCTTTCACTTCTGATGACAGTGGTGCTATATTCTCGAATATCAACACTCCCTCGAACGTTTTATCTATCGGTTTTATTCCCTCTAAGTATAATGATAAAGACTCTGATAATTTACCATTGCTTTTTGCCTCATCTGCGATACTTACTGATATGTCTACTGTCATCATGAGTATATAAATAGTCGAGTATACTTCCTTAACCCCTCCTTCTACTTCTTTCATCAAGTCAGGGACTCTTATAGCAAGAGGTATTGGTCTAAGTTTTCTTACTGTGTCTCTTATTGGTTCAATAAGAGGTTCGAAAGCTTCGGCTTGAGATCTAAATGTATTTGTCATATATGTTTCCTATTTTATATTGTATATTTTATTACGTCTATAATGCTATTCATATTGGAGATTTTGTGTATCCTAATGTTGGATATGCGACAATGTAACCTCCCAAATGCTTGATCTGGACGGCATCATTCACTAAGCCTTTCATCCCTTTAGGGAAGAATCCAGAACCAAAAATGTGATATCCACCGTTTTGTGTACGTTCATAATACCAGCCTTTCAAACGAGACTCATCAAAATTTTCCAGTCCTTTATCATGTTTATTACTTCTGATATCAATATCCAAAAAGGAATGTATTCTCGTACCTAACAAAATGATACCATAATTAAAATTCCATCTCTTGACTATATATAAAGGTGGCTGGTTATCTTGATATATTTTCCATCTCATAGAAGGTCTTTTTTCGTCTCTTATTTTAGGTATCATATGAAATCCTCTATTATGATAATAAATTACTGCGTCGTTAACATTCCTTGGAGGATTTATGTGAACAGGTTTACACGTATCGAAAAATAGGTCTATTATATCATCGCTTTTGACATCATTAGATTCTGCAACTGTGCAATTGTCGTAATTCTCTTTATTTTCTAATCCTTGCGTGAAGACAGCGCAATTGCAATTGGTCATTTGTTCCATTTTGGATGTCGATACATGTTTCCTGTTTATAAGCCAACGAACCTGCCTTGCAGTTTCCTCTTCTGTGTAATCTTGCCACTTATTATGGTTTTTGATTATGTTTAGAATTGACTCTTCTGAATAGCCGACATGGTGTAAAAATCCTACTAGCCACAATCTTCCATTCTTGATCAAGTTATTGCTTGCTGCTATTTGGTTTGGGTTTTCCAAGATTTCTCTAATTCTGTTTTTCTTTGTTTGATATCTGACAAGGTTTAATTGGATATCTAGTTGTTTGTCTAGTTGACTATCTGTTTGGTTATCCGATTGTTTATTTAGCCGGTTATTGATATTGTCTTCGTTCATTTGTTGTCTCCAGACTTGTATTCAACTTAACAGTATCAGTTATTTTTAATTAGTCTATAGTGTTTATATGTCTTTCTTTACTATACAAGAACATCTTCCTGTAGATAATCTTTCAAATTGCTTGAAAGTTTGTTCGTCTAAATTGTTCATAATACTTTTTGACTTTCAGTTAGTTTGGTAGATTGGATATCTTTCACAATAGACGCGATTGCGAACTACCACGCCCTGAAGGGTGCAGCTTCCGTCTTACTGGCTTACAGGATTCTGCATCCTGATCATCCCAGCTTTCAGCATGTCATCTCTATATTGCTCATAAATTATTCTACCTCTTATTTGGTTTCAGTTATTGTGTTTCAGTTATTACTTCTTCATACACGTGCGTTCGTATTCTGGAATCTTTTGTATATCTCTTTTTACTTCCTGTAATCCGTCAAGAATTGTCTGATATCGATCTGTGTCATCATTGACATGTTGTCACATAGGTGAATGAGAATGCGTACGGTATAGAATCTGTAGCACTACAAAAAGTCTAAGGCTTGTCAATTAGTATCTAAATATATCTGTATGTGCTAAGGGACAATACTTATATGTGCCAAAAGTATATAAACTTTTCCTACACAGAAATACTGTGATTATGATAGATGTATATAGAAATGCTAGAATTAGAGCAGAGGTTCAGCTTATGTCGCTTGTTGTGGGCTGTTTGTTTCTATTTGGCTGTCTTCTTTATTATCATGTCTCTCTATGAAATACCTCTATTTAAAAGGTAGGTATATTGGTCTCCAGGAAATAGAGATATAACGTTTTTCAGAAAATTTTGTAGACTTTATTTCTTGGCTTTTTGTTTACATTCGCAAAATCTTCCTATATTTAGTCTTTGAAATTGGTTAGCATACTCTCTATCTAGATCATCTATTTCATTTTCTTGTATCATTGATAGATAATGTTTTTCATTTTTTAACAATTCTCTTAGCTCTCCTATAGACATTGCTGCAAGAGATATTCCGGCAGGATTGCATTTGTCTACAGACTTTTTATATTCTTTGACGTAATTGTCCATACTGTCAATCTTCATTTGGAGATATGCGTGTTTGAACCTAATTACCTCTTCTTCTACCATTTAAATCATCCTCCTGATATGCGAGTATTCATTTTATTCTACCTTGAGCAATCTTTTACTTTCTGTACTACACCGTGTCTGATTCTACTTAAATCTGTAAGCGTGTCAGATGTCTTTTTATCAAATTGTTTTTGGTCTTTGATAGTCTCCATTTGGTAAATTTTACTAGATATACTATCCAGTTCTATATCACTTGCGCTGATACTACAGTCTTCTTCTATTTTTCTAATATTCCTATATATAGAATTAGCTGATTCTTTGAATGCTGGTATATAAACATCAGACTTTTCTACTTTTACTAATCTAAGATTTGCTTCTAATATGCTAATGTCGTTTAGAAACTCTGCCACGTTGGCTCCACATTTACAAACTCTTTGTCTATCTGTTGTCATAATATATTCTCCTATTTAATATCATTTGTTGATACCGATCATATGATAAAGGCTTTGGTCCTACTAGTAGTTTTCTTGCTTCTTTTGATACTTTTATGACGCTCCATTGTCTGATATTATATACTGGTGTGGATAAGCGTAACGTCAAAATTTGACAACGCTTTTTTATGTGCTCTTCTGAACTCGTTTATGAGATCTTCATCTAAAGGTTCTTCTAAATCTAATTTTGGAATTATTTCGTTTTGAACTTGTATAAGTGGAATTATATCATCTATAAAAGTGTTTTCCTTTTTTAGTTCGAACAGTTTTATTTCTTTTTTACTACCTATTATTAGTGGCATATTATATCTATGAGAGGTTACCATATCTTGGTCGCTTATAATCACCTTTGTTTCCTTAGGATGGTTATGAAACTGTGCTACCATAAAAGCTACCAAAGAAGGTGTTATTGCACACACAGAATTTTCCAAACCTTCTATGACGTCATATGCACTAATGCTACCGTGTGTATCTATAAGAGGAATGCAGTATTCTTTATCTGACTTAGATAACTCTATCATTAGTTCTAAAGTATCTTTGTGAATTCTAGATATATCAATTTTCATGTCTACCTTCTTATTGTTAGGTCTGCTTTTTGTTTAGTGTCATAACTTAAATGTCATCTGTCTTCTTATTATTCATATATGCTTATGCTCCTTTCCAGTGAATTTACACTCTTTACATGTTTCAATGCCGTCAATCAAATTTGGAGGGATACAGTTAATTCCAGTATTGAAATTTGGATATTGTCCTCTTGCTATCATTTTAAGTTTCACATTATAGCAATTAGAACCAAATTTTTCTCTTAGATATTTGTCTATTTTTTCTGGTTCTATATCAATCTGATGTAGCGGAAGTGACGTGTGTTCTGGATTGGCATGAGCCCACCATGCACACGGAGCATCTTGACTTGTAGTTGCCCAAACTACTCTTCTACTTGGTTCTTGAATTTCTCTTATAGTACTTCTTATTCTGTCTCCTTTTCTTCCCTCAGTGGTAAGAAGTTTTTCTTTTCCAAAATAGCGAAGAGCGTCTACTATGTTTTTCTTTTCATCTATAGGCGAGCCGTATGCACAAAACCCTTCTCTTTTGATTTGATCTGCTGACTTTTTGCTCCGCATCCCATGATATAAAGGATATTGTGGTACTTTGTCTTCTTCTTGCATATATATCATCAAATAGTCTTCGCGTATCAGTTGTAGTTATCTATATTATAGTTCTTGGTTTTAACCATTGCACATGTCTCTTGTAATTTGTATGTGTGGTGTCATGCCTTGGAAATCTTTACGTGTCATTATGTGAAATATTTCTCCTTTGTATAGTTGGTACCATAACATTATGTCTTTTAGATACATTTCTTTGAATTCTACACCAATACTCTGTAGAGTGTTTGTGATACTCAATTGTAGTAATTCTACTATTTTTTCTTCTTCACTTTGGGAATAAGGAAGAATGGTTGGTGTTGGAGGTATGTCTGCTGCAGAAAGTAGGATTGGATTAACTATTAATATGTCAATATCAGATTCTTTTCTAGAGGTTCCTTTTGCCAAAGATCCAACTATGTACGCATCTGTAATGAGGTCTTTCGTGTATAATGAGCATATTAATTCAATAGCTTTTTCTATTCTTGTAACAACCAATTCGTTGGCTAGTCCATCAATATACTTGTCATAACCTATATCTTGTAAATTTTCATTATTCGACATATGTTATCAATTATACATCGCCAATTGTGTTACTAATGCTGATAACGTATTCCAACCTTCTTTATCAGACAATCCTCCACTTATAATTTCACCAATTATATTATGATCAATCATATCGATTACACGATCTTCATAATTTATAATACCTCCTGATGATATTCTAAGTCCATCTTTTAGTCCCCTAAAATATACCTGAAACATACGCATCTTAGATTCTGGTGTTTGGTTCTGAATTCTGGCTATTAGTTTTACCTCTTCGGTAATAGAGTCTAATATTTCCTCTGTTATATCTTCCATTGTTCCTTTTACGTCAAATATTGGCATGGTAGCTCCTAAACTTTATTGTATTGTATATTTGTTAGTATTTGTGTCGTATTGTTTGCGCGGTATATTTGTTAGTATTTGTGTCGTATTGTTTGTGCGGTATATTTGTTAGTATTTGTGTCGTATTGTTTGTGCGGTATATTTGTTAGCATTTGTATTGTATCATTTGCATAATATGAACGTTAGCATTTCTTGAAGAAATTCATCGACATCATAGTTGACAAAGTTGTTTGATTTGCATATTATTAGAGTGGTATTCTCTGATTTTAATGTTCTCAGAACGTCTTTTAATAGATTCATTCTTCCTTCTTTTGGAGTCCAGTTAATTGGTGTCCTGCTTCCAAAAAAATCCATGTCTATAGTTACATATTCGCATGTTATTTCCATTGAAGGGTCAAACTTTTTGTTGAATATTATACTATCTCCAGCTTTACTTTCGAAGACTTTTATGTCTTCTTTTGCGTCATCATGTGGAAATATCCAGGTGAATTCTTTGACATGTCCATAACTTGCAAGAATTGCCACCCAGTTATGTTCATACCACGCAGGGTCTACATTTCGACAAAACTGGTCAATATCTATAATTTCTTCTGAGTATTGTGGATAATCAGAATGATAGTCAAAATTTACTAGGCACGATATTGGACCTCTTATAATGTTCAGTATACTATCGTGCTTTTCAATGATTTTTATGTCCATGTTCATATTATCGTATTTTTGATTTATATATCAATTGTTATGTCTATATCGCCATTTTTGTCTGGATAGTCTATGTCATTGTTTAATAGAATTTTTTAGCTATTGTTCCAAAATAATAACACATATTCTCACATCCACAATCAGGACATGTTAAGTGTGTTGCTGCCAAATCTATAATGTTGAAACAACCACAATTTTTGCACTTTATTATTCTTGTACCTTGAACATCTTGCTGTAATGGCATATTGTCATTTCTCCGTTTGTTTGTAATACTAATTTAACTGTCTTAATATCATCAGTATATAAAGTTCTCCTACCATGACAGCAGAAGAGTCGTCATTAGTAACTGTAAGTAACACCCCTCTTCCTGTAGGAGGGGCTCCAAATGGATCAACAAGTTGTGTCGATATTATGTTAGCGTTTAATACTAAGTTTGGGAGTAGTCTTGCAGATATCGGTATTGTAAAATTTAGATTATATATTGGTAATGGAGGATGTGGTTGGAAATATATTCTTAATGTAGAATTTACAGTAAAATTCCATAGAATCACAAAAGATTCCAGGACACAACCTGCAGGTACAATATAAGGCATTGGTAAAGCTGTCTCAAGGTCAAAAAGTTGATATGTTACGCCTGCAGCTATTGGATCTATGAATGCCACATTACTATATACAACAGATAAAGGAGGAGTTATTGGTATCTTGCCAAAAGGATCAGGAGGTACTGGAAGAATTCTCTTATCCATCAATATTCCAAATTCTTTAATTTTTTCGTTCGCTTGTAGTGTTGGTCTTATCTCAGTATTGGCCTTTGTTTGAGGTGCAAAACTTCCTGTTCTAAATACTCCTTCTGTGAGTCTAAATGTTGTCTGAGGTAGATCTGATCTTAATCTTATTTCATATACATTAAATAATTCTCTCTGATCATTAACGTTTAGATGACCCTCTGAATCACTGATTTGATTATTTTCGTATGCAGCTACGAAATATACATCGCCAGGGCCATCGTTGATAAGAGTCATATGAGGAATGACTTTGTTATTAACAATATATAAATTAATCTTTGTTGGATAGTCATCAGGATTTGACGGTTTTGTATTAAGTTGTCCCACAGGTATGCTCTCGGTGTTGTAAGGTATAGTTTTCTTTTTTGAAGGATTGGTTGAATTGCCCTCGTTGATTCTTAAAATATTAACAAGAGTCTTATTCATGTCATCAAGACTACTTTTTAAAGTTGTATATAGTTTATCATCCATGCTATCATTCCTGTATGTTATCCTTGATTTCTATCTGTTGTCTTAGTATTTGTTTCAAGAATTTTGTCATTCTCCAGTATTGTTCAGAAAAATGGTAAAATCTTTGCTCTTTTGAGCAATTGTTATTTACCATTTTGGTAGTCTTGATTTGTAATTATGTTTTTAATTTTCTAGAATCCAAAGTTCCCAGTGTCAATCCATTTTGCAGATATTAATATCCACCAATCTATCGCAAGTTCATTAAGAACATATGCATATGGCAAATAACCGTATCCATTTTCTCCCCAAGTTCCCCAAGAGTTGCGGATTATAAACGCTCCTGTAGTTGATTGACCATTATTTGCATTGGTAATAACCAAGCTATCGTCGTATCCTACGGCATCTATTGCATGACCGCCTTCTATATTTTCTTTTTGATCTGGATAAGGTATTTTACCTGTGCTACTTGCTTGTGCTATTGATGAATAGACAGTGAATCCAAATATAGAAGGTATGCCTGCCGCAATGTTAGCCTTTATAGTGTATAATAAAGATGGTTTGTCCATATTTGGTCCATCTAGCCTTACATATTGTACAGTCTTATAGTCCTCTGCAAGAGCATAACATAATGCCGAAGGTTCTTCATCAAATTTGCTTATGTCGTATGGTAAATATTTCTCTGGACATACACCTAATGTTACCATAGCTCCAATGGTATTTCGAATCTCTGCGCCAGTGTCTCCTGTTTCACCTACCAAGTTTCTTGTTGCTTTATATAAGAATAGTCTTGATCCGTTGACATATCTTCCAAAAGCCTTGTTTTCGTAGTATTCCAAAATCCCTATTCCTGCATTAGCAGTGCAACTACCCAAGTTTCCTTGATCATAAATTGGACTACACCATTGTCTCAGATCTACCTTTGTAGGAATAGACTGAGATCCTTTGATGCCTATTTTAGCTAACAGGGGATTTATTGTTGGATGCTCTGTTGTATAGTCGCGCAGATCTGGCAAATCTGGTTTCCATCCCATTTTGTGTCTGTAATTTGTGTTCATATCTGTTTTCTCCTTTTGTTTTATTTGTTTTAATATAACAATTGTTCCACTTATTACTATGTCAGCTCTTTTTGTAGGTAGTACTTGTAGGTTTTCCTATTATGCCAAGTTCCCTAATGTAGTAATATGTCATGAGAATAGTACCTATTATGAATATAGCCTCGAATGACGTAGATCCAATACTAGCGCTTGTTGGTTGTATACAATCGCTATAATTTACCCAATATGAATGACCAGATTGAAGTATGGTTATAGGAAGTGATGTTATCGGGTCTATTATTTTACACCATGTTTGAGGGACAATAGTATCTTTTCCAATACCTAATAGATTCCAACCTTGGACAATATGAGATATAAATTGATCATATGTTATTGAATATTCTGTACCATCATATATTATAGTTCCTGGTGATGTGATATATAGGTAATAACCTCTACCTTCCTCTATATATTCAGTGTCATCTGTAGCTACTGGTACCTCTTTCTGCTGTATTGAATCCCATTTTATGAATTTTGATATGTTGGCTTTTATTCCAGATGATGTAAGTATGTCATTGATTGTGTTTGTTGAAGTAGCAGGGAAAGAAATATAATTATCGCCAATCGTTAGGGGTATTTCTATTTGTGTCATATATTAAGTTCCATTTGTATATTGAAATAATGTTTCTTATGGTAATTTCTAATTTTCTAACATTTACTAATTTTTGATAGTTTTCTATAGTCTGTTAGGACTGTTAATAATCCAAAACCTCATTTATATGTCAGTTTTGATCATTTTCTATATCTTGATCTTAGAGAATGCCATCTATTCATAAGACTGTCTATTTTCTCTTCTACATAGCCGCAAGGTCTAACTATCGATTGTGGATGACCTTTAAATCTAGATATTTCTAGAATGATTGCATTTGCATTATCTGCCATAAGGGTTGGTATCCACCTAGGATCTTCTGAATTGTTTATAGTTTTATATATTGTAAGATTAACAATGTCCTGCGCTTCTGTAATGTCGTGAAACGTTTCATACAAGCAATTTATCTTTTTTTCTTTGTCATTTATTATTTCGCATTTCTTTATTTTATTCTTTGCTGAAATTATTTCGTCTGTTTCTTTGCCTTTGTCTTTATCTTTTGACATATTGGTCATTGTATCGTCTCCTTCTGTTACATTCATTATTGTTGATATATCTGTTTATTTGCTGTATGCGTACTGTGTACAATATTGTGTCGTAAACGCGTCGTACATAGCAAGGATGTATGTCTTTAAGTTCAAACGCCTTTTATGTATTATAATATGTGCGCATTTGGCAAAAGCCCATTTATGTCATGGTTATTCGCGCGTTTTCATTGATAAAATCTTCTGTCATTTGACGAGCAGTATTATCGTCAAATTGCTTAATTGGGTGTTTCATTATCCATGCTGAAGGTCCAATTAATACTCCTCCAATTCCTCTATCAATAGCAGTTTTAACTATTCTTATTGCATCTATTATTACCCCGCTTGAATTTGGAGAATCTTCGACATCTAATTTAATATCAAGATGGCAATCTACGTCTCCAAATATTTTGAAATCAATTCTCATATAACTGATCTTGTTATCTGACAAACATTGGATAAAACCATTAGGACCCGCATATATATAGTTATTATTATCTGGCAGTAGGGATGATATTGATTGAGTCTTGGAAATTTTCTTGGATTTTAATCTATTTTCAGAAGTCATATTTAAAAAATCGGTATTACCCCCAAAATTAGTTTGCCAACTATTGACTATTTTTCCGCCTCTATCCTGAATCATTTGTACAAGAGATCTATTTACTATTGTCGACCCACATTGGCTCTTCGCGTCGTCTCCTATAATAGGTATATTTGCTTGCTTGAACTTATCTGCCCATATAGGATCTGAGGCGATAAATACTGGTATGCAATTGATGAATCCTATATTCGAATCTAGCGCCATTTGAGCCCAGAATTCTGTCGCAAGTTGTGAACCTACTGGAAGATATGAAATGATTATCTGCGTTTGAGTTTCTTTTAATATAATCAATATTTCGTCTTTTGTTAATTCTCTCTGAGTTTCGTCAACCTGAAAATAGTTCTTCATATGAGGAGCCATACCGTCCAACACAGGAGTTTTCATTACTTCAACATTTAAAAAGGGAACCGTACAAAATATCTTAGTGCAATTTGGTTCAGCAAAGATAGCTTCACTTAGATCTTTCCCAACCTTTCTCTTATCAATGTCGAAACATGCCACAATTTGGATATCGGAAGGGCAATATCCTCCCAACATAGGATGAGTCAAGCCTGGAATAGTCTTTTCATTGTCTGTTATATTCTCATAATATGACAGTCCTTGGACAATCGAACTCGCACAATTCCCAACTCCCACGATGCAACATCTAATTTTCTTCATAATGTTTCCATTTGTTTGTATCATATTTTTCATCGCCTTTTACTTGTTTAATGGTTCTCATCGCTTTATGCTTATCGCCAAGCGATTAACTTGTTTATGGTATTTAGAGCTCTAATCTGCGCAGACTAGAGCTCTGGCGATGAGACCATCTTATTCATAATCGAATAAGTATCAATTTTTATTTCTCTAAATCTGTAATTTCTCTGTCAAATATACTGTCTAACCATCTCTCAATAAGAACTCCTTCTTGTTCTTTTGTTCATATTTTATGAGTTTGTTCATTCTTTCTTTGGCTATACCATATACGCATCAGCATTTTTCTTTGTTCTTCATAGCTTATTGGCAATTGTTTCAGCATTTTTCAATTTCACTTACGAGAGATCTGGATGTTATTAGCCACGCATAACTGACGATACCAAATGCTACAAAGAGTAGTCCTAATTTTACTAGATCATGACAGCCATTCTGTTCTTGTTCTACCAGTTGCATAATATTTCCTCACTTGCCACATAATTTCTTAATGAATTCAATAGCAAAAATTTTATAATCTTCTCTTTCAGCTCTTAAAAAGTTACTGAATTCTTTCGCATCATTTGAAAGTTCGTAACTTTTTCCAGATGCAGATGGGAATAATCTTTGAACCGCTTCCTCTCCATTGTTTACTTCAGCATCAAATCTTGCATAGCTTAATAGAATTTCATCAACCAACCAATCAAATCCCTGACTCAAATTTTCTGCAAGTCCAACTTTAAACAGAGGAATTTTGTAAGTATCATATAGTGAATGCTCTATAGTTTGTATGTCAATATGAACCTTTTGTTCTTCTTTTGATTTAGCATTTGGATAATGTGTCAGTTTCTTCTTTTCTTCTATTTTATCTCTAAGTTTGTCAAATAGTCCCTCTTCATATATTTGTTCTCTTATTGAATAGTATTCTGGACTTGTAGCTTCAAATTTTTCTTCGGCGCTTTTTTCTACAATTGACATTATCTCAAGCATGGACTTCTTTTCTTCGGCAATTTGCTCAATTACTCCTTTTGCTTCTTCTCGAGTTAATTGTTTTGATTCCTCTTTTTCGTAATCAAATATATATTTCATATTGTTAATAAGTTTCCATCCAAGTCCAGGAACGTTGTACTTAATAGCTACTCTGCCTTTTCCTTCTTCCCATATATTACTACCATAATATTCTGGATGACGTATAGCACCTTTTTCATCTGGTGAGAATTCTTCTGAGTTGTGTCTCCTGTAATGTTCCAATATTGTGACAGTTTCATCTGGTTCTATTCTTATTTTTGTGAACCATGTGGAGTTTATCCCTCCCTCGTTAATTAGCATCTCATTTTCTTCCATATGTTGTTATCTCCCATTTGTATTTTCAGTTATTTTTCAAATGTTATGTAAAGGTTTCATTGCCTAATGCTACTATATATAACCTTCAACTTCTCTGGCTTTATCGTACAAGGAAAATTTGGATAGAATTTTGTTTCATCTTTTTTACTTTTATCATATATTCTTGACGTCGCATAATAAGAACCTTTAGGATGTCGGTTATCCTTGGATAAACATTTACATTGACTAACTATGTCATCTAGTTCTACTTCAAGCATTATCCATGGCTGAGGATTAGGCGATTCTGCATATACTCTTCCTTCGTAATTAGCATCTTTCAGGTTATCATGAAAAAATATAGCCTCTTCACAGTCAGGATACGACTTTTTTGCTATATCACATATTGGTCTGAGACCTTCTACGGAAATATATTTGTCGTATATGTCCTTTCTTGTCACGTGATATAGTTTCATTTTATTTCTTCCACTAGGATTAAAGTTGAGCAGAGGATGTTGCTGTTCTAGATAATGTATGATTCATATGATTTGCATATAATTCTAGTAACTTGCCTCAGCAGTAACTCTTGCGTGTTTTATCAGTTCAAGACCAAGAACCTCTAATTTTTTGGCATCGCTTAGATTTACACCTTCTGACCCTTTCTCATTGATCTCAGCAATATCCAATATAATGTCATCAAGATTCCTTAATGACCATGAAGAACTCAATATTTCTCTTGCTTCTTCTTTCCTAACCAAAACTAATCTTATATCTGTCATATGGTTCACTCAAATTTTATTTTTGCTATTTTGAAATTTTCTTTTATAATATTGTCAACAAACTTACGATAGTCACGCTCTTCGTTAAAGTCTAAAGGTTTATTATTTAGATCCATTTCCATATATCTTTTTACTTTATCTATATGTTCGCGTAGCCACTTTTTTTTATCAGTAGTTGGTATAAAACATTCAATTTTATTTTTTGCTCCTATGCATGATATCCTATCTTTTGATACTAAATCTGTTAACGACGGTATTATGGTAGTGGCTCCGGCGTGAGTATGGTATGTTCCAACCTTTTTATAAATTCCGCAATCTTTTTCATCTAAATATTCTATACTACATTCTTTCCCAATACATGGTGTACCTAGAGACAACTCGTTTTTTTGAGTATCTAAGCAGATTAATGATCCGTGTTCCTTATTTGCAGAGTCGCTATCTTTTATTAGTCGAAACATTTTAAGAATAGATTCTTTTTTAAAATGCGCCATTTACTTACCTCATTAGTTCAAAGTTGATAGTTTCGTTGACTGTATATATCTTATAACTATATCGTAATTTGTTCTTTATCAAATAATGGAATTATCCATTTTTTAGGAAAGAATTCTTTCTTTTTTCCAACTATGTTTCTAAGTTCAAATACCGCACGTACACATTGTCCACGGCGTATATCTTTAGGTATCCAACACTCTATTTTGTCTTTTTCTAGATCGCTACCAACACATGTAGATATATCTGTGTTTCTAAAACACTTGTGTACTACTGTATTTAGGGAATTTTTGTAGTCAGGAACTACTGGAGATAGTCCTATTAACCCTTTTTCCTCATGCATCTCTGTTAATGATTTTCTCACTTCTTGTTTTAACATGTCATCTATTGGAATCTGTATGCCAGATTCCTTATATTTTCTTTTGGCACTTGCCAAATAAGGGTATGTGTGAAAGTCTCCTTGCGTTCTAACAGGACAAATTGAAGACCGGTCTTCGAGCATTATTTTACACTCGTCTCCTTCGCAAGGTTTTGATGGATATAACCGCCCTTGTTTGTCGGAGCAAATAAAGAATCCCTGCCCCTTGCCAGCAATAACAGTTTTGTCTATAGCTTGTCTAAATTTTTCTTTCAGTGCAGGAGTAATTTTATCTTTCATCATGTATATTCATTCCAATTGAAATAATCTTGTCCTTGCCCTTTATCGTTATCTAATGTAATCAAAATCTCTAACTTCTTCTGACAGCTTTAGCTGTTTCTCCATATATATCAGATCTTCTCCATCTATCTTTTCAGTTACTTTTTTCTTATCTTCTTTAATATCCCTTATTGATAAATTTATTTTGTTACCCTCATCGTCCCTATTACAAGCAGGAACCAATATTTCAAATATTCCTTTTTTATCCTTGTATCTCCCAGTCCATATAGTCTCTTTGCACGTCATATTATTCTACTCCTGTTTCTTGGCATCGAAAAAGTTGCATCGCATATTATATCTGTCAATATTGTCGGCTAGGGAAGTTGGTTGTTTTTCATTTGTTGTCGCCTGTTTCATGTATTCCTTAGCTGATATACGATTCTTATTGTTGTCCATGAGATATATTATTACAGGAACTCTTGATATTCCTGCCTCTTCGGCAGCTACAGCTCTATGTCTTCCTTCATGGTTTGTTACTTTGCAATTTATGGTATCTATGTCTAGAAATAGAGGATCTATAGGTACACGTTTTTCCATTTTATCTTTTAGTTCATTGACAATGGTACGTGTTGAAGAGTGTTTCCAATATTTTGTGCTAAGCTTTGGTACTTTGTCAAGGAATTCTGATGGTTTCATCCAAATCAAGATCTGACTATCAGGATTATAGCCAAACAGATGTTCTTTTGGTTCAAATTTCATTATGCTCTTCTTAACAATTGTCATATTTGAAATCATCTCTCAAAATAATACATCCTATTTTTCCATTCAGGAATTTTGGCCATTGTTCTATATTGTAACTCATTAAGTATTTTACTTTTTCTATCTATTTCCTTTTGTATAGGTCTTTTTACATTTTCACAACAATCGTTGCACATCTTGTTAGAAATATCTTCTTTAGAAACTATGTCTTTTTTGAGAGATACCATCCTTTGAACAGTTGTATTATCTATAGGAACAACGTCTGGTTCTCTGCATCCTCCACCTTCGAATAATTGTTCCTTCTCAAATCCTTCCAGAGGGTCCATGAAATATTCGTGGGAGAATCCTGCAATATCACTCACAAAAATATCTCTCACTTTTCCAAGTAATGGACTAGATAGGTGTTTGACGCACATTACAACATCTCCAACCTTATATTCTGGAGGAGGTTTCTTATATTCAGGATAGTAAGGGTTACGAACCATATTATGTCACATCTGTTTAAGGATTGATATGTATTGATAAGTACCAATTGCCTACCAGTTCTAATGCCTTTTCTAACGCTTCTTCTCTGGTCTTGATCTTTCCTTCCAATATTTCGTCTTCAACACTTTCCAATATGCTCCCAATTAATTTTCCTTGTTTCTTAGGGTTTATTCCCATATCTATTATGTCAAAACCAGTTATTAATCTCTCTTTGGTAATTAGAATCTTAGTCTCTTTGATTTGTTCTTCATTTTCAATTATAAAATTGTCAATATAGTCCAATATGTCAAGGTTTACAGGAGTACCATTAATTGCTGAACTGCCAATTATATCTGCCCTTAGTAATTCCAATAAATTGTTGAAATATGGTTCTTGTACCAATCTTATTTGTTTCGATTTTCGCATATTAGGAAATTCGTGTATTCTCATGTGATTTGCTACAAGCCACTTGACCTCGTCTATAACGTCTGTAGGATATTTGAGGCGACGTAGTATCTCTTCAGACATTTTTGCCCCTACTTCTTCGTGGCTATAGAAATGTATCTCATTACCTTCTTCTGTTCTAGTAGCAGGCTTTCCAACGTCGTGTAGGAGCGTTGCTAATACCAATGACAATGATGCATTTGGTGGAAGAGCTTTTATTGCTAGACTAACGTGGACAAAAGTATCTTTTTCTGGATGGTATCTTTCGTCTTGGGTTACTCCTTTCAGATTTGATATTTCTGGTAATATTTGGATTAGGAGACCAGATTCATCTAATAGAGATAGTCCTCTAGATCTGTTTGGACTTTCTAGAATCTTTGATAATTCGTCTCTTATTCTCTCTTTTGAAACCTTTGTTAGTTTTACTTTTTTGATTGCGTTGAATGTTTTTGGATCTATATAGAAGTCCAGAACAGTTGCAAATCTTATTGCTCTTAAAGCTCTTAGCTGATCTTCTTCAAATCTTTTATCTGGATCTCCAACTGCTCTAACAAGTCTGTTTATTAGATCTTCTTTTCCATTGAACGGATCTGTGATATTTCCATTTATATCCATTGCCATTGAGTTAATGGTAAAATCACGGCGAGATAGATCTTGTTCCAATGTACAGCCGAATTGTACTTCAGCTTTTCTTCCGTAACATTGTTTATCTATTCTAAAGGTGGTGATCTCTATTTGATTATCCTTGTAAATTATCGTTCCTGTTCCATGTTCCAAACCAGTCGGAATAAATGAGATATTATTGACCAAGGCTATTGATTCTACTTTCTCTGGACTGCAATCTGTTGCTAAATCAATATCTTTAATGGGTATATTTAGAAGCAGATTCCTGATGCTACCTCCGACCAGATATGTGTTGCAATCGTGTCTTCTAAACAACTCCATAACTTCTAAGGCTGTATCAACTTTGTCAGTCATTTATGTTTTCCTTGATTTCTCTATGATCACACTTTTTATGTTTGACACTGATCAGTTGGTTTATCGGGGTCAGGTTCTCCAGGCGGCTCAAGATATTTTCTTTGACCTTCCGACAAAACATCGTCATGTTTTGGTCTTCTCATTCTGAGCAACATATAACCTTGACCAGTATTAGGATTAATCTCTTTGCTCTTTGTGGTTGATACAAATATACCATGTGTAAACAGTGCAAATTTCAAACCCCAACCAATTGCAGTTTCTCCAAGCTTTTCAAAATATGGTCCTAGCTCTTTTGCTATGTCGACAGCTTTTACAAGTATCTCTTTGTTAGGATTTTTGTCGATGTTATCAAGTAAATATGTTACAACTTCTGGATATTCTTTCAAAGCATCTAAGTATGCTCCATATTTTTGGCGTTTAGTCTGTCCACATCCTGATCCTGCTCTGAGTACTGATGTGTCTTGTATAGGTATGTCCATATGTGCAATTTCTCCTTTCTGTTGTCTGTTGTATTGTGTTATAGATGTTACGTTGATCATATTAGCAATTATATCTATTTCTTATAAGATATCATTCTTCAGCTTTTTGGATGTTGTCATATAGGTGAATGAAAATGTGTACGGTATAGAATCTGTAGCGCGTCGAAAAATCTAACGTCTGTCAATTAATATCTTAGCGCTTCTGAATGTGCAACTAACAGGTACTTATATGTGCCAAAAGTATATAATCTTTTCCTAGACAGACATACTGTGATTGCGATAGATGTGTGTAGATATGCTAGAATTAGGACAGATGTTCAGCCTATGTCGCTTGTTGCCAATAGCTTCTGCAATAAAAAGTTGTAGGTAGGGCACACGAGATTTGTCTTACCTTGTTTGGAATTGATATTTTTTCGTAGTATATCCACTATAGCAAATATGTCGACATTCCACACTGTTCTACTGGGTTATCGGGATCAGGTTCACCAGCAGACTCTAGATATTTTGTTAGACCTTCTGATAATACATCACCAGCTTTTGCTCTTCTTAATCTCAGTAGAAGATATCCGTCATTGGTCTTTGGATTTATCTCTTTGCTTTTCGTAGTTGATACAAATATTCCGTGTGTAAACAGTGAGAATTTAAGACCCCAGTGAAGAGCTGTCTCTCCAAGTTTCTCAAAATTAGGCCCCATTGCTGGTGCCATGTCTACGGCTTTTACAAGTATTTCTCCACGTGGATTCTCATCAATCTTTTCTAACAGAAATGCTAGGATTTCCGGTTTTTCCTCTAGAACATTTAAATAGGTACCATATTTTTGGTGTTTAGTTTGTCCACATCTTGCTCTTTCTCTGAGTACTTCCGCTCCTTGTAAAGGTATTTCCATATGTTTAATTCCTCCTTTGTTTAGTATTATATTTTGGCATTTGTAATTTTCTGTTAACATGTATTAACAATGTTAACAGTTTTATTGACTATACAGCTTAGGTATTTTCCAATTAGGTTATTCCTTGGAACCGTCTGCTATACACGTTGATGTATTTATCTCAGTCATCTTTTCTGCTTGCGTTTCGTCCAATTTCATTAGCAAACATTGAAGTTCCGAAATGTGCTCTTTTTCCTCGTCCATTATATGTTTTACTACCTTCTTGGCGTCTTCATCAAATAGATGTAATAAAAAACTCTGATATAAGTTTGTTGCATCTAATTCTGCTATTAATGCCATTCTAATCATCTCTTGATCATAATACGGCTTCCATATTACTTCCTGTTTATTTATTTCTACTAATGTCATATGTTTATCCTCTCTGTTTGTATTCTATAGTTATTTTCGTTCCGCATGTAGCAGACCAATATTTTTGTCTAATGTTAGTACCAAATATTTTTTGTGATCTGGCGCTATTCCTTGTGCCACCCGGTCTGATATTTCTATTCCAGTCTTCTTGCTTATCTGTCTTATAAAGTCTTCCGGAACTTGAATAATTACTCTGACCGATTGGTTTTTAGTTCTAGTATCATATATTGATATGTCTACAAACAGGTTTTCAATGTCTTCTGTTGAATATATTACTGCAGACTTGAAATCTGGAGTTTGCGTATCTTCTACTTTGTATTCTATCATGGTATCTCCTTTGTAAAGTAAATATCTTGGTATTAATGTCGATATTTTCACGATCTTAAATATTTCTTCTGTCGATTCAGTATATTGGTATCAGTATTGTCACAGTCTTAAATCTTTCTTCTGTCGATTCGGTATATAGTATCCTGTCTGCTATGTAAAGTTCTCCTTCTCCAACCATCATTATATGGTATATATAGTTGTTTTTGGTTATTCCCTCTATGTCTACAAAATCGACACTTTCGGCTATTTGAAATCTTCTGTTGTCTTTTTCATCTTTTTTGTTTATGGTCTCTAGAAACACGTCTATTAATGAATTTTCGATCAACGGGTCTCTGCTCTTAACTACGATAGCCGTTACATACGTACCGTTTTCTTTGATATCATCAGCTGTTGTTCCCTGATATACCATATTTTAGTCTCCTGAAAAATTTTCAATCAGTCCATCTGTCAAATAATCAGATATTCTCAGTATGTGATTTAGTCCCATGTCGAAATACATAATTTCTGCGTTATAGTCGCCATCCATTCTGGCAATAAATTCGTATTTGGTGAGTATTAAATATGTTTTGAAAATGTCTGACAATTCGTCTGCCGAATAGTATGAATTAATTGTGCCAAGAAATGTGGATATATCTTCTATGTTTACTGTCCATTTGTCCTCAAGAGTGGTGACACTGTCAGCATTTTCAGTCTTTATGGATTTCAGTAAATCTACTGTTATCGTGACGTGTTCTTTTAGTAATGTAACTAGGTTATCTGCAGCAACATCACCAAAGAAAGATCTGAAACAATTTCCAGTTTGTTCTTGGCTTCTGACTAGGCGATCTATCGTGTAATCAATGCTTGGAAGATCTCCAAGAGTATCAACTATCAATTGTTTGGTAAATATCGCGTGATCTGTCCATAGCTTTCTCATTTGTAATTTGAGTTTCGTCGCTTCGCATGTGTAGTTCGTTGTTTCAATCTCTATATCCATAGTATTTCTCCTGGTAAGGTATCATTTTTTGATAATCAGAATTGTTAAATGTGTCAAATGTGTTAATTTTTATGGTAATAATATTAGAACTTTTTGAACATAAAGTATAAACATGTTAGTCCAGATGCTTCTACTATTTTTACGTCAAGGTCGTCATCAGGAATGTTTTGACTTGTTCTTATTGATTCATATGAACCATTCCACTTGTTCCAAAATAGTTTTCTATTGTTATTGTTATATTTGTTCGCTATTGAGGTGGATCCCATGTGAGTCATCACAACATCTGGCGTGTACCACACTTCATAATTATTTAGTTGAGCGTTTAGGCAATAGTCGGTATCTTCGTAACCGAATGTATAATTTTCGTCATAATATCCTATTTTGTTGATTAGCTCTCTGTTTATGTATTGACATGCCCCTATAATTGAAATATATTTCCTATGGAAATTCGTAGGACGGTAATTTTGATCTCTATGTTCATATATATTTCTAAACATTTTCATGAGTCTCATTCGTACCTGTCCAACAGATTGAATAGTTCCGTTTGGATACAAGAGCTTGGCACCTATGATACCAATTTTTTTTTGATTTTTGTTCTGACCGTTGTTTTGTTTTTCTTTAATAAACTCTACAAAAGGTTCAAAGCTTGTAAGAGCTAAAATATCATTGTTCAATAGCAATAAATCATTATTAGGATCTGATATTCTCATTCCGCTGTTTACTGTTTTTGAGAATGAATTAAATCTTGGATTATAAATAACTGTTATATTGAATATATTGTTATATTTATTTTTTAGAGAGTCTAATTTTAGCAAGGTTTCAACATCGCTTCCGTCATCAGATATTATAATGTTAGATAAGGATGGGTTATCAAATTTGGAGATGCTGTATAGCAAATCGTCTAGCATTGATATTCCTTTAATACCATAAGTAGGAATTACTACATCGTACATATTGAATTAACCGAACCGTTCTATATTGATGCCCTGAGATTTGCAGAAGTCTCTGCTAGTTGTCCCTAATCTACAACCAGTTCTCTCACCACCAAGATGGATACACATTGCGTTAAGTTTGAATATGACCCTACCTAGTTTAGTAAGTTTTGTTCCAAAGTCCCTTTCTTCCTCTTGATGCATTGCCTCAGCATTCAGTTGATTTATATTTTCATTAAATCCGCCTATCTTATAGAACTTATGTTTCCAAAACGCGCTGTTTGCGCCTGACATGTTATTTTGATGTACTATCGTTTTATCTATATAATGAGCAATATTATACGCAAATGCAGGTACTCCAGGAATGTTTGGATTATATATTGATCCAGATACACCAGATATGTTTGCATTGAGAGGATTGTCTATATTATTGAACGGTTCCAGCAGGGTATTGAGCCAGAAACTCTGAAAGTAGATATCTGCATCAGTAGCCACTATTATATTTCCTGAAGATTCTTTTATTCCCCTGTTTCGAGCGTTCAGTTTGCCTTTTCTGTTTTCTATTATTACTTTGTCCACATATTTTTCTGCTATACTTACAGTGTTGTCAGTCGATCCATTGTCGACGACAATCAGTTCAAAATACTCAGGATATTCAGTTATTATTGATTGTCCTCTTAAAGATGTCAAAGTCCTTTTTATAAATCTTTCTTCGTTATAACAAGGGACGACAACCGAAACCGTGTCAATGGGTTTATATGTATCAATATCATAGTTATTCATCTCGCGTTCTATGAATCCATTGACTGTTAGAGTTCCAAATATTCCAGATGTTGCTAATTTTAATATATTCATGTTTTATCCTTGGTTGTTGTATCCCATATTTTGATCGTCGATATCTATTCCATTTGACTTTTGATAGCATTTAACACTATTTTCTGCCATCCGCCTTTAATAGATTCCTCTTCGACGTCTTTGGCCATTTGACATAGAATTTCTTTTGATTTCTCTGGAGGTAGCGCACATATTTCTTTTACTATTGATCTATATTTGATAACTGGTCTAGCAGCTTTTACTCTAGCTTTTAATTCTAACAATTCTCTCATTGTTAAATTACTTAGATTAGCTCCATCTGTCATTGTAATACACATCCATTTGATTTAATGTGTATAATTTCAACGCTACTGTTTTCAGAATTACCAACATTTGTTATAATACTCTTCTGTATAAGTGTTATATCTCCACATGAGCATCTGTACACCTCTTCAATTTTTGGTCCTTCTACATCTTCGGATACACTACTGCTTATAATGTCACACTTTTCAATGAAACTTATTGCATCTCTGAATTTGTGTTCTTCTTTCGGAAGATGAAATATTTTATTAATTTCATTCATTCATATCGCCTTGTTGGTTGTTTGGTTATGGTTGTTGGTTAAAATTGTCAATTATTGATTATATATGCTTTTCGATAGAGTCTAATATATACTTTTCCCATCCGCTTTTATGGAAAGATCTTTCATCAGCTTTAACAGCCATATTGCACAGAATTTCTTTTGCTCTATCTGGAGGTAAGTCACATATTTCTTTTACCAATTCTCTAATCTCAATAATTGGCTTTGCATTCTTTAATGCTGCTTGTAATTCTGATAACTCTTCTGGCGTTAATTCTTCTATTTTAATGCTTCTTCTTATATTTGCCATTTTTGTCACCTTGTGAATATATAATCAATAATCAATTATTACACAGTTAACATATTTCAGTATTGTATCTACCCATTTCCAAATATGTCACCGTGTTCATATTTCATACGAAAGATGTCGTCATACCATCTATGTATCTCTTCCAAGATCTTGTTATCTTTGTATTTTATTCTTTTCTGTCGTTCTGTGATATCTACATATCGGTTGCATTGTGCCCATACCCGGCATGGGCATTTCTTCGCACATCCCCTTATGGTCATGTCGTAATATGTGTCTGGTTTAAGAGTAGATGCTGGACCAATCACTGATACTATGTCTAACGACGAGTTTGAACTTTCTGCTTCTGTGGCCATTGTATCTCCCTTATTAGGAAGTACTCTCTGCTAAGGAGCATTCGTCAGTATGTTCACTTAGCACATCTGGAGTTGTTGCGCTAATTGGCTTGGTAGAGTGTCTTTGCTTTATATATATACTCTTTAATTTAATCTTTGATCTAGCTTCTTTAAAGTGTCCAGTTGATACTTGTAATGACTCAATTAATGCATTGACTTGATATGCTTGCATTCTCGCACTGTTACATAAGCCGAATTCGGACATTATGGAGAGAATAACTCTATTCGCTGCCAGTCGTTCCAGTTTGCCATACAATCCCATATTAAAATCGGGACTCTCTTTGTCGAAATATATCGGTTTTGGTTCCATATTTATCCTTCCTTGAGATAGCTTTAAGGTAGCTATCTGCTAATAATTTGCGATTATAACATTTTTGGAACCGTTTTATATATTTTTTGGTCTATTATTTTAAAAGTCCATATTCTCTAAAACTTCTGTTAATTTATCTGTAATATCATATTTTTCATGCTTTCTACGGCGAACTACCCCTCCCTGAAGGGAGGGGCTTCTTACGAGTTCTCCAAACCTTCCATTGCTAGAAGGAAACTTTCGTTTTACTTTCTACTGTTTATCGTATATCACCAAGACTTTCATCTCGATAGCCTGTTCACAAGGCATTCTTGTGATAGGAAATTAGACCTCGATCTAATCTTTAATATTAGATCTTAATCCATGTCGGTACAAGAAGACCTTCTTTGCTCAAAGCATTCATAAATCTTCTCAATTCCTTCAATAAATTATATTTCAATAGAAAATCTATCATTATATTCACGGCAGAATTTCTATATCTGTCTATTATATTTCCACAATCACATTTCATAATTCTCTTACTGATAGGCATATTATGCAATTTACCACAAGCATAACACCTCTTAGTCGTATTCTTCTCGCTGATTTCTATTACTCTCTTACCTATTTTCTCCGCTTTATAGGTCAGAAATCTAACGAATCTTGATATGTAACCTTGATTTTGTGTTGATCTGTTCAATTTTTTACTTTTAACCTTAATAATCTCTTTCGTTATTTCTTTTGTTATCTTATTCTTTTTCTTCACCTCTATTTTTACTCCAGATTGAGCCATCTCCTTTACAGAAAGTTCTCCAACAATAATAGTATTCGCTCTGGTATTTTTTACCATTTTGTCAGACCATTTATGTTGGCCATCCTCTATTTGATTAGAACATTTTTTATGACATTTTATCTTGTTGTCATTTAGTTTTCTCCATCTATTGCTCACTTCAGTAATCTTATTTTCTATTTCTTTCTCTTTCTTTTGACCATCTTTATCTACATATTCAATAATCTCTTTGAATTTTTCTGTCGTTTTCTTACAATGATCCCTTATATATTGTATTTCATCTATTATTGGATTCCAGTATAAATCTTGTCTAGGATTCTTTATCTCAAAGAATTTAGCATCCATATTGACAGCAGTAACAGTCTTTCCTATTCCAAGATCAATCGCTTGATACAATCCATTATCTCTTGGTGGAAAATTAGGATAATCATATGTTACTGACAAATAGAACTTACCTTTCTTATCTCTACGTTTTTCATCTCTGAACAGAGTAATTTGTTTTATCTTTTCAAAGCCATACAATACGTGAAGATCAATATTTGTACTATCCATTAGACTATCAGGAATCTTAAATTTCAATTGGACATAATTTTTCTTTCCTTCATTATAATAATGACTCAATATTATATATCCATTCTCGACTTTAAATCCACTCTGGTTCCATATCATTGTCGTAAAATAATCTCTACCTTTATCTCCTGGAGGTCTAGCAGTAAGATCTCCCTTACTTATTTTTCCTTTATAAGATGAAATGTCTGCATAGAGTTGAACCAGAACCATTTCCAATGTCTTAGAATATACCCATTGATATTCTGGATATCTCACCTTTAAGTCTGGAAGATCATTCTGTTGTGACGTATATGTAGGCCATTCTCCAGTCTCTTTATGTACATCTTCTCTATGATGAAGAGCAAAATTATATAATAATCTACATTTTTCAGAAAGAATCCATGAAACGTCTTCTTGTTCTTCTGTTATTTCAACACTGAATTTTTGAGTTATGTTCATAATTAGTATATTATTATATAATTTTTCTTCAGTCTGTTCTTAGGGTAAACCTCCCCCCTAAAGTCTGCGACAAGTCGCAGTAAGCTCTCGCGCTGCGTCGTACAGTTCCCGCGTTGATACGCGGTCACTGTTTGCGCGATCGCATGGGGCTGACTTCTAACCTCGTTAAATTTATAATTAGAATTCAATCCTAATAAAAAATTGTCATTTTCTACAATTTTACAAGTTTCGTCTACAATTACTTTTCTTAATTTACTATCTACCAGTCTGATTGATATATAATATGTCATATTTTTCACTATTTCTTTATGGTTCTTTTCACTATTTCTTTATGGTTCTTTTCACTATTCTTATGGTATTTTAAGACTCCAACCTGGCCAGATTAGAGTCTCGGAATAGTGATGTACCATCTTATACTGATGTGTAAGCATCATACCTTCATTTTTCAGGGTCTTATTTTGTTTATGTCATGTTATCGTATCTAAAAATGAAAATGTATATGGTATAGAATCTGTTGCACATCGAAAAATCTAATGTTTATCAACTAATGTATGAATGTTTATATGTACATAATTAAATAATGCTTGTATGTGTCAAAAGTATATAAACTTTTCCTAGACAGAAAAGCTACGACTGTAATTGGCATGTATGCAGAAGTTGTTGGTGTTCATTTCATAAGTCTTTATCGTTTTCCTTTCTGACATATTTTAAATAACTAAGTAATAGTAATACGTTAAAATATATAAAGATTCTCATGGAAAGTATTTTCTTGTTACTTTTCTTGCGCACTTCTTGGTTTGCCTCAATGTATATTAATGATATGTTTTTCCATTGCAGTATGATCTTGTAATCTTTAGATATTCATTTGATTCTATTGACCCAAATTTGTTACTGTACATAATGTGAAAGGTCTCGTCTTTGTATATTTGAAAATAGGATCCAAACGTCCCTTTTGTTGGTATATATAATTTCTCAAATTTTACGTTTGTCGATTTTAGATAATTGATCAATTTTTTTATATTGTAATGTTCTACGTCTGGAAATAATTGTGTGTTAGTTTCCTCAAACTTTGGATTTATGAGAAAGATGTCTATGTCAGATTCATCTTTAGCAACCCCTCTTGCAACTGAACCAACGATATATGCGTCTGTAATTAGATCTTGTCTATAAAGAAGGCATATAAGTTCCAAAGTTATTTCCAATTTGTTGTACAATGTTTGGATAAGTTTTGACAAGATTAATATCTCCAATATTCTCTTTTTCCATATACGGAAATCTTCATATCTTGTATTCTTTCTGTTCTGATATATTCTTGCTATTCTAATATATTGTTTGCGGTTCTCTTTGTCATTGTTTTGTTACCATATTCTTTTCTTAGAATCACAGTTAGTATGCTCGATTGTGCCAATATCCCCTTCTCCATTTGGAATGGTCTTGCAAAATTCTCTTACAAATAATATAAATCCTCCAAGAATTATTTCTAATGAGCTTACCGTCAAATCGTGAGTTGTTCTTAAATCATATGCTCCAAATGATATCAATGTCCCTCCAATGAGAAGGAGAGTAGATCTTGATATTATTCCATTTCCTGATATTTTCATATTTCCTATATTTACTTCTAACATATTATTTTTGTCCATTAAAGCAGTTTTGATTGTCATCATCCGTGTACAAAGAGTCGTTGATTCATCGTATCTTTGTTCAATATTTAGTTTGTCATTTATGATCTATTATACTATCCAAACATTTTAGCAATTATTCCTCCAACAATGCCAGAAAATAACCCTACACCAATAGCAATCCCAATTATTTTTGATTGCCAGATCTCCAATTGCTTCAATCTGGCATCAAAATTTTTACTGTCGGCTTCGTACTTAGAGTTTGTGATGTAGTTTACTCTATCTTGTAATACCTCAATTCTCAAATTGTTCAAATGTTCCAGCTTAGTTTCCGTATTTTTGGTTATTAGTTTCAGAGATTGATCCTCAAGTCTGAATCTCTGATCAATCAGTTCTTCAAGAGATGTAAATTTGGTATTAAACAGTTCATTAATAGATTTAAGTTTCTGTTCAAATAATTTGTTGTCTTCTTCAATAATCTTTTCAATGTATTGTTTTGTACTTATGTTAGAATGTACCGCTTCGTATACTGTTTGTGTCGGTATTATGTCGTGTGGGTTTGAATTTTCTACCATCATATATCATCCATTATATTTATATTTATATTTATTTCTTTTTTTGTATCCATTTGATCATTTTTGACGTTTTATCACCTCATTTTTGTTTTCTGGTTGTTACTATGTTAGAGATCTACGTTATATGTCTTATATTTTCCAGATCTTTAATGATGTCGACTGATATTGACTAATGTTGATGGCACTGCCACACACTCTTTCTATGTATCTGACACTATCCAAAATTCTGTCAATATGTATATTTATTATATATATTTTCATATTACAATTTCTCTCCAATCTTCAAGTGTCACACTGCCATTACTGACTGATGAGTTTACAGTATATTCGCTATTTGGAGCAACAATAAAAGCAATTTGTTTTGTAACGGTTTCGTTGAGCAGACCATGCTCAATTCCTGTATTTCCTGATAGTTGTCCAGTTGTAGAATTTCCAAAGAAAACTGCTGAACCATTATCTGCTGTGATTTGAGCTTTTGCAGTGACGAATATCTCAAGACTTCTGCTATTAGAGTTGATATAAGATGTATCAAGAGATCTGACGGCTGTTACATTATCATTACTCATAACCACAGTTCCAGAGTCAGATCTAACATACATACTCCATTTATAGATTATAGTCTTTGTTTTATTGCTACTAGATAATTCAAGACTGTAATAATGAGTACCTGGATTATCTGTATTATTGACTATGAATGAAGTTGTCAATTCATAAGTCGAT
>Ga0208687_1000393_pt1 | contig 32191 bp, 23 predicted proteins | sample June2015DPH_6_10_FD_184695 | JGI IMG/M metagenome (GOLD analysis project Ga0208687, IMG submission 184695) | Peatland microbial communities from SPRUCE experiment site at the Marcell Experimental Forest, Minnesota, USA - June2015DPH_6_100... | ecosystem: Environmental > Terrestrial > Soil >...
CCGGTTACATTCTCACCACCCAAGACGTTCTGTTGCAGGAACGGGGCCATCAGGAGCGACCGCTGTAAACCCTGACTGGTGAGGTTGGCCGTGAGTGGATTGACGTCCCCGGAAGCTTGATAAGCCACATCCTCGCTCACCACAAAGATCAGGTTGATATTGTTAGCGCTCAGGGCAGTGGGATTTACCGTGATGGTCAGGGTCGCCGTGGTGCTGCCGCCCGTGTTGGAAGCCGTTACCGCGTAGCTGGCCGTGGCGGTGACGGCCGTGGGGGTTCCGCTGATAACACCGGTGCTGGTGCTCAGGCTCAGGCCCGCCGGAAGGGCCGGGCTCACACTGTATGAGGTTACCGCTCCGCCGGTGCTGGCGGGGCTGTTCGCCGGGATCGGCGTCCCCACGGTGTACACCGCCGTGCCAGTAGTGTAGGCCAGGCCCGCCGGGGCCGCGACATTCACCGTGATGCTCAGGGACGCTGTGGTGCTGCCGGTCGAGTTGGAAGCCGTCACCGTGTAGCTGGCCGTGGCGGTGGCGACCGTGGGGGTTCCACTGATGATGCCCGTGCTGGTGCTCAGGCTCAGGCCCGCCGGAAGGGCCGGGCTCACACTGTACGAGGTCACCGCTCCGCCGGTGCTGCTGGGGCTGTTCGGCGTGATTGCCGTCCCCTTGGTGTAGACCGCCGTGGCGGTAGTGTAGCTGAGTCCCGAGGGCGGCTGAACGACAGGACTGGAACTGGGGCCGCTGCCGCACCCACAGAAAAGAAGGAATACGGCCGTCAGAGAAAGAGAAAGAATGAGCAAACTGAAAGGTCCGGAATTTCTGTGGTGCATGTTCATAGATTGACTCCTGATATTGTTTGATGGTTGAGCCATCGGAGCATTCGAAAGAGAACATTTGCAATCAACGTATGCGCGGCTCAAGTTCGGTCTGCTTTTCTTAGTCTGTGGATTGCACGCGCATCTCCGCCCATGCAGAAGGCATCGTCGAAATCCGTTCATGATCCCTCTTTCGGCCGTTACTAAAATTGCGGGGCCGTGGCCGGCAACTTTTTGGAGTCGATGCCTTCGCACAGCGCGTTGTCAACCGTCAGGTTGCCCCCAGAGTCAAGCGTCACCGTCCAGATGGTGTCGTAGTCGTCGTCCGGCCAATTGGGCGCGGTTTGGCCGCTAAGATAGGTGGTCAGCAGCGCGTTGACGGTTGGCGGGATGTGGTCGTGTTCCCACGCCGCCAGTATGGTTTGGTTGGAGAACTTGCCCCCGATAAAGAAATAATCGCTGGCCAGGGTGGATAACTGGGGCGCATTCTGGGTGAAAACGGCGACGCTAGCGGCAAGGTTGAAGGGCAAGTTGTTGGCGATGGCGTACGGTTCCGCGGTCAGCGAAGGCCTGACATACGACAAATTGGACCTACCCACCCCCGCCTCAAAGCCGATAGCGGGATCGATGGAGTAAACCTGGGTGGGATTGATTTTGCCTCGTAATGCGTTCGGAAGATCCAGTGCGCGCCACTGCCCCGCGCCAACATAGTTGCCATCTTCCCAGTTGGTTGTCGGATGTGCCTCTGCGTGCCGGATAAAGTAGACCGTTTCGTTGGTGTTGAATACCCCCGAGGGCGGTGGCGGAATACTTCCGGTGGTTGGGATCCTGAAAGGTATTTGTGCAGTGCATGCAGTGCTGACCACCCCCGGCGGGGGCAGTACAGGGTAGGTGGAAGGCGGGTTCAGATTGCTGTTGTAAGTAACCAGACTAGCGTTTCCCGGCGGCGCAGACGGCGGAATCGAGATCGCGTAAATGTAGTTCGGACCCTGATAGCCCGCCGGAAGAGGTAGCTGATAACCTTCCTTTAGATTGATATTTGTCAACAGGTCGCTGGTGGTCTCCCAAGGCGCCGAGAAGACATAAAAGCCCGCGGCGCCTTCCGCGATGATACCCTCAACGAGGATTTCATTGTCGCCATTCGGGTTGTTCTGGTCGTTGAAATCGAGACCCTGGCAAGCCGGGCAGGTGATCACCGGCGTCGCAACTTCGGCCGGTACGGATAGTGGCGAATACGATGCAAAGATCGGATAACTGTTTGCGGTAACGTCCGACAGACTGATCTGATTCAGCATGGCAAACTGTTGAATGGTCTCCAGCGCCACCATATCGGGGTAATTTCCCGTGGTTTGCAAATGGGTCATCGGTTCGAGCGCGTAGATGCCGGTTACATTGTTCATCCCCAATACCGCCTGTTGCAGGAACGGAGCCATGAGGAGCGATCGCTGTAAACCCTTACTGGTCAGGTTTGCCGTGCTTGGACTGACGTCCCCGGAAGCTTGGTCCTGAAACGCCAAATCCTGGCTGACCACGAAGATCAGGTTGATGTTGTCGGCGCTCAGTGGAGGGGCATTTATCGTGACGGTCAGTGTCGTCGTGGTGCTGCCGGTCGAGTTGGAAGCCGTTACTGTGTAGTTTGACGTGGCGGCGACGGCCGTGGGGGTTCCGCTGATAACACCGGTGCTGGTGCTCAGGGTCAATCCTGCTGGAAGGGCCGGGTTAACACTGTATGAGGTTACCGCTCCGCCGCTGCTGGTGGGGCTGTTCGGCGTAATCGCCGTCCCCACGGTGTAGACCGCCGTGCCGGTAGTGTAGGCCAGGCCCGCCGGGGCCGCGTCTTCCACCGTGATGCTCAGGGTCGCCGTAGTGCTGCCGGCCGAGTTGGAAGCCGTTACCGTGTAGCTGGCCGTGGCGGTCACGGCCGTGGGGGTTCCGCTGATGACACCCGTGCTGGTGCTCAGGCTCAGGCCCGCCGGAAGGGCTGGGCTCACACTGTAAGAGGTCACTGCTCCGCCGCTGCTGGTGGGGCTGTTCGGCGTGATCGCCGTCCCCTGGGTGTAGACCGCCGTGGCAGTAGTGTAGCTGAGCGCCGCGGGCGGCTGAGGGGTGATAACAGCACTGGGGCCGCCACCACACCCGCAGAAGAGAAGGAATACTGCGGTCAGAATGAGACCAAGCCATTGGATAGATCGCATAGAAAGCTCCTTTTCAATTGTCACCGGCGCCATGACATGGCACAGAGACAATCAGACTTCGCCGACATTAACTTACTGCCGACGACGAATGGTCTTGACTTTGGGGGCCAACTCATCATCCGGGTTAGGTGCTACACACGTGAAATTCGCAGCCTCTTCGCTGTCTCCTGTACCTGTGTACTGAGCAAACTGCGGATAAGGACACAGAGGGCGAGTCCTGCCAGATGGCAGCGCGCTCCCGGAAAGGGGGTTCGGCGTCTGGTTAAGAGGGTTCGCCGTCAGGTTAAATGAATTGCGGGCAGTCATGGAGTCGGGGGCCGTGCCTGCTTCCACCCAACTAACAATCGCACCAAGTGGATCAAAGCTGTCGAGGGCATAACTCCCGCCAGAGCAGTGGTTCATTCCGGGAATCAGGAAGAGCCTGGCAAAGGTCCCCGTGTTGGTCCCATACTGGGATGACAGGCTCTCATAGTAATTCACGGTGTCATACATCGAGAACACAGGATCGCTCTCACCGTGATAGAAGATTATCTTACCGTTGTGGGCTGTGAACGCATCCAGGTTCGTCGAGGTCGCCTCCATATAGGCTACGGCTGACTGTGCAAAAGTGGAATTCGTGGCATTCACGGCCTCATTCAGATCGTCCATTGACGCCTGGAACAGATTCAGAGAAGGATCCGGTGGGGTTGAGAAGAGATACATTGCTGACTGTGCCCCCTGCGTTATATTTGCAGCAGGAGTTTGCGGATACGGAACGGGGGTATACACAGGTTGCGGATATCCAATGGGAAGGTACAAAGGAGGGTTGAGACCAATCGGCCACATCAACCATTTAATGTCGCTGATCCCCACATCGTACGGCCAATTCGAGTAGAGCGCATTCTCCTGGGAATCCACGGGCCCCTCGAACACATTCTGAATTGCCAAGATCTGCGCAGGAAGCAAGCAGGTGGGGGTTTTCGCCCCTGTGCACTGAAGCTGGCTAATCGTAGCCGGGTCGAATGCTGTCTTGCAGGCAGCGGTATTGAAAATCATTTTATCCTGTAGTCCATCGAGTGAATCGCACGCCTGAAGCACGAGTTGCCCCACAAGCGCCAAGTCCGCCTGGCTGGCGGCGGAGAAAAGGTTAGGATTCCCATTGGGATCAGGGGTGGTTCCCATAGCCGAGGCCGCTTGTGCAAATTGTTGCGTATCCCAGGCTTCAGCAATGGCGGCATGAGGAAGCCGGTAGCCAGGGTCGCCCGCGACGATTCCGTCGAACATGTCACCCCAGCGCTGGCTGGCAACCATTGCTTCCCGCCCTCCATTGGAACAACCACAAAAATACGAGTAGACGGGGCTAATGCCGTAAAACGACGTCAAGATGGACTTCGCTACGGGAGTCAAGGTTCCTGTCTGCTGATAGCCGTAGTCGTACCTGGCCTGAGGATCGTATCCAAACCCATCATTCTGATTGGGTCCGTTGGGATTAGAGGTATGGCCTGAATTCTGAGTTATAACTGCGTACCCGCGATAGAGAGCCGGTGGGAAAGCAGTACCCCCACCAAGGGTGGCGCCAACAGCCTCTGCTACCACACCGTCATTCCCGCTGCCTCCCGTGAAAAAGAAGTCGCCGTTCCAAGTCGTGGTAGGCATCCTAAGTTCAAACGAAATGCCATAATTTGGATCCGATGGCGTTGCAGGGGTCAGATTGCCATACTGATCCATCGCGGGCGCGGGGACTCCAAGGCGGGGATTCACGATGCCCTGAACCAGGCAGTGCTCTGGTAAAAACCCCGCACCGGGATAAAGAGTGGAAAGAGTAGAGTTAGCACTTACCAATTCTGCTTTGGTGATCTGAGTATTTGGAAGATCGAGTTGATAGATGTTGGCACAATCCATCGCTGGTTCTGTGGGCACAATTTTAGCCGTCGTGATGGTCAGGGTCGCCGTGGTGCTGCCGCCCGTGTTGGAAGCCGTCACCGTGTAGCTGGCCGTGGCGGTGGCGGTCGTGGGGGTCCCGCTGATGATACCCGTGCTGGCGCTCAGGCCCAGGCCCGGCGGAAGGGCCGGGCTCACACTATACGCGGTCACCGCTCCGCCGCTACTGGTGGGGCTGTTCGGCGTGATCGGCACCCGTATGGCGTAGACCGCCGTGCCGTTAGTGTAGCTGAGTCCCGAGGGCGGCTGATCATTCACCGTGATGGTCAGAGTCACCGTGGTGCTGCCGGCCGAGTTGGAAGCCGTTACCGTGTAGCTGGCCGTGGCGGTCACGGCCGTGGGGGTTCCACTGATGATGCCCGTGCTGGCGCTCAGGCTCAGGCCCGCCGGAAGGGCCGGGCTCACACTGTACGAGGTCACCGCTCCGCCGCTGCTGGTGGGGCTGTTCGGCGTGATCCCCGTCCCGTTGATGTAGACTGCCGTGGCGGTAGTGTAGCTGAGTGCCGAGGGCGGCTGAACGGAGACAGGACTGTGTCCGTCACCACACCCGCAGAAGAGAAGGGATACTGCGGTCAGAATCAGACCAAGCCATTTGATAGATCGCATAGAAAGCTCCTTTTCAATTGTCACCGACGCCATGACACGGCACGGTGTTTCGCCACTGGCCACATAGGAACAGTCGTTTTCACTCGGCGGTTCGGCAGAATGACACCCTGGGTTCCATTGCCTCTGAAGCAAAATCGTTTCTAGACTCCTTGTGAAGTTCTCCATGGGCTGGCTTATATTGACTCGCCAAGAGCATGATTCATGCTAAAGAGGGACTGTAGACCGTTGCAATAGCACACAAGTACCTGGGTATTACCTACCCCACCTGGAGTTCTGCCTTACCCCTGCTGGGATTTCGTTTTGGCCAGGTTTCCTTCTTCGAGCCACAAACATGAGTTTCAGTTCGTGTTATCGGCAGAGACAGCTATAAACTTGAGACGATCTTGGCGAATTCGGTGGGCGCTTCTCTCATCAAGAGGTGAAGCGTGACACCACAAGGGAGCTGATAGTCCTTATGGAAGGAAGGTGAGGATGGAAACTTCCTCATAGCTGAGCTGCCGCCGGGAAGGTACGTATTCAGAAATCCGGCGTTTAAATATTGTCCCCGGCGGGAGCGCGATTTACTTGGGAGGTACTGTGGCCGGTGAATCACTTCCCAGTGACACGGCGCGGCTCAAGCTGACGTCCATCTCCGTGTAGGGCGGCAAAATCACGTCGCGACCGTGGCGGGTGAGGAGAAAGATTCCTGTCGCGCCCATCGCCGCAAACCTGGCCACGCCGGCCGTGGAAGCATCGGTGGCGGTTGAGCTGATCGCCTCAATGATCAATTGCGTGGTATCGTCGCTGACCTTGGAGATCCCCCCGGTCACAGCAAAATCCAGCAGAAACCTCGCCTTGCCGGGATTTTGGGCGTGGATTCTTCCCTCGGAATCCATTGTCATGTGGGTTCCCCTGTCCACCTCCGCGGCGACGGGGGAAGCGGCAATAGCGGTCGCGGCGCCATTCGGCAAGGACAAATGAGTGAACAGAAGGTTCAGCGAGCCAGGGCGGTACAAGCGGCGGGGCGGGACGCGCTTTGCTAACACCCCTTGCAGAATGCTGCCCTGGGGGATGGCGATGGTGGCGCCCACGCGCACGGGCTCCAGCAACACGGCCTGGAAAGTTTGGCCCTGATGGTTCTTGGCCGCGCTGAGGCCCTCGAGCAGAACCAGGGGCATCCGCGTCCCGTCGGCGATGGTGCAGGGCTCCGGGCAGGCCGCCGGAGCGCCTGCGTTCTTCCCTGCGCGCGCCTCAGCGAGCGCCGGAAAAGTTGTGCCCTCAGGCTCCACTTGCAATGTTAGTACCCAGGGTGGAACAGGTTTCTGTTGCTTCGATTTCGGTGCGGGCGCGCTTGGATCTGCCGCCGCCTTCCCCTCCTTGGCCGTAGGCTTCTCTGTTTCCGCCCTCAGCTCAGCGCGTTGCGCCAGGGCGATGAACGTCGCCCGCAGCGGAACCTGACCCCCTCCCGGCATCAACACGTTCACCGACCGGAATCGCGCCACCACATCGTGCCGGGGCGCAAAAAGGTGAATCACAAAGGGCCGGTCGTCCACCGCGTAAGATTTCTTTCGCGACTCGATCTGATCCACCACCAGCCGGACCGTGCTGCCCTTGGCAAAAACCTCCGTATCCCGCCAATAGACGCAGCGCGCCAGCTTGCCCTCCAGCGTGGTTCCCGGCCCAATTTTTTTGAGCTGCGTGCGGCCCTCCATGGCAATCCAAATCACCGGGGCCTGACCGTCAGCGCTTTGCGAATACGCGACGGAAACCGTCGCGCAGGCGATAAGCGCAATGCACACAAACTTCATCATGAGTCGAGTTCGCAAAGTACCATGTCCTCCATGGGTGGATTGCCGAGCTGCGATGATATCACCAATCGGTGTGCCGCAGGACGCTTGGTCCACCACGCCTTCGAAATGGCCGAAAAGGAACACTCGTTTTCACTCGGCTGTTCGGCAGAATGACGCTCTGGGTTCCATTGCCTCTGAGTCAAAATCGTTTCTAGACTCCTGGTGAAGTTCTCCATGGGCTGACTTATATTGAGTTGCCAAAAGCATTCGTTCTGGTAATCGGCGGAGACAACTATAAAGTTGAGACGATCTTGGCGAATTCGGTGGGCGCTTCTCTCATCTTTCACCTTCGACAACGTTCCGAGTGCAGCGAAGGTCCGGATTTTTTCTGACCGCAGGAACCTTCTGCGTCCGGCCGGAACCATCGTCAGCGTCGTCTCATCCCCAGACATCTACACGCATGAGTGGGGTTCGTTCACGACCAAAGACTTCCCGGAAAACGCCGCAGCTCCGAGCGGTGATGTTATGCGCATCGTCGTTACCAATTTCTTCGTGCAACCAACTCCTCACCTCTGCTACGATCACACCCATGCGACTTTACCAAAGCCTCTTTTTCCTCATCGCTCTAGCCGGCTCCGTATGCGCCCAGGACCTCCAACCGGTTGCGGATCGCCTCGCCGCGCAGAACGCCCTCTTCGACGAGCAGTACGAGTCCGATCTCCGCAACTTCCCCGAGCGCGCAACTGCGTTCGGCGACTATCGCTACAACGATAAGCTCGCCGATCGCTCACTCGCCGCCATCGCCCAGCGCCACGAAACCGACCGGACCTTCCTCAGCCGCCTTCAGGCCATAGCCACCACCGGCTTCTCCGGCCAGGATCAGCTCTCCCACGACCTCCTGGTTCGTGTCCTCCAGCAGCGCATCGCCGACTTCGACCTGAGAGAATACGAGATGCCGATCAACCAGGAGAACGGCATCCACACCGGTCTCGCTGATCTGCCTCTCGCCGTTCCTCTCGACTCCGTGAAGCACTACGAAGACTATATCGCCCGGCTTCACCAGATCCCCCGTGTGCTCAGCGAGACCACGGAGGTCCTCCGCGCCGGCATGAAGGACAACCTCATGCCCGTGCGTTTCCTCCTCGAGAAACTCCCCGTTCAGTGCCAGGGCATCATAGATGCCGATCCCTTCCTCATTCCGACGAAGAAGTATCCCGCCAGCATCACCCCGGAAGAGCAGAAGCGTCTTACGCAGCAGATCACGGACGCCATTCGAACCGATGTCGTACCCGCCTACAAGAGCTTCGCTACCTTCCTGCGCACGGAATATGCCCCACACGGCCGCTCCGTCCTTGCCGTTACCTCTCTGCCCGACGGCGAGAAGCGCTATCAGAACAACATTTACGCCCGCACAACCACACACATGACACCGGATGAGATCCACCAACTCGGTCTCCGCGAAATCGAACGCATCCAGGCCGAGATGACCATCATCGCGAAAAAAGAGGGTTTCGCTGACCTCGCCTCTTTTCGCGCCTCCCTGAAAACCAATCCCAAATACATACCAGCATCCGCGCAGCAGATTCTCGACGACTTTCGCCACTGCATCGCCCAGATGGAGCCCAAACTACCCGAACTCTTCACCCTGCTTCCCAAGTCACCTGTGACTGTCGAGGCTATCCCCGCCTTTCAGTCTGCGGCTGCAACCCACTATGTCACCGGCACTCCGGACGGCAAGCGTCCCGGCCGCGTCGTTGTCGCCACCTCCAACTTCGCGGAGCGCTCACTGATCGACGACGAGGCGATCGCCTACCATGAAGGCGTCCCAGGCCACCACATGCAGCTATCCGTGCAGCAGCAGCTCACCGGCCTGCCCAAGTTCCGCCTCCATGGCCTGGGGTTCAACGCCTATATCGAAGGCTGGGCCCTTTACGCAGAGCAGCTTGGCAAAGAGGTTGGCTTCTATCAGGACCCCGTTTCGGACTACGGCCGACTTTCGTCCGAACTCTTCCGCGCCGTCCGGCTGGTGGTCGACACCGGAATCCACTCCAAAGGTTGGACCCGCGATCAGGTGGTGGATTTCTTCCGTAAGTCGGGCGCCGTCGACGAGCCCACCATCCAATCCGAAACCGACCGCTACATCGCGTGGCCCGCGCAGGCCCTCAGCTATAAGCTTGGCCAGCTCAAGTTTCGCGAACTCCGCGAACGCGCCCGGAAAGAACTGGGAACTAAGTTCGACCTCCGCACCTTCCACGATGAGATGCTCAATGGCGGAACCCTGCCCCTCGACCTGCTCGAAGCCCGTACCGACAAATGGATCGCCCAACAGAAACTGATCTGATCTCCACCTGCGTGGGCTCCTTTTCAGGCTGGAGCGTCAAGCGGTAAGTCATCCTCAACAATCGTGACAAGAATATAGGACACTGCCAGGAACTGTGGCGAGAATTGTCAAGGGTTCTGGCGCCGGGGTAGTGGGCTACTTTCGATTTTACTCCCCTTGACTCTCCCCGAATCTGTGCCATACTCACAGCATGCCAAAGCGATTAAGCAAGCCGAATAGACCAAAAGACGTAAGCCAGTGGGCGCACCAGATTGTAGAGGAATCGACGCGAGAAGCCAAACCGACTCCAAGCATGATGTCAAAAGTCATGGCGGAAATGGGAAGGCGTGGAGGAAGAATAGGCGGGAAGCGCCGGATGGAAACCATGACTGCGGAGGAACGCAGTACGGTTGCTTCAAACGCCGCCAAAAAGCGTTGGGCGAAGGTTAATGGCAACGGAAGCCCTTAAAGCGGTACGGACGTAAATTAGACCCATGGCGCTAAGCGCCACAGGGCATTCAGAACCGTCCGCAGCGATTGACTCTCGATAATTCCTTGTATATATTGGTACAGGGAGATCAGAAGCTGGCTAGAAAACCCAAACGAATATCTGCCCGTGAATTCTCGAGGAGACTCACCGCGTTGGTGTCAAACCATTTGTCCACTTTAGGTCCGGCGGAGCAAGACAGACGAATCGAAGAAGCGGAACGTCAGGCGCTTAAGTTTTGCCGTGGCGCGTCCTCCACAGCTTCATCGCCTGATAAAATCCGTCCGTTCCCTCTTGCAGCCCGTAACCGCGAATAGCCGCCAAGAATGCCCTTTCGTCACAGGCTTGGTCAGCAAGCATGTCCGCCAACTGCTTTATCTTGCGCCTTCGACCTCTCGTAATCGCCTTAACGGGGTGACGAGTGCCCCGGCTCGTCTCCTCAGCGATTACGTCCTCTATTTCATGTTGCTCTTCGGTTTTGGGCATTTGCGGTCATCCCCCAAATTTCGAGGCGATATATGTTCCTGGAGCCGAGAGTCGAATCTCTCCCTTTTTCATAATCGTTCCCATCGTCATCGAAATGACCTTGGCGTGTATCCCGAATCGTTCAGAAAGCTGTTTAGCGGTGAACTCTTCCTTTGGATGTTCTTTTAATAGCGCGGTGATTCGTTCTGAGAGCTTCGCGGGATGGTGGCCTTGGTCTTCTTTGATATCCTTTGCCGGTGGAAGTAATTTTTGATCACTAACTTTCGAAGTCGCCTTGCGGGGCCGTCCTCTGCGTTTTGGTTTTTGACCATTCTGTGCAATGCCAGCACGCATCAGGGCAGGGTACCACTCCGGGAGCCCCCAATTCCCTTCGATTTTCACGACATCTCCGGCCTTTTTTAGTCGATCAAGTGTGGCATAGATAATCTTATCGAACCATTTAGAAGTGCTCTCCATGCCTCCCTTTTTCAGTCCATCGGAGATTTCGCGAGCGGTCTGTTTCTTGCGAATTAAATTAAGGTAAAGCTTTATTGCTTCTGGAATGGTTTTCCCATGAAAGGCCCCATCTGGAACGTCTCCGCCCGATGCTGAAGGGCTGCGGAGATCAGCGCCTAAATTCACGTAGGACATTCCTTCAGACGCCCCGATAGCTCCGAAAGACGCAACGGCCCTCAGGGAAGCTATCGCATTGTCTATGGCTGCTCTTTTCGATTCGAGATCGGCGATAATCGCGGCATAATCAATCTTTTCGCTCATGTGCATTCCTCCTTGTAAAATCGCACCCGCCATGCTATAAACAGAAAGGGCGAACGGATTCGTTGGGGGCGGATTTCTCTCCGCCCCCGGCTCGCCGCTCGGAGCGCTCAAGCTCCCTCATGGCGGTACCCTCCGTTCGGGCTAAGGCTGACCCGGCCTCTCATGGCGCTAACCTAGTGGGTCGGGTCAGCCACTGCCTAGCTCAGTCCCCACGCTAGCATATTCCGATTACCTATTTCAACATAAATATTTTTGTCCCCCGGTCTCATGGCGAAGTCCGATTATAGCAAACTCCTTGGTGTTATACTGGTGACCGAGACTATCGTTCCTCATCCTTTAGTATTGACACTAAATCGCAAACATCGAAAAGGCGATCTGTCACGCCAGCAGCCATGGCAGGGGTCACGCGAAGGGTGCCGTGAATTTTGATGAAATTGTAGGCGAAGTAGTTTAGGGCGACTGCCGCCCAATGATTCTCGATCTTACGGGAGAAGCCATTTGACAGGCGTGTATAGCGCCGCATATTGGTTCTCACCGTCCAGTTCTGACGCTCGACATAGCTTGTAGATATATGCCGGGGGGCGGGGTTTCCCATCACCCGCTTACTCTCACATGCCACGCACTTTCCTGGACTATAGCGTGTTTCCCCTTGAGTGGATTCATAAGTTTTTACGAGCATCGCATAGTCAACCTCGGAACCGACCGCCCCTTCCACAGCATCAAGATATACTTTGTGGCCGTCTGAAGTGAGCTGTACTCGACCAGCAAGACGGCTCTTGAGATCATCAATGAATGCTTTGGCAGACTGCGCATCACGGTTTCCAAGCATGAAAGAAGGAACGAGTCTTGTGTCAGCATCAATTACGATCCATAACCACGCATCGCCAGCAGCCGCATGTTTAGGGGAGATTGTATCGGTGACGTTCTTTTCCTTGCAATAGACGAATCCCCATAGTTCATCAACTTGGATACGCCGACATTATAGACTGTGGAACGCTCGATCTTGATAATCTGCGGCGGCGTTTCCAGCTTCCACCATTAGACGCATGACGGCTTTCTTTGAAACACCTGTCATGCGCACAGTGGCCCGAATCGAGCATCCTTCAAGGATGCAGCTAAGCACTTACGAGCGTGTTTTAGAACCTAGTCTGTTCATGGGAATACTATGCCATACCGCTTTAGCAGTGTCAGGTGAAATCTTTACTTGCCAAATGAAGTATTTTAGTGTAGATTGGACGAGGTAAACGGGGAAAGCATAAAGCCCGGAGAACTTATAAGCCATGATCATTTACTTAGACGAAAGCTACGATTGGCAGGGGGTATATTTCTTGCTTGGCGGGTTGTTTGTCCTGAGGGATCACGATATTTTTCTGGAATCGTTCAATAGCTTGAAGCGTGAGGAGAAATTTGCTCGTGCTGATGGTTCACTTCGTGAATTGAAATACTCAAGGATAAAATATCCAAAATCTGAAAGAGCCGCGGTCAAGGCAATCCAGACGTTCAAGGCACACCAGTGCTACTTTCGCGCTGTAATAGTCCCCCTCGCTCAATTCGATCTTAACTACTTCGGAAAGTCCTATGAACTGGACAAAATCAAGCGTGCCCGAGCCTATAAGAAATTCGCCGAGATGTTAATTGAGTACAACACTCCAGACTTGACGGAAGGAGTACTCTTCGCGGATAACCTGACCCGTTGCAAGGGGGCTCTTGGGCATGGAGATGAGTTCGTCGAGGTAATGAGAGAAAGATTTCAGCACGTGATTTATGACCATGACTTGAGTGTCAATCCCCCCAAATTAAAACACATTCAAGAAGTTAGTTCCGCTGATGAAAAATATGGCTTGTTGCAGATTTGCGATGTCCTTCTCGGTTCCACCCTAAACGGAATAATTACGACCGCAAAGGGACCGAGAATGATTCACAAGAATAGAGTAACTGAAAGAATGAAGGAGATTTTAGAGCTGCCGAGTTTAGACAAGCCTTACTGGCAACCTCTCACAAAACTCTATTCGAGGGAATACAATAACAAGATCACCATGGAGGAATACTTAAAGGTTACCCACTTTAAATATCGGATTTGGTTCTGGCGTCCAAAGTAGAAAAGCCCAGAGATGCGGCTTCGTCGGTCTCAGTTTGTGCACAAGACACTCCCGAGATCTCCGTCGCATTCGGGGCCACAACTAGAATGTCATAACATAAGTTTGTTTGTCAAGGGTTTTTTAGACTTCTTGCGTTGTCTCAGCAATTTGTATTCCAATCGTCATTAGAAATAATTCAAAGTAGCCCACTACCGGCGCCGGAGCGGCGCTTGTCATTTGATTTGGATGCCAGCATTTTCATTCACCCTGGCATCCCACATCCTGTCGGATTGACCTGACTCGCCGTCGCCGGCAGGACAGGCTGCGTCGGAGCTGTCGAAGGGGCCGGGTCAGCGGGTTTGTCAGTGGGCTTTTCGGACTTCTTCTTGCGCTCCTCAGCCTTCTTCCTTGCCTCTTCCTGAGCAGCCTTGGCGGCCGCATCCATTTCCGCCTTCGCGGCCGCCAGGCCGCTGCCCAGCGCCCGGTGGCATTCAACGTAGCCTGCCAGTTCGCGGCCCAATTCAGCGTCGAGTCGTTCCGGTGACCCCGTGCAGCTCAGCGGCGTGGTAAGCGCGGGGTTCTCGTTTTCGCCGGAATGCCTGCCGGAAGCGGACTCCATGTCTCTTGACAAATGGGAGAGAATAGGCTAGGATGCTACGTGGAGTTGAGCAGGGTTTTGGATTCAGGATTCGGGAGCAAGGAGACGGAAGAGCGGATGCAGGGGGAATTGTGAATGGTGAATGGTGAATGGCGAATAGTGAATTGGGGATTGTTCTCTTCCTCCTCGCGCCCGCGGACTGCCTTCTGCTTTCTGCCTACTGCCTACTGCGCTCGAAGGGAGTTGGAGTCGGCGGGACGCTTGGCCGGTACGACAGACTACGACAGGATGTCACCTCCGACAGGGAAAGAAAGAACTAGTAACTTTAAAAAGTGAACGACCGACGCGGGAATGTCTATGAAAACAAAGGATCGTCCTTCAGCGGCCCAGAGCAAAGCCTGAATGTTGTAGAAAACAAAGGTAGTTACTCCTTTATTCCGGGAATGTTGTTGAAAAGAATGGCAGTTAGTAGGTGGTCGACGGTAGGTGGGGCAAGAACAGGACTCAGGATTCAGGAGTCAGAGTGAAGTGCATCTGCTCTCCGCCGACTGCCTTCTGCTTACTGCCGACTGCCTACTGGATTTGAGGGGAGTTGGAGTCGGCGGGACGCTTGGCCGGTACGACAGACTACGACAGCATGTCACCTCCGACAGGGAAAGAAAGAACTAGTAACTTTAAAAAGTGAACGACCGACGCGGGAATGTCGATGAAAACAAAGGACCGGCGTTCAGCAGTCTGAGGTGAAGCTGGAATGTTGTAGAAAACAAAGGTAGTTACGCGTTGAAAGCGGGAATGTTGTTGAAAAGAATGGTGGTTAGTAGGTGGTAGGTGGGGAAGAAGGACTAGGTCCGGGTTTCGGGTGTCAGGTGTCTGGTAGGTGCTAGGTCGTAGGTGGGGAAGAGCTGCAGCCAACCTTCGACTGTTGGCCGTTGACTGTTGACTCTCCTGGCAGGTGAGGATGAAGGGCTGGGCCGAGGTCTCAGGCGGTAGGGCAATTCTGAATTGTGAATTGAATTGCCGCCTTCCTTCTCGCCACTGCGGACTGCTTTCTGCTTACTGCCTACTGCTTACTGCCTACCGGGATGCGGCCTGGGGTAGTCCACTCAGGGTCTCGCGCAGCTTTTTGTCCAGTATCTCGACGAACCTCTCGAAATCCAAACCTTCCAGGCGAAAGACCACGCGCCCGTTGCGATCGAAGATCAGCAGGGTGGGGAGGCTTTGCACGCCGAGGAGGCGGTCGAGTCCCTGGGCGTAAGCCACCTGGGTAGTCCACTGCACTTCCTTGAGGAATGCCGGCACACCCGCCCGGTCCTCGTCCACGTTCACGGCCAGGAAGACAGCGGCGGGCTCGTTGCGGAAGTTCTCCACCACGCGTTCGAGCAGCGTTCCCTCCGCCCGGCAAGGGCCGCACCAGGTGGCCCAGAACTCCAGGACCAAAACTTTGCCGCGGTAATCGGCAAGCCGCAGCGGCGAGCCGTCGGTGCGCTTGAGGACATAAGCGAAGGGGTCACGAAGATTGGCGTTGGGCTGGCGCGAGTCCTGGAATTGCGGAGCGAGCTCGCGCATAAGTTCGTCGTAGCGGGTAAGGACCAAATCGCCCAGGCCTTTCTCGGATTGGTGCAGCGCCACGTAACAACTGCCCAGTTTCCGGCGCACCTCGTCCCGGTGCGACGGGTCAAGGCCGGGACCGGGGAAGGCGAACGCCGTGGCATACTCATTCAGGGCTCGTTCAAGGTCGTTCTTCTTGGCCGCCAGGTCTCCCAGCCGCTCCGCGAGCTGCTGCGAGGGATAGGCGGCATAGCTCTTTTCGTAATCCGCCATGGCCTTGTCCGATTCGCCGGACTTGGCGTAAAGCTTCCCGCGCATCAGGTAGGCCGCGGCCAGCATGGTGCTGGGCGATTCGGGGGACTTGTCCTTGCCCGCCGCAGAAGGGGCTGATTCATTGACTTCCCTTTCCGCGCGCTCAACGAACTTCGTCGCGTATTGAAGGGCTTTGACGCGGCTGGAAGCGTCGTCCTGCCGGCCGAAGAGGTCCACCAGCGACGAAAGAAGCGCGGGATCGCCCGGCTTCAGTGCCAGCAATTTTTCGCCATACTGGATAGCGGTTTGAGGATCGTTGGCCCGAAGGGCGGATTTGTAAATGAAGTCGAGAACCTGCTCGCGTCGCGCACTCGCGGGGAACCGCTCCAGAAAAGCCTCCAGGTTCTTGATAAGCACCTGGGGATTGTCCTCGGAGGAACGGACCGCATCCTGAAGCGCCTGCCATTCCTGCGCCTCCAGCGAGGGCTTCTCGGCAGTCTGCGGCGGCGCAGCGGATTGGGTTGCCGGATTCTGAGCCGCTTGCACGGCCCACAGAGGAACAGGATTCAGCAACAAAAGAAGGCCCAAAAGCGCGGCGGCGAAAAAGCAGTGACAAGTGACGAGTGGCGAGTGACGAGCAGAAAGACGCAGAGCAGAATTCCCGGTGCGGAAAGCAGCATGCAGCAGGTCCGCGCAATCTAGAATGCAAAACCTAAAACCCGCAATTGCCCTGCTCCCTAGCCGGCTTCTTCCAGCGGACAACGGACCACTGACAACTGACGACTGACAACTGACAACTGCCCTTAGAACGACATGTTTTTTCGGCATCCTTCTAAATTTAAGGAGAAGCGCCGAGCAGGTCAAGGCAGAAAAAGCAGTGACGAGTGATGAGTGACAAGCAAACAGACACCGACCGGAGGTCGTAAAGCAGGCCCTGATGACTGAGCACCGACTACTGGCGACTAACTGGCCACTAACGACTGACAACTGACCACTGACGACTGCTATAATGCTTGGCTCTTAAGGAGTTGAAATGAGTCCCAGACGAATACGCGCCGTCTTCCTGGATGCAGGCAACACGCTGGTGTTCCCGCGCCTCGAGGATATCATCGCGGACTTGAAGGAACATGGCCATTCGGCCACGCCGGACGACTTTTACGCTGCGGAGCGTCTGGCCAAACAAAAACTGGATGATTGGCTGTGGCCGCAGATTCGGCGCAATGAGGTCCCAAAGCAAATTGACTATTACTATTGGTCGGAGTATCTGCACGAGTTCACGAGAAGGCTCGGCGCCCCCGAGAGCGAGCCGGGGGAGCTTACCAAGCGCTTGATCAAAAACTTCCAGAACATTCAGCTCTGGTCCCGCGTGATGCCCGATACGCCTGCCTTTCTTGAAGGGCTTGTAGCCCAGGGCTACTTCTTGGGAGTGATTTCAAATTCCATCGGAACTCTGGAAGGCCAACTCGTCCGTTTGGGCCTGGCACGCTATTTCCAGGCCATCTTGGATTCAGCTATCGTAGGCATTCAAAAACCACACCCGGCAATCTTCAAGCTGGCGCTTCAGCGCGCGGGCGTGGAGGGTTCGGAAGCCGTGTTTGTGGGTGACACCTATGCGACGGACGTAGGCGGCGCGCAGCTTGCGGGGTTGACGGGTGTCCTTATGGACAGTGTAGGAGCTTACCCTGACGCCGCGTGCCCCAGAATCTCATCGCTTCCGGAACTGGCGAGAATCCTTGAAGGCTTGTAAAGGGACGCTTGCTTCTGCGGAATTTGTGTGGCATATTGAAGCCTGTAGTCAGGGTACATATCTTTCACACAACTTATTCGTCGCCCCGAGAACAGAATTACTTCGTCTCGTGGCTATTTACTCTCAGGAGGGAGGGTGTCAACCATGGAAATCAATCAGGCGAAACTCGAGAAATTCATGGGACAGGCGGTGGGGGAAATGGGAGCCGCCATGAATGCCGCGCTGGTGATTCTGGGGGAGCGGCTTGGTTTATATAAGGCGATGGCGGGTGCCGGAGCGGTGACGTCTGCGGAGCTTGCCCAGAAAACCGGAACTACCGAGCGCTATGTGCGCGAATGGCTGGCCGCGCAAGCCGCAGGGGGATACGTCACCTACGACGCTGCCACCGGGCGATACACTCTGCCGGATGAACAGGCATTTGCGTTGGCCGTGGAGGATAGCCCGGCCTATTTACCAGGGGCCTTCCAGGTCATTTCGGCCGTGCTCAAAGATCAAGGGCGAATCGCCGAAGCATTCCGGACCGGCGCCGGAGTGGGATGGCACGAGCACGATCCCGACTTGTTCGAAGGGACGGAGCGCTTCTTCCGACCGAACTACGCAGCTAACCTCATTAGTTCCTGGATCCCCGCGCTCGATGGGGTTGAGGCAAAGTTGAGAGCCGGCGCCAAGGTTGCCGACGTGGGCTGTGGACGTGGCGCTTCCACGGTCCTGATGGCGCAAGCCTACCCGAAGTCGCAGTTCGTTGGGTTCGACTATCACGCGCCTTCCATTGAGCATGCGTGGAAATCTGCGACCAAGGCTGGGGTGGAAGATCGGGTGGGGTTCCAAGTCGCTTGGGCCAAAGGATATCCAGGAAAGGGATACGACCTGGTGGCGTTCTTCGATTGCCTTCACGACATGGGAGACCCCGTTGGCGCTGCGGCGCACGTCCGTGAAACCCTGGCCCCAGGCGGGACCTGGATGATTGTGGAGCCCTACGCCAATGACCGCGTGGAAGATAATCTGAATCCCGTCGGCCGGGTGTTTTACTGCGCCTCGACAATGGTCTGCACACCGGCATCGCGCGCCCAGGAAGTCGGGCTCGCACTTGGAGCTCAGGCTGGGGAAGCCCGGATACGCGAGGTAGTGACGAGCGCCGGATTCACCCATTTCCGCTGTGCCGCCCAGACGCCCTTCAACCTGGTGTTTGAAGCTCGGGCGTAACGCAATTGCATCAGCTTCTGATTGTGGCAAGTCGTAACGCGTGAGCTGCCCCACAACCAGCCTTGCCACCTGTGGTACTTCCGTGCCTCGCTAGCCATTTCTTCCTGCCCGGTAGCGTGCTACCATTTTCACGAAGTGAAAAGACCTGTTAGGAGGTGTGCTATGGAGGTGCGGAAACATCATCGCAAGAAAGAGGACTACAGTCTGCGTACCCACATGATCCACGGGGCCTTCGACAGCAAGAAGTGGGATTTCAACCACCACGTTGTCCCGCCGGTTTCCCATTCTACGGCTTTCCGTCTGACTTCTCTTGAGCGCGGCGCCAAGGGGTTCGTGCAATTTGCCTCCGCCGACGAAGCGTTGAGCGGCCACATTCCGATCTACATCTACGACCGGCTGGACGAACCCACACGGGCCATGCTGGAGGAAAACCTGGCCTACGCCGAGGGCGGTGACATCTGCGTGACGTTTGCCACCGGCATGGCGGCGATCAGCGGGGTTCTGGGTTCAGCGCTTCGCCAGGGGCAGGAAGTTCTGGCGCACCAAGTTCTATACGGTTGCACCTACAGTCTGATGACCAATTGGCTGCCCAGGTTCGGCATGCAGGCCCGGTTTACCGACTTCCTGAAGATCGAATCCCTTCAGGAGCAGATAACACCTGCCACCCGTGTCCTCTACTTTGAGACCCCGACCAATCCCACCATGGAATTGATTGACATCCCAGCGGTACGCCGTCTCGCTGACCAGGTGAATGCAAGCCGCGAGGAGCGTGAGCGACTCCTGGTGATCGTGGACAACACCTTCGCCACGCCGCACTGCCAGCGACCTTTGAAACTCGGAGCCGAGATCGTTGTGGAAAGCCTGACCAAGGGGATAGGAGGGTTTGGAACGGACATGGGGGGAGCCGTGATCGCCCCGGCGGAGTGGTACAACCACCTCATGCTCTTCCGCAAGGATTTCGGCGGAGTGCTTTCCCCGAGCAGCGCCTGGGGCATCCTGGTTTACGGCCTGCCAACGCTGGCCACCCGCATGTCCAACATGCAGAAAACGGCGCAGCGCGTGGCGGAGTTCCTGGTTAAACACCCCAAAGTGGCCTGCGTCAAGTATCCCGGCGCGGAGTGCTTTCCGCAGAAGGCGCTGGCTCATCGGCAAATGCTCAGCCCGGATGGAAAGTTCGCTCCCGGCAGCATGCTCTATTTCGTTCTTAAGGGAAGCAATTCCAAGCAAAGCCAGGCTGAGAAGCTGGTGGATTACCTTGCCGAACACGCTTATTCCATCACGCTGGCCGTCAGCCTCGGGCAGATCAAGACTCTGATCGAGCATCCCTTCTCGATGACGCATTCAGCGCTGCCCGACGACCAGAAACGCGCTTTCGGCATGCACCCCGAGGGTGTCCGCATTTCCCTTGGCCTTGAGGACTGGCACGACATCATTCGCGATTTGGAGATTGCCCTGGAGAAGGTGTGAGGCGCCGCGCGGCCCGGGCAGAAGACAGAAAGCAGAAGGCAGTAGGCAGAAGGCGGAAAGCAGAAGGCAGAGGACAGAACGTAGTAGCCAGGTGACAACGAAGACAGTGGGATTCGAGGCCTAAGCAGATTCAAAGCTGACCCGCCGCGGCGGGATAGCTGAAGGCTGACAGCTTCCTTCCTGATTCAAAGGTGACCCGCCGCGGCGGGATAGCTGAAGGCTGACAGCTTCCTTCCTGATTCTGACTCCTGAACCCTGACTCCTGAATCCTCTTGAGTTGAGTGTGCGTTCAGGGCTGAGATTGCCTGACCAGTGAAACTCACCGGCTGGCTTGTGTAGCGAGGTGATCTTTATGGATCATTTCACGGTAGAAGTGCCCGGCGATTTCTGCGGCGTGGGGACCGAACATCATGCGTCCACCGCGCAGGAGGACGACGGCCACATACCTTGGTTGCTGGTCCTGAGCGTATGAAACGAACCAGCCCAGGCGCGCTCCGTCTTCGCTGCAGGTTCCGGTTTTTCCGTAGATCTGCATTTCGGGGTCGTAAGCCAACCGGGCAGTTCCGTAGAGGACCGCTCCCTCAAGCCCTGCCTTGATTTCGGGCAAGTACTGGGCCAGATCGTCCAAGTGGTGCCGGACTTTGGGCTGGAATTGAGGAAGTTCATCCGCGGTGCGCGGATACTGCAATTCGTAAAGGGTGCCCCCGTTGGCGATGGCTGAGATAATGGCGGCCATTTGAAGCAGGGTGACTTCCACGTCCTGCCCGCAATAAGCCAGATAACCCACGCCGCCTTCCTTTGGGGCAGCGGTGGGAAATCGCCCGGCGGATTCACCGGGGATGTCATCGCCGATCTTTTCGCCAAACCCGAACTCATGAGCGTACTGGGCCAATCGCCGGAATCCCAACATCTCACCTAGTTTCCGGAAAAACACGTTGTTGGACCGGGCCAGCGCTTCGGTGAGGTCCATCCGCTGGCGGCTCCCGACGTAGATCTTCGTGTTTGGGGTGATGATGCCTTCCCGCAGGGCGGCCAGCGCTACCACGGGCTTGAAGGTCGAGCAAGGTGTAAAGCCACTGGAGAGCGCCAGCTTTTGATTCACGATGGAGAGAACCCGCCCATTGTTCGGATCCACCACCACCATGCTTCCGTTCCAGTTTCCCAATGCCGCAAGGGCGGCTTGGCGGACGGCGGGATCGTCACCGGCCGGGTTATCCTCCGCCGCAGGGTCACCGAACGAGCTGAATCGGTAAGCACGGTTGCCGCGCACCCGGCGCCAGCTACGTCTCCGGCTGGCAGATGCTGTTTGAATGGCGCTTCGCTTTTTCGCGGCATGCCGCTTCGAAATTGAAGAGTGCTTAGGCGGGGATGTTGCGCCAGAGTGTGCAGTCGATGGTTGCGCGCCAGATCCCTGCGCGCTCCCTAAGTAGGTCTCTGTCCCGAGTAGGCAAAAAACGGCCACGGCCAGAATGGCTAGTCTCTTAGACAAGGTTGTAATGAAAACCTCCTTGGTTCGCGTCGAGGTGGCTTCCGTCCCCCGTCGGAGCTGGCGACTGCCAACGGGGAAAGATTTCGAAATTGCTACTTCTTGCCCTTTGCGGCTGCGGCGCTTTCCGCCGCTGCCGCCGCATCGTGTGGGACCGGCAGGTTGAGCGCCTTGCGCACTTCCATCTCGAGTTTCTTACACAGGTCAGGGTTGTCTCGCAAGAATTGCTTGGCGTTTTCGCGGCCCTGCCCGATGCGCTCACCCGCGTAAGAGAACCAAGCCCCACTCTTCTCCAGGATATTGCGCTCTGCGGCCACATCGATCAGGTCGCCCTCCCTGGAGATCCCCTCACCATACATAATATCAAATTCTGCCTCCCGGAAGGGAGCGGCAATTTTATTTTTTACTATTTTTACCTTGGTCCGGTTTCCGACCGCGCGGTCGCCATCCTTGATGGAGGCAATACGGCGGATGTCCACGCGAATTGTAGCATAGAACTTCAGCGCCCGGCCGCCGGTGGTCGTCTCCGGGTTCCCGAACATGACGCCGATCCTTTCCCGGATCTGGTTAATAAAAATCAGGCAGGTTTTGGATTTGGCTACGATGCCTGCGAGCTTCCTGAGGGCTTGCGACATCAACCGCGCCTGAAGGCCGGGCAAGGAGTCGCCCATATCGCCGTCCAGTTCGGCCTTGGGGACGAGGGCGGCGACCGAATCAATCACTATGACGTCAATCGCGTTAGATCGAACCAGCGCTTCGGCAATTTCCAGCGCCTGCTCGCCGTAGTCCGGCTGCGAGACCAGCAGGTTGTCCACATCCACGCCCAACCTCTTGGCGTAGGGTGCGTCCAGGGCATGCTCGGCGTCCACGAACGCCGCCATCCCGCCGCGTTGTTGTGCCTGCGCCACCACATGCAGCGCGATGGTCGTCTTGCCGCTCGACTCCGGGCCGAAGATTTCGACTACCCTTCCCCGCGGCATCCCACCCACCCCCAGCGCCGCATCAAAGGACATCGAGCCGGTTGGGATCACTTCCACGGGAACCAGCGCGTCCTTGGTCCCCAGGCGCATAATCGAACCCTTGCCGAATTGCTTCTCAATCTGCGTCAGCGCCAGATCAATGGCCTTGAGCTTTTCAGTTCGGTCTTCTGGCATGTCGATATCCTTCTTTCTGGGATGATTTTTCTGGTCAAGAAGTGCTTTCCCAGTCTTCGATTCGTAACCCCCTTACGCGCCCGAATTCGGCTGTGTTATGCGTGACGATGATAGCCTCATGGGCAAGCGCAACGGCAGCGATCAGAAGATCGTTGGGGCCAATCGGCGTGCCCGCCGACGCAAGCTGGGCCCTGATTGCTCCATATACTTCTTCGCACTTCTCGTCAAACGGCAACGTCGCAAATTCTTGAAAGAACCGCCGCAGAACTGCTAAGTTTGCTTCTCGCCGTGTGCTCCGATACGCACCATAGTAGAGTTCCGCTTTGCTGATGGAGCAGAGAGCAACTTCCCGCCTGGGCACAGAGGCTAACTTTCGAGCCAGCGGGGAATGCCGCTCATTGAGCAGGCGGACGCAAGCGTTGGTGTCCAATAACAAACTCACAACTTCTCCCGAGTCTCGTACTCCCCCTCACACTCGCGTGTCAGGCGTTCACCTTGCCAACCTCCAACCACACCTTCAAAGAATCCGGTAGACCAAGCGAGCTCCTCTGTGCGGCCAAGATCAGACTGACTGACCGGCGCGACAATCACCATCACCTCCACGTCGGTTTCTACTAAGTTGGAAGGTACATCCAGGTGCAAAACGCCGTCAGCACCGACCCGAGATCGTATCAAGATACTCCGCATGGTTCTGGCCTCCTCTCCGGAGTTGCCATTGTACTATTATCGAAGGACTAGGCCCCCGGATACTCGTAAAACCCTCGCCCTGTCTTGCGCCCCAGCCGTCCGGCGTTCACCATCTTCTCGAGCAAGGGGCAGGGCCGGTATTTGGAGTCGCGGAAACTCTCGTAGAGGACTTTCATGATGTCCAGGCAGACGTCCAAGCCGATCAGGTCGGCGAGTTCGAGCGGCCCCATGGGATGGTTCATGCCCAGCTTCATCACATTATCGATTCCCTTCGCGTCCGCAACGCTTTCCATCAGGCAGTAAACCGCTTCGTTGATCATCGGCATCAGGAGGCGATTGGAAATAAACCCCGGGTAGTCGTTCACACGGACCGGCGTCTTGCCGGCGGAAGTGGCGAGTCGCTCGGCTGCTTCGAGCGTCTCCTGAGAAGTTGCCAGGCCGGGAACTATCTCGACGAGCTTCATCACGGGCACGGGGTTGAAAAAGTGCAAGCCGATGAAGCGGTCCGGGCGCTCGGTCGCGGCCGCGAGGCGCGTGATGGAAATGGAAGATGTGTTAGAGGCGAAAATAACTCCCTGCCCGCAGTGGGGTTCGATCGCCCGGAACGCTCCTGCCTTCACCTCAAGATTCTCTGTCACCGCCTCCACGATGAAATCCGCCGCTGCGAGGTCAGCGACTCGCGTGGTGGTCGTCAGGCGGCTGAGCGCCTTCTCGCGTTCTTCGTCTGTCAGACGATTCTTCTCGACGTCCCGGTTTAGGCCCTTGGCGATTCTTCCAGCGCCTGAATCGAGGAACTGCTGGGAAAGATCGTGGAGAAATACCGTGTAACCGCTCCGGATCAGGACCTGGGCGATACCGTGTCCCATCGTTCCGGCGCCCAGTATACCCACAGTTTTGGTTTCCAACTTATGCTCCGTATCTCACGCCCTAATCGTTCGAACTCCCGGTAAGTCATTCACGCAAGGACTCAACTGCCAATGCGACCGCGTTCCCGCCGCCGAGGCAGAGGGCCGCGACCCCACGCTTCGCGTTGCGTCGCGCCATCTCGTAAAGCAAGGTGACGAGGACACGCGCGCCTGAGGCGCCGATGGGATGACCCAGGGCCACGGCGCCGCCATTCACGTTGGTCTTGGCGGGGTCGAGGCCTAACTGCTCCATGACCGCGATGGCCTGAACCGCAAACGCCTCGTTCAGCTCGAACAGGTCAACGTCTTCAAGCTTCCAGTCAACCTTTTTGAGGAGCATCCGAACCGCGTCGACCGGCGCCATCATCACCCACTTGGGCTCCACGCCGCTCACCGCTTGAGCCACGATGCGCGCCCAAGGCTGCTTGCCCATTTCGCGCGCCTTTTCCAGCGAGGTCACGACCAGCGCCGCCGCCCCGTCGTTGGTTCCCGGAGCGTTGGCTGCCGTCACTGTGCCGTCCGGCTTGAAGACCGGCCGGAGCTTTGCCAACGCTTCGAGCGAGGTATCCGCCCGCGGCGATTCGTCAAAGGCAAATTGGATTGGTTCACCTTTCTTCTGCGGGATGCTGACAGGGACGATCTCATCCTTGAAACGGCCGCTCTTCGTGGCGTCCACAGCGCGCCGGTGGCTCTCGACTGCGTATTGGTCCTGGCGTGCGCGGGAGATGTTGTACTTCTCCGCCACCAACTCCGCAGTCATCCCCATGTGGAAGTTCTCGTAGGCATCCCAAAGGCCGTCGGTGATCATCGAGTCCAGGACCTTGGCATGCCCCAGGCGGCTTCCGGCGCGCATCTGCGGCAGAAGGTAAGGGCAATTGGTCATGGACTCCATGCCGCCGGCCACGACGATTTCCGCGTTTTCCGTCTGGATAGATTGTACCGCCAACGCCACGGCCTTCAAACCCGACCCGCAGACCTTGTTGATGGTCATCGCGGCCACGCGCGGGTGAAGCCCGCCTTTCAGGCCCGCCTGTCGCGCCGGATTTTGACCCAAGCCGGCGGAGAGGACATTGCCCATGATGATCTCGTCCACCTGTGCGGGCTCGATTCCAGCCCGGCGTACCGCCTCCCGAACCACACACGCACCCAGATCCACAGCGGAAAAAGGCGAAAGAGAGCCCTGAAACTTCCCCATGGGGGTGCGGACTGCGGCGATGATTACTGCTTCGCGCATGGCTATCCCCTTTACAGCCTGTAGTTTGGTCGCTTCTCAGACAAAAGTCAAGGTTGCGGGTTGAGGAGAAATAGTCGAAACTACTCTGCATGGGGGGGTGACATGATAGCCTGGGTTTTGGTATTTCACCTGACAGGACTGGTTTTCTGGCTGGGTAGCTTACTGGCAGTCACGCACGTCCTGGCCATTCATTCGGAAGAGCCTTCCAGGGAAGCCCGAGCGACGCTAGGGCGATTGGAGATGAAGCTGCTCAAGGGCCTGGCTCATCCCGGCGCCGCGGTGATGGTGATTTCGGGGATCATTATGATCGGTGAAAACCCTCATTACTTGCGTGAGCATTGGCTGCAGGCAAAGTTGCTGCTGGTGGCTCTCCTGTTCATTCTGGATTTGAGAGTCTATTTCCGGACCACGGCATTCCTCGCGGGAAGAGCGGAATTGCGGCGGCGTGAATGCATGGCTCTGCACGGCGGAATTTCGTTGGTGTTTTTCGGCATTCTGATTCTCGTCCTGCTCAAGCCGTTCGGTTTGAGGGTTCGCCAAGCCTTTGCTCCTGTCCGTTTCTGCCCTCGCGCCGGCCTTCCCGCAGGGCCATTGCCTGACCGCACCGCAATGGCCCGCCTGTCGGATAAGCGGATAGTCGGTGAGTTTGATGTAGAGGCGGCTTTACGCCGTCCGCCGCGGCGGACGAGGTAAACTCGCCGCTACATTTGGAGGAACACTTGGTGAAGATCACTGTAAACAAGAACGGCTCACTCCGGATTGAAGGGGAATTCGCAATATACGACGCGGGGGGCAACCCATTCGACTTGGGTGGGCGAACTTCGATTGGGCTTTGCCGTTGTGGCCATTCCGAGAGTAAACCCTTCTGCGACGGGACGCATAGGAAGGTCGACTTCCAATCGGAAGTGAAGGCCCAAGCGCTTCCTGCCCCTGCCCCGAAGCCTCCGGCGGCTTGAGAGTTTGCGCGAGAGTCCTGATTGCGCAGGCTAGTTTGACGGCGGGCTTTTCAAGGGGTGGGCCTCCCCAATGACTTTTTTTGCGTCCACTGCATTTGTGGGCGCAACTGCCAGTTCGCTTTATTTCAGTAGCATGCCTATTCTATGAAGAGGATTCGATGAGGGTAACTGAGTGGCTTTTGGCCATACTACTGTTGAGCGGTGGCGGGGCCCAGGGTCAAGTTTCCTCGTACCGTCACCCGGAGCTTCTGATTGAGACGCAGAAGCTTGCGCAACTGCTTTCAAGCCCACAATTGCGTCTTCTGGATGCACGGCCTCGGGAGGAGTACCGGCTTGGACACCTGCCTGGAGCGGTGAGCCTTCCCGCTCTCGCAACCGACGATCCGGAGGCGAACCGGCGCGGGTTCCCATTGCCTCCAGAAAGAGCTGAGCAACTCTTTCGGGGGGTGGGAATCAACTCAAACTCCCAGGTTGTGATCTATGATGACCAAGGGAACCGATTCGCGGCACGCGTATTTTACGTTCTCGAGTTTTTCGCGCATTCACATGTGCAAGTTTTGAACGGCGGCTTTAAGAAGTGGCAAAGCGAAGGACTTCCGCTTACCACAGATTCTCCCAGCATCGCACCTGGTGACTTTAATCCACTGGCGAACTCAGCCATCATCGCCACCTCCGAGTGGGTGAACGCGCACCTGAAAGATCCCAAGGTAAGGCTACTGGACGCCCGATCCGTGGCGGAATTCAAGGGGGAGAGAATTCAGGGCCCGCGCGGGGGCCATATTCCGGGCGCCATCAACCTCGAATGGACGCGGGTTATTGATTCCGGCGAGATCAAAACCTTTTTGGATGCGCCTTCGCTCGCAAAGCTCTTCTCAGACGCTCAGATTTCGCCCGGCCAGGAGGTAGTCACTTACTGCCAAAGCGGTATGCGCGCCGCTGACCTCTATTTTGCGTTGCGCCTGCTCGGATACGAACGGATCCGCATGTACGACGGCTCCTGGCAGGAGTGGAGTGTCCGTGCTGATTTGCCAGTGGAAAAATGAGAAAAGGTTAGTGGAGAATCCGCGTAGTCAGGGCAGACGGCTACTGATCGATGGAAGTGCCGGTTCTGTAAATGGCAAACCGACAAAGGGCGGGATCCAGCCTTGAAGTTATAGAGGCAACAACCCTTCTGTTTCATGCAACTCGAAGGCTGGCAAGGGCTTACTCAGCGCGTGGCAATGCTGTTGGTGAAGGGCGACTTCGTTGACTTGAGTTGGGGCGTGTGTTACGGTAGCCCAATAGTCTACTATTAGTGCAAGGACGTGGAGCGTGTAAATGGCTTTTAACAAAGCCAAAGCGCTGCAAGAGGCGGAAAAACTTGTCATCCAGGGCAAGATCAGTCAGGCGATTAAGCGATACTTCGACATCCTCGACAGGGACCCCTCCGATCTAATCCTGCTGAACACGATTGGCGACCTTTACATCCGCGATAGGAATGCTTCAGAGGGTCTGAAGCAGTTCTACAGGCTTGCCGAGGCTTACGTTCAGGATGGATTCATCCTCAAAGCGATCGCCATTTATAAGAAGATCGTCAAGCTTGAGCCGGACTCGGTAGACCCCTTACTGAAACTCGTTGAGCTCTACCAGACACAGAGGCTGGCCCGCGAGGCCCGCGAACTGTACTACCAAGTCGCCGAATGTTACAAGAAGAAAAAGCAGAACGACAAGGTGCTTGAAACCCTGCGCAAAGTTGTGCAGTTGGATGTCGAGAACGCTCCGGCGAGGGTCCGCCTGGCGACGTTTTGCGAGGAGATGGGACGCAAGGACGAAGCCACGCAAGTTTACCTGGAAACCGCACAACTTGCGTTTCGCCGGGGAGACTTGGCTGCTGCCCAGGTCACTTTGAAGAAGGTACAGGAATTAGATCCGGACAACCCCCAGATACATTTGCTCAGGGCCCGCCAAGCATTGGCGACCAAGCACCCGGAGGAAGTCGAGACGATCCTGAGCGCCATTCCGGGATTGAAGGACGATCCTACCGGGCGGTCACTCCTGATTGATTCTTATCTTTCGACTCAACAACTGGAGAAAGCGGGAAAGCTGGTGCCGGACCTCTTTCGTGCCAACCCGACGGACTTCTCGCCGGTCGCTTCCTTCGTGTCGGCGTGCGTGCAGGTGGATGAATTCGACACGGCTTTAAGGGCCTTATCCGGGTTGGCAGATGAGCTTATTAAGCAAGGGAACACAAGCTCTTTGATGGAGTCGTTGCGCCTGATCTGGAGCAAGTCTCCCCAGTACCTCCCTGCCCTCGAGCTGATTTATCGGATTTGCGATGAGCGGAAGGAGGAGGCCGCGCTTCCGGAAATCCTGGAAGCACTGGGCCACGCCTATGTGCAGTGCGGGCAATTCGAGAAGGCCGAGCAGGCTTTCCAAAGGCTCGTAAGTCGCGAACCTGCGAACGAACGTTACAAGGTCTTGCTGAAGCAGGTTCTCAAGAAGCAGGGTAAGGAAGTCGGCAAAGCGTTCGTTGCAGGTCTGCCGTCCTCCGCAATCGACCTTACTCAAGAAGAGGGATTAGCCGCTCCGGCGGCCTCTGCTTTGGCTGATGCCGAGCGAGAAGCGATCGTGAAGCAGGCGCTTGACAACAGCGAGCTTTTCGCGCGTTACCATTTGATGAAAAAAGCGGTTGCGGAGCTCGACAGGGTTCTGGAGATTTATCCTGACGAGCCCGAAATCCACAGACGCCTTGTCGGGATGTGCTGGAAGGTCATGTCTGAACGGGCTGAGCAGGCGGCCCAGGCACTGGTGAGGATTTATACACAGCAGGGTGATGTTGAGAGCGCCAAGCGATTTGCGCAATTGGCTGGCGGGCGAGAGGCTCTGGCCGCGGAGGCAATTCCCCCCCAAGCGGTCCGCGCACCGGCGCTGCGCCCGGAATCATTACCGCCCCCTCCGGCACAACCTGCGCCTGCCGCTCCTGGGGAGATCAACCTCGCTTCGGGATTCTCGCTCGCACCGGTCCAAGAGCCGGAGACCGCACCAACGCCTCACGTCTCCCCGACGGCTTCGGCGGGATCTACGTTCGACCTTTCACGCCCGCCGGAGCAAGAAACTCCTGCCGCGCCTCCCGCAGAAATCCCTTTTGATTTTCCAGTGGCTCCGGGTGTGGAGTCGCCAAGCGCGACTGCTGTAGGAACACCGTTAGATCCCTCAATCCCGCCCGCCCGCGAAGCTCCGCTCCCGGCTCCTCTCCAGTTGCCGATCGACCTTTCGAGGCTGGCATCATCCGCACCCCCGCCTGCTCCGACCTCTGAAATCCAAGAGATTGACCTTTCGGAGGATTGGGAATCCTTTCAAGCACAGGCTGCCTCAGCTTCGCTGGCGCCGAAAACTCCTCAAGAGGCGGCCTCATTCAACTATGAGGAGAGCCGCATTGAGGTCAACTTCTATCTCGAGAATGGCTTTCTTGAGGAAGCGATAAAGGCAGTCGAGAAGTTGGAGAGAACGCTGCCAGGCGAGCCAAGAATCGCCGAACTCCGGGCTCTCGTAGAGGCACATACCGGTGCTATGGCGGCCGAAGTCCCTGAGAAGCAGCCAGCAGAGACCTTGAAACCAACATTCGTGGCCGCTGTTGCTCCGCCTGCCGAGGGATCGGTTGAGCAGTTGGAACTGGCAAGCAGTTATGCTGCACCGAAGACTGAGGCGCAACCTGCCGCCGCGCCCCCCATTTCCCCTCGCGAGGAAGAAATTCCCACGCCGGCACCCCTTAGCGCGACTATGGAGGCAACGACCGATCTGCTCGCCGACTTAGTGGACGCGTTTGGGTCTGCGATGGGAGAGTTGGCAGAGCTCTCTCCTCCACCTGCGCCCCCTTCCGCACCCAGAGCAGGGCCCGCGACCATATCTACAGCGCCGACTGCGGCACCAGCTTCGACGCTTAACGGGTTGCTCGAGGAAATAGGTGAAGCTCCCGGCATGGGACCTTACAAGGAGGACGATCCGGAAACCCATTACAACCTGGGAGTGGCCTTTCGGGAGATGAACCTCCTCGACGAGGCCATTGGCGAATTTCAAAAGGTGGTGAAAGGCGCGGGAAAGAGACCTCACCCGCCAAACTACTTGCAGGCGTGTAGCTTGCTAGCGATTTGCTTCATGGACAAAGGCATGGCTCCCATTGCCGTCAAGTGGTATTGCCGGGCGCTGGAAACCCCCGACCTTGACGAAGAGGCCTTGCTGGCTCTCCAGTATGACCTTGGAGTCGCCTATGAGCAGGCGGGTGATGCGCGCCGTGCGTTGGAGAAGTTTACCGAGGTTTACGGCCAGAACATCGATTTTCGCGATGTCGCCGAGAAGATCCGCATATTTCAGCAGAAGGGTTCATAAGGCTTCCATTACGGATCCTCGCGGCGGCGCCCCCAAGGTCCAGCCCGAGGTTAAAATCCCTGACCAGACATGCGCAGATTACTGACCATAATATATATCGTATTTTGTTCGGAACTGGGGATCTTCCTCTTCATCCTCCCCTGGGCATCATTCTGGGGGAAGAACTATTTCATTGATCACTATCCACTGATTTCAGGCATCTCTCGGAACTATTTCCTCCGCGGAGCGGTTTCGGGCCTTGGACTGGCTGATATCTGGCTTGCGGTTTATGAAATCTGGCGGTTCCTCCACCCTTCCCGAACTTCTGATTTACACTCAACCAAATGAAGAATCTTCTACTCTGCTACATAACAGACCGGCGACAGTTGAGGTCAGTGTCTCTCGCGGCTGTTATCCGTGAAACGGTGCGCGCGGGGGTAGACATTGTGCAGGTTCGAGAGAAAGATCTCTCGAGCCGGGAGTTGATTACCCTTGTGGAAGAGGCTTTGAGTGCAACAAGGGAGCCGGGGATGGGAGGCGCACGCTTGGTCGTGAACGACCGCGTGGACGTGGCCTTGGCTGGGGGAGCAGACGGAGCGCATCTGGCGGCTCACTCTATGCCCGTGCAAGTCGTGCGCCGGTTTGTGCCACGCGCTTTTGTTATCGGGGTCTCCTGCCATTCTCTGGGTGAGGCAATGGCAGCCGAATCAGGCGGAGCGGATTACCTTGTGCTGGGACCGGTCTTCGAAACGCCTTCCAAGCTTGGGTACGGTCCGCCACTGGGTTTGGAGAAGCTGCGGAACGTAACCTCGCGAATAAGAATACCGGTCCTTGCTCTGGGGGGAATTACCGTGGACCGCATCCGGCCTTGCCTCGAAGCGGGGGCCTCCGGCATTGCCGGAATCCGCATCTTCCAGGATTGCGAGTCCGTCCAAGAGCGGGTGCGCGAGTTGCGCGCGCAGTTCCTTGAAGGTTGACCCCCTGCGGGGATTCCCAGCCGGACGGAGGTTTAACGCTTGTATTTCGCCTGCCGGGCCGCCTTGGTGTGGCCTAGCCTTCCCCCATCCACGCTCCAAAAGGTTTGAGCCGTTCAACATTGTCGCATACGGCTTTGATCGCTGCCGTGATCGGCACTGCCAGGACCAGCCCAAACCCACCCCACAACCAGGCCCAGAACATCA
>Ga0208687_1000401_pt1 | contig 31692 bp, 27 predicted proteins | sample June2015DPH_6_10_FD_184695 | JGI IMG/M metagenome (GOLD analysis project Ga0208687, IMG submission 184695) | Peatland microbial communities from SPRUCE experiment site at the Marcell Experimental Forest, Minnesota, USA - June2015DPH_6_100... | ecosystem: Environmental > Terrestrial > Soil >...
CGACGCACTCCGGGTCTCCCCTGCCGGTGGCCGCCGCCATTGCCAGCCTCGAGATCATTCAGAAAGAACACCTCGTGGAGCGCGCGGCGCGCTTGGGTGAGATCCTCGTCCCCGAACTGCACCGCATCCGGCAGAAGTATTTGAATGCTCTAGGGTGCGTGCAGGGCAAGGGTCTGGTGGCAGGCATCCAGGTCGTCAAACCCGGCACGAAGACCCCCGACCCTGAAATGGCTCTGAAGATTAACGTCGCCTGCCTGCAAAAAGGACTGCTCATGTTTGCACCGGTGGGCGCGGCCGGAGAGTGCATCAAGATCGCTCCGCCGTTGACCATCCCCGAGGACGCGCTGCGAGAGTCCATTCAGGTTCTGGAAGAAGCGCTGGAAGAGGTTCTGGGGGCCCATGGTCATGCGGCCCACTCAAGGAGATGAAACTCGCCGGTGTTGTCACCCCCGCGTAGGCGGGTCCAGGTCAGTTCACATAGAGGTGGATTCCCGCTTACGCGGGAATGACCGGCATCGGATGGTTTCCGAGAGGGGGAAAATAACCCCCCAGATTATACCTTGGAGTGAATGGCGCGGACGGCGGGCATGCCGTCGGACTCAGCGACGATTTCAATGTCGCGGAAGATATTGGGACTTTCTTGCTTGAGGACGCGGCAAACTTCCACGGCCAACAGGCGGATTTCAGTGTCGGCGTGCGGGCTACCACGAAGTTCCAAAAAGTGGCGCCAGGAGCGGCTGTTGCCGGTGACGAAGATTTTGGTTTCACAGGCGTTGGGAAGGATAGAACGTGCCGCCTGACGAGCCCACTTGCGGCGGTCTCGCGCGGCCATCCCCGGGTGCTTCTGCTGAACGTATTGGGCGGTAGCGTCCGCGAGCTCGACGTAGGCCTTACGGAGCGTCTCGATGGTCTGCTGCCATTTCTGGCGCAACTCTGCGCTTTCCTGGTAAAGTGGGGGAACCACGTAGCGGGCGTCGCTCTCGTCCACGTACCGCTGTGAGAGCTGTGAGTAACTGAAACCTGCCCGGTGGCGGACCAACTCGTGGGTCAGAGCGCGGCTAACGCCGGTAATCAGCAGGCACCAGACGGCGTGCTCGAGCACGCTGCCGTGTTTTGAAGTCAGGATGTTCTCGAGGTATTCCTGGTTGGATTTCCGCCCTTTGCCGAAAGACATGTAGCAGGTGCGCCCGGCGATTTCAGTAAGCACCTCGGCAGCGGCTTGCGCGTCGGTGGTGAACGCCAAGCCCTCGTCCTGGAGAAACCGCGCCAACTCCTCGCCCACCACGGTCTGGCGGCCCACGACGTAAACTTTTGGTTTGGTGATATAAGGATCAGGCATCGGGTGTCAGGTTTCAGATACCCTAAAACATCCATCGAGGTGACTGGAACCAGGCGTTACGCCATCTGAAACCTGACGCCTGGCGCCTCGTTTCCTACTTGCTCGGCGCCGGCGATTTCCCCTCGCTGAGCACCGCAGCGGCCTTCTTGAAGTCCGCATACTTGCGCTGGAAGCGCTCAACCCGGCCCGCGGTGTCCATCATCTTCTGTTTCCCGGTGTAGAACGGATGGCAATGGGAACAGATTTCCAGGTGCAACACGTCGCTCTTATAGGTGGAGCGCGTCTTAAAGGTGTATCCGCACGCGCACGCAACAGTCACTGCATGATAATTGGGGTGAATAGCGTTCTTCATGGAACTCCTTGAGTGCTAACGCACAAACACTTATTATAGCTGCCTCAGCCCCGAGTTTCAATCCGAAACGTGAAGGATGATCGTGAGAGTTGTCCGTTCTCAGTTGTCAGTCGTCCCGCCGCGGCGGGTCAGTCGTCAGTACTGAGTTGTCGGCCGTCAGCTTTCAGCTATCAGCAAACGACCAAGGCGACCGGCGGCAAGCAGACCGCTGACGGCTGATTAACTGACCCGCCGCGGCGGGACACCCGACACCTGACACCTATTCGTAGCGCAGCGCCACCATGGGATCGACCTTGGTGGCGCGCCGGGCGGGAACGAGGCAGGCCACGAGCGCGACAGCGGTCATCAGAAGCGCCGCCAGAATGTAAGTCGCGAGATCAGTGGCGCGCACGGCGTAGAGAATGCTGGTGAGGTAACGGGAAAGGGCCCAGGCCCCCAGCAATCCCACGGCCACGCCGGCGATAACTAGGCGCAATCCTTCGCTCAGCACCATGCCCAGAACGTTGCGGACCTCGGCGCCGAACGCCATGCGGATGCCAATCTCCCGCGTGCGTTGGGACACGGAGTAAGACACAACCCCCTAAATGCCGACCGAAGCGAGCGCCAGCGCCACGGCTGCAAACAGCGCGAGCAGCAGGGCCACGAAGCGTTTCTCGCGCGAGGAGTCCGAAACCATTTCCGACAGGGTCTGGACGCCATACCACGGCAAGCCTTTATCCAAACCATGCAGGGCGTTGCGGATGGCGGGCACCTGCCCTTGCGGATCATTGGCGGCCCGCGCCACCAAGACCAAATCAGAGTACACACGTTGTGACTCGGGATAATAGGCTTCGGGAATGGCTGGTTCGGCTAGGCCGAATTCCCTGACATCGCCCACCACACCAATGACGGTAACCCACTTGGCGTCAGGGTCGTTGTGCTTGAACCGCTTGCCGACGGCGTCCCGATTGGGCCAGAAGCGGTGTGCCATGGTCTCGTTGATGACGGCGACGGGCGGCACTTCGGGGGTGTCCGTCTCGGCCACGTCGCGGCCGCTGAGCAGCGGAATACGCATGGTCCGGAAGTAGTTTGGTGTGACGGTACACGACTCCACCAGGGGACTGGACCATATATCCTTGGGCGCCGGCTGGCCTTCAATGACGATGGGGCCGTTGTTGCCCCCCTCGAGCGGCAATTCCGAGGCCGCCCCGGCGGAGACAACGCCCGGCAAGGCCTGAACGCGGTCGAGCAGGTTCCTATAGAAGGCCGTCTGCTGGGGTTCTTTCGGATAGCGCGAATCCGGCAGGGAAATCCGTCCCGCCACCACCTGGCGTGGATCAAAGCCGAGCTGGACGCCCAGCAAGCGGATCAGGCTCCGGGTGGCAAGCCCCGCGCCGACGAGCATTACGAGCGCAATGGCGATCTCTCCGGCCGTGAGCAGGCCGCGCGCGAGCCCGTGAGACGCCGCCACGGCGGAACCGCTCTCCTTGAGCATTTCGCTGAAGCTCACGCGGGTGGCATGCAGCGCGGGAATCAGCCCGGCGAGAGTCCCAGTGACGAACGCAACGAGGAAAGTGAAACCAAAGACGCGGGAATCAAGGTGCACGGAAATCACCTCGGGGATGTAGCCGGTGGGCGCCGCGCGGAGGAGAAGGCGCAGGGCGGCCATGCCCACGGCCAAACCCGCGACTCCGCCCAGGAGAAACAGCAAAACGCTCTCGGTGAGCAGTTGGCGCATCAGGCGCCGGGCGCCTGCGCCGACGGCGAGTCGAATAGCAATCTCCCGCTGCCGTCCCACGGATTTGGTGAGCAGCAGGTTGGCGACATTCGCGCAGGCAATCAGCAGCAGGAATCCCACGGCGGCGAAAAGCACCCACAGAACTTCACTGACGTTGCCGGTAAGCTGCTCGTGGAGGCTCTTGACCCGCGCGCTTACGCCCGTGTTCGTCTGTGGATACTGCTGGGCGAGCTGCGCGGAGATCGTTACCATCTCGGCGGCGGCCTGGTTGAGCGTGACGCTCTTCTTCATGCGCGCCAGCACCCAGAACCAATGGTTCCCGCGTTCGGCTTTCCATTTCGGTGCGTCCATGGTTATGGGCGCCCAGAATTGCGGATTGCGCCCCCAAACGGTCGGGAACCTCAGATCCTTGGGCATGACGCCCACCACGTCATAGGCCTCGCCATCCATTGTGACTTTGCTTCCTACGATGTTCTTCTGTCCTCCGAAGGCGCTCTGCCACAGTCCGTAGCTCAAGATGACCACGTGATTGTGGCCGCTCGGCCCCTCGTCTGGCGAAAAGCTCCGGCCGAACTGCGGCTGCGCACCGAGAAGCTGAAACGTGTTGGGCGAAACCGACAGACCACGGAGTTGCAGCGGCTCGCCGGAACCGGTGAGCGTGGTCCCGGCGCCGGTGATGGCGGACATACCCTCAAAACTATGGTTCATGACCTGCCAGTCCCGAAAGTCCGGGCTGGTGTCAGGAAACAGGCCTCCAGGACCGCTGGGTTCCGTGACCCAGATGACCGCCAGACGGTCAGGGTCGGCATAAGGCAACGGTTTCAGCAAAACAGCATTCACCACGCTGAAGATGGCCGTGTTCGCGCCGATGCCCAGCGCGAGGGTGATCACCGCCACGGCGGTGAAACCCGGATTGCGGGCCAACATCCGCAGACCGAAACGGATGTCCTGCACAAAGTACTCAAGCCAGTTCCATCCCCACATGTCCCGGCTCTCCTCTCTCAAAACGATTTCGTTTCCAAATCTCCGGCGCGCCGCGTACCGCGCTTCTTCAAGCGCAACGCCCGCTTCGAGCTGCTCCTGCTCCCTCAGCTCGCGGTGCAGGCGCATATCTTCTTCCAGGTCGCGGTCGAATTGACTGCGGCGAAACAGCATCAAGAGCCGTCTTCCGAGTTCAATGAACCAGTTCATGGCAGTCTTCCCCTCAGGCCGTCTGAATGACGCGGGTGATGGCTTGCATCACGCGATCAAATTGCGAGACCTCGGCCTCCAACCGCTCCCGGCCCGCCGCCGTGAGCCGGTAGTAGCGGGCGCGGCGATTCCCAGCGGTCGTGCCCCACTTCGCCGTCACCCAGCCTTTGATCAGCATCCTCTGCAACGCCGGGTACAACGACCCTTCCTCAACTCGTAGCACATCCTCGGAAATCTGCTGGATTGAGTTGGCGATCTCGTAGCCGTGCATTTCACCCCCACGAATAAGGGTTCTCAAAATGAGCAGGTACAGCGTTCCGGGCGGAATCTCATCTTGGTGCAAGCGATCACCTCCTGGCATAGTTAGACTATGCCAGCGTGAAACGGTTAGCCGCGAGCGTCAAGTTTATTTGCCAACTGGAGAGAAAAGGGGGGAACGGCCAGCGGTCTATCAGGCCGCCTCGCCGGGTCAATCCCTGTAGCCAGAGGCCTGCTATACATTGTCGTTTGGCAAGTGCTTCAAGCGCAAATGGTTAACAGTAAACCCCTGCTCGCGCCGGCGGGGAAGATCCGTCCGACGCGGGCGAGCACGACTCAGTCTCACTGTGCTTTCGTCGCTTGGATTTCTCCGCTGGGCGACGGCAGCACGACTTGTGTTGTCGTACCGGCCTGGAAGCGGATAACGAGCGGTTGCGGATCGCGCAGGCTGAAGCGCACAAAATCGGTTTCCGACTGCGGGAAAAACGAGGAGCCGGGCGGCTGGCGCATCACCCGGATGCCCATGATGTTTTCACGGTCCCAAAGGTAAGTCAGCGATAAGCTGCCGCGCTGGAAATTCAGCCGCGCCACGACGCGGGTGCCGGGACCCTGCCGCGCGCTGCCCACAATTTCGACGCCCACGAACTCGCCGTTGTTCTCGCGCATCTGGCGCCACAGGTTGCCCTCCTGCTCTTCGATGCGCTTCATCGGCATCTGCCCGCCAAACGCGTCCTGAACGGGCTTGAAATCGCCCTTCGCAGCGGCCTCCACGAGGCGCCGCGTGCGATCTTCCAAGCTGGCAAAGCGGGGGCTGCCGGCAGGATTAAGCGCGGCCAATACGGCCAACAGACGCCTGTCGCCGCTCGACACCACCAGCCGCCCATTGCTCTCGGTGATCTGGATCGTCTCGCCAGCCTCGGTGCGATACGTGCCGGTCAGTTTGCCGAAGGCAGCCAGCTCGAGCGTGACCACCTTGGGCGGCAGGGAGATGTTCTCGCCGAAGACCAGCGCGGGAAGCTGATTGTTGCCCAAAACCGTTGCGGGAATCTCGCCGTTGGAAAAGGCGAAAATGACGATGCCCTCGTCCACGTAGCGGCGGAAGTCGGCGAAGAAAATCCCGTTGCCACCATTATGTGTGATGAGCTTCGTATGGCGCGACGTCGTGAGCACTCCCCAGCCGTAGCCGTAATGGTCGCCGGCATCGGTCAGGACGTACGGCCTGTAATACTTCTCCTTCGCCTCCTTGGAAAGAACATGGTCGCCCGCCAGCGCCAGGTGCCAGCGGTACATGTCGCCGGGCGTCGAAAGGATGCCGCCGTTGCCGACCAGGTGCCAACCGGGTCCGTGCGGGCCCCAATTGGCGTCCTTAAACGTTCCCGTGTCGCGTCCCTGCTCGTCGTAGCCATGCGCCAAGCGGTCGGGCGCCCACTCCGGGGCGAGGTAGCCCGTCGAATTCATGCCCGCGGGCTTGAAAAGGTGCTCCTGAAGAAATTCCTCGTACGATTTCCCGGAAACGAATTCGACGATTGCCGCGGCGAGGCTGAAGCCTTCGTTCGAATAGCGAAACCTCGCCCCCGGAGGATCTGCCAGCGGCAAGGTGAGCGCCTGGCGCACCAGTTCGTCCCGCGTGATCGGGTCCGCGTCGCCTCCGGGCACGGGCGCAATCCCGGAGGTGTGAGTGAGCAGGTGGTGAATCGTAATGTCCTTCTTGTCGGCAGGGACGTTGGGCAGATACTTCGCAATCGGATCGTCGGTCCGGAGCTTCCCCATCATCTCCAGCCTCAGGATGGCTGCCCCGGTGAACTGTTTGGTGATCGAACCGATGCTCGAAACCGTATCCGATGTAAACGGAATCCTCCTCTCGCGGTTCGACCACCCGTAGCCTTTCTCCAGGAGGATTTCGCCGTCTTTGGCAACCAGCACAGCGCCCGAAAAACCGAAAGGCTCCAGCCGCCTGAGATACTCATCCACTTTTCTCCCGATCTCACCCTGCACCGTGTCCGCGCCAGCCGGCAATGCGCCGAACCCAGCCATTAAAAGGAATGCGCAAAGCGCCCTCTTGCTCATGACTAAACCCTCCACAGGACTCACCATGGGCGCCACCAAAATGGAACCCCATGGAATCAGACGGCCAGCACATGAACCGGTTAGCGTCGTGCCGGCCTTCGCGCCGTTTCCGGAAAGATTGGGCACAGTTCAAGAGAAGAAGCGGAACCGGAAGCGCTTCGCCGGACATGAACCTCCCCCCAAAGCGGCAATGAACTTTCCCAGAATCCGGCGTGAAGGATGAGCATGAAGGTTGTCCTTTACCCGAGCACGGGCACGACGGCGGAGCGCACGGCTCGGGAGTCGTCGCTGAGGAGAAAGTGGACAAGGCGCGCCACCTCCTCGGTCTTCACCCACTTGGAGAAGTCCGCCTTGGGCATGGCGAGGCGATTGGCCTCAGTATCCATTGTTCCCGGCAGGATGCAGTGAACGTGGATGTCGTAGGCCTTCAGTTCGTCTGCAAGGATTTCGCTGAGCTGGCGAACCGCCCCCTTGGAAACGGCATATGCAGCAATGCCGGCGCCGCCTCCGCGCAGGATTGATCCGCTCGAGACTGTCACGATTCTGCCGAAGTTTTGACGAATCATGACCGGGACAATGGAACGTAAACAGAAAATGAGGGAGCGGAGGTTCAGGTTAAACATGTGGTCCCAGGTCTTGTCATCGGTCTCGAAGCTCTTGCCGGCCGCGAAGCCACCCGCCACGGCGACGAGGTGATCGATGCGCTGCCACTTCGACAAGACATCTGCCACCAGGCGTTCGACTTCAGGGGCCTGCATCAGATCCACTTTCGCGCCGGTGAGATCCCCACGGCGTTCGCCTGCCCGGCCTTCCAGTGCGGCCCATTCCTTCTCGGACCGGTACGTAACCACAACGCGGGCGCCAGACCGTAACAGGTCCAAAGCCACGCAACTCCCTAATGCGCCTGTGCCACCCGTTACAACCGCGACGCGATGCTCAAACTCCATGGCACCTCCTCATCTTGTTCCGAATCCCGAGAGAAAATGATGATAGCAGATTGGGAGGTGGCTGGAAAAAGGCGTTGGCCTCCCATCGAAGAAAAGCTGTCAGTGGTCCGTTGTCCGTGGTCAGTTGTGATCGCTACGTGGTAGGTGGGGAAAACGCCTGGTTCTGCCTTCTGCCGGCTGCTTACTGCCTACCTTCGGTATGTGGTAGGTGGTAGATGGTAGGTGAGGAGAACACCTCTTGACCACTGGCTTCTCGAAGGTGAGTTCTGGTTCGGGGAGGATCAGCGCACACGACGACAGACCATCATGGCTGAGCCAGTTGCTTCTTGTGAAGTTTGCGACGAATATCGGGCCAGAATTCTTTCAATTCATAGGACAACGCATCTCCCCATATCTGTGTCAACCAGATGTTGGCGCTGTTTAGGGCAGTCCGGTCTTGCGGCGGATGGTAGGTATTGGAAAGTGCTGCCGCAAGTGCACTGCCTGCCAACTCGGAGTAGTTGAATTGTTTCTTCCCGGAGTCGCTGCGAGTGATAAAGACCCGCAATGCAGCGTAACCAGCACGGTGAAAGAACCCCCCTTTACCCGACTGGTAATAGCGAGGATCTTGGTGGAGGAGTGATGGGAAGACGGCGCCCACCATGAAGTTCTCGATTGCGGTGTCGGCGAAGGCGGCCCCGTAGCGCTTCGCATAGCCAGCAAAACCGTGTCCGTAGCTGGGATCATCATTTTCAGCCTGATCGATGAGGGCGAGAACGCCTACGTACGGGAACTCGACGGGGTCGAACGCTCCCAGGGCCACCAGCTTGAATTTCTGCCCAGTCGTGAGCGGTGGGATCTGTTTGCCATTCTCCACCGTCAGATAGTTTGGCAAGGTCCAGAAAAGGCGGTCATCCTTTGGGCTCTTCTGTTCCTGGATCGCGGGGTCCTTATTGTCCCCACTTTTCTCTCCCGCCTTGGACTGGCCTTGTGAAGAGGTATCCGCAGACGCCGGGTTTTGCTGCTGTGCCAGCAACGGGAAAGCTAACAATAGCGTACCGATTACCATCGCAGTAAGAACAAAGGTCGGCGTCCACCGAGTTCGGCTGATCATCGTTGCTCATCGTCTCCCAGCTCGGGGACCTGTGCCAGGAACTTACCTGCTGAGTTTCCGGGTTTATTGCCCCTTGAATTTGACGTGCAAATGACTAAAAGGGTTACTCTTACATCTCGGTTTGCCCCTCGCCTTCTAGCCAGGAAGGCTCCAGCCCTTGGCTCCCCGGTTATCGGCGGCGAGAACGTACGGTTGGGCCTCGACGCCGCGTTGCGTGAGGGTTTGCCGGATAAGTTCGCCGACTGTGGCAGCATTGGCGCGCACAAAAGCCAGGATGGAAGGTCCCGCGCCACTGAGGCATATCCCCCGAACGTCAGGGTGCTTGGTGCTGAGCACCTCCGCCAAGCCAGGCACTAAGGCCGCCCGGTAGGGTTGATGCCAGCGATCTTCAAACAACTCCGCGTGGAAATCCGTCTTGCCGGAAAAGAACAGTGCGGCCAGGACGGTGGCGCGCTGCAAGTTATAAATCGCATCCGCGCGCGAGTATTGGCTGGGCAAGACCGCTCGAGCCTCTTCCGTCGCCAGCGCGTAGTTCGGTACGACCAGGACAAGCTGAAGGTCTTCGGGGACCGGGCACGAATAGGCGAGCACCCGCTCCCCTTCGTTGACCGCCAGCGTGAACCCACCGTGCCAAGCCGCTGCGACGTTGTCGGGATGCCCTTCGCGCAGGCTTGCGAGGGTCACCAGCTCTTCATCAAAGAGCGGTCGGCCCACGAGCCAGTGGCAGGCCACAAGGGCGCCCACGATTGCCGCGGCGCTCGAACCGAGACCCACACCCACTGGAATCTGGTTGTGAATCTCCAGGTCAAAGCCGCGCCTTTTGCCCCAGCTTTCGAGAGTCTCCCCCATGACGCGGGCAACGAGGTTGTTGGAGTCGCTAGGAATCCGCTCGGGGTTTACCCCTGCGTAGTGGAGGGAAACGTTCCCGTCGCTGCGCGGTGTGATGTGCAGATCGAGGTAAAGGCTCAATGCCAGCGCGGCGCAATCGAAAAGGCAGCCCAGGTTCGCGCAAGTTGCCGGTACTCGTACGGAGAATCGCTCACTCATCGCCAGGTCCGCTCAGCGAGCGGCAGGAGTCATCATAAGCGAGACGAGCCGGTGCCGACAATAACCAAAATCCGCACGGGGGGGTAAAGAAAGTGACGGTTCGTGCGGTGTCTTGATCTCGCTCTTGTCGCTGAAAGTTGTGCTCGTTTTCCCCTTGCGCTTCGACAAGGGGAGCTGTATTCTCTTGTAGAAGCACAAGGGGGACGCATGGCCGACGAACGGATCGACCTTCCACAAGGCACCCTGGATCTTCTCATTCTCCGAACCGTGGCGCTTGGACCGCAGCATGGCTGGGCGATTTCCGAGCGTATCCAGCGGATTTCGAGCGACGTGCTGCGCGTTCAGCAAGGTTCGCTATACCCGGCTTTGCACCGCCTCGAGCGGCGCGGCTGGATTAAGGCGAAGTGGGGAGCGTCCGAGAACAACCGCCGCGCCAAGTATTACGACCTTACCAGGAGCGGCCGGAAACAACTCGAAGCGGAAGAAAGCGCATGGCGGAAACTGATCGCCGCAGTCGGGCAAGTGCTGGAAACGGCGTAGAGGTGCACCATGCTCAGCGACCTTCTGTTTCGTTTGCGGGCTTTCTTCCGGCGCAAGTCAATGGAAGCGGAATTGGACGAAGAACTGCACGCTCACGTCGCGTACCAAGTCGAGAAATATATCCAATCGGGGCTGACGCGTGAGGAAGCTGCGCGGCGCGCGCGGCTCGAATTCGGAGGTCTCGATCAGATGAAAGAGGAGTGCCGCGACTCTTGGGGTGTGACCCTCATCGAAGCCCTCCTGCGAGACGTGCGCTATGGTCTGCGCCAGTTGCGCCGCAATCCCGGCTTCACGGCCGTCGCCGTCCTCACCCTCGCCCTCGGCATCGGCGGGAATGTGGCCGTATTCAGCCTGCTCGACACGGTCTTGTTACGCCCGCTTCCATACTCACACCCAGACCGGCTGTACATGTTTTTCCCAGTTGAGGCGAAGTCCCAGCGCGCCATGGTCGCGTCGTCGTACCCCAATTTTCAGGACTGGCATGAACAGAGCCACGCATTTCAGGCAATGGCAGCGTTCCACGGTGAATCTTTCAACCTGACCGGCGCGACGGAACCCGAACGTTTGGATGGCTTAAGTATCACGCCGGGGCTCTTTGCCCTGTTGGGAATTCCCCCATTGTTGGGTCGTGAGTTTAGCTCCAATGACAACCCACACGTCGTCTTGTTGACCTACGAATTGTGGCACAGGCGGTTCGGCGGCGATGCTGGGATTATTGGCAAGTCGATCCATTTGGAGGGCAGGACGTACACGGTGCTGGGGGTCTTACCTCCGCATTTCCACTTTCCACCGGATCGGTGGGGAAGCGCGCCTGAGGTTCTCGTGCCGGTCATTCCGAACCCCGAGCGTGGCTGGAATTACTTACGCGTGATAGGACGCCTTGTTCCCGGAGTATCCGAGCAGCAGGCTAGGACGGAGATGAAGGGAATCGCCGCCCGCCTCGCGCAAGCTTATCCCAATACGAACCGCGACCAAGGAATCGCCCTTGACCAGCTTAGCCAAGCCGCGGTCTCCGATGTGCGGCAGACGGTGTGGGTCCTGCTCGGGGCCGTAGCTTTCGTGCTGCTCATCGCATGCACCAACGTGGCCAACCTGCTGCTCTCCCAAGGCGCGACGCGGGAGCACGAGATCGCCATCCGCACCGCCGTGGGAGCGACGCGGTCGCGCATTGTGCGGCAGTTGCTCACCGAAAGCCTGCTGCTGGCGGGCATGGGGGGTGCTCTGGGTGTCGCTCTGGCATATTGGACACTTCCCCTGGTGGCATCCGCCGTGCCGCAACACACCTCCTTCTTCACGCGTGTTCATGATGCCGGCTTGGAGCTCAACTCCACGGTGTTCATTTTCACGGTGCTTCTGTCGGTTCTGTCCTGCGCTCTATTCGGATTGTTGCCTGCCTGGAGGACCACCAAGCCCGCGCGAATTTCCGGGGCGAGCCTTCGCACTGGCCGTATTCGCGGAGCCCTGATCGCGCTCGAAGTTGCGTTGTCCTTCGTCTTGCTGGCAGGAGCCGGGCTGATGATGGAAAGCTTAGTCCGCCTGCTGGAAGTCGACGTCGGGTTCCGGACGGAACGCTTACTGACCATGGACGTTAATCTGGCGGGCGAGAAGTACTCTCCTGCGGAGAAACAGGCGGCCTTCTATGGACAGGTGCTGCAACGGCTCGAATCTCTGCCGTCCGTGCTCTCGGTGGGCGCGATCGTGGAATTACCATTGACGCGGTCCGAGACTCGCAACAGCTTCGAGATCCCGGGACCCCACCCAAGACAAGGCTTGGCAGGCTATCATGCCGTGAGCCCCAATTACTTCCACACCCTGGGAATACCGCTGTTGAGTGGGAGGGAGCTTCTGACTGCCGACTCCGCACGCTCGCCCCTAGTCGGTGTTGTCAACCGCAGCATGGCCCAGAAGTACTGGCCGGATGAAAATCCGGTTGGTAAGACCATAATAGCTGTGCGCATCTTTGTACAGTCGACCGCGAAAGGGTCCAGTATCCAGTTCAAACCGCAGGAGCTCGAGATTGTTGGAGTCGTGGGTGACGTCCGGCAACTCGGGCTGGACGCGCTGCCCGACCCTGAACTGTTCATGCCGTATACTCAGTGGCCGTCGAATGAGATGGCCCTGGTTCTGCGGACCGCCTCCGAACCCTTTTCCCTGATCCCTGTTGTCAAGAAAGAGATTTGGCGAGTGGACCCCGACCAGCCTGTTACGGATATCAAGACCATGGACGAACTGGTTTCCACAGAAGCAGCGGGGAGACGGTTTGTGCTGCAATTGATCGGAGTTTTCGCCTCGATCGCAGTCGTTTTGGCTGCGGTTGGGATCTTTGGTGTGGCTTCCTTTTGGATGCACCAGCGGACACATGAAATCGGCATTCGCATGGCGCTTGGCGCCGGAGGGCGACAGATTGTGTGGTTGGTGGTCCGCCAAAACGCCAAGTGGATACTGGTCGGGATCACGGCCGGAGTTGCCAGTGCTCTCGCCTTGACGCGGCTGCTGGCTGCGTACCTCTATGCGGTTCGACCCACCGACCCGCTGACATTTGTGGCTGTCTCGTTGCTGCTGCTCGCCGAGGGACTGCTGGCCGTCCACATCCCCGCCCGGCGGGCGACGAAGGTCGATCCATTGGTGGCCTTGAGGTATGAGTGAACCCATTGGGTGATTGAGGGATCGGGTGATTGAGCAATTGAAAAGACTTGCGTAAGCCGGCTTGCGTCACCGCGAAGACAAAATGCAGGCGGCATGGACTCGCCGTTGAAGCTCACTGGCGAGATTGAAAGACCTCGGAGGTACCCGTGATCAGCGACCTTCTCTATCGCATGCGCGCTTTGCTCCGGCGCAAGTCAATGGAAGCGGAATTGGACGAAGAACTGCGCGCTCACTTCGAGCACCATGTCGAGAAATATATCCAATCGGGGCTGACGCGTGAGGAAGCTGCGCGGCGCGCGCGGCTCGAATTCGGCGGCGTCGAAAAGGTGAAGGAGGAATGTCGCGAGGCGCGAGGGGTCTCTCTGCTCGAGACCACCGCTCAGGACGTGAGCTATGCCGTCAGGATTCTGCGCAAGAGTCCTGTCTTTGCGCTCGTGGCAGTGCTAACGCTGGCGCTGGGCATTGGCGCCAACACCGCCATATTCAGCGTGATGGATGTCATGCTGCTCAGAGCGTTACCGGTAAAGAATCCGCAGGAGCTGGTTGAGTTCATTAGGTTGGCCCCCGACGGCAGCATGATGACCAACCTCCCCTACGCAGTGTTCAAGCATCTTCGCGAGAACACTAAGGCGCTGTCCGGCATTTTCGCCTTTGAGTCGGACATTCGGGTCTTCCGCGCCGGGGTCGGATCGGAACACTCCTCAGTCCATGAGGTGTCTGGCTCGTTCTTCTCAACCCTGGGAGTCAACGTGCTGTTAGGGCGCACGATCGATCCGAACGACGACCGTCCTGATACCGAACACCAGGTGGTGGTGCTGAGCTACCCCTTCTGGAGCCATCGCTTCGGACGCGACCCGTCGGTGGTGGGCGCGACGGTGCGTGTAAGCGGCATCCCGTGTACCGTAATCGGGGTGATGCCGGCAGGTTTTTTCGGCGTGGACCGTAGCCAACTCCCGGACATGTGGGCTCCTCTCGCATTAGATCGGGATCCGGATGAAGTCTGGGTGCTTGGCCGCCTGAAGCCGGGAGTCTCAATTCCGCAAGCGCGTGCCCAGCTCGAACCTCTGTTCAAACAGGCGCTGGAGTCTTTAAGGGATGGGATGAAGGATTGGCCGGCGCACGAACGAGACGCATTCCTGGCACAGAAACTGCTCGTGAACCGCGCCACCACCGGCACCTCCGGCCTGCGGTGGCAATACTGGGAATACTCCAACACCCTGAAGATTCTCATCGGGATGACGGGACTAGTCCTGCTCATTTCGTGCGTGAACCTCGCGAATCTGCTCATGGCCCGATCCGCTGGCCGCTTGCATGAGATTGGCATCCGCCTGGCGATCGGCGCGGGTCCGCGGCGCATCTTTCGCCAATTGCTCACCGAGAATCTGGTGTTGGCGCTGCTCGGGGGAGTGGTCGGTCTGCTGGTTGCGGCTTGCGGGCACCGGCTTCTGGTGGCCTTCCTTGCTGGCAACCTGCAAAGGGTTTCGCTCAACTTCCGTTTGGACGAGCATGTCCTGGCCTTCAGCCTCGCCATGTCGCTCCTGACCGGACTGCTGTCCGGTGTGCTACCCGCGCTGCGCGCCGCGCGTGAGGATCTCCTGCCGGCCGTCCATGGCGCATCACACCTCCGGGGCGCGACTCGCCTGCCGTTCGCCAGAAAGCTGCTCACGACTCAAGTGGCGCTATCGTTGATGCTGTTGATCGGCGCCGGGCTGTTTGTGCGCAGTCTGAGGAACCTGGCCAACACGGACCTGGGCCTGGCACGCGAGAACCTGGTTTTGATGAGGGTCGACCCGTCCCTGAGCAGATCGCTCCGAGATCGGCGAGAATTCTGGATGCAGTTAACCGAGCGCCTTGCCACACTGCCTGGGGTGCGATCCGTGAGCCTCGCCGGAGACGCCGTCTTCGGCAACGGCGGATGGAACACGACCATCTGGACCCGGCAGCATGACGGAGCGGAGCACGATGCGCAGGTGCCGTTCAACGTGGCAGGTCCCGGCTTCTTTGAGACAGTGGGGATCCCCCTTCTCACGGGTCGCGAGTTCGGATGGCAGGACCGGGGGAACTCCCCGCCTGTGGCGGTCGTGAATCGGGCTTTCGCCCGGAAATTCTTCGATGACCAGAATCCGGTCGGAAAACGCTTCGGCAATGCGGGTCCTGGTTCAAGCAGCCGAATCGAAATCGTAGGCATCATCGGGGATGCCAAGTACGGCGGTCTTCGCGAACAGCCGCAGGCCATGTTCTACTTACCGCTCTTTCAGCACCTCGGAGATCGTCCGTACGAAGTGCATGCGCGCACGGCGGGCGATCCCGCGGCGGTAATCGGGGCAATTCATCGCGAAATTCAGGCCATGGATCAGGACATTTCTGTCTATGATGTGAGAACGATCAACGAAGTTATACACGGTTTGCTTCAGCACGATCGCATGTTCGCTTTTCTGGCGAGCGTGTTTGGCCTGTTGGCCCTGTTGCTGACCTCGATCGGGATTTATGGCGTGGTGGCATACCAGGTTACGCGCCGCACCGGCGAAATTGGCATACGGATGGCGCTCGGCGCGCAGCATGGGGACGTACTCTGGATGGTTATGCGCGAGACTCTGCTGGTGTTGGCGGCGGGCGTCGCCATCGGGCTACCGGCAGCGGTCGCGGCAGCACGGGTGCTTCGAAGCCTCCTGTTCGCACTGGGACCATCCGACCCGGCGACGATCGTCTGGGCGGCAGCGACTCTGGTTGGGGCAGGCGCATTGGCTGGCTTCCTGCCCGCGCGGCGAGCCGCATCGCTTTCTCCGATGGACGCCTTGCGACATGAATGAAAGGACAGAAACCATGCCATCTAATATTCATCCCGAGACGCACTGGGAGGAAACCAACCATGAAACAAATCGTGCTGAGTCTTCTCGCCGGAACGCTGCTTCTCTTTTCCCTCGCTCTGCTACCTCTTTCATCCCAGATGCGCCCCCCACAGCCGCAGACGCTGCCTCTTAAATGCGCGCAGGGAGATTGCCCGCTGCTTCAAGGGATACCGCAGACAGCGGGGATGCGCAGCGGCTTCGTCCGGCTGAAGCTTGGAGGATCAGTCGGCTGGCACACGACCGGCCAAAACGAAGAGGCGCTAGTGGTCCTGCGCGGCCGGGGCGAGGCCCGCGTCGAAGGCCAGCCAGGGCGCGCCATTGAGGCACCGATGCTCGTTTACATCCCTCCTGCAACGCGACACAACGTCGCGAACACCGGCGACGAGCCGTTGGAATACGTGTATGTGGTTGCACCGGCGAAGGCCCCGTAGCCACTCCCACGCCGTGGGTAACAAGGGACAATACATTTACATCTCGCCCCAGAAGCGGGTGATCATTGTCCGCAACGGCTTCGATTTCGGAATCCCGTCGTCACGATGGGCGCGCCTGTTCTACCAACTGGCGGACGGCTTGTAAGAAACTCCGGTGGGCGCGCACGCTGGATCGGGAAGCTGGTGCAGCGGCGGGAAGATGGGTGGTGGCCGAGTTACAACAATTCTGCTTGGGACCAGGAGGAAAGCCACGAGTATCATGAGGCCCGAAGGGACGATCCAGCACAGCCCAGGCCAACGGCCTGGCTCAAGAGGCAAAACGCATTCCAGACCGCAAGCCCTGAAGGGGCGCGCGACGCTCATGAGCCCCAACGGGGCGATCCATCCCAGCCCAGGGCAACGCCCTGGGAATCAACGAGCGATCACAACCTCAAGCCCTGAAGGGGCGCGCTGTCGATCGCTAAATTTTCAGGAGGGCTACCCGAAGTTCTTACAGACGTACGGTGTTAAATACGACGAACGATATGCGGGGGATTGAAGGAAGACCGTGGGTCGCCCCTTCAGGGCTCACGTGTTGAAACGGATTGGGCCGCGTAACCCAGGCCGTTGGCCTGGGCTAGGCTGGGCCGCCCCCTTGGGGCTCAACAACTGGAATAGTTGAATCCCGTGCGGACACGGCTGGAGGCTAAGGGCTCAGGGCTGCGGATTCGGGATCAGTTGTCCACTATCCGCTATCGCCTTGCCAGCCGTCGTTACTGACAACTGAAAACTGACAACTGAAGACTTATTTTCAGCGGCGTGCCACATCCAATTTGACGCCGTGCGGTTGCCGCTGGGGCATCGCGCATGAGAAAAGCCCACGGTCAGGACTGGTCGTCCGCCATTAAGATTGGCGGACTTTCAGCTGCGGCGACACCGCGGCTGCCCGCATTGCACGCGCGCACGGGCTGTAGCGGAGGTTGGCCAACATCCGGACAGAAGATTGAATCGCGAATCATGCGGCGGCTTCGACGGTGAGTCTGAGCCCAATGGCCTTGGTGACGGCAACCAACGTGGACAGACGAGGGTTGCCGCGGACGGACAACGCCCGGTAGAGACTCTCTCGCTCGATGCCGGCGGCCTTGGCAACTTTGGCGATGCCCTGGGCTTGGGCGAGGTGGCGCAAGGCAATGAGCAGAACGCGGGGTTCGTCCTCATCTTCCAATGCCGCTTTGAGGTACTCGGCGGCAAAGTCCGAGTCCCTACGGAGCCGCCGAACGATGGCCTCGTCGTGGGAGACGCTGGCTTTACGTTTCATGAGGTTTCGCTTCTTTCTTTATAATCTTTGAGGTACTCCAGCGCCCGGTCAATATCGGACGACTGTTTTCGTTTGTCGCCGCCGCAGAGAAGCAATACGCATCCCCTTCCCAGCATCGCGTAATAGACCCGGTAGCCCGGTCCCCAATTGATCCGCAACTCGAACCTGTCGCAGCGGCTTGCAGTCGCCAAGGTTCCCGGCGGCGAGCCGGTTAATTCGGCTGGCAATCTTCGCCTGTGCGCGGGCATCCGCCAGTTCCGTCAGCCAATCGTCAAAGACATCTTTTCGGGCGCGGCTGACGTAGTGGCGAATCTCGATCGCGTTTTCATTGTAACTTATAAATCACACGCTGACAAGTCAACATCGTCATATTTGGCCTTGCTCTTTTCCGGAGGAAGGAGCGAAGGGGAGCAGGTCTGCTTTGGGCAAGGCAACGGTGGCGGCATGCCGCGTACCGTACGGTGCGTGGCGCCCCCCATCTCGATTGACGACGTGCGGTTGCCGCTGGGATATCGGGCATGAGAAAATCCCACGGTCAGAACTGGACTGACCGTGGCTTGTGATCTCACCCCAGGCACTGTATGCGCCGATATAGCATTGAGTAGTTCACTAGAACCTCCTGCGTGCTATATAGACGCAAGATGAGATCGAACGTTAAAACCTTGGACGCTACCGAGAACCCGGCTTTCTATCGAAGCAGACACGGCACCATTATCCTTGGTGACTCCCTGAAGTACCTCGCGACCCTCAAACCCGAATCGGTGGATTTGATAGTTACAAGTCCCCCGTTCGGTTTGGTTCGGAAAAAGGTTTACGGAAACGTTGATGCTAGCGAGTACTTGGAGTGGTTCAGGCCCTTCGGAGAGGCGTTCAAGCGGGTCCTAAAGGCCAACGGATCGCTCGTGATTGATATCGGCGGTGCCTGGATTTCAGGACAACCGACGCGGAGCCTTTATCACTATGAACTGCTCATCATGCTTTGCCGCGAAGGTGGCTTTCATCTTGCACAGGAGTTTTTTTGGTGGAATCCAGCCAAGTTGCCAACGCCCGCAGAGTGGGTTACGGTTCGGAGGGTGAGAGTAAAAGATGCGGTCGATTGCGTGTGGTGGTTATCGCCTACACCTTGGCTAGGATCGTGTAATTAGCGGGCCGTGATGATACGCGAGGAATCTGAGAGAAGGCCCTTGGCAATGCTCCCCCCGCCTCAGACTTGTCGGCATAAAATCCGAGGAGGATTCAAACCCAGCACGAGACGGTCCCACGGCTGTGTTTGTGTACACCCAGGCTTCTTCAAGTCTGGTTTGCCAGGAGTGTTGGCGGGGCCACCCCGAGAGAATGGCGAGCGGTTTGTAGAACGGTGCGATACCTGCGAACGATATCAATCTGATGAGCACGCGTGCGTGGCTTATGCGCGAGTGCACGGCGGATGGTCCGGCTATAATTCCGATCTCAAGGTGATTTGGATCCCAGCTTGACATCCATGCAACCGATAATAAGACTGATTAGAAGCCCTTGGACGGAGACTTTTCGCCTTCTAGCCTCAACTGTTCAGAGTGATCTCTTATTGGTGTCACCTTTCGTCAAGAGCCGCTCGACGGAGCAAGTGCTTTCGCAAATACAACAGCGGGGCATCGACCAACAGGTTCGCGTCAAGCTCCTCACAAACCTTCGCCCAGAGAGTGCATTGAACGGTTCCATGGACCTCGAGGCCTTGGTGGAGTTGAGTAGATGCCTGCCAAAGTTTGAACTAACCCATTTGCCCAGCCTGCATGCAAAAGTCTATGTCGCAGACGAGAGTATGGCTGTTGTCACATCTGCTAACCTGACGGAACCAGGGATCACGGGGAACCTTGAGTACGGGGTCGCCTTTACTGATGGGAAAGTCGTAAGGGAAATACGCCGCGATTTCGAGAGCTACTCGCTGCTAGGCGCGAAGATTCTCCCCAGCGACATCGAGAGTTTGGCACACGAGACCGCAGAGCTCAAGCAAGCATTCAAAGAGGCAGAGCGATCGATCCGCGCCCAAGCGAGACGCGCGTTCAAGGAAAAGCTAGACGCGGCTCACATCCAGCTTCTAAAGCATCGTGCGAAGGGGACAACCACGCACGCAATCCTTTCCGATACGATCATGTTCATACTCGCCAAAGGCCCGCTCCGCACAACCGAATTGCATCCAATGATCCAGCAACTGCAACCAGATATTTGCGACGATTCCATCGACCGAGTCATTGACGGCGTGCATTTCGGGAAGCGTTGGAAGCACTACGTCCGCAACGCTCAACAGTTCCTAAAGCGAACGGGGCGAGTATACTTCGACGGTGACCGCTGGCACTTGACCCAAGGGGTTTAAGGGCCTCCAGTCACCTCGCATGAAGCGCCTGCCTGCGCAGGCAGCGAGGTCTACCTGTCCTCATGCTTTCTCTCGGACGGCTGGAGCCTGGGGCTTGATTTTTGAGCCCCAAAGGGGCGAGCTATCACAGCCCAGGCCAACGGCCTGGGTCAATAGTCCAAACCCCTTCCAGACTGCAAGCCCTGAAGGGGCGGGATAGGTGAATCGGCATGCCACAATCGCTCTCCCAACTGTACGTTCATCTCGCTTTCAGCACCAAGAATCGCGAGCCCTTCCTTCTGCCACCGCTGCGGGCGGAGATGCACCCCTACCTGGCCACTGTGCTCACGAATTCGGGCTCGCCGGCCATCAAGGTCGGAGGCACCAGCGACCACGTTCACGCTCTATTTCGCCTCTCGAAGAATAGCTCTCTGGCGGGCATCGTGGAGGAGATCAAGACGAGTTCCTCCAAATGGATCAAGACCAAAGGGAGAGCCTTGGCATCTTTCCATTGGCAGAGCGGCTACGGTGGCTTCTCAGTGAGCCCGGGGGATGTGGAGAAGGTGGCGGAGTACATCGCACATCAGGAAACACACCACCGGGCCGTGACCTTTCAGGAGGAGTACCGGCGGTTATTGGAGAGCTACGGGATTGAATTTGATGAGCGCTATCTCTGGGACTGAACGCGCACTTCGTATTTCGCCCTTACAGGGCTCAAGGTCAGAACTGCCCCCCGGTTGACCCAGGCCGTTGGCCTGGGCTGGGCTAGATCGCCCCTTCGGGGCTGGGCAATTTTCGACAGCAGGTTCTACGCGCGTATGCCGACCGATGTGCCGCGGGTGGCACACACATGTCGCCGTTTGGCATCTATGCGATCATGGCACCGATGTGTGCGCCCCCCGCCCCATGAACCCATCATTCCATCCCGCTAACGCTGGGCTATACCTGTGAACATATTGTCTCTTGACAACGCCTTGCCGCTGTGGTAGCCTACTAATGTGAAAAGCCTAACCCGCGGGGAAGTCCTTTCCCCGCTATCCTAACACCCCGTCCCAGGAGGAACCATGTCCTTACGCAAATCACCCCAACTTACGCCCGCGTTGCTCGCCGCCGCGCGCCACAATGCCCAGCATTCCACCGGACCGCGCAGCGCCGCCGGCAGCCAATCCTCAATCAGCGACCGCGGTCGCTTCATGGACTACCCCCGGAACCCCTCGATGGCTTTGGCCGGTAGTCACGACGGTCAAGGCAGGCGTCATACGTAACGCGGTCCACCTTGATCCAATCTGTCTTTTCAATTCCTCTTCGATTTCTCGTCGTCGGACTGAACGGGAAAGCAGATGCGACCTTGATCCACCTGTTTTGCTCGCCAGCGATGGCGCGAATTTCGTCCGCCACTTCTGAAAGATCCTGATCCTGGCTGAAGATCAAGGCAACATCGAACTCCTCCCGGTGAGCCAGGCGGATGATATCCAGGGCGATGCGTACATCAATTCCTTTTTCTTCGCCAGCCAAAAATGTGTGCTTCGTCCCGTCCGCTAAATTGACAACTCTGTTCCGGTAGCGTAAGGACCGTGCAAAGAGGTGGACGTCCTGACGCCCCATAACAGCGAGCTTCGCAGACCAGAAGCTATGCCAGAATGGATCATCATTTGGGTCAGGGATGCCAGTGTAAAAACGCGTTTGGGAGAGCGCCCATCCCTGCGCTTGGCATACTGCCATCGCGAGGGCGGACACATCATAACTGGGATAGGGATATCCGAAGGACTCGCGTGCTGCGTGGAATAGATTCTGTCCGTCGATGAAAGCTATGGCGCGTTTGACGGCTGGCTCAGGGGGCATCGGCACGGCCTAAAATAAATAACCCCGCCCGAGGCCTTACGGCATGTCGAGCGGGGAGCAATTTCAATACAAGTCTACTATATGAAGTCCAGAAGTCAAGGACTTTCATTTCACAGCCTCGACGAGGATTCGGAAAGCGCGGACAGCACGCCTGCCCTTACTATTGCTAATCAAACCGAACCGCCAAGCACCAAGCCACGAAGAGAGCCCAAAGCAATGGAATCCAGCGATTGCCCCATTGATCCATTGATTCATTGAAAAAAACGAGGCAAGGGGACTTCAATGAGTCAATGGATCAATGATTCAATGAGTCAATTGAAGAAGTCCTGGGCTAGGCATGTTGCCATGATGTCTCTTGACAATGCCCCGCCGCTGTGGTAGCCTACTCGTGTGAAAAGCCTAACCCGCGGGGAAGTCCTTTCCTCGCCATCCTAACACCCCGTCCCAGGAGGAACCATGTCCTTACGGCATCCGAGGGATTAGCGGCGATTTGGTTCTCCGTCGCCGCCGGGCACGGGCTGCTTAGGCTGGGTGGCCAGGCTCAGAAGAACAACCACACCCCAGCCCAAGACCGCCAGCATGAGGAAGAAGCAAGTTGCCGAGATCTGTTCCTGGTTCTTGCCGACCAGATAAGACCGGTCAGCGATAATCGACTGATAGCTCTCGTGACAACTATGGTAGCTCACCGAGAGGAATCCTGCCAGCGCCGGCAGCACCAGGCCAGCGGGGAAGAGCTTTTTGAGGACGGAGGCGAGATTCCTATTGGGGAAAGCGCCGGCGAGCCCGGCGAGCGGGCGGCGCAGAAAGGCATAAGCCGCCATGGCGATCACGATCGACAGCACGCCGACAAAGAAGTACGAGACGATCAGGTACTGTTCATTGCTCATGCTTCGCTCGCAGAACGGCCACCAGGACGGTAATCAGAATGAGATAGGCCAGCAGAAATCCGAAGAAGAACTGGCAGACTTCTTGCAGGCCCGCCGCGACTCTCCAAACGTATTCCATGAAGGGATCGCCCGGCTTGAAGTTGAAGGTCGTTCCGAGGCCGCCCGCGAAGGCGGCCAGCAAAAGGCCGATAAGAAAGCTTCGTAGGTAGAACGTGGTGCCGTCGGGTAACTTCAGGGCTTGGTTCAGCAGGCTTTCGAGGCTCTTCGATACGAGAGCCCAGATTGCAAACGTCAGGGCAAGCAATAGCGCGAGCAGAATGACGAATCCGGCGAGGTTCTGAGGGCTCATACCAGTGCTCCATCCTTGTCTGAAGATGATACGGTCGTTTCAGTAGTAGCTCGAGTCTCCGCGAGTGTACACCCGCCAGCCTGATGGAGCAAGAGGTGCTGGTGTCCTTGGCGAGAATCGGGTGCGGCTCGCTGCCGCACCGAGCGTCCGCGTGTCGTCGCATACGCTCGCCCATGCCCCATCCCGCCACGCGAGACGGCTCACCCAGCCGACCTTCACGGGGTTCTGAGACCAATTCTTTGTCATGCATAGTGTATTACAGCGGGGCCAGCCGCAACCAAAACGAAACCCTCTGTGTCCTCCGTGCCTCTCAAGCTTTAACGCGGAGGACACGGAGCATCTCAGTGATCTCTGTGTTGTGGCTCTTCTCGCGAGGAGGACACAGAGGCACTACCGACGCCTGGGTCAGCAATCACAGCAAGTCCACTCTTGGACCTGTCCGACTGAATAAAAACAGTATGTGTGACGTTCAATTGGTATGATGCATGTATTCCACCTTCCAGCTTCTCGCGCACTCCGCTCTGCGCTATGGCAGCGCTCACCGCGCCCTGCGGGGTCGGTGCTACTTCTCCCGGCATTCTTGCACGGTTCGCAGCAGGTAGCGCCCGCCGCGGCGGGAGCGCAGCAAAGAATCTGCTTTTGGTTGCGGCCAAGGGCTGCGGTGTGCCAAAATGCCACATATTTGGTCAGGGAGCGGGCATCTTGTCCCTTGGAGTCCCCGTAATAGCTTGATTTCATTGGGCGAAAATAAATATTCACAGACGTCCCAACTTTACCCACTGTTCCATTTTTATCTGATAGCCTAGTAGATTTGGCTTCCGGACGAACCGCTGGCGGCGCCGGCGGAAACGGGGAACCGGGCTGTGGCGCCGTTTCAGGAGCGGCGTTCAGGAAGCTCGCCCGTCACCGACGGGCGCTACAGGAAAAAGGAGAAACCACATGGCTAGCCAAACTGAAAATCTGACGGCGGCGCAACTTGAAGCGCGGAAAGAGAGCGCCCGGAAATCCACCGGCCCGCGCACCGCGGAGGGCAAGAGGCGCTCGAGCCAGAACGCGCGCAAGCACGGCCTCTATTCAAACGCCAACTTCTTCTGGGACGCCGCCATCGCGCTGGGCGAGGACCCGCGGGACTTCGAGCGTTTGTTGAAGGGCTTGGTGCTGGCGCGCCAGCCCGCCGACACTCTCGAGATGGTGCTGGTGGAGGACATCGCGCTGTTAGTCTGGAAGAAAGCCCGCCTGGACAGGGCGGAAGCCGCCGTGCAGGTGTGCAACCTGCAAAAGCACGACCTGGAGCGGCGCAAGCAGTTCGTCCAGGTGGGGCGAGACATCAGCGACACCCTGCAATCCGAGGTGCGCGAAAAGGGCCTGCGAAGGAGGCTCGATGCGCCGGGGAAATTCGAGCAGATCCTTTCCATTCTGGACATCCTGGTGGAGATGGTGGAGAAGAACGATTTCTCCCTCAACATGAAGGAGTTTCTGCGTGGCGTGTACGGCGAGGAACCAACCCTGCGGGGCGCCGGACTCTATAACAACTACTTCAAGTTGTCGGAGATGAAGGCGGGCAGCCAGGAGTTCGAGGATGCCAAGACTTTGATGAGGGCGAGACTGGCGGAAGAAATCTCCGATGTCGCGCAGCAATACGAACTCTTCCTGCATGAGCACGTGGAAAACACGCGAGCGGCACGAATGGCCGCGACGGCGCCCTCACATGCTCAGTGGGCGGCGATCATCCGCCAGCAGAATGCCCTGCACCGGCAATTGCAACAAAAGATTCGTTTGCTGCAAGAGATCCAGGAGAAGCGGAAGAGAGAAGAAGAGCGCTTTCTGGATAACTGCGAAGCCTCCTTACGACGGAACCCTTCGGACGCACCGCGCGGGGGCCGGCAGGCCTCAAATCGAAAAAAGATACTAAATAGAGGGAACGAACCTAAGACTTTATTGAAAAAAAACGAGTTAGCTGATACAGCCTCCTCAAAACAAACTCCTTTTTGCCTAGGAAAGTCAGCGATCAAAGCGAAAAAAAGGGGCGTTTCAAGGCAAGAAACAGCAGGCACAGGAGATTCACCCGCTGCCGGCGGCCAGTCCCCGGATCGGTCCGGTGGCGCGGGCCTGATTTGCAGGGCGGCAGTTCGTTCGAGGGGGAATAGCCGGAGAGCCAAAGAACAGGCCTGCGCCACGCGCTCGCCCCGGAGCGGGCTGGGATGTGGTATCGTAAGCAAGTTCATGAAGAAGCCGGGAGTCAGGAGAAGATGTCGCATCGGGAGACGGGCGAAAAGCTCGAAGTGGTTTACGGCATTCATGCGGTCATGGAGGCCGTGCGCACTCGCCCGGTTGACTACGTGCTGGTCACGCAAGGCCAGCACAACCCACGCGTGCAGGAGATCATTGATGCCTGCCGGGCTCACGGCGTTAGCCTGCGTTTTGCTCCCCGGCCGGCAGTGGAGCGCGCGGCGGGTAACACGCAACATCAGAACGTTGTGGCGGCGTGCACGCCTCGAACCTATGACGACATCCAAACTCTTCTGGCACATTCCGCGAGGCCCCTGCTCGTTGTCCTTGACGGAGTGGAAGACCCTGCCAACCTGGGGGCCATTGTGCGCACGGCGGTGGCAGCCGGTTGTGACGGGATTGTGATTCCGCAGCGCCGCGCCGCAGGAATATCACCCGCCGTGGCGCGAGCTTCGGCCGGGGCGCTCGAGCACGTGAAGATCGCGCGGGTCACCAACCTGGTACGCACGCTGGAGGAGATGAAAGAGCGCCAGGTATGGGTTTACGGATTTGAGGCCCAAGCCGGGAAGTCTTACCTCGATCTGGACTATGCGCAGGGCTGCGCGCTGGTGTTGGGCGGAGAGGGGGCGGGCTTGCACCGCTTGGTGCGGGAAGCGTGCGATGAACTGGCCCATATCCCCCTGCGCGGCCCCGTGCCTTCGCTCAATGTTTCCGTGGCAGCCGCTGTGGTGCTCTATGAGGCCCTGCGACAACGCGCCAGGGAATGACTCGAAAATCGAAAATCGCAGTGAATTTCAAGTTTCGATTTTCGAGTTTCGATTTTCGTGCTAACAACGCGAGGAAAGGCGAAATTCGACTGTTACTGCTGCAAATCGGCCGGCAACGCCAAGGCACATGCACACATCTTATGAATAAGCGAGGCTGTGCGTAAAGGAGCGAATGCCTGTGAATTCCACTTCTGCTTTTCTAAAGTCCGCCTTAACCCTGGTTCTCGCGGGTGGCTTTTGTGGCCTCAGCCTGTGTCCCTCTACCCGCGCCCAGGAAGGAGTAGCCGGCGATAACCCCGTGGTCTCGAAGCCCAAGCAAGAGCCGCCTGCTGACGCCAAATCGTCCAAGAACGAGCCGCAGATTCGGGTCACGTCGAACTTGGTGACAGCGCCGGTGACGGTGATTAATTCCAAAGGCGACTTCGTTTTCGACCTGGAGGAAAAGGACTTCGAGATTCTGGACAACGGCGTGCGCCAGCGCATTGAACAGTTCAGCCTGGAGCAGCACAAGCTGCTAGCGGTCATTGTGGTGGAAGCCAATAGCACCTCGGAGCCGCTGCTCGGCGAGGTCCGCCCCCTCGGCCCGGTTTTCTCCAGCCTGATGCTGGGGCCACAGGGAGAGGCTGCGGTGGTCACTTACGGCGATCAGATTCGCGTTGTCCAGGAATTGACCCAAGACAGCAATGAGCTGGAATCCGCCCTGCGCGGTCTCGAGGCGCGTGGCAGCTCGGCGCAGTTGAATGACGCCTTGGCGCGCGCCATCTCGCTGCTCGAAAGCCAGCCGAAGGAAAACCGCCGAGTGATCATAGCTTTTTCGGATGGCCATGACTTGGGGAGCGAAACCCGTAAGGCAGAGGTCGTGCAACGCGCCGTGAACGCGGGGATCACGATCTACGGTCTGGGATTCAGCCCGGGGCGCGCGCTGCTGGCCAGGCAACCGAAGGCTCCGCCACCGGACCCCCTGGACGTCAACATGGCACGCCCCTTGCCTCCCAACACTGCGCCCACTCCCTCGAACGAGGAGAAAACCTGGGATGTGCCCACCCTCCCGATCGTTCCACTCATCCTGGCGAGCGGGGAAATGATCCGCTCCACGGTGGCCAAGAGCGCCCTGGAGTTCTATGCCGGGTACACCGGCGGGGTGTGTTATGCGCACTGGTCAACGAAGGCGGTGCAGGATGAGCTCAACCGGATTGCCGACGAAATCCAGAGCCAGTACGAAATCGCTTACGTGCCTCACGCGCCCAGCAGCGAGAACGGTTTTCACCGCATCCAAGTGCGCGTGCACCGAAGCGGGGTCAAAGTGCGGACAAAGGCAGGATATTTCTTAGGCGGGACCAATCCTTAGCAGGGTGCTGGAAAACCCGTCCAGCGTGTCATTCCGAGCGAAGCGAGGAATCTCGTAAGTCTCTTGATTCCAGAGCGAGATTCCTCGCTTCGCTCGGAATGACAATGCTCACAGACTCCTTTCAGCACCCTGTTAGGCTATTCCCGAGCGGCGGGGCCATCAGTTCTCTTCAAGAATAATCCTCGTAGGGCATCACCTCGACACGCTTCCCTGATTTCAGCTCGATCTCGGCAAGATAAGGGCGCATCGAAAGGGGATCGACTCTCAAGACCACCACCTGAGTCACGCCCTGCTTTTTCGAGACAATGGTGAAATATTGATTTTGCTTGCCCGCAATCAGAGTATTGGGGTAAGTCGTCCACTTGAGCTTCAGCTTGCGGACGCGGCGGCTCACATCCGGGCGAAATTGCATCAGCGTGATCGTCGAAAAAGGCATAACCACCGAGCCCCCAGGACACCTGAAAACCAGACTCTCCAGCGTGACTTCCAACTTGCCTGCACAATCTATTTCGATTTTCTCGGTTCCGCCCGCATATTGAAAAACTGCCTCCCTGGTGGGTTCAATTCCAAAAGCCGCGCTTGACGGAACTAGAATCATGAAGACCAGGGGCCAGATCTTCCGGGTTCGTTTTGCCCAATCTAATTTCATTAACCATTTGCTCCACAGGCATCAAGGGCCACGCCGGCGCTTCACCTCCGGCTCACTTCCCAATTCTAACGCGGGATTACCCTCCGGGGGGAATATTTCTCTCGCCGCCACCTCATGCTGCCCCGGGCCTTCACCGCCCGCTCGGCGAACGCGTGCCTGCCTGGGAGGGGGCGTTGTCGACGGGGACGTCAACGTCAAGGTACCAAGGAACGGAGAGAGCACCCCAGCGCGCCGGCCGGAACGACCACCGCTCGATGCTCTTCCTTGCCCCTTCAAACAGAGAAGGAATGCCTTTTAGGATTGCCGAATCGATCACTTTGCCTTCCGCGTTTACGAGCAAGCGCACGCGCACCGAAGAATCAGTGGAGGCGATCTTCTCCGGCCTCGCCAATACTTCTGGAGGTTTGACTTGACGACGGAAGTCGGATTCCGCCTGCGCGGGAGCAAGCTCCATTTTCTTTACCCGCAGCGTGAAATTAACGTCCACCGTAGTTGCGAAAGTGGTGGAATCACCCTTTGCCACAAACGGGCGGTAACGCCACATTCGAACCGAGTTCAGCACGGCCGCCGCCAGAAGGGGGTTGCCGCTTAGCACGTGCGCCCCCGCCACCGAACCGGCGGCGGAGACCACAAGCTGCACGCGAACTCGGCCCTGAATGTAGTTCACCTTGGCCAGGGTGGGGTACTCCGGAGGGACTTGGTTCAAAAGCAGGCGGGCAGCTTTTTTGGTATCCAGGACCGGGAGTTCCGGCTCTCCCTCTGCACGCTGCGCCCAGGCGTGCGGCAACTCAAGAAGGCAAAGCAGCGCGATGCTCATGCCTTTCAAGTAACGCCAGCCCGATTGGTGTACGCTAGCCATCGGCCTCAAAAATGACCTGAGCGACAACGTAACGGTCAGAGTGTGAAATCGATACTGCGGTGCGTGTAACTCCCATGCGGCGGGCAATTTCCTCCGCCCGACCCCGGAGGATCAACTCCGGCTTGCCGCTCGGCGAGTGAGTTATTTCCACGTCCACCCAGCGTACCCCCTCACCCCAGCCGGTCCCCAAAGCCTTAAATGCCGCCTCCTTGGCCGCGAAGCGGGCGGCAAGCCGCTCCGCCTGGTTCTTGAACTTCCCGCAATACGCGATCTCCGCGGGCGTGCACACACGCTTGGCAAAACGCTCGCCGTGCTTCTGGAGAGCTTCCTCGACGCGAGAGGTCTCCATTATATCGACGCCAGTCCCAACAATCATGAGCAAGAAGCCGGTGGGCCGCGCCGGGCTCAGCGCGCTCTCTTAACAGCGCCGGTCCCTTCCTTGTGGTTCGCCGCGCGTTCGTAGGCCCTGACGGTGTAGTAGATGGCCTTGTCAAGAAAATGGCCTAACACGTGATGGAGTTCCTGCTCCTGGTGAAGCTCCACGGCAGAATCGACCAAGCCGGCAGCCCGAATATAATCTCGCAGATGATACTTGGTCAAGGTGAGAGCGTAAACGACCTCGCTGATGGGGATTCCCTCCGCCTCGCGTTCTTTTCCCAGCTCGGTGTAACTCGCTTCGATATCCTCTTCCGCTTTGCTGTTCAACCACAAGCCGAGATTCTTGTACACATGGTGGGCGCGATCGTGAATCGCCCCCCGGGAAAGTCGGTGGTAAGACGCCGTACGCGGGTTGGACTGAAGGTTTTCGACCAAGGCACGCGTTAACTCTTCTGCGTGTTGTTCGATCATCCGGACCAGGCGATCAGATAACATGGTCTTCCTTTCTCTTAAGTCGCAGGTGGCTGCCCTGATGTGGTCAGATTCAGCCTAGCAGAGCGGCGGTTAAAGTTCAACACGCCCGGCCGCACGGGGACCGTGTGGGGTGTGCTATATTCGGGTGTTGGCTCCCCCAGTTTCACAAACCGTTTCGCGTGGCGGGCTAGCCTGGATTGAGCACCCGCTCATCGGCCGTTATTCTTGGCTGGTCCATGCATTCAGTACCCGCTGGGGTGGGGTGAGCCGTGGTCCGTCTGCGGGGCTGAACCTCGGATTCACGCAGGGCGAGCCGCGCGCCAGGGTGCGGGAAAATCGGGAACTTTTCTTCCAGCAGCTTGGCGCGGAACACTTCGCGCTGGCTTCGCTCCGGCAAGTCCATTCCGCCAGTGTCTATCAAGTTCTTCGTGGAACGTCCGGCGAACTCGAGTACCGCTTCGGCGGGAATCGAATGCCTGAACAGCCTGGCGTTGCGCAACCTGCAGGGGATGCCCTGTTGACCGATCAGACTGGCATCCTGCTGTCGGTGAGAACTGCGGATTGCCTGCCCGTGCTGCTGCTGGACCCGAAACATCGAGCTGTGGCGGCAGTTCATGCCGGGTGGCGTGGGGCGCTGGCGCGCCTGGTGGAAAAGGCTGTGGGGGAGATGCGCCGCGTGTATAGTTCTGAGCCTGAGAGCCTGCTTGCCGTGCTGGGTCCTTCCATCCGCGCGTGTTGTTATGAAGTGGGGGAAGAGGTGGCGGAAGCGTTTCAGGGGCGCTTCCCGCACGCGGATAAGTTCTTTCGCAAGGTGTCTGGACCCCCGGCGTCGCATCCCAAACCGCGTCCGCTCTCCTTCTTGAATATGCGGCCGCCGGGCCACGACTCCACCTGCGCGCCTCCCATTCATCTTGACCTGATAGCCGTTGCCCAGGATCAGCTCCGGGCAGCAGGGCTTGGAATACACAATGTCGCCGCGGTGGATTTCTGCACGGCCTGCCGCACGGACCTCTTCTATTCCTATCGCCAAGAGGGAAGCCGCGCCGGCCGCATGATGGCAGTCATCGGAATCTGTCCGAAGGCACGCCAGCGGGGAGCGCTCGTTTCGGGGCGCCAACCGGCGCCCTAGTGTGGTATCCCACTTAGGAATTTACAGGCACGCGCTCTCACCACCCCCTGCCCCTCCTCGGAGAGGAGGGGAGTTGGTGGGTTGGCTCCCCTCCTTGGTAAGGAAGGGAGGTGGCGGGCTGGCTCCCCTCCCTGGGGAGGTGGGGAGTTGGCGGGCTGGCTCCCCTCCTTGGTAAGGAGGGGGTAGGGGGTGGTTGTTGTTGACAATTAGGCGCGGATCGGCGCGCTAGGATGGCGGGTTCGCATTCCTTCCAGGCGGAGTTGGCCGCAGGCGGCGCCAATATCCTGTCCCCGTGAAATGCGAATGTAGGCTGGAATGTTCCGCTCCGTCAGGAGCTGCTGAAAGGCCAGGACTCTTTCGAGAGGCGAGGGGCGATAAGGAAGCTCGGGGCCGGGATTGTAAGGGATAAGGTTGACCTTGGTGCGCATTCCTCGCAGCAAATCTGCCACGCGCACGGCATCGGCGTCCGTATCGTTAAAGCCGCCCAGGAGGACGTACTCGAAAGTGAGCCGCTCTCGCGGGCGCAACGGATAGGCGCGGCAGGCGCGCATGAGCTCGCGGAGCTGGTATTTTCGGTTTATCGGCATCAGCTCGGTTCTCTGCTGCTCGTTCGAAGCGTTGAGCGAGATGGCCAGCTTCGGACGTCTCGGGTCACGGGCAAGGTCGCGCACGCCGGGG
>Ga0208687_1000403_pt1 | contig 31231 bp, 38 predicted proteins | sample June2015DPH_6_10_FD_184695 | JGI IMG/M metagenome (GOLD analysis project Ga0208687, IMG submission 184695) | Peatland microbial communities from SPRUCE experiment site at the Marcell Experimental Forest, Minnesota, USA - June2015DPH_6_100... | ecosystem: Environmental > Terrestrial > Soil >...
GCCGGGCCAGGAAGGAGGCAGAATGGCAACTCACAGTTTGGGCGCACTAGCCCGAAGAAGCGAACGCGCGCTGCTGAGAATTCCCATACGGGTCGAGGGTAAGGATGCTCATGGTAATGCTTTCGCTGAGGTTACCTCCACGCTGGTGGTGAATCAGTGTGGAGGGTTGATCATCGTCTCGCATCTCCTGCAGCCGGGCACCGCGATCAAAATCACAAACCTAAAAAACCAAGCCTCTTGTTCTTTCCAAGTTGTTACGCGTGCCTCGAGGTCATTGAGCGGCACTCCCGAGTGGGGCGTGAAGTCTCTGCAGCCGGATGTTGAAATCTGGGGTGTTTACTTTCCGACTAGAGCGGAAGAACCTCCACAAGCGGATATCATCCATGTTTTGCTGGAGTGCCAGGAGTGCTTTTCCCGGGAAATGGCGACGCTTACCGTGCAACAATATCGAAGGCTGTTAGCGCAGTCGTCATTGCCGCATCCCTGCCCAAAATGCAGCGCCACAAGGGACTGGAAACTGGGGTTCGTAGAGGTTGAACTTGACGAAGTCTCATCGCGCCTTCCGGTCGCTGGAGCTTCCGAGTCGACGCTTCAGGAGGGAGCCGACCTACGGCGGGATAAGCGTCTGGTGGTAAAGCTCCCGCTTGGGGTCAGGCTTCCAGATGGGCGCGAGGAGACCAGCACGACAGAGAACATTTCGAAATCAGGTCTCTGCTTTGCCTGCAGCCTTGAAATGCAAATCGGAGACAGGGTGTACGTAAATGCTGGATTGGATAGCCCTGGAGAGGGGCGCGATATTCCTGCCCGCATCATGTGGCGGCGTCCGAGCGATGACGGAAGAGCGTTCTATGGGGCAAGGCTGGAAGGAGGCGAATGACGCCGGGGCGGCCCATAATCGGTTAGCAGCTTTGGGCTTTCGAAGAAGCCCGGCGGGGGCAGTTTGGAATCTTCAATTCTGAATTGCTATCTTCCTTCTCCGCATTTCCTGCTGCCGACTGCGGACGGGCTCCTGACTCCGGCTTGTCACTTCTCACCGATCTTCTGCCTCCTGCTTGCGGCCTTTTACTTTTGAACCGCGGCAAGCCCCGAGGGTGGACCCGCGCGACGCTGGCTCAGGCGGTGGGTTTTTCTTCTGACTCCTGCTCGTCACTCGCCACTGTTCCTCTGGCGGCTTGCACCCACCCTTCCCCGCAGGAAGGAGGGCGTTACATTCCCGGAGTAACCTCCGTCAACGGTATGCTTCCAGGTTGAGCAAAGGTTTTGCGAGGTTCCACTCCTGGAGGGTATCAAGGGTGACAGCGAATACCTGCAAGACCTCAAGGCTCAAAGGCTCGGCGCTCAACTTATGGATATCGTAATTGAAAGCAGGAAGGACGCTTCCCGGTATTCCCGAAAAGCGCCCATGGTTGGGGGGGCTGGATTTGAACCAGCGACCTTTGGGTTGTGAGATCAATCACATACCCTATCTCGTTCATTTTGCGGCGCGGTTGGCCACTGGAAAGCGATAAGGGAAGGGGCGGGAGACATCAAGTTGTACCGAATATGTACTTATAGTACCGAGGGACTATTGCGGCGAATCGGTGGCTGCGTTAGTGTGGCCGGGTAAGAAAATGTCTGAAGGTTGCGAGATTTGCATTAGCTATAGTGTAGCGAGAGCACGAAAAAAACATCTGACAAGGATTGCTGACGGTGTTAGCGTGGCCGCATAAGAAAACGCCTGAAGGCCGTGCAATGAACACGGCCTCCAGGCTGACCAGCCAACCAACAGGCGTGGTTGCGATGGCTGAAACTCAGTATATACCCACCGCTACTCCCTCGCATTTATCCATGGTCCGCTTTGAAATCAAATTCAGAGGAGAATTCCCATGGCCACAAAGACTTCCGCTCGAAATGCCTACCGCAAGATTAAGCCGATTGTGGTCCTGAAGCCCGATGCAATCAGGATCATCCTCAGAAATAAGACTGTAGACATCAGCTTGGTCGATGAAGCCGTTCGCGAAGCCGTCCGGCAGGAATAGGAGTTTGAGTGCTCTCCCTGGCCCGCCCACGGGCGGGCGTGGGAGAGGATTAGAAACTCTCCGAAATCATATTCAGCAAAACCCAAAACAGCCGAAAGGATATGGTGAGGCACGATTCCCCGGTGCGCCTGCTGGCTGGAGTGTAACGAGTTATTCAACACTTCTCATTGTGCCAATCAATAACTGCCCTAAAAACCCACTTGGCAGAATTTAGGCGCCGCAAAAGTGCGGTTAGCTGATTATCGAAAGGGATTGGGAGAGGATTCTAAACCTAACGCTCAGAGATTTCATGGAGCGTGATGCTACTCTTGCGGAAGCCCGTAAAATCTGGCCCGGTTCCATGGTGCGCAAGGCGAGAAGGGCTGGAAGATGTTGTAATCGGTCTTGCCTGGCATCCATAGCGTAACCATCTGTTCCGTTTGGAAATTACACCACAGCCGGCCCCTTAAGGCAACGACATCAGGACCGGTACCGATGCGTCGGAAGCGAGAATCCGGGCAAGCAGAGATTACTCCTTACAAATTGCCTAGTGTTTATCGACGAATCCGCAGGGGCAATCCGAAGTTCTGGCCGAGCGATGGTGTACTCGGAAGTAATCCACTTAGCTGCAAACGCCCATTCAGGAAACTGACCCACTACCGAAGCTTAAGTTGGTCGGGACGGGTACTCGAAGAGTTGCTGACAGGACAGCACGTCAGGAGACACTTCTGCCAGGCAGGGATGGATTTATGGGGAGGGATCCAGACCGGACCCGCAAGGTGGAACCCATTTCCATTATGTAGCTGCCATCGGGAAGTGTATCCGCTTTGCTTCGGACTGCGCAGTGGGCCGGTTTCCGGTCTTACGGGTATGGGTCCAGTGTTTAACGTCATCCCGACAAACACTCTCACCAGATGATTCACCAAGTCTCTTGAGTTATTGACCCGGCTGGGATGTAAGCTCCGGTAAGAGTTCATCCCTCATTCTCTGGTTATCCTGACTTCCCCTTGGAAAGGAAGCCACGACATGACTGCGTCCCTCCAATGACGAAGACCCTACGGTCTCAACCGGGAACGATCCAAATGCGGTCAGTTGTTGATGGGGTCGACTTACGGTACGCGTTCAGCCTTCCCGTATCCCCTGTTTCTCTGCCTCCGTGTAGAAGGGAGGCCGGTAGCTACACCTACCGGCCCTGAAACAAGGGAAAACTATACTGCGTTCATTCCTGGTTAGTATAGAGATTCCCGTACTCTTCCGCCGCAAAAGCAAAATATATTTGGCTAGTTTGATGGATTACGATTCGCTGAGGGACCCAGTGCCAGGAGGGCTCAATCCGGGCCAGGAATCGGAGTGGGGGACTGGACTCTTCCGTGTCGCTCCCGCGAAAGCAGGGACGGAGTCACATTTCCAGTAGGCCGACGGCCAAGTGGCTGCGCCCTGTACTTGACCATCTAAAGGGCGGCCACTTCCGTGTTGACGACGATGCAGGGGTTGAGGGACTTCGATCTACACAACGGCGTTACAGGGGACCTACCTGCTTTTCCGGTGGCAGGCAGGTATTCGCCAGTCCGCCGCAATGCGCGGGCACGTGAGATGAGACTTCAGCGCACGAGACGTACCTACCGACTTGGAAATGCGAAAAAAGAACGAAGTCGCGTCCGGGCATGGGGCGTTTCGCGCCCTCGCGCCCGAGTTGTCCAAGGGGTACTCCGGCCCCTCCGCGCTTGTGCTGACTTGGCTGAATGTTTTCTATTGGGATGGAATTTGTTTTGCGCGTCTCATCTACTGGCGTTTTCTGTGTGCATGTAGGCGGGAAGTAGGGCTCGCCTTTTCATCCCGCAGGTCCGGTCTTCTGCCTGGTCATTTTGCGGGCGAGTGAAATGAGTACCTACTTGTACCGGATGGGCATTTCCTTAAAGAACCCTCCTAGCTTCTCCTCATCTTTCCCAAGCGAGGTATTCTTTGCGGGTGCGGGAGACTCGGGGTAGGCAGAAGCTGGTCTGGGCCCGGCTGGGCGCAATCCCAAACGGGAAGAACTTATTCTGCGAGCCAAGGAAGAGGCCGATGGGATTTCACCGGGAGGCACGGAAGGCCTTGACCGGAATGCACGTTATGATTGGACCAAAATCGGGGGCAGGTTTCGTGAGGACCTTTACCAGGTAACGATGGTCGCAAAGGGCAATGAAATGTACTGTGCGTTTTCGCTTCTTGGATTTGACGAGGGAATGAACGTCCATTGTGACGTCCAAAACGATTGCGGCATCGCCCTGGCCGGACCGCCCAAGTTTTTCAAGCAGCTCAGTGGGTGGAGGTTCCAAGTCGAAGCCCTGGCTGGACCGCCCAAGTTTTTCAAGCAGCTCAGTGAGTGGAGGTTCCAAGTCGAATTCCACACGCTGCCCTGTCGCAAGCATGATGGGGCCAACATTGACCTCAGCTTGTTCTGCATGTACGCTTGTCGCAATCCTCCCCGAAACAACCACCTCCCCTAACGTCCTAATTGAATTGGACTCATTGGTGATCCGCAACTTCCAAGTTCGACGTGTCCGCAACTTCCAAGTTCGACGTGTGTAAAGGAGCTTGGGTACGATCTCGCACAGGAGTCTGCGGTCGCGTTCAATCTCCTGGGCCCAGAGCAATAGTGCGATTACGAGGACGAGAATGGCAAGTATTGCAGTGATCATAACACTCATACCAGCGGAGCCGCGCCAACATCCAATGATTCAACGTGGACGAGGTATTTGGTAACCACAACGCTGAAAAATCGCTTACATTTCCCCGAGCACGCGAGATCACAGACCAGGTGCGGCCTGGGATATGGGAAATTCCCTCGTTTCTGGCCAAATTAACTCAATACCCGGTCGCCAAGGTGAACCCAGCCAAGCTGCTCCGGCTGCCCTGACAGCCCACCTAGCTCGACCCCACCTTCCCGCCTAGGAGTCGTGGACCGGCCGTGGCCGGGAGAGGTCACACGGCGTACAAGGGCGCGCGGCGACAAAGCGCGTAGCACCGACCTGGATTTTCAGGTCGGCGGCTTGTCCACGATCAATCAAGAAAGACCCGCGGACCTCCACAGTAAGTCCGCGCTACCCGTTTCCCCTTTGTTTGTGTATACGTCGATGCGGCTTCGGTCAGATGGAGATAGATCGACGAATTCCACGCCGATGCCTAGTTTCGTTACCACATAGCGGACCTCCGCGGTTGCCCGGACGATTGGGCCACCATCATCCAAATTGAACGCCAATTTGAGCTTGGAACCCTCCCAGATGGGCTCCTTCGTCTCAATAAACATGCCTCCCGCACTGACGCTTCTTGAGAAGCCGAGGAAGGTTCCTGAGTTATACCCCACCCGGGCAACGAACGGCTTTCGAGGATACTTGCACTTTTCGATCATCCGGTGGAGAACAAGCCGTAGGATCACCTGGCGATCTTCAGGCCGTATCTCCGTGAACTCGACCCCAACTCCCTTGTCGGCGATTTGGTGGCAGATTCTAAGCGTGGCCCTCACCAGCGGGAGGTGCTCGGCCGGTTGAAACCCGATACTAAGTTTGGTATCTGGAGCTACCTGCTGGGTGATGGCAAGGAAGAGGCCGCCGCCTCCGAGTGTTAAGGCCCGGGTATCATGCGTGGCACCGTGCAATTCGTATTCGACCGGTAGATCGACCTCCACTCGCGGGTATGTGCGAAGACAGGTCAATTCCATGGTACAAACCCAGCACGATCAGAATCTGACTGAGGCGGTCGCTCTAGTACAACTATTAACGCGCCGACTACTGGCTATCTGTGTAACACGTCCTATTCGCTTAGTCAATCCATTTATTCACGAATTTCCGTTTTGATTCCCCGGGCGGCCGGGAATATACATCTCGCCCCCTCCGCATACAACGCTCCCTCCCACTTTTCGGTGCCGGGACGCTTCCAGTAGGCGGCGCGAGGCCAGTCGCTTGGACTTTTCCTGCAGAGTTTTAGATACATGGATTGATGTGATTGGAGACCGGAACCTGCGAAGTTAAAGGGCAATCGGTCCCCAGAAGTCGCCATGTGTTTACTGATCGTTCTGCGCCGCTAGAGATTACGGACGATTGACGGCGCACTCTCCAGGAAACAAATGCGTGAGTCGTTTGTTTCGTGTCATCACTTACGGCGCAGCCCGCCGTCCCCTGCTCGGAATCAATCCACTTGGTCGTAGAATGCCCTACGCATAGCAGTGGCCCTGCCGTGCAAGGCGAAACTTCCAGTGTTCAATTGCGGCAGAATACAAGTGGGGCCGATCAAATGGAGGCACTGCCAAGGGACAGCCCAAAAGGGGATTTCTTGATCCCTCGTCTCGCTTCCCGGCTCGTTGAAGGGGTTGTCGCCCTCATCGACGGGCTCTGCGGGCTTCGATGATTCAACCGCTTTTGCACGGTTTCCGTTCTTGGGCGCTCGATCCAGAATCTGCATCTGGTTGGCCACAACTTCGATTGTCGTGCGCTTCTCGCCCTCACGGTCTTGCCATTTCCGAGTCTGCAATCTGCCTTCGATGTAGACGTGGCGACCCTTGGCAAGCCATTGACCGCACACTTCTGCCAAGCGGCCAAAGCAGACGATCTGAAACCACTCCACTCGTTCCCGGCGAGCGCCTTCTGCGTCTTTCCACCTCTCGTTGACCGCAAGGCTGAACGTGCCGGTGGGTTTGCCTTGCGAACTGAACTTAAGCTCCGGCGCCTCACCAAGAAACCCGATCAGGATTACCTTGTTCACACATTGGCACACGAGCTGTGTCCTCCTTCCTCAGCGAAGCGGAACCTGCGGCTAACGCGATCACCGGCCAACACTTCCATCTGGGCAGCGACCTCAGCCATGCCGTCGCGCACCCATGCACGAACCAGCGGCATGTTCCGCAAGGCATCCGTGCTCACGTCCTCCAGCAGGGCTCGCGCCTTCTCGACCTGCTCCTTCAACTCCTGGTCGTCCACCACGTTGCGCAAGTCAAACGTCCCCAGGAAATCACGCAGCTTCTGCAGGGTTGATTCCCGCAGACGCTGCGGCTTGCCGTCCGGCTGATCCCCCAGCCGGTCGCGCAGGTGGCTCACCAGTTCGAGCAGGGAGGCCCGCATCACCTGCTGGATCTCGCTACAGGCTTCCGACATTACCACCACGGCCTTTTCCCGTTCCTCTTGGAAGGATTGGGCCGAGATCTCGCGAAGCTGTTCCGGCACACCATAGCTGACGTATTGCCAACCGAAGGTGAAGTGGGAGCGCACCTCGTCTACGGGTAGGTAGTCAGCCGGGTTATAGAGGGTGCGCAGTCGCCCCGCGGCTTCCTGGCAGAGGCGCGGATAGGCGCTGAGAAACGACTCCACCAGCTCGCCTCGTTTATCCTTGAACTGGCGCAGCTTCTCCTCCACCGTCTCCACCAAGCCCAGCGGCAAGAGGTGAATGCCGACCTCGAAGGGCAGGCACATGTCGTACAGGAAATGACGGATGTCGCCATCCACGGTGCGGATGGCTTGCAACTCCGGCGAGTCGAGCAGAGTCCTCGAGACGCGAATTAAGGCCTTGTCGGCGTCAACCGCGACCTGAGAGGAGCTGACCTTTCGACTGTTGCCCAGCAAGCCGAGATGAAGTTTGATGAAGACGATTCTCCTGGCCGGGTCAGGGCCAGGATCCTGAATATCAAGTTTGCAAATGCAGTTGCCATGTTCATGTCCTCCTTAGTGCGGTGGGAACTCGTGGTAGGGCATTCGGACTCGCCGGGGTCTCTCGTTGCGAGCCCTTCACAGCCCGGCGAGGATTGTTTAGGCCTCTGATTTTGAGGGTGGCATGACCGTGAGCGGTCGCGCAAGTCACGAATGACGCGTCGCCGAGGCGTTAGCTGGTTTTCCTCACGCTGGTAAACACCCGGCGTCGAGGCGCTGATAAACTTGCCGGACGCCATCTGGCGCAGTGCCTTGACCTGCTCAGCGGCGGAACGTGAAACCGGCACGATCTAGCGCGCGGCCTGCATGAGAGTCATTCCCAACCGGTGCGCCTTCCCGCAGCACTCTTTGATCTCCGCCCCTGCCCAGCCGTCGTCCTCTGGCAACTCGCCGCAGACGCCGTACTTGTGGAGATAAATTCGCCAGATAATCTCGCGCTCCTCGGCTATGGGCAGGTCGAAGAAGAAAGTGCCCAGTGTAAAGCGCCTACGCAGTTCGGGCGGTAGGCTGGCGATCGAGTTACAGGTTGCAATGAACAGCATGCGCCCTTGTGAGACGGCATTCGTGATCTTGAGCGCGGTGCGCAGCCGGTCGGTGGAGGCGCCCACTAAGGAACTTTCCATGGCGGCCAGATCGAAAGCAATGGTCGGAATGCCAGCCGTGTTGCCGGTTGCTTTGGCTAGGGCTGACTTCGCCGCGCCCTGCTCTGTCAAATCAAACAAACGGTGCGCGGAAAACAGCAAGGGTAGCGCAGGCCCGTTCTCTCGGTCTGCGACCCTACTTGGGATTCCGTCGGTGGAGGCGTGACCCTCCGGAGGGCACGCTCAAGCGAGTCGAGCCGCATCCCTTCTTGAAGTATGGTGACTGGGTCAGGGTCAAGTCCGGGCCGCTTGAAGGGATCGAGGGAATCCTGCTTCGCGAGAGGAATCTGTTCCGCCTGGTGCTTTCAGAGGAAATGCTGCAGAAGGCTATCGCCGTCGAGGTTGACATATCCATGGTTGAGCGTGTGACTCAGGAGGATGTGCGGGATATCCGTATGCCCAGAGTTGCCAGCAAGGTGTGGGGCTGGCCCTGTCGAGCTGTTGCGGACTAATCCGCTGCGAGTCGCTAACTGGCGGGACCTTCTCCAGAGGATCAATTGACTAAGTGCCGACCGCACTTTCGGGCATGCGCTTTTCCCTTTGGTCCCGTTGACAAGCCCTCTGGGCTGGCTTAGGCTACTCAACGTTCCTTCGAATTCTAGGTGGGCCGGTTGCTCACTCACAGGTTCCAGCGCGGAGAAGGTGCGGGTAGCTTCTGCGTTCTTGGCCGATTCGCTTAGGATGAAGGGGAGGTCGTAATGGGAACAATCAGGAAAACCGGGGCTGCGGTTGCCCTTTGTGCATCGCTTGCCTTTTTGCTGACGCTTGGTGCTTCACGCGCGTCCGCAGATACAATAACCTACAATATCACCAGCCCGAACTCTGATCTGTCGGGGTTCACAGGCCCGTACGCGACGGTGAAGGTAGATTTGACGAGTTCCACCACCGCCACCATCACTTTCACTTCAGACACCAATGGGGGGTACATCTACCTTATGGGCGCCACCAGGGCCGTTGACCTTAACGTAAACGGTCCCTTCACGCTGGGCACCGTTACGGAGACGAATAGTATCGGTGGGTTCAAGCCGACTTTTGACACCTACGGTTCCGGCAACGTGGACGGGATGGGGAATTTCAACCTGATACTCATCAACAAAGATGGGTTCAAGGATTCGGCGACCACGATTAGCTTTACACTGACCTTGACCAGTGGCACTTGGTCGAGCGCGGCGGACGTCCTCACGCCGAATGCCGGTGGCTTCGTCGCGGCTATTCACGGCTTCGCATGCAGTGAAGCCGGTTCGGGATGCAGCACTACCGGTACCGGGGCAATAGCCACGGGATATGCGGGGGACGGCCCGGGGACCCCTACTCCTGAACCGGCTTCGTTGGTCCTCTTCGGCACGGGTCTGCTCGTCTTGGGAACCAAGTTGCGTCGGCGCCCGAAAGCTTAATTGGCCTGGGCTGAGCATCAGGTTAGCTGATCAGCACGACGAGAACCTGCCAATGGCGCGCAGCGGGGTGTTTACCAGGCGCGCCAACTTTATTTGACCGCTCCGGCCTCCGCGGCACGCCCGCCGAAAGCTCGCCATCTTTGCACGTCCGTAAGCGTCTGAGCATGGCTTCGCGGGGCGGTTACGATTTTTGTTGATTACAGCGCTGGTCCGCCTACAGCATCCCAACGGGCTTAGTTATCCATTACAACAACCAAACCCAGCACTGAGAGGCCTCCGTTGGAATCCCCTACTTTAGCTGAGCATCGTCGGTCACTTCGAGTACGCGAAGCAATCCCAATTCGTATTGTGCATCGCTTGCCTTCTTCCTGACGCTTGGTGCTTCACTCGCGTCCGCAGATTCAATAAGCTACAATCTCACCCAGCCGAACTCAGCGCTGTCGAGGTTCACAGGCCAGTAGGCAACGGTGCAGGTAAATTTGACGGGTTCTAACACCGCTAGCAGGCTCGAAGAAGCACGGGCGGTGTGCTTTTGGAGACGCCTGCACGGCAGGCCGCGGGGCCAAAACGGCGGGGTTTTGGTGCCCCTGCGAAAGCTGCTCCGAATGCCGTCGCGAGAACCGTCTGAACCCGAGTGAGCGATTTCCGAGGACCTTGCGCAGAGGATATGACAATCGCCGTGCCATCCAAGCATGAAGAAAAACGACTTCGAGAGGCGCTAAGGCGCACGCTTCTTGACGGCTACCCCAAACCCTGAGCGGCGCGATTGTCCTGGTTCCGACATTCTCAAAGCGATTGCCTCCGTAAAACTTACGCGTCAGGGAGCGGAACCCTGGATCATTCATCTCAGTTCCTGCTCGCCCTGCACACGTAGATTCTCCGGGCTTCGTAAGGAAATTCTCCAGCTCGCCACCCTCGCAAGAAAAGAGGTCTCGAGAGCCCCTGCAAGAGAAACAAAAGCTCATCCCGTTGGAGCGAGCTGGCGGACCGTGGTTCGACCTTGCCGACACGGACATAACATACCTGCATCAACGACAAGAGGTGTTGGAACCGATTCACAATGCCAATCTCGGGAGTGTGGAAACTCTGCCTTGTCTGTTTTCATTGCCACCCGCACTCGGCGGGCGTAACATTTGCAGGTGCAGAATCGCATGATCTAGGATGCGGCTCTCTGTTAGGTGTGAGCGCCTGCGGCCGCGGAGCGCGAGTTTCGGCCACGGCTACCTCTGTAACCAGTCTGTGCCTGACCTCCGGAGGAAGAGATGATAGTCCGCAAAGAAGGCCCCACCCTGTTGGTAATGCTTCTAGCTTCTGTGGCATGTATCCTTCTTGGTACCTGTTCCTGCAATCCCGAGAAACGAAAAGTCAAGTATCTGGAGCGCGGACAAGAAGACATGCAGAAAGGCAAGTACCCCGAGGCCACCATTTGGTTTCGCGAGGCCCTGCAATTGGACCCACACTATATCGAGGCCTATTACCGTCTTGGGCTGGCGGATTTAAGGCTGCGGCAATGGAAGGGTGCGGCTGAAGCGCTCGAGCAGGCGGCCGCACTCGACCCTGGAAGGTCAGATGTCCACCTGGCTCTCGGTGAACTCTGGTTGGCGGCAAGGGAGTTTGACAGGTGTGAAACGGAGGCCACCCTCGTACTTCAGAAGGAGCCGAACAACGCTGAGGCCTTCCAGTTGCTGGGCGGATCGCTTTTCGCGCGACACCTGAATGAACGAGCCCTGGAGGCTTTCACCAAACTCGCGCAGTTGCGGCCTCGAGATGCACACTCCTACACTGATCTCGCTCTTGCTCACATGAGTTTAAAGAACTTCCCTGAGGCAGAGAAGGATTTCAGGAAGGCTGTGGATGTGGACCCGCACTACGTCGAAGGAGTGTTGAACCTTGCAAAATTTTGGGAATCTCAGAACGAGTTTAGCGAAGCCGAAAAAGTATTCAATCACGGTGTGCAGGACAACCCCGAAAGCGTTCCACTTTACTTGGCCTGGGCGAGAGTATTAACCGCCCAGCAGAAGAAGGAAGGCGTCGAAGCGGTCCTGGAGAAGCTAAGGACACACATGCCCAACTCTGTCGAAGCAGCAGCGGCCATCGGAGATTTTTACGTTCAGCAGAGGAATCCGGAACGTGCCTTGGCCGAGTACCAGGGGGCGCTTTCGATCGCGCCAAAGGACCTAGAAATCAGAAAGAAAATGGCCGAGGCTTATTTGGACACGGGAAAGATCCAGCCAGCTTCGGACATCGTCAAAGAAATACTTCAGCGTACGCCCAAAGATCCCGACGCGCTTATCCTGCAAGCGCGAATATTCCTTGCCCAAGGCAAGGCTGAAGATGCCATTTTGATATCGGGACAAACTGTGCGTGACGACCCGTCCTCTCCGCAGGCGCATTATGTTCTTGGGATGGGCTATTGGAGAGCCGGGCATCTTGCCCAAGCCAAAACCGAGCTTGATGAAGCTCTGAAACACGGGCCCAATCTGCCCATTGTCCTGGAGGCCCTCGCACAGATGAATCTGGCCTCGGGAGACATCCAGGCCGCTGAGGATTACGCAAAGAAGACGTTACAGCTCAACAGCGACGACTCCGCAGGACATGTTTTGCTCGGAACGGCACTTGTTCGTCGGGGGCAATTTGCCCAAGCACGTGTGGAGTTCATGGATGCACAGAAACTTGCTCCTGATGATCCGGCGATATGCCTTAATCTCGCTCAGACTTATGCTGGTGAACGGAAGTGGCGAGAAGCTGAGGAGGAATTCGAAGACGCTCTGAAACTGAATCCACGTTACGCACCTGCACTCGCCCAGATGGCAGCCTTATGGGTCTCTCAGAATCAAGCGGCTAAGGCCGTTGCGCGTGCCCAGGAGTACCTCAGCAAATTCCCTGACGATGCCAACGGTCACTATATTATGGGAGAGCTGCGACTGCACAGTAAGCAATATGATGAGGCCGAGGCAGAGTTGAATCGCGCGACCCAGCTTGATCCAGGTATGGCGGTAGCTTACGTGCAACTTGGCGGGCTTCTCCAGAAGCGAGGGGATCTCGATGCAGCCATCGCCCGCCATCAAAAGGCTCTGTCCCTGCAACCTAAGTCCGCGGCCCTAACGATTATGCTCGGAAACCTGTTTGAGGCTAAAGGCGACCTCGAGAAGGCAGGCCGCTACTACGAAGCGGCTCTGGCGATTGACTCCAACTCGGGCGTGGCCGCGAACGACCTCGCCTGGGTGTACGCCTCGCAGAATACTAATCTGGATGTTGCCCTAGGGCTTGCCCAGAAGGCCAAGGAGATCCTGCCAGACCTCGACCTCGTCACGGATACACTGGCCTGGGTGTACTACAAGAAAGGCCTTTACAGCGCCGCCATCCCACTTCTCCAGGAATGCGTAAGCAAATCTCCAAGCCATGCAGTCTATCACTACCATCTCGGTATGGCTCTCCTGGCGGATGGGGATAAAGCAAAGGGCAGAGAGCGGCTGCAAGCCGCGCTTAAATTGGGTCTTTCCGGGGACGATGCTCAGCAGGCCCGCAAAGCCCTCGCGCATCCCAACTGAGCAGTAGGATATCGACCGGTATTCGTTAAAGGTCGCAAGATATAGGTGCCCCAATGGGCGTCTGCGACGGCTGCATTGTTGACGCTCATAGGGTGCCAGTAGAGAGAAATAATTTGACTACCTTTGTCGCCACTCTATGAGACCTCGGCGCCCGTCATCAGCAACGTGCTCGGCGCAGGCGTGCCGTTGGCGGAGGGAACTCTCGCAGGTTCGAGGTGCCGATGGCAAATGAAACGTTATCAGCCTCATCGCGGGGCACCTTCTCCTCCCATCCGTCGGGAAGAAGGTTGTGCTGGTTCTTTTCGCCTTGCCCATTTTGCGCGTTACCAATGGCTTGCGAATTGCCGGACTGACGCTTCTCGCGGTGTGCGTCAACGCAAGCTTTTTGCACGGCAGTCTTCACCATCCGTGAGGTACGGGTTTTTTCCTGCTGGCACTGCTATTTTTGTTTGGAACCCTTCACTTCCTACGAAGGGGCCAAAGTCCTGAACCCCGCAGGGTGAAACCTGCCAAGAGTGAAAATCAAGTGACCTCTGCTCCTGCCAAGAGATGTGGCAAAACGTGGACACCTTTCTCCGAGGGTAAATATACCAAGGCCCAGCCCGCTCCGAAGAAGTAGCTGATAGCTAACGGGACGAGACAAAAACGGTGGGGCCACCTTGTCCAAGCTGGTCTCGGGCCGGTGGCGAACCATTACAGCGAACCCGGAAGCAATCCACTTGGTCGCAGAACGCCCCACGCATAGCGATGGTCCTGCCAAACTTCCTGTGTTCAATTGCGGCAGGAGATAAGCGGGGCCGCTCAAATGTCGGAACTGCCGGGGAGCCCTAAAACAGGATTTCTTGGGCCCTCGTCTCGCTTCCCGGCTCGTTGAAGGGGTTGTCGCCCTCATCGACGGGCTCTGCGGGCTTCGATGATTCAACCGCTTTTGCACCGTTTCCGTTCTTGGGCGCTCGATCCAGAATCTGCATCTGGTTGGCCACAACTTCGATTGTCGTGCGTTTTTCGCCTTCACGACCTGCCCACTTCCGAGTCTGCAACCTGCCTTCGATGTAGACATGGCGACCCTTGACAAGCCATTGACCGCACACTTCTGCCAAGCGGCCATAGCAGCAGACGATGTGAAACCACTCCACTCGTTCCCGGCGAGCGCCTTCTGCGTCTTTCCACCTCTCGTTGACCGCAAGGCTGAACGTCCCGATGGGCTTGCCTTGCAAGCTGAGTTTCAGTTCCGGCGCCTCACCAAGAAACCCGATTAGGATTACTTTGTTCACACTTTGGCACACGAGTTGTGTCCTCCTTTTTCAGCGAAGCGGAACTTGCGGCTGATTCGGTCACCGGCCAACACATCCATCTGGGCAGCGACCTCAGCCATGCCGTCCCGCACCCATGCACGGACCAGCGGCATGTTCCGCAAGGCATCGGTGCTGACGCCCTCAAGTAGGGCTCGCGCCTTCTCGACCTGCTCCTTCAACTCCTGGTCGTCCACCACATTGCGTAAGTCAAACGTCCCCAGGAAATCGCGGAGTTTCTGCAAGGTCGATTCCCGCAGACGCTGCGGCTTGCCGTCCGGCTGATCCCCCAGCCGGTCGCGCAGGTGGCTCACCAGTTCGAGCAGCGAGGCCCGCATCACCTGCTGGATCTCGCTACAGGCTTCCGACATCGCCACCACGGCCTTTTCACGTTCCTCTTGGAAGAATTGGGCCGAAATCTCTTGAAGCTGTTCCGGCACACCATAGCTGACGTATTGCCAACCGAAGGTGAAGTGGGAGCGCACCTCGTCTACGGGCGGGTAGTCAGCCGGGTTATAGAGGGTACGCAGTCGCCCCGCGGCTTCCTGGCAGAGGCGCGGATAGGCGCTGAGAAACGACTCCACCAGCTCGCCTCGTTTATCCTTGAACTGGCGCAACTTCTCCTCCACCGTCTCCACCAAGCCCAGCGGCAAGAGGTGAATGCCGACCTCGAAGGGCAGGCACATGTCATACAGGAAATGACGGAATATTCCGCGTCGATGGCCACCCACTTCGAGCACTGGGTGGTAGGGTTGATCGCGTAGAGGCCGATGGTGATTTCGCCCTCAAGGTGGCGGCGGATTGTGTCGGGTGTCAGGCTCAGCCCCTGGCCGGTTTTCTTGTCCTTGGGACGGTAGTAGTAATGACGGCCGCTTTGCGGGTGGGGTCGGTTGGACTGGAGGGTGTAAGCCCGCTGGTTTACGAAGAGGTGGAGGTAGTGCGCCACCACACTGGCGGGCGCCTTGAGATGAAGCTTCGGCATTCTCTCCTCCCGGAAGTCAAGTGGGCGGGACCGTTACTTCATGTTGGTGATGAAACAATAGTTGTCCAGCAACGGAACTAGGACAACTCTCAGATGGATGGCTTGATCCTTTTACGGTGGCAGCGTGGTCGTCAGTGGTGGTCGCACGCAGCGCTTGGAGTTGCACCTTATTCCCATGTTAGAGTAATGGTGCTCTTGGCAGCCACAGGAGGGTCGCATGGAATTCAAAGAGCATGACGGAGGGGCAGATCAGCAGACGCGTTACGAGGCGCTCCGACAGGCATCCGGCGTTATTGCCTCACAGGCAGATCTAAACGGGGTGCTGGAGAACCTCGCCCGCTTTCTTCCCTCCGTGGTCAGTTTTGAGTTCCTCGGCGTGGCTCTTCATGATCCCGAGCGCCGGGTCTCTCGCCTCTATGCTTTTGGAGGCACTTTGGCCGGCAGCGCAGAAATTGGGACGGAAATTCCTGTGGCCGAGGCCTCCACAGCCACGATGTTGCTGGAGGAGCAGAAGCCCATCATTCTAAATGACGTCGAGAAGGAGACAAGGTTTCCCGATATCGTCGAGCGTGCGCGCCCCTACGGGGTTCGGTCGCTGTGCCTCCTCCCTCTAACGTCTCCGCGACGGCGGCTCGGCGTACTGGTCTTTGGGACCACCCATCAGAAGGATTATGGCGCAGAGGATTTGAAGCTGATGTCGACGGTTGCCGCCCATGTTGCCGTGGCGGTGGAAAATGCTCTGAATTTCGAGGAGGCTCGTTCCTATCAGCAACTCTTGACGCGTGAACGCGACCGGCTGCGGCTATTGTTGCAGGTGAACAACAGCGTCATTTCCCACTTGGAGCTAAGTGATCTTTTCCAGGCCGTCTCTTCCGCGCTGCGGGATTGCTTTCACCATGAGTACACGGGCCTGTGGCTGTTTGAAGAGGGCTCGCCACGGCTACGTTGCGTGGGTATGGATTTCCCCAGCAATCGTGGGTTCATACAGAAAATACAATCATTGGATTTGACACCTGCGGAGGTTGAGGAAGTTCGGTCTCGCTCACCTCGCCTCATAAACCATGAGGAGATCGCGCAACTGCCTCCCAAGTTCGCTTCGCCGGCGCAGGCGGAAAACATCCATTCCGCGGTCTCCATTCCCTTGGTCTTAGGCTCCAAGCCGCTCGGCATCTTGACACTCGGAAGCACGGGAGAATCCACGTTCGCGCAAGAAGAGCTTGGCTTACTTCTGCAGGTTGGAGACCAGGTGGCCCTGGCAATGGAAAATGCTCTGGCCTATGAGAAGGTGGCTGAGGCGCGGAACCAACTGAACACCGAGAAAACGTACCTGGAAGATGAGATCCGCCGTGACCACAACCTTGAAGACATCGTAGGCAAGAGTCGCGCCTTACGCGAGACCCTGAGCAAAGCGGAGGTTGTCGGCAAGACCGACGCTACCGTCCTGCTCATGGGCGAAACGGGAACCGGAAAAGAGCTCGTCGCACGATTGATTCACAACAAGAGTTCACGCCGGGATCATACCTTTGTGAAGTTGAATTGCGCGGCGGTTCCCTCCGGCCTCATGGAGAGTGAGCTCTTCGGACACGAGCGGGGAGCCTTCACGGGCGCCGTGGCGACGAAAGTCGGGCGTTTCGAGTTGGCGCACCGTGGGAGTCTTTTTCTCGATGAGGTTGGCGACATCCCGCTGGACCTTCAGCCCAAGCTTCTCCGCGTCTTGCAGGAAAAGGAATTCGAACGGCTGGGAAGCACACGCACTCTGAAGGTTGATGTGCGTCTGATCGCCGCCACCAACCGGGACCTTTCCCAAATGGTCGCAAGCGGGGAGTTTCGTGAAGACCTGTACTACCGGCTAGCGGTTTTCCCCATCCAATTGCCACCCCTGCGCGAGAGACGGGAAGACATACCCGTTCTCGTTGAGTACTTCGTTGCGCGATATGCCAGCCGTATGAAGAAAAGGATTAAGGAAATTCCAACCCCGGCGTTGCAGGCCATGACCGAGTGGACGTGGCCCGGGAACATCCGGGAATTGCAGAACATCATCGAGCGGGCGGTGATTCTTACCACGGGGGAGTGCCTCGAAGTGCCGCTTGAGGAACTGAGGCCGCCCCGCACGGGACGAACCTCTACAAACGCAGCCAGGAGTCTCAACCTTCGGGAAGTCGAACGCGAGGCGATCCTGGAAGCTTTGAGGAAAACGAATGGGCGGATTAGTGGTCCGGGAGGCGCGGCAGCACTGCTAGGCCTCAAGCGGACGACACTCCAATATCGAATGCGCCTTCTAAACATTAGACTGTCTCATCACCTTTCCGAATCACCTTGACCATTGCCAACTATCGGGCATCCTGCCGACATTTGGGCACTCGCGGCATCCCTCAATACCCCGTGAGTACTGCTAAGTACCGAAATCGCAAAGGATTACGCGCCAACGACGCTTGGTAAGGAAGCTGCACTTATCCTGGTCGTGCTGCGAACCACGATCCTCTATCTGCGAGATCGAACCAAGGTTGTCCTGAGCGGGCAACTGGTGGCGGAATGGGCAGAATGTTTACCCAAGGCAGTCGCCCAGTGTTGCTCACCCCGAGACCCTGTCGAGATCGATCTGGACGGCATCACCTGTGCAGACCGCGTCGGCGAACAAGCCCTTCTCTCCCTCTGGCGAGCCCATAGACGTTTCCTCTGCACCTCCCCTTTCGTGCGAGCACTCTGTGAGCACCTGGGAATCCCCGTCGAGGGGGACAGCCGATGACCGCCCTTACCCAAGTTGAGCAGGGTGGGCAGTCGGCGGTAACCAGGCGTGCCGCGAGTCTTGCCGAGGGTCGGTGGCTCATCACCGCGGCCGTAATGCTCGCCACCTTCATGGAAGTGCTGGATACCACCGTCGTCAACGTCTCCTTGACGCACATTGCAGGGAGCCTCTCGGCGACACCCACCGAAGCGACTTGGGCGCTCACTTCGTATCTGGTGGCCAACGGTATTGTCATTCCGATTTCAGGATGGCTGGCCAACCATTTTGGAAGGAAGAATCTGCTTCTGATCTCCACCGCAGGTTTCACTGTCGCCTCATTACTCTGTGGCATCGCTCCCAGCATGGGTCTGCTGGTGACCTTCCGCGTTATCCAGGGCGCTTGTGGTGGTTCACTGCAACCGCTATCTCAGGCTGTATTGCTGGAAGCGTTTCCTCGCGAGCAACACGGCAAAGCCATGGCGATCTTCGCACTCGGGGTCATCGTGGCGCCTGTACTCGGACCCGTGTTGGGCGGTTGGCTCACCGACAACTACTCCTGGCGTTGGGTCTTCTACATCAACCTGCCGGTAGGCGTGATCTCCGTCCTCATGATCAAAGCATTTGTGAAGGACCCGCCGTACATTCGGCGTTCCTCGGCCCCGGTCGATTCCTGGGGACTGGCTACGCTGGTTATTTGGGTGGCCGCGCTCCAGATCATGTTGGACAAGGGGCAGGAAGAGGATTGGTTCAGTTCAAGGTTCATCGTGGTACTGGCAGTGGCCTTTGCGATGGGGCTCCTGGCATGGGTGACACGCGAATTAACTACACGAGATCCGGTTGCCGACCTGCGCGTGTTCGGACAGGTGCCCTTTGCCGCCGGCACCGTGGCGATGGCACTCCAGGGCTTCGTGTTGTATGGCAGCCAAGTCACCATCTCCATTTGGCTCCAGACACTGCTTGGCTATCCGTCGGTGCAAGCGGGCGTAGCCATGCTAGCCCTGGGGTTAGGGGCGGCTCTCTCTATGCCTGTAGCCTCCTTCCTGGCGAGTAGGTTCGATCCTCGCAAGGTATTCGCCTGCGGAATATTGATACTCAGCTTTTCGTTCTATCGGTTGATGGGGTTCAACTTAAACGTGGGTTACTGGGATGTTTTCTGGCCGCAGTTCATTCAAGGTTTTTCAATGGGGTTAGTCTTTGTGCCGCTCACGGTCTTGACCATGGCCTCAATTCCCAAAGAGAAGATGGGCAACGCTACAAGTTTGTTCAACATGATGCGGAACATCGGTGGGGGGGTTGGCATTTCCATGGTCGCTACGATGCTCACCCGCATGGGGCAGGAGCACACCAACTTGCTGGTCGCCAATATCACACCGCTCTCCCCTTCGGTGCTGAGTCTGCTCGGTGGGCTGAGGGGTTTGTTTGCGGGTTCCGGCCCGGTCTGGGCCGACCAGCAAGCTTATGCTGCCCTCTTTGGCCTGGTTCAGCGCGAAGCCACGATGATTGCGTTGATCCGGATTTTTCAGTATCTGGGACTGCTGGTTCTCACTCTGATTCCCCTGATCGCCCTGACGAAGCGACCGCCCAAAGGACAGTCAGGAACGATCGCCCCGCATTGAACTGCGCATAGTCGCTGGGCGGCATTGGGGCCGTTCGAAAAGGAGAAGTACTTGCGAGAACAGGGACCGGACACTCCGGCACTCAGAATCACATGGAGCCCGATCAGGGATTCAGAGGCCTTCCCACCCAACTGATTGCCAGGTTAACCCAAGAGGTCAGGATAATCAGCGACTCGCCCTCGTCAGAGATCCGGGCTGGACACTATGGCCACAACTGTTTTACTTGGTAAAGCCAGTAGTTGATTTTCCGTCGAAAGAATCGGAACTCAGAGCAATCCTACCTGCCAAGTTGCTCGCACAGCCCGTTCGGACCGAAGAAGGGTACGTGGGCTGCGCAGCCATGGACAGTCCGAGCTTTCCACACGATCCACAAATAGAAATCCAATGCTCCGGGGGTGTTCGCGAGCGCTGCCGCTACCTCTCGCTCCACAGGGATTTGGTGCCGGTCAACTTCGTTGTGGAACGCCTCGCTCAGCGAGCCGCGCCAGCGAGGGCTGACGCCATGAGTTCAGTGGCCGCTCGCAGCCTCGGGATATCAGCCTCCGTCATGCGGCCGACATCACCGTACTTGAAGGTGCCTCCACTGGCCCACTCAACCACTTCACTGATGGCTTGCTTCTTGCTCGTGGCAACACGGCGTGCCGCCGTCAGGAATTCGTTACGAAGCTGGTTGAACCCCGAACTTGCAGCCGATCCGTTACCATTGTTGTGCGCAGGAGGTGAGGCGGGCGCGTCGGTGGGTGGCTTGGCAGATCCGTTCCCGCCATTCCGGCCAGAGCTGCTTTCAGTGGGCGAAGGTTTCATCGTCGACTGCGGTGCGGTAGCGGTGGGAATCGTATCAGAAGGAGAACCTGCTGCTGCGCCTTCCGCAGCCGAAGAGCCATTCACAGACGCTGGATAGAACTCAGCCGCGACCTCCGGCACCTGCTCTTGCTCGTCCTCTACCACCTCCAAGGCCTTGCCACCCGACCCGAGCAGCTTTCGAGTCTCGGCGAACAGTCGAGCGTTCTCCGTCAAGTTTGCGATGAGTTTCCGCATGTCGTCGCCTTCGACCTCTAGACTCAGCGCCCAGATGGACGTGGTCTTCTTCCTCTTTTCCTTGCGGTCGAAGTACGTGGCCTCCTCCGGACGAACCACCAACTTGCCCGTGATCCCGGCCAAGCGGCCACCTGTGAAGGTCTGGATCTCCTGCAAGGCGGAGTGAATCTGGCGAATGGATCGGTAAGAGCACGTGTGGATGTGGCAGACACTCCCCAGGCGCGGGAAATCCGCCAACACGAAGCGTAGATCTCCACTCGGTTTGCACTGCCCACTGGCAAGCTCCGGGCATCCGCTACCGCAGGTGGTCCATGGCTGTCCGCCAGGCTTTTTAGCCGTGCGCCGGATGGCCGAGGTCCCGTCACCCCAGCACTTTCTCTCGATGGCCGTCCACCAGGCATAGGAACTGGGAAAGACGTTCTCGATGTCATCGTCGATCAGCATGATGTGGAGTTCGCGGCATTGCTCGCCATAATGCCGGGTGAGCTCCGGATCGGTTTCCCACCGAAGCCGGTTGGCCGACTTCTTCTTGCGCAGCAAGACGAAGTGATCGAGCTTGGTCGGGTGGTTGCGATCTCCATTGGGTGGCAGCCCGATGGAGACCTTGGTGGATACGGACAGCCGTTGGACGACACGGCCGTCTTGGTCCTGTGTGACGCCAATGATCATAGGGATTACGCCTGTAGATGAGGCTCGGGCGTCAATGCGCCCGCACCGCAGTCTGCCATCGCCTGAGCTGCTTGCGGGAGGCGAAGCACAGCACTATGAAATACCTTTGCCGGAAACACGGGATCTGGCAGGATGCTGGCAAAGCGTTTTGGCATGTCTGTCACAAGTAAGTCAGGAAGCAGAAGGTGGGCAGCAGGTGGCAGGTCGCAGATGGGGGAAGAACCCCAGCCTCCAGTCCCGGGCGCCTCGCCCCGTTCTTTCAAGCCACCGCGGAACCACCGCGGCGGGACGACGGAAAAGACCTAAGGGTAATAAATACCCCAAGGGTAAGAATTACCCTCGAGCCATTTCCCCTCACCACACTTTACTTCCGCAACGGGCGCTACTCCACCCCGCAGCTTATTGAAACCACGGGGCATCGGCCGCGGGCTAGAAAACTTTTCAAATTGGTGCGCAACATGCTTCCTCCATAAACGAAACGGCGCAAGCGAACGAAGCCAGCCGTCCAGATCGAGGATCAAGCACGTCAAAAGAAGGGAGAATAAAACCATGGCAGAGAAAAAGGTAAAAGCTGCCCCCAAGAAGGAAGCCAAAAAGAGTCTGAAGGGCAGCAAGAAGCTAGACGAAACAAAGCTGATGAACCATCTCCCCGGCAAGATGTGAGGCCTGGATGCTGCCGCCTAGGCGCGAGAGACCTGCTCTCGCGCCCACACGGGGGTTTGCTATGCTATCGCCATGCGCCACTGGTAATCACCAGATGAGGCTGCGTACCCCTCGCCACCCCGCGCGTAGCGCCCGTATGGCCGGCGGATAGCGCTTCCCATAGATCCGCGCCGTTCCCGTCATTCCTTCCCTTAGCCCGCCGTCAGGATTGGGGAATTCCATTACCACCTCGAAGAAGTTGGTCAGTTCCTGACCCTTGCGTCCAACCTTGTTGGGCTCTGCTAGGGCAACTTCGGTCGAACCCTGTTTATGGAATTGAGCTAGGGTCCAAGCTCCGCAACCGATCTGGTTCGGCCGTGCAAAGGGAGAATATGACGGACCCAAGGAGCCCTGTGGGAAGGGATCTTAGAGGCATAAAACGCCGACATTTGTGTTTCTGGGGCTACCCTACGTGCCGGACAGTTTAGGCATTTTTAGTGCCTGTAACTCCCTGTAAACAAAGGACTGCTGTCGGCGTTTCTCGGCTGGTTTGAGTTCCTCGGGTTGCAGCCTCCTTCGCAGGGTCAATTCCTTGCCAGTTCTCGCACAGGAAAGGGGTTTCAGACCGCTATTCCTTTTCGAGGTAGAAAGGTACCGACTCTGGCTTCTCGGAGGATTCTGGGGCCCTAAAGCCCCTTTTTTATGGGGGGTCAGACGACGTTATGCGAGGCCCTGGGGCGTGAGGAGGTTCAGGTTTTCACTCAGCTTACCTCCGCCATCCGGCTGGGCTCTTTAGCCGAAACATCATCGACCGGCTCTTGTCCGGATCCCTGGACCCAACCAAGCTTTCGCTGTAGAGCAAAAGTCCCTGCTCGGACTTGGATGGGTGAAACCTCACGAACACGCGGATTGCTCCGCTCTCGTTGACCGTCAAAGCTCTCACTTCGGCGATCTGACCCGTCGACACCTCACGATGCTCCCAAATCCACCGCCGTTGTTCATTGGTCAACTGGAAGGAACCAATCTCGCTCTCTACACCGGTCGGTCCTTCCACAACCATGGCTCCCAGGCTGCCCGCGAACTTCCCCGCGCCTTCAATGCAACGTGTGACTTTTACATCGAGGGTGTCATTCGCCTTCACCTTGAACCATTGGTCCACGGCATCCCGGTACTTCACAACCACACCTTCACTCCAGGGCAGGCCTCGGGGATCGTTGATGATGGCCCGATAGAACTCCACAGGGTCCCCGCCCTCGGGCATGGCGGGGACAACATAGAGATGCCTGTTGAACAAACGGATCTCCGTGATCACGGCTTCATAGAGTTCTCGCCGCTGTCGATAGGGCATCTGGCTGACGTCTCTGCCCTCGAACTTCGCGATGTCTCGGGCGTAGAAGTCAACCGGACCTCGCTCCTGCTGGATCCGGATGGACTTCTCGGGCAGGGCATTCAGGATTCCACCCACCCGCGCGGCTCCGTCAGGATGGTGAAGCTCACCACGCAACAAGGTTCCTTCCTGCTCGGGGCCTGGGAAGAGCCTGCGGGCCAGCCACACGGGAGAGCGATTGCGGAGGTCCTCGATGGCCGGGAGCTTATCGTAGTAAGACTTTCGTGAACATTGATCTTCCCAAGCTGGCAGCTCACACCAACCTTGATGACACCCGTGCCGGAGTAGATAAGCCTCTTTTCGCCCTTTCCGTAGCCCTCCTCGATGACCCCGTTGAAATCGTCTACGGAGTGAGGCTCAGTCTCAACCGCCAAGGTTCTGGGCCGCTGATCGGTGGGGAGACCTTTCTTCAGTGTGAACTTGGCGCATTCCCTCTCTGTGTGCGGACCTGCCAGCAGAGCGCCATCCACTGCTTTCTTCTACAGAGAACGATTCAAGGCCAGTTCACGGGGACCAAGCTGCTGGGGCGTACTCAGAAGTTCCTTCGCCCTGCCGAGAGCAATTCCGAACAGCAGCCTTCCAGCTTCATGTACGAGTGTTTCTCCCACGCTGAGAGCCAAGTTCGCCAGACGATTCATCTTCAACCTCGATGGGGGTAGGGAATAGATAACTGCACCGCTTGAGTAGGCGTACTATGACGAGGAAGAATCGATTGGAAAGAAAAGAGCGACCCAGCCGCAACACATCGCTGGAATACAGCAGCGTCGACGGGGTCACCGTCAAGCCGCACGCCTCAAAGACGGAGGTCTGACGCTATTCCTAAAGGAGAACCGCGGACCCCAAGAGCGGGGGTCCGCGCTACCCGGTGTGCCGAGCATGTTCGACAGCTTGGAGGTGAAAGTCCTCCACCCAACCTGATGGAGGTGAAGGGTTAGCGAAGCGCAAGGGCGTCGTCGCGAGGCGGGGTCTGAAGGAAGCGCGGAGCAAAGGTGCGAGCCGATGGACAAAAACCGGATATGAGGCGTAAGCGTCAGGCGAGCGGGCCGGTGATCGCGAAGCCCATTTCCATCAAGGACGCAAAGCGTAGATTCGGCGGCGGTGAACGGAAGGCGGTTGAACTTACCTCGGGAGATCTGCTGCGTGTCACGGAATGGTGAGTGAAGGCGTCGCAAGGCGCTTTGATCGCATAGTAGAAGTCAGCAGCGGGCATATTAGTCGCGCAAGCGACGAAGGCCCAAACCGTGATCGTGAAGAGTAGTGCGCGGTTCTCTTGGATGGCCTTGCGCGCCAGCCAATCAGCTTCGGCTGCGCTTGCCAGGGGCGGATAGGGTGAAGCCCGAAAGGAACCTGGGAGCGGCGAAGCCTCCAGCGGCGAACAGCGTATCGAACCTCCGGCCCTCACGGGCTTAAGTCACGGAACCGCCGTGTACGGACCCGTACGCACGGTGGTGTGGGAGGGGAGGGCGGGCAACCGCTCCCCCTATCCCGATCTAATACATAAAAAACAACGTGAGCTACGCAAGTTCGCGCTCCGCTTTGACTCCAGCAAGAAGCGCTTTGAAATATTCACTAGGGAGAGATGGCGTTTCTATTAATCGTCTCATCTCTCTCACGATGAATAGCTCGATGCTGCTTAGTCCGACACGCAACTCACTTTTCCCGTATCGGGGTTAGTATAGCGATGCTGTCCGGCCGGACATGGCGCGGCCTTGCCCTGCTCGCCGGTCTGGCCCGTTTGTCCCGTCTGGCCCGGTTGTCCGGCTTGGCCCGGTTGTCCGGCTTGGCCCGGTTGTCCGGCCTGCCCTGCCTCTCCCGGCTGTCCGGTCTGGCCCGGTTGTCCAGCCTGCCCTGCCTCTCCCGGCTGCCCTGCTTGGCCGGGCTGTCCAGCCTGTCCCTGCGCTCCAGGTTGTCCTTGCTGTGGGGTTGTGGTTTGTGTGCAACCGCCAAAAAGTAACATGAGCGAGATTACAACTATACCTAGCAATGTTTTCATTTAATTCTCCTTTGTGATGTTGCTCAACGCAAAACTCTGCTACCGCAACTGATGGTACTCAGCAAGAATAGTACCCATGCCGCACCACTGGGCGCTGTTCTGTTTTGCACAGTTAGCTAAAAACGTCACAGACTCTAAAAGGAGAGCAAGCGTAGCCTCCGACTTGGAGACCTGCAGTTCTTCCTCATATTCGTGTTTTCGAATCCAAGGGCAAACTGGCAATCGTTAACCCGCAGCGGCGCATTGGTTGCGCCGCAATGATGCCGCAATACTCGTTCATCCCTCACCATCGCCAGTCCGCGAACTGAGGACCCAGGGATAGCCTTACTCATTGGTTCCTTACGCAGCCTTCGCCAGCCTGTTTCTCTCGCGCTTTTCCATCCGGGCCACGACCTGGCCGCTCAGAAGGTCCACGGCCAACACGCCCAGCACGGCGACAGCTTCGAAGACCACTCCGGCCAGATGAGTGATGGCCAAGATGGAAGCGAAGGCTGCGCTGACCTGGATGATCTCGTTCTTAAACGGGCTCGTGAGCCAGATCACCACGCACATGAGAAGCAGAGCCGGAGCGTAGATGACCATGAGCATCACCAAGCCGGTGTCGATGACGGCCTTGCCGAGTCTCCAGAGCCGGGACTTTCGGGGACAGCTTCGCGAGTTCTTCCAAAAGGCCAGGCCCAAGAGGGCTGCCATCAAGGCAGCCCAGAAGAGCCGGTAACGGGTTACGAGTGACATGCGCTCTCTCCTTTGACATCTGTGAGAGTTGCGGCAACCAGCATCAGCGGGACAGTCTGCTAGGCCGCTTATTCGGTTGTTGTCGCGGGAGTGGCGCCAGCTTCCCGGGCAGCAGTGAGTTCGGTGTGAAGCAGGTTCTTCGCCAGGCTTTGGACGTACTTCCTCGCGGGTGTGAAGCCAAGATCCCGGCCACTGAAGTAGCGGAGACCGAAGTAATAGGCGACCACGGCACAAGCCGCAGAGAGAACGATGATGAGGGTCTTCATGATTCGATTGCCTCCTTGGGATTAATGGGATAGTAGGGACGATCCCGCAGGCGCCGGATCAGCCTGGCCGGGGCAAGCCCCGGCCCTACATGGATTATTTTCCTCTTGACACCGGAACCGAGTCATGGTAGCCTATTCGAGTTGTCGCAAGAGAGCGCTTCGAAGCGGGCGCGGGAAAGGATCTCGAAATGGACCCGCAGGAGGGAGAAAACCGGCAAGAAATGGAAAAAAGATACTATTTTGACGGAACGAAGCTACCGATCTATTGAAAACACAGGACTTAGCTTTTTCAGAGGCCAAAAACGAACTGGTTTTTGAGTGCAAGAAAGGCCAAACGAAGCCAAAAAAGAGGCCAAGAATCCACCTTTTCAGCTTGATGGCGTCGATGATCTCTTCCAGGCGCGAGGCCACCATCGGCATCCGGCTCCTGGGCAGCTCTTCCTCCATCCAGCGGATGGCCGCTGCGACCTGGGAGCTCGGCTGCATCCGCCGCAGCTCTGCCACGATGCTCTCACGATTGAGCCAGAGCAGGTTGAACCAAGTGATGGCATTGACCACGTACCCGATGCCGGTCTGACCCCGCTTGGCGTCGTAGAGCATGCTGGTCACATAAAAGTTGTCGTACTCCAGGACTTTGGGATGCCGGTCGAAGAGGGCATCACCATCGTCGATGACCTTTACTTCGGTAGGCGTGGCTACCACCCAGGGATACTCGGGCAGGGTCTTCCAGTGCTTCACGATCTCCGGGTCAAGCAGGGCCAGCACGGAATCGTCGAAGTCAGCATCGTTGAAGCTCTTGGCCATACCTGGGGTACCCTCCGGACTGGCTGCGAAGCCAAGATGCACGAACATCACGGCGCCCCGGTCGATCCCGGCAAAGCGCTCGAGCCTGCGGCCCCGCAGCTTGCCTGATTCCCTGTGCGAGGCATTGGGATTCCTCAGCGAAATGAACTCGCCGTCGAACCCGCCCAAATACACCGAGTCCACACTGGGCAACGTTGAACGCTCAGATAGATCCGGCCCTGCCAAGCTCGCAGTTCCTGCTTGACGTCCCAGACCACCAGATCATGCTCAATATCCCAGATCAGGCAGTTCGCCTTGATCTGGCCGTTGGGCATAGCGCCGGTAATCTGGATCAGGTCGCCGACCTGAACCGGATGCCCGGTCAGGATAGCGCCGCCCCTGGGAGAGGCCAGCGCGGCTCCAGAAGTCCAGGCATCCGGCCAGCGATTGCCGGGATTGTAGGTGGCCACATCACATGTGGTCTTGCCGTCGGCAAGCATCACGGTGTGGAGAAGATCCCACTGATTGAGCTCGCGAGTTTCAAGCAACTCACCGAAGAGGCTTGTCTTGCCCCGTGCGACATCGCGCTTGATGCGCTTGGGGACACCGGGCTTCCCGGCCGGGATGTCAAACCCAAACAGATGACAGGCGTCCCTGAACGGCATGGGGTCGCGCATAGCCACAGCGTAGAAGCCGTCGTCCCGGACCCAGGAAATGACCGGATACCAAACCCCATCACCGGGAACCTCCAGGCCAGACAGAGCACCTGAGATCATGCAGAACGCCCAGTCAAACGACTTCGCATCGTGACCGAGCGCGATGCGGATGTACTCCACCCCGGCGTGCTCCAGGCGGGCAGACAGCTCCGAGACCCCGAAGTTCACCTTGGGATCGGGCTTCTCAGCAGGCTTGCAGGGGTGCCGGAAGCGCAGAGGGCGAGGGAGGCTTCTGTCCTCGATCACATGCCACCGCTGAAAGGGCTCAGCGGGAAATTGATAATGCAGATGTTGATAATTCACAGCACCTCCTTTGTCTGGTATGGGCCCAGACAGGCTTGGATTAATGTTCGCTGTTGGATCTCCCCTCGGACGAGAGGAGCTAAGGTGGGATTCCGGAATGCGGGGGCGAAGGCAGGGGCCCCTTGCTCCCCGGCAGTGAGCCAGAGCTTTCCGGACTTACAGGCGACTAGCCTTGCAGCCAGCGCAGAATGTGAGCGGCCTGGACGTCCTTGGCACGCTGCACGTCCTCACGAGTCCTGTGCATGCTCATCTGAAACTGCGCTTCGAGAGAAACTGGGGGAGGAGCAGGCAGGCGAGATGCCCGCCCTTTGGAGATCTGGTCGAGCATCCTGGCCAGCTCCCTCCGGTTCTCCTCGCGGGTTTCGCGAGCGATCAAGGCACGTTCCGGTTGAGAGATTCTCAAGACACACCTCCGGTGTGATTAGGGAAATTGAGTGAATTGGAAAGAGTCTTGACTACGGCGAGTTAAGATCTAATGCGGGTGAGAAAGTGGTGACTTGCGGGTGCAGCAATCGATCAGCTTGTTGCCAGCCTCGACCAGAGTCTTCCCTGTGGCCAGCGTTGCTTTCAGTGTCAGCTCCGAGAAGGTAGGCATGACGGTTAACTTAACGCAGTTGATTGTGGTGGCGGCAGCCTTGTCGGCTGCCGTAAGCTAATTACCAAACAAGCTTGTGAACATCCGATTTGTATCCATGTATCCTCCCAGAAAGCCCACAGGTCCTCTCGACTGCGATGTTCGTGGAGACCCCCCGTGGGCTCGAAACGTCGAGGTAGGGGCCCTACCCAGACGCCTCCTGGTGCGCAGGGTTATTTACCCTTCCGGCCCTCGCGCGATGCGCACTTACCCCTCCCCTCTGCCAGGGAGGATTAGGTTTTATGAGCGAAAGGAGGATTTGGTCAGGTTTTGGCTACCAGATTGGCCTCGCGCGAGGACTTGCTTAAGTTGGCTGCGAGGAGGATGGTCTGAGGAGTGCGGAATGCCAGGTCAGATGTTGGCTTCTTCAGACGGTGGGAGGTTGTGGGGATGAGAGACGGATGGTCAACTACTCCGGCAGGGTCGATTGGGAGTTCTTCTTCGGAGTCATCATCGTGCGCTGCTTGCAGACTTATACCTCTACATTACAAAATTGGTAGGGTGAAATGACGGGGGACCGATGTGGGTAAGGATATGATTGCGTCTTGGGCGGCTCTCGGCCTGCACGCTTGGCCGGGGGTCTCCTTTGGCTAGGGCGGAGAGCGTACAAACCGCCGCTTTTCACGCTAACAGTTCGCTAACAAAATGGAGTAAAACCAAGCAAAACGGTCAAAAGGTGGAAGTGCCTCTGCCCGAGTTTTCAATGAGTTAGAGCGGGTTGATCGGGCCTGGCTTGATTTAGCAAACCGCCGCCTTAAGCCACTCGGCCACCTCTCCGTCGCTCTAATCTCAAAAACCTAGCATTGATTCGCTCTCCTTGTCGATGTTTACGCCAATGGTTTCAGGTGAGATAGCGTAGGCGGCACTGTCCGGGTGAAGAAACAGGTATAGCCGTCGACCTTCGGGGTCTGGCTCGCCTCCGTCCAAATACTCGTCCACAACCTCACTCAGCATCAGCCGCAGGCAAAAGCGCCGCCGAATGGCCTTGCCCCCGTGGAGATCGATCCAGCGATTCAGAATCGCTTGCACATAGTCGATGGGATCGCGGCGAACATGTTGCCAGTCGCTTGGGGCGGCGATATCGACTTCAAGTAACTCCTGGGCCAAGCGAATTGCTGCCCGCTCGCCGGCGTGAAAGTGATACTCAAGAGGAACTTGATCGAGGCACGGAATGAGCAGGTGCGTTCCGCTCCCCATCAGGTGAGCGGTGGCAGCCACCCGGGTGGCGGGGCAAGCGGCATTGCGCTGTAAGCGCGCCGTTCGGCGACGACCACTCGTGACAGTACGAGGGCTGTTTGCTGAAGTTGTGCGCATCGCGCGAACCTCGCCAGGAGGGTTTGATTGTGAGGGTGGCAGTCCTCGCTCAGACGTTCGAGTGCGTTGAGAACCGCCCGCTTCGCTTCCTGTCTTGGGGCCTCAGAATTGGCAGGTATGGGCGCTTACCCCTTTGTGCCGATGGCTCGCACAAGGGTGTAACGCAGCTTCTCGCACACGGCTTTCGGCCCGGTGATCGCCGCGTTTGCCAGGTCGGGATACTGCCTCGAATAAAACGACCTTACTTCTTCGACCGTCAGCTTCGGATTAGCCTTCAACCAACAGCACCGTGGCGGATAAGCGGCGGCGATCAAGGCCGCGTTGCAGAATTTCCGGGAGCTCCCTATAGCGGAGACCATTGAGCTCTTTCCACTTCTCCAGTGACTTAAGAGCGAACCCATTCTCGTAGAAATCGACTATCGAGTTTAGACGCTGCTGGCCATCCATGACTTCGTATCGACTCAGGTCCCACTCGTACAAGAAGACGGGTGGTATCGGGACATTGAGTGGAGCGCAAGGTTTCGACCCTTAACCTGCCCCAGCGGCCACGTCAATCAAGCGATGTACCTGGAGGCAATGCCGTACCCCTATAAGTGGGCCATCGGGCTTGTTAGCGATCCGTCCGCCGCGCATTGCAATGATTCTAGACCAATGGTCGCACACTCGGAAGTTACTTTCCGGTTTGTCGTGGAGGAATTATTTCGCTCGTCTCAATGCAACTTGCGACCGCTCAGATAGTTCCGCTTTAAATGGTTCAGCCTGTATGCTGACATAACCGGCCAATCTCTGCCCATTGTCAGGGCGTGCCGAGTTTGCGCGCTTCGGTGGCGATCTTGGTGAGGCGGTTGGAGAGCCGGTCGAGACAACTGCGTGCA
>Ga0208687_1000412_pt1 | contig 30688 bp, 28 predicted proteins | sample June2015DPH_6_10_FD_184695 | JGI IMG/M metagenome (GOLD analysis project Ga0208687, IMG submission 184695) | Peatland microbial communities from SPRUCE experiment site at the Marcell Experimental Forest, Minnesota, USA - June2015DPH_6_100... | ecosystem: Environmental > Terrestrial > Soil >...
TGCCCAGCGAGTAATTGGTGTCCTTGCGGTGCGCGGCATCTTCAACCGCTTCGCTGATGGCGATGCCCAGGCTGCCGGGGCAGTCGGGATCTTCGGCAAGAACCTGTCTTCCGGCAGCAGTCTGCTCGCTCGGTGAGGGAATGCACTTTGCCCCCCAACACTCCATCATGGTCCGCCGGTGCGGCTTCTGGTAGAAGCTGCATTTGACCATGTAAACCATGCACTCCTGGCCGAAAACATTGCACGCAAACGCCAGGGCGCTTCCCCACTGGCCCGCGCCGGTCTCGGTGCAAATGCGCTTAACGCCCGCAACCTTGTTGTAATAGGCCTGAGGGGTCGAGGTGTTCAGCTTATGGCTTCCTGCCGGTGAGACACCTTCGTTCTTGTAGAAGATTTTCGCTGGGGTTCCGAGGGCCTTCTCGAGCCGCCACGCTCGGCACAACGGCGTCGGCCGCCAGATCCGCAGGATGTCGAGCACGGGTTCCGGGATTGGAATAGTTGGGGAAGCGGAAACCTCCTGCTCGATCAACTGCGGGGGGAAGATCGCCTCCAGGTCGCCGGGCCCGGCCGGCTTTAGCGTCCCGGGATGAAGAGGAGGCGGCAGAGGCGCTGGCAGATCGGGAACGACGTTATACCAAGTCTTCGGCAGTTCACTTTCCGGCAAAATATATTTGTTTTCTTTCACAAGTTGACTCCTATTTTCGACGTAGCGCCGGCCCCGCGCCTGCGGGGCCGGCACGTGCCGACCCCGCGCTGCGGGGCCGGCGTTACATACGGCTCAGGTGGCTTGAATCCTCCAAGACAATTCTGATCGTCTAGCGAGAATTCTCTGCCACAAATCGAGGCAGTTTCGGAAGGTCAGGTTCGCAAGCCCAATCATCCGGGTAAAGTCATCGCCGCCTGGCGGCCCCCACGCCGTCAAACCGTGCAGTTAAGCTAAAACGCGGAGAATAGCACAAAACGAGCGCAAACGGGTAAAGGTCTCCGCCAAATATGAATTCTGAATTATGAATACGGACGGTTGACTCCCTTGCGTGCCTGGAAGGTCCGGTCGTCGAAGCACTCAAAGACCCGGCCTGATCTCGGGAATTCTCCGCAGATGGAGGCACTGTGATGTGGCCGAACGGGGCCGATATGACGCCCGAGACCCTCCACTTGACTCCCTAGAGGTGACGCCCTATCCTGAGGAGAGTTACGAGAAGGGACACGGCATGACCATTCATCTCAAGCCGGAGCAGAAGCAGGTCATCGGGCAGGCTATTCGGGCGGGCCTGATAGAAACTGTCGACGACATTGTTGAAGTAGGAGTAGAAACCATCCGGCAGCGCCTGGAGGCCGGCGCGGCTTCAGAGGCCCCGCTGAGTGCAGAGCAATGGCTGCAGGAATTTCACGCCTGGGTGCACAGCCATCCGACAACCACCCCCCTACTTTCTGATGAGGCCGTCAGCCGGGAGTCCGTCTACGGTACACGCGGCCAGTAAATGGCAACTCTAATCGACACGAACATCTTGTTGCGCTCCCTGCAGCCCCACCACCCTCATTGCGGCATTGTGGAGCGGGCGGTTAGCGTCCTGCGCGGCCGGAACGAACCGCTGTGCGTTACGGCTCAGAACCTTGTTGAGTTCTGGGCCGTGGCGACGCGTCCAGTAAGCGAGAACGGTCTTGGCATGACGGTTGAAACAGCGGTGAGGGAACTCGCCGTTTTGAAGCGCCTATTTTCTTTGTTACCGGAAACGGTTCCCATGTTCGAGGAGTGGGAACGCATCGTGACGACGCACCGGGTCTCCGGCAAAAACACGCACGACGCTCGCCTGGTCGCCGCCATGAACGTGCACGGGATTAGCAGCATTCTGACGTTCAATGTGCAGGACTTCGCGCGCTACGCAGCGATCTCCGCAGTTCATCCCGAGACGCTTGCCTGAAACCGCCTCCGGGTGCTAAAGGAAGTATCAAACACGCGACGGCCTCGCCGCGAGCGCGTGGCAAGCCCCCGCAGCGGGCCCTCCGAAGCCAAGGCTCAGGAGTACAGGCAACAGTGAACGAGGGGCGGGCTCTAACCTTCCAGCGCCTGCTTGCAATACTCGTAGCACTTCTTGACTTCGGCGACGGTGTCCAGGTTCGCGCCTTCACCATACTCGTACTCGATATTGGCGGGGATTTTCCATTTGTTGTCGCGCAGCAGGCGAAGGACCTCCACAATGGGCGTGTCGCCCTGGCCGAGCGGCAAGTTAGCGCCGTGGTTCTTCTTGCGGTCCTTGATGTGCAGGGTGACGATCTTCTGGTGGTGCTCGCGAATGTAGGCAACTGGATCACCGCCGGCGGCCACGAAGTGGCCGATGTCCAGGTTGACGCCGATGTAGGGTGAGGCGCCCTTCATGGCCCGCGCAAAGGTTTCAGGCGTGGAGAACTCGTCGGGGTCGGACGTTCGGTCGTGTCCGTGGAAGCCCACCATGATCTTGTATTTCTGGGCGTACTTATCGACGCGGGGCGCAACACTGACATTCGATGACGATGTGATGTATTTGACGCCCAGCGCCTGTGCCGCCTGGAACCCACGCTCGATTTCCTGATCCGTCATCGCCTTATGAAAGGCATGGGTGAAAGCATAAAGCTTCACACCGGCGTTATCGAACTTGGTGCGAATCTCGTGAAAATGGCTAAGAGGTGCGGAAAGCCACCACTTCCTAAGTTCTTCCCCCTCCAAATTGGGTGCGACGTGCCCATCAAACAGCTCGCATTCGCCCAAACCGACGGTTTTGAATGCTTCTATACACGCATCCAAATCCCGGTCGCGAAACGAATAACTTTGGGCCCCGATCTGAACGCCACGAATGACCGAGTTAATGTATTCAACGGTCCAACCGTTCCGGCTGACCGCCCATAAACCTGCAGAACCTGCAATCAGAAGCTTGCCGGCATCTCGACGTGAAATTAGACCCATAGATCCTCCTTGAAGACTTATAAGCATCTCGCGGCGCTAGTATAGCAGTATGCTGAAAGACCCGCCTCGCCTGTCATTCCGAGGAGTCCCGATCTGATCGGGACGACGAGGAATCTCGCCCCGATCAGATCGGGGTTTCCAGAGAGAGATTCCTCGCGCAGTTTACCCTGAACGGGCAGGGCGAGATTCCTCTCCCGCAGGGCGGGATCGGAATGACAGTGAAGGGCTCGGAATGACAACGTTCACAAAGGTTTTTCAGCATCCTGAAAGGAGGCTCAGCAGCTTCCTGCAACTACTTGCGGGGCGTGCCGGGATTCTCCTCCCTGCGCCAGATTTCTTCGCTGCGCTGCGCTCCGCTCCCGCCGCGGCGGGACATGTCATCCTGATTCCGCCTCGCGGGAGAAGGATCTGTTCTTCTTCGCGCCGCGCGCTGAAATTGGCCACCAGTGCCACAGCGGATTCGGTTAAAATAGGTCTAACGGCTTGACGCCCTCGTGTCCATGCCGTGAGGAGGCGTATGCCTCTCGAGATGCACCAGCTTCAGAAACTCGATGACTACCGGTGGCTTGTGCCGCAAGGAACCAAGCCCGGCATGCTCACCGATGCGCTCATTTACACCGACGAGCGCCTGCTGAAGGACTTGCTCAAAGACCTCTCCCTCGAGCAGGCGATTAACGTGGCAATGCTTCCGGGGATTGTGGGCCGCTCGCTGGCCATGCCGGACATCCACCAAGGATACGGCTTTCCAATCGGCGGCGTGGCGGCTACCCTGCCGGACGAGGGCGGCGTGATCTCACCTGGTGGAGTGGGATTTGATATCAACTGTGGCGTGCGGCTGCTTGCCAGTACGCTGACGCTCGACGAGGTTCGCCCGAAGATCAAGGAGCTGGTGAACCAGCTCTTCCGTGACATTCCCTCGGGCGTAGGCCAAAGCGGGAATATCCGCCTCTCGTACCAGGAGCTCGACAGGTTGCTCAAAGACGGCGCCGCCTGGATGGTCGAGCACAGTTACGGCAGGCCGGAAGACTTGGACACTTGCGAGGAGAATGGCGCCATCGACGACGCCGACCCGACAGGGGTCAGTGACCGGGCGAAGAAGCGCGGGCTGCCGCAAGTGGGAACGCTCGGTTCGGGGAACCATTTTCTGGAAGTTCAGTACGTGGAGCGCATCTTCGACCCGGCGGTCGCTCAGACTTTGGGACTTTACCAAAACGAAATCCTGATCATGATCCATTCCGGCTCACGCGGCCTGGGCCATCAGGTTTGCACCGATTACCTTCGCGATATGGATGCGGGTATGCGCCGCTATGGCATCGAACTGCCCGACCGGCAACTGGCGTGTGTTCCGGTACACTCGAAGGAGGGACAGGAATACCTTGCGGCGATGCGGGCCTCGGCGAACTTTGCCTGGGCCAACCGCCAGGGCATCACCCACTTTGCGCGCCAGGCGTTCCAGCGCATCTTCGGCCAGCAGGAAGAACTGCGGGTTGTGTACGACGTCTGCCACAACATCGCGAAACTGGAACGCCATCAGGTGAACGGGCGGGAACGCAAAGTGATGGTACACCGCAAAGGCGCCACGCGGGCGTTTCCTGCGGGGCGGCCGGAAGTGCCGGAGGTGTATAAGTCCTGCGGCCAGCCGGTGTTCATACCCGGCTCCATGGGGACGGCATCTTACGTTCTGGTGGGCGCCGAGGGAGCAATGAAGGAGACCTTCGGCACCACGTGCCACGGAGCGGGCCGGGTGATGAGTCGCACGGCGGCGAAGAAATCCCCATTCGCGCAAGACGCCCGGCAGAGGCTGGAGGAACAGGGCATAATGGTGCGAGCCGAAACCCGCGACGGCATCAGGGAGGAAATCCCCGAGGCCTATAAAGACGTGGACGTGGTCATTGACGTAGTCCACAACGCAGGATTGGCTAAGCGAGTGGCGAGATTAAAACCCATTGGAGTGATCAAGGGCTAGCTGACCACATTCGAAATTCGCACGGCTGCCTGACAAGTCGAGAGTCGAAGGTCGAGAGTCGAAGGTCGAGAGTCGAAGGTCGAGAGTCAAAAGACAAGGGACTGGGGACACCTCGACACATCCCCCAGATTCCGGCTATGAACAGTGCAACCCGTCGCCGTGGCATGGACGTCTCGCCCATGCCGGCTTCATGCATTCAGGGGTGGGATGCCCGTGCTACGCGAAGCAAGAACGAAGGGAGGGGCAACCCAACGGATCACCCCTGACCCAGGTTGTGCTGACGCAGTCCTGAAGGACTTCACTTTTCCGGTCCTTCGCCAAGCTGTTGAGCCAAATAGTTCTGCAAGCCGACCTGCTCGATGAGACCGAGCTGTTCCTCGAAGAAATCGACGTGGCCTTCTTCCTCGGTGAGAATTTCCTTGAGGAAATCGGCCGTGCCGTTGTCACCCGCCTTGCGACATGTGGCGACGCCCTCGTTGTAATCATTCACCGCGCCCTGCTCCAGGGCCAAGTCGTTCTCAAGCTGCTCTTTCACGTCCTTCCCGATATTGAGTTTGGGCAGCTCGCTCAGGCTCGGCATTCCCTCAAGAAAGAGCATGCGCTCGATGATCTCTTCAGCGTGCCCCATTTCATTGATGGATAATTTCTTGATGTGCTTGCTCAGCCGCTCGTAACCCCAGTTCTCGCACATTTCGTTGTGCAAGAAGTATTGGTTGATGGCCCCCAATTCTTCCTTCAGCATCTCTTGTAAGATCTTCAAGACTTCCGGCTTTCCTTTCATACGTCTCCTCTCCTCGATAGACGAGTGCCGTCCTTATCCTGCAAAGATTACCACAGGTGCCGCCAAAAAGCTCTCGACGGGGCAATACCGCCCGCGAACCAGAAACGAGGCAAGGTCCCCTAGGACCCGCTCGAATGATGTGAGTTCTCATCCTTTTCGCGGACATGGGCCAGCAGCTTGCGGACACTGTTGGCAAGCTGCGCGACTTCGCCTTCCCCTTCCACGTCAAACTCAATGGCATAATTCCCCGCCGTGGCATGATCGACTGCGGCCTTGAGAGCCACCAGCGGCTCCACCACCGTCCGCGGCAAGACAAAGCTTACCCAGACGCTCAAGAGGATCGTCAAAGCGGAGACAATGCACAGCACCCACTCCGCCCGCCGGACCAATTGACGCGCCCTTACATGATCCCGCTCGACTCGCCCCCAGCTTCGCGTCTCCAGGTCGGATGATTCCTGCACAATCGTGTCGCTGGAGGTACGCAGGTCGGCGGAGATCTGGTGGAAAGCGGGGTCCTCGGCCTCCAGCGTGGCTGCCACCTGCGCGTCAAGTGAGCCCACGCGGTTGTGCAGTTCTTCCACCAGCTTGGCGCGGTTGGTGTGGCTTACGCCCTTCAGAAGCTCATCCAGGTCTCGGGTGTAGGCCCGAACCACGTCACGGAGGTGCTCGGCGGGGGCCTCGGTGACTTCTCCTCGGCGCGCCACGGCGTCCGCCATGCGCCGCTGATAGAATTGAGCCTGCGACTGGATATGCTCGAGGGTGCTGCGCTCTTCCGGCTGCAACCGGCGGCACGAATCGATAATCTGCTGCACCCTGGACAGCGCCTGGCGATTCGATTCCAGTTCCGCCGGGTCATAGACGAGGAAGTAATTCCGTTCTGCCCTGCGAGCGTCCAGCATTTCCAGGGAGATTCGTTCCGCCAGAGTGGCCATGGGGGCATCCACACTGACGATGCGATCCACAATCGAACCCATCGCAAAAAGGTAGTAAATCGCCAGAAAAATGACCGGGACCAGAATCAAGCGTACCAAGCCCAGGCTGTAAGCCACCCGGCGGCGTAAGGAAGTGCCGCGTGCAAAGACCTTGAACGGTTTCCGGACTGCCCAACTCATTCTCGGTTCAACGGCCATATGTCAGGGCACGCCAAAGCGTTTCGTCTTCACCTCGATTTAACTATATTGAGTGAAATATTACCCCAAAATTGAATTCACGGGCGTAATTTCTCTTGACCGTCGGAAAGAAAGTGCGTGGGACCGTTTGACTGTGGAAAAGGGATCGAAGACGGAACTTTCGTGCCCAGCGACACGTATTGCACATTGGAAATGACCCCAACACGGGAGGCCAAACCATGTTCTGCCCACAGTGTGGAAGAGAGTTTGTCGAGCGAGTCAACTTCTGTTGCCAATGCGGGGTGGCGTTGTTCACGCCTCCTGCATCCCGGAAATTTCTCCAGCGCTCGCGGGTCAACCGGAAGATTGCAGGCGTTTGTGCGGGGTTCGCAGAATACCTGGAGCTGGACCCCACACTGGTTCGGATTTTGTGGGTCATGCTGGTGATCTTCGGCGGCTGTGGCCTGCTTGGCTACATCATCGCCTGGATCATTATGCCAGAGGAGCCGCTCTTGCAGGTCAGCCCTGCCTCAGCGTCGGGGGTTTCCCCGCAAGCTGCGCCCAACCGTTAGCATCCCACCTCCGAGGCCTGCTTCAGAAGTCCATTAGCGAACGACGTCATCCGGATTATTCGGGAGCGGGCTAAGCAATCCGCAACGAAATTCCTTTTGCAGGCCCTCACTGTTAACTGTAAGCTGGCAACTATGGACATCTTTTTGCCGACCTTCACCCTCGACTGTCGACTTTCGACTGTTGACCGCAGTTTTGGCCGACCTCAAGTTCGGATTCGAAAGCACCTTGCACGGCTTCTCGCCATTTTCGTGGTTGCACTTTCGTGCGTGGCCATGCCTGCGCCGTTCCTCTCTGCTGCGAGTCGGCGTTCGAAGCAGCACACCTCCCCGGCGCTCAACGCGCGCCTCGATCAAATCCTTAGCTCGAGTGATGCCTCCCGCGGTTTTTGGGGCATCGAGGTGGGGGAGCTTCCGAGCGGAAGAATTCTCTTCAGCCGTGACGCGCAACACCTTTTCCACCCCGCCTCAAATATGAAGTTGTTTACCACGGCGGCGGCGCTCGAAAAGCTCGGCCCGGGTTTCGTTTTCCGCACCACAGTGGAGAGCGAATCCGGACCGGATGCTCAGGGACGCGTGAAAAACCTTTACCTGGTTGGCAAAGGAGATCCCAGTTTTTGTGAAGGCATCTCGTCGCCTCTTTTGAACCCTGGAGAGGCGAAAAATGGTTCTTGCCCGACCCTCCAGAATCTGGCGCAGCAGACAAGGACACGTGGAGTGCTTGAAATCACCGGGGCTCTGGTAGCGGACGACAGTTATTTCCTTTGGGAGCCCTACATCCACGGATGGGCCGCTGAGGACCTGTTATGGGGCTATGGGGCGACTGTTTCAGCTCTGGCCTTGAATGCCAATGCTCTGCAACTCCGAATCAAACCGGGATTGAAGGTCGGCGACCGCGCGCAGATTTGGCTTGAGCCTCTGACGGACTATTACCAGGTCAATAACAGTCTGGAAACCAGCGGGGCGGGGACCGAGAGGCGCTTGTGGGTCGAACGCGACCTGGATTCCATGCGACTAGACGTTTGGGGCCAGATCCCCCTCGACGCCGGTGAGACTACCGAACGGGTAGCGATCGCTCGTCCGCCGCAGTTGGTGGGCGAACTTTTCCGCCAGGCGCTCGAAGACGCCGGCATTGCGGTTCGAGGCGGTGTCGAGGTCCACTATGTCACACGCTTGGAGGCAGCAATAGCCAGTCATCCTCCTCTCCAACTTTCTCCGCGCGTGGTCTTGGCAGAGCATGACTCCCAGCCACTCCGGGACATCTTGAAGGCGACCAACAAGGAAAGCCGGAACCTTTTTGCGGAAATGCTTTTGCGCACACTCGCTCGCGAGGTGAAGCATCGTGGCGGCCTCGAGGACGGCTTGGAAGTACTCAGCGAATTTGCGCAGCAAGTTGGCGCAGCGCGGGGCGAGACGGTATTTGCAGACGGCTCGGGGCTTTCGCGAGATGATTTGGTTGCGCCAGAGGCTTTCGTAAAGCTGCTGATTCACATGGCGAGTGGGCAGGCTTTCGACATATTCCTGGATACCCTGCCGGTGGCCGGCGTGGACGGGACGTTGGCTGGCCGCTTCAAAGGGACCCGGCTCGAGGGAAGAATCCACGCCAAGACGGGCACCCTCGAGCAGGTGAACGCCCTTTCCGGGTATATGGATCTGCCCTCCGGTAAGAGGCTTGTCTTCTCCATCATTGGGAATAGTCACCCCCTCAAGGAGCAGCAGGGCGCAGCCACCCTCGACCAAATTGCCTTGGCCGTTTATGATTGGTTCTCGCGCCGGAAGAGGTAGGAAGACCTTTAGAAAACTCTAAAGCATGGGCAGCAGATTAACGCAGATGGACGCAGATAAGCTCAGATTCAAACACCAAGAATTAACCAGGAGAATCATTGGGGTCTTCTACGAGGTTTATAACGAGCTCGGGCACGGATTCCTCGAGTCCGTCTACGAGGCGGCGATGCTGATCGCGTTGAGGGAAGCCGGGCTCAAGGCGGAGACCCAAGTGCCCATTGCCGTCTGTTTTCGGGGCAATCGGGTCGGAGATTTCAGGGCTGATTTGATGGTGGAGAACGCCGTTCTCCTGGAGCTGAAGGCAGCAAGGGCTCTTGACTCCTCCCATGAAGCGCAACTTCTGAACTATCTACGTGCCACCCAAATCGAAGTGGGTTTGCTTCTGAACTTTGGAATCAAGCCGGAGTTCAAACGGTTGGCCTTTGATAATGAACGGAAAATCCAGCCGCAGATAAACGCAGATAAACGCAGATAAAACCTGGCATAGAAGGAAGGAGAAGCCTGGGGATGCTGGGCGCTTCTGCAAACCCCGTTTGGTGGAAGCTTGTGGTCCGAGCCATTGCTGCCTATTCTTGGTTTGATCTGCGTTAATCTGCGTTCATCTGCGGCTTATCCTTATGAAAATCGTAACGATCTTCGGAAGTTCACTGCCCGGTGAGGCGAGCCGCGCTTACGCGGAAGCACGGCAATTGGGAAAGCTGTTGGCAGAGGCCGGGTTCGCCATCTGCAATGGCGGATACAGGGGATTAATGGAAGCTTCAGCGCGCGGTGCTCGAGAGGCAGGCGGGCACACCATCGGCGTCACGTGCGAGATTTGGCCTGGCCGGGCGAATCAGTGGATTGTAGAAGAGGTGCGCACAAGGTCGTTCTCGGAACGCATCATGACGCTGCTGGAGCGCGGGGACGCCTACGTTGTCCTCCCAGGGGGGACGGGTACGCTGGCAGAATTGGCGCTGGCCTGGGAGATGATGAACAAGGCCAGCCTATCGAGGACTGTGGGCGGGAGCAAGCCCCTGTTGGTGATGTCGCCCTACTGGCTGCCGGTCATCAATTGCCTTGAACAGGAAGGGCAGCTCAACTCAACCCAGCGGGATTGGAGGTCGCCGGCGATGGAAATCGTCACGCCGGTGAGGGATGTGGAGCACGCAGTCGGGTATTTGAAGAAGAACCTGTGAGGTCATAGCCACATCCTGGAGCTGCGGAACTTTGACACACAACCGGTTTACAATACCTTTATGAGGTGCACTATGAGTTGGCAGGAAAGAATCGTTGTGGACCCCGCCATTTGCCACGGAAAAGCCTGCATCAAGGGCACGCGCGTGATGGTGTCGGTCGTTCTGGACAACTTGGCGGCCGGAGAACCTTCCGAGGAGATCGCTCGCGCCTACCACGTGGAGCCTGAGGACGTCATGGCGGCGCTGCTTTATGCCGCCGAACTCGCCAAAGAACGCGTGGTACCGCTGGGGGTAGGGACCGAATAATGCGTTTTAAAATCGATGAGAATCTTCACCCCGATGTCGCCGAGTCTCTATGCTACAAAGGTCATGATGCGCTCGGGGTCTGGGACCAAGGCTTAAGAGGAAAACGGGACGAGGATCTGGCACGTGTTTGCCGTTTGGAGGGCCGAGCACTGTTGACGCTGGATGTGGGCTTCGCCGACATCCGAACGTACCCTCCCGACCAATATCCAGGACTGATCGTCTTGCGGCTGAGCCACCAAAGCCGCCGGCACGTCATGACTTTATTGCCCCGCCTCCTGGAACTTCTGGAAGCTGAGCCGCTGGCAGGATGCTTGTGGATTATCGATGAGCACTCCCTTCGGGTTCGCCGCGGCCAAGGGGAACAGAGAGAATGACGGGGAGCGCACAACCCAAAGGGGGTATGGTTTCTGCCGTCCCACCAGGGCCCGACTGTGAATAGCTTCGGGTGCTAATCCACACTCATCCTTACCTTTGAACGCCATGCTTGGTGAAGAGAAAGCTCAGACCGTTGTGCCCATGAGCGTGCGGCTTTGGCGTGGCATCAGGAAAGCCGCGTTATCTGTATTGTTCGCCGCCATTATGGTGATTCCTGGAGTCAGGCGGCTGCGTCGGAAAATCTGGGAATGGTCGGCGGTTCGAATCCTGGTGGCGTCGGTGGGGTGCTTGCTGGGCTGGCGATACAAGCATGCAAACGGCGGGATAGTGGATTTGGTTGTCGGCGCGGCGCTGATGGCTTTCGGCCTGCTGGTTCGCGCCAAGCCGGAAGCAAAGTCGGTAGACGCCCAGGCTCGTGAGCTCGATGCCCTCGTGGTCCTGAACGGCGGGGCGTTTATCCCCGCAGGAAATGAACGGCCCTCTCGCCTTGTGCGCATCTTCGTGAATCCCGACCGGCTATTTGTGGTTGACGAACATGAGCACTCTCTGGAGGAGATTCCGCTGGTCCGGGTGCGCGAGTTGGCTGTGCACCCAGTTCCCGTCTCAGGCGAGTCGGAAGCTGAAGCACAAACCTGGGACCTTGCGATTACCTGGGAATCAAAGGACATGCGGACAGCCCGGTTCCGCTATGACGGCTTCTTCGCTGAGCACTTGGCTCGTGTGTCGGAAACCACAGTGCGAAACGTGCTGCGGAGAGAATTGCCGGTCCTGAAAAGATGAGGAGTTGTGAAGAAATTGGATGCCGCAGACCGACGCCGATTAACGCAGATCAACACAAAAAACAGACATCAAAAGCTCCGCGACTAGGAGCTCTCAGGTGCCTTGGTTTCAAGAAGCCCCCAGCATCCGCCGCCCTCCCCCTTCCTTCTGTGCCAGTCCTTATCTGCGTTCATCTGCGTTGATCTGCGGCAGGGGCCGAAAACTTGGGCCGCAGACCGACGCCGATTAACGCAGATCAACACAAAAAACAGACATCAATAGCTCCGCAACTAGGAGCTCTCAGGTGCCTTGGTTTCAAGAAGCCCCCAGCATCCGCCGCCCTCCCCCTTCCTTCTGTGCCAGTCCTTATCTGCGTTCATCTGCGTTGATCTGCGGCTGAAAAGAGACTACCGGATGGTATCGCCGGCGAGTCCCCAGAAATCCTTCGCGTAGTAGGACGAAAGCACATTCCCAAACAGATGGCAGATGCCATGGCAGTCGGGTATGTCCCCGTAGAGTTTCCGGCCTCGCGCGAAAACCTTGTTGAACGATCCTTCGCGCAGCAGATTCCCACCAATCTTCTTGAGTGGCTCGCAGGGGTAGAAAACATCGCCGTTGGGGTAGACGCGCGGGAACATGGTCGGGAAGCACTGGAAATCGCCGAACTCAAGCAGGGTGCGAATGAGCTTGGGCGTGCCATTAATGGGTTGGGAGCGCTCGCGGCGGCGCTGCACAATCTTCTCGACCAGGGCCTGGTAGCGCGGGTTCTGCCGCAGGCGAAGATTGGGCAACTTCTCGTTCAGCGCGGTCTGGGTGGCGAAGACAAATCCTTGCTCGCCGCAGAAGTCCATGATGTGCTCGACGTCAGCGATGTTCCATTCTTCGATGACCGTGCTGATGGTGATGTCCGTCGCCCTGGGGAAGCGCGATTTAGCCAGTTCCAGATTCTCCAGCACCTTGGACAGGACAGCAGGCTTGGACATGGGCTTTGTCGAATCCGCCTGCAACGAATCCAGGCTGACAATGAGGCTGTGCAAGGAGTCAAACAATCCTTGCCGCTCGTGCAGGAGCGTGCCGTTGGTGATCAGCAGTACGGAGCGAAACTTTAAGTCATGGCGCGCCGCGCGGGCCAGTTCCTCAATATCGTCGCGCAACGTAGGCTCCCCGCCCGTCAAGAGGATCGAATCGGTTTCCTTGCGGATGATTCGAAGCAACTTGATGGTCTCGGCGGTCGGCAGTTCCTGGCTGAACACGTCGGGTTCCTTCTGTGTGCAGTAGGTGCAAGCCAAATTACATTTGTGGGTGACGTAGAGCACTGCGGCATAAGGCGCCACAACGTTTGTCCGTCGAATCTCACGCCGATAAAGGTTCTGGAAATATTGCTTGAAGTTTTTCAGGACAAATGGAGAGTGGCGCAGCAATCCCCGCAACAGCGTCAGCCCTTTTTCTTCTGCACGCGCCTCGCCCATTGACGAGAAGCGTACACGAAGGCGCGGAGCCACAGCAAGAATTTTGAAGCCAATGAAGTGGAAGTAGGGTCTAACTGCCTCCTGGCGGCCCCCACTGGCCTGGCAGCAGTTTCGAAAGCGGGTAGCGCAGAGTCTCGCTTCCCAGAGACTCTGCGGCATGTGCGCATGCTTGCGCCGCCTGGCTTTATCCGACCGATTCCCCTTCATCCCTTGCCGGGTGGTGAACGAGCGCGAATCTGTAAGGAAGAACCGCAGAGTCTCTGGGAAGCGAGACTCTGCGCTACCTGCTCGCTCTTGGCCTTCTTGGAAACAACATCGGTGTTCTGGATTTGTACTCCAGATACGATGCCCCAAAGCGAAACTCTAGTTCTCGTTCTTCATACACTTTCACGAAGACAAGCAATGCCGGTGCAAACAGGATGAGTACCCAGAGTACAAACAGCACTGACTGAAACCAGATCCCCAATGACAGGAGAAAAGCCAGAGCTGCAAGCACCATGGGATTACGCGTCCAAGCATACAACCAATCTGCCGCCAATTTCCGACTGAGCGCAATGAAGAAGGGTGCACCGAACCCTTTCAAGGCAAGGTTTACCACTGTCAGCAAAAAAGCTGCCCCGGCAATAATGGCTAACAACAAGCCGATTTCAGCTGGTACTGGGAGTACCCAGTCAGACCAATCTTGATGAGTGGCTACTGCTCGAATGATGGCTACGCCAAATAGATTCCCCAGGGCAAATTGGACAAACGTCGTTATCCAGGCGACACCGCTCGTTGTTAGGTGTCGGTCGAGTATCTTCCTCCCGAGCCAAACAAGGGGGAATACCAACAATACCCCTCCCACAATGATAGATAGATTCATGACATTTGAAAGTGGTGTATTGAACGCCCACCACCAGAGAAACCAGGAAAACGCTAAAAGGGCAATCCTAAAAAATGGTTCAACGGCATGTTTCATGGTAACCTCCTGTGACCATTTTCGAGACCGCCCAACGTTTGAGTTGAGCCGCCGGACTTGCAGGCGCGGTGCGAAGCACCAAGCCAAAAGTCCGGTCGGCTTGAACGAACGGTTAGGCAATAACGCGCCACCCAGGCCTTTCCAAGGATTGGCTCAAAACTGTTGTCTTCCTTCCTCTCCGCGTGAGCCAGCGGAGGCGAGCCTTGAAGTCTTCTCGACGTTCATCGGGCTTTACTTTCGAACTCTACTGCTTGTTTAATATAATCGCGTAGCGCACTGTTGTTGATATCTGCAACGCTCTTAATCTTTACGTGTTTTGACACTTTCCCAACACCTTGAAGCAGCGAGTAGCGCGGACCTGTTTCTTAGGTCCGCGGCCCTTGAACACGGCCGGTGAGAAAATTGCTGGCGCTCGGCCCGCGAGGTAATGCTGACCTTAAACATCAATTTCGCCAGCCGCGCGCCATTCCTTCACCACATCTTCAAACGGCCGGCGAGGCTGCGCTTTGCTTTCACGGGCTGCGCGGCCTATCTCTAAGTCTTCCACCATTTCTTCGTACTCCTCGATCAGGAGAATCACGGCCGTCTTGTGCCCCTCGGCATCGGTGACGAATTGACCGTTTTTCTGCATCGCGCGTTCTGCAAATCAGTTGTATCACTGGCCGGGTGCAGACATACAAGAAAATGCCTGCGCCGCCCGCCGTACCTAAACCGGCAGCGGAGACTCTCGCCCTCCAGACACTCTCCGCCTCTCCTTCATCGACCGTATCCCCATCTGTATTAAGTCGCGCGGAGACCGCGATTACCGTACCTCGCCTCACTATCAAGCGCGCTTCGAGAGGCGCTGGAGCAGGAGGCGTTTCTCCTGCAGATTCTTAATTCTTCCGAAGTCTTCAGAAAGTTTCTGTGCTCGGTCCCCGTCTGAGACGTCCCACAAATTGCTGAGGGCGGCCTTTCGTCGTTCGTCCTCTGCGGGAAGGTTGCGAAGACTCTCGACTAAGATCTTCCTGACGGCGTTCTCGAAGTCCCCTCTGTTACCCTGAAGGAAAACCCTTTGCTCGTCGCTGAGCGGACTTCCGTGTGCGATGGTCGAGCGGACATCGTAGAGCTCTCGCAAGAGCTTCTTGGTTGCTTCAGATTCCTCCGGGTCTTCGCAGATCAAACGCGCGCCTCGTTCGCGTAGCCGCCGACCGACGAAATCCCTTTCAGGAACTAAGGCTGCCTCAAGGGCAATCATGTAATCCACAATGCGATCAACCTCATTGATTTCGATTCCAGACTGCCTCTCAACGTAACAGTTAAACTGCTTGGCCCCCCCGTACAGGAAATAGCGGCGAGCTACCATAAACCAAGAGGAGTTCCATCCTGGCCTGCTTTTCACTTCGTCAGCGAAGACATCCCACTCCGGGCACTCACCTTGCCTTAGTCCATAAGGAAATACAGTTGGTATGTCTGAGATAACGCGGTATGGGTATTGGGTGTAAAGACTCCCATTCGCCCCACGGACGCTTACTTGCGCGAATGAGATGTCGCCGCTCTTGAACAGCCGCAACAGAAGCAGACTGTCCTCTGTATCTTCGGGGATGCCCCCAAGACCCGATGGCGCTGGTCCCGGAGCGGGGTGTAGCGAGGAGTAGTGCTTTTCGTAAACCCAGTCACCAATGCTAACCCTGGTACGCGGGAAAATCTGGCAAGCCTCCTGAAATCTTGCCCCGTTCGTGCCTTCGAATTGGGGCACATTCCAGATGCGAAAATTCTGAAAACGCAACTCTGCCCTTGCTGCGTTTGACTCTCCAGGAGCGCGGATCAAGTTTCTTACCAAGGCGTAGGCAGTGCACATAGAACGAATGCTAAGCCTTCGCAAACTCTTTTGCAAAGCATCCCTACGGGGAGGATTCCGCGTCGGGTGGTGCAGAGCGAATCTCTGGATAGCGGGTAAAGCAGACTTCGTGTTCTTCAAAGTCTGCGGCTTTTCCGTGGAGATTCTTGAACGAACCGCGGACCTACAAAGCAGGTCCGCGCTACCCCGCTTCAACTGCTCGAGCCGCCCGTTCTCTTGCTAAGCAGGCACACCCTGCTCCACCGGTTGAGCCCGCCGCAGCCGGATTTTCACTTCCACGCGCGACCCGAGCCGGTTGAGGATCGACATCAAGCGATCGACGGTGAAGCGGCCGAGATCCGCGTTGCGGATACGCGAGAAGTCGGCTGCCGCGATCCCGGTGCGCCCATGAGCCGCGCGCACGCTCAGGCCTTCCCGATCGAGCGCCTTGATGATTTCGGCAGCGAGGATCGCCTTGAACTGCTCGGCATCCGCGTTCTTTTGCCCGAGGTCGCGGAAAACATTCCCGCTCCCGCGCACCACTTCCAGCTTTTCGCCTTTCATCGCAACATCTCCTCCAGTCTCATACTCCTGTGTTGTCATATTTGACAACGCCTGTCAACCAATAATCTTCCGCCCCCCCGCAATGAACGCGGAGCACGATCGCCCGGCCGTGGGTCCGTTTCGTAGTCTTCACTCTGGTTTCGGCTGGCCAGTCCTCTTCGTGTCCCCTTCTGTTTTATTGCTGCGTGTTTGAACCACACATTCGGCATCGTTTTTCAGAAATGCAAGAACTGGCAAAGCCCCGACGGCTCGGCGCAATACCCCTTCCTTTTCCATAAGCGTTAAGATAAGGCGTGTTCAAATGGCCCCGGCAGGGGCCCACGGTGAATAGCCGCAGGTTTTAACCTGCGGATGACGGACCGCGCAGAACCACCCAACCCCAACGGGGTTGACCGATCAACGGTTCGGCCCCTCCGGGGCCGGAATGGTCTCTGGGCGTTTATTCCCGTAGGTTTCATCCCGCGTGGCGGGGCTACTCACGGTGTCCCGCTTCGCGGGACGGGAATGGCGCCGGAACAATGGAAATAGTCCTTATCTTAACGCCTATGCCCTCCTTTCCCCAGCCCCCACGAGGTAAACCCTGACACCCGACCCCTGACACCTTATACCTGCACTTTCCTCTTGACACATCGCTGGAGTTTTGGTAGCCTATGTGAGTTGTCGCATGAGAAAACTTGCAAGCGAGCGCGGCAAGCAGGTTGCAAATCGTCTCGGCGGTGGGGGAAAATGGGTCGAAAACAGAAAAAAGATACTAAATAGTGGGAACGAACCTAAGAATATATTGAAAGCAAAGGAGTTAGCGTTTTCAGGAGCCCAAAACGAACTGGTTTTTGAACGCAAAAAAGCCCAATCAAAGCGAAAAATGGGGCCGAAAACCCGCGAACTGCTGAGATCCTTCGTCGTCCCGATCAGATCGGGACTCCTCAGGATGACAGTAGAGCGGGGCCGCTGATCAGATCGGGACTCCTCAGGACGACAATGCAGCAAGGGTGCCGATCGGATCGAGACTCCTCAGGATGACAATGGAGCGGGGCTGCCAGTTTCGAGTTTCTAATTTCCAGTTTCTATTTCCAGTTTCTGATTTTCCAGTTCCCATTTTCTAGTTTCTAATTTCTGCTTTCTGCTTTTTACGGCTAGCCTGATTCTATGAATCCCAAGATTGAAGGCCACGAGGCCGAGGATCGATTCTCCCGTGAAGTATTGGAGTTTCCCGCCGTCCTGGAATTATTGCGCGGCTACCTCTCCGGACCGATCAGCGAGCCGTGCCTTGATTCTGTTGAGCCTCATACGCGAATTGATCTGATCCGTCACGAACTGGAACAGGCAAGAGAAGCACGCGAATATTTGCGGGAGAGTCCGAGACCAACTCTGGGAAGCCTTCGAGACCCGCGGCCGCTGCTCGAGAAACTCCGCATCGAGGGTGCGACCCTGGAGGCGCTCGAGATCTTTGCTCTTACGGGACTGGCGCGCGCAGCTCTGGAGATTCACCGGCTGTTTGCCAAGTGCCCCTTGCCCCGGCTGGAGGAGTTGGCGCGTAGCCTGGCAGACTTCCGCGACCTGGTCACGGAGCTGGATGGAAAGATCCACCCGGACGGCTCGGTGGATTCCTCCGCCAGTCCCGCTCTGAGCGGGATTCGGCGCGCCATCGAGCGTCTGCGGGTGGAAGTGCAGGCGATGCTCGAGCGTCTGCTGCGACGCTTCAGCCAGGAGGGAGTGCTCCAGGATGCAGTGGTTACACTTCGGAATGACCGGTTCGTGATTCCCGTACGAGTGGAGGAGAAGCGGCGGGTGCAGGGTATAATCCACGGTGCAAGCTCGTCAGGGGCAACCGTGTATCTCGAGCCGATGGATACCCTGCCCTTGAACAATGAACTGGCAGAACTTCAGGACAGGGAATGCGCGGAAATACAACGCATCCTGGGAGAATTCAGCCGGAAGCTTCGGGAGCGGCGCGAAGACTTGGTTCGGGCCACCCAAATTCTAAGCGAGCTGGACCTTGCCTTCGCCAAGGCGGAATTCTCCCGCCAGTACGATGCCTGCATCCCTGAGTTCAGCTCGGACCGCACGCTTTTGCTGAAAGATGCCCGGCATCCGTTGCTCGAGAAGGCCTTGCGCGCGCAGGGACGAAGTCCTGTTCCGCTGAGCATCGAACTCAAGCCGCCGAAGATCATGATGATCGTCAGCGGGCCAAACACGGGCGGGAAAACTGTAGCCCTCAAAACGCTCGGGAGCGCCGTGCTCATGGCGCAGGCCGGCATCCCCGTGCCGGCGAGCGAGTTCAAACTACCGCTGTTCCGGCGCGTGTTGGCGGATATCGGCGATCAGCAGTCCATCGCAGCGAACCTGAGCACGTTTTCAGCCCACGTCACCCACATTCAAAGGATGGCAAAGGTCGCGGGGGGGGAGGACATGGTGCTGCTGGATGAGCTCGGGACCAGCACGGAGCCCAATGAAGGCGCCGCGCTGGCGGTGGCCATCCTGGAGCACTTCCGGCAGCGCGGCGCCCTGACTCTGGTGACCACGCACCACTCGCGTTTGAAGGCCTATGCCGCAGAGACTCCGGAAGCCCTCAACGCGGCCATGGAGTTCGACGAATTGACGCTCGAGCCCACTTACCGGTTATTAAGCGGGCTGCCGGGAAAATCGAGTGCGCTCGACATCGCGCAACGCTTGGGCCTCGAGCCGAGTATCGTGGAAAAGGCGCGCACCATCCTGCATCCGGCGGATGCGGAAGCGGCAGCCCTGATTGCCGGCCTGCACCAGCAGAAAGCGGAACTGGAAAGGCAAGTCGGGCTGCTCGCTCAGCAAGGGAAGGAACAGGAGGCCCGGCAGATCGAGCTGGAAACCAGGTTCGGACAGGAACGCCGCGCCAAGCTCAAAGATCTGGACTCGCGGCTGGAACAGACCTTGCGCGAAAACGAAAAGCGTTGGGAGAGCATGATCGAGCAGCTTCGGGCCCAACTGGAAGCGGCAAAAGCTCCCAAACCCTCCAAAGGCCTCGACCGCAAGATGGCCTCCCTCAAGCGCGAGGTCCGGGAAGAGTGGAACACGCAGGTTCTGGAAGCCCTCGGCGCCCCTGCCACAGCCCCGGCACAACCTTCGGCTCCCCGGCCACTCGCCGTAGGCGACCAGGTCCAAGTGGCCAACCTATCATCTCTCGGGACGGTTATGGCTTTACCCGATGATGACCAGGCTGACATCGCCGTAGGCCACCTGCACATGCGCCTCCCGAGGAGCGAGGTCCGGCGGATCGTTCATGGTGGGACAAGCGCTCCAAGGGCGGCGGTTGCCGTCAGGGGCTCGGATGAGACCCCGGCGGAGCTCAACGTTATTGGTGACACCGCCGAGCTTGCCCGCGAGCGTGTAGATAAGTTCCTCGACGAAGCTTACATGGCCGGACGCTTTCGGCTGCGCGTCATCCACGGGCACGGCAAAGGCATCCTTCGGAAGAGTCTCCACGAAATGTTTGCTTCGCACCCGCACGTGGAAAAGTTCTATCTCGCTCCGCCCCACGAAGGCGGCGCCGGGGCGACGATCGTAGAGTTGAAGGCCTAGAAGAGCAGGTGCCAGGTTTCAGGTGTCAGGTGTCAGGGGCTGGGGACCAGGGACTAGGGGCTGGGGAAGAGCAATGGCGATACGCAGAATGTACTCCGTGGGAGGCGCTAGGCAAGGAAGGGGGGATAATCCAAAATCTAAAATCCAAAATTGCCCACCTCTCATCGCCGTGGAGGGGATGGGAGGCAAAGCTAGATGGAATCGGAGGAGACGGTGTTGCGGCGATGGGCGCGCGAGCGCAGACAGGAGCGGACAACTCTCAATAATTCATCCGAGTGAATAGGCTTGTTCAGATATTCGGTGGCCCCAGCGTTCATGGCTGCCAAATATGTATCAACCTCTCCGTACGCCGTGAGGATGATGACCGGGACATTGTTTCCGCCCTGACGGAGCCCCTCGAGGAAGCTCAGGCCGTCGCACTCGGGCATCCGGAGGTCGGAGATAATCAAGTCAAACTGCGCATTTTTTACTAGTTCTAATGCGTCGCATGCCCCTCCCGCTGAGGAGACAAGGAAATTTTCACCCGAAAGGATGCGTGCCAGCACCCGCAGGAAATGCGGGTCGTCATCAACGATTAATATTCGTCCGGTGAGTTCCATGCTAACAGCATCCTGCCCATCCCGCGCAACCTGATTCCAATCCTGACCATTTACCTGTTCCAACATCTTAGACTGGACTCCAAAGACGCTCGAAATTACGAGATGGGCGCGCTTGCGACTCGCTATTGACGCAAGCACGTGACGCGCCAATCTCCGCATGGTTTGCAGGGTGATGAAAACTAAGTGCTTTACCGACAGCCTGTCACTAACTTGGCAGCATTGTCGCCCGGACGTGGAACGCCCGCAACAACTCAGGAGGAATGCGGGGGACGGTCTCCCGGTGGGGTGGAAAATCGCAAGCCAACCCCTGGAAGAGTGTTACGCGGCGCGCGTTACGGAGTCGGCAGTTTCCTTCTTGCCCAGACGACGACGGATTGTCCGCGGGTTGATTTGGAGGAGTTGAGCTGCGCGCAGCCTGTTACCCCGCGTGTACTGGAGGACTGTTCGGATGATTGTGTCGTGCAATTCGCGCATACGAGTGCCAAGCGTGAAGGTGAGGGTAAAGGTTGGTTGCATTTCCACGGGCATCACCTCTTTTGCGGCCGGAACGGGCTTGGGAGTAGGGGTGAGCTCTTTTACAGGGACTTCATTTGAATTGCGAGCAATAGCAAAGGTCTTCATTAAGGCCTCCTCGAAAGTTGACTCCACTAAAATAGCCGTCCTTTTGTCAGCATTTTTGATTCCCTGAGGGCGGATTCTGAAGTTGTTGAGGAATTTAGGTCTTGCTTCGATCACATCCTCCCAAAAAGCGACAAATTGAGTTTGTTCGCGCATTCTCGTGCGACTTTTGCCCCAAATTTCTAGTGCAATAAGTCACGGAAGATCCCCAAACTCAATGACCGCAAATGAGGTCTGTGCGTGTTTTCAAGAGATTAGGGATTTAGGACATTTCTGTCCCCCCTGGCACAGCAGATGCGCATCCTTGTGGTGTCAGGGTTGTGGATCCGGGAATTCTTCAGGCTTGTGGTGGGAGCGAATGGTGGCAAAGCAGCAAACGAGACTGGACAGTTTTTTGAGGTTTCTTAGCTCGTTGGAATGCGGTTTGGTTCTTCTGGGCTCACTAGGGACCGCAGTAATCATCGGGACGATGATCCTGCAGCGGCCCATGGCGCGGGAAGGGCAAATCGAGCAGATTTATGCTCCGCAAACCGTCCGGCTCTTGAACGCCCTAGGTTTATTCGATGTCTTTCATGCCTGGTGGTTCATTCTGCTCCTGGGTTTGCTGGGAGCGAATATCACGCTCGCATCCCTGGAGCGTTTTCCCCAAGCCTGGCGGTTGTTCGCCCGGCCACACATGACGGCGGACGAGTGGTTCGTGCGCCAACTGCCGTTCCAGAAGGAGATACCGCTGGGATTCCATACGTCTGCTGAGGCGCTTTCCATCGCCAGCCAGAAACTTAGTGACCTGGGCTACCCGCCAAAGCCGAAAGTTTTGGAAAGGGGAACGCTTTATGTGGAGAAGCACCGGACAGCGCGCTTGGCGCCTTACGTCGTCCACGCCAGTCTGCTGATAATTTTCGCGGGCGCCATTGTCGATGGCCTGTGGGGTTTTAGGGGATACGTTAGCTTGATTCCCGGGGCACGGACCCAATCGGTTGAACCAATGACGGCCCCGGGCGCACCGCGTCGGCTGGGTTTTACAGTACGGTGCGACGGCGTGGGCATGGAAAAGTACCCCGACGGTTCGCCCAAGCAGTATTGGAGCCAATTGGTTGTCGAAGAGAACGGGCGCGAGGTCGCCCGAAAGAAAATCTTTGTGAACGAGCCCCTCACATATAAGGGGGTACGGTTCTTCCAAGCGAGCTATGGTTCCGCCGGGACACCCCGCAAGTTGGTCTTCGAGGCCAGTTGGACTGATAAGGACGGAAACAAGTATCCTCCGCAGACATTTACCTTACGGCCCGGAGAACTGGCCCGCCTCCACGATCAGGGTACGCAAGTGGAGTTGGCTGATTTCATCCCGGATTTCGTTTTGGAAGGGAACCAGATCGCCTCACGTTCGGACGAGCCCCGCAACCCAGCTCTCCAGTTGGCGGTGAGGTTGCCAGGAGGGAAGCAGGCACGGGTGTGGGTCTTTCCCAAGGCTCCTGATATGGCGCCGCCCAACGATTCAGGGATCAACTTTCAACTTCGGGACCTGGAAATGGAGTACATGACCGGGCTGCAAGTCGCGCACCAGCCCGGCCAGAACCTGATCTGGGGTGGATGCCTGCTGCTGACGGCAGGGCTGATGATGGCCCTATATATGTCGCACGTGCGAATGTGGGGCGTGGTCGGACGCGACAGCAAGGGGCGGCCGGCACTCTTGCTTGGGGGACAACCCAGCAAATACCGTGAGAGCTTCGAAAGGCGTTTCAACGAATTGGCAGGCGAGCTGGAAGTGGCCCTCAGAACTTCGCAGCCTGAGATTACGCAAGCAATCCCGGCCTGAGTCCTCGCCTTTGGCGGGGTAGAGCTGCGGCAAGAGGAGACAAAGTATGGCGAAAGTTCTTACCACACGCGTCGATGAACACCGGACCAGCAGCGTGGGAACCTGGATCCTTTTGACCGTCGGCGTGGCTGTGCTGGTAGTGATGGCAGTTTCCGTCCCGCACCTTATTGGGCGTTCCGGGTGGGCAACAGGTGAGAAGTTTCTTTATCTGGCACTTCTTGGATACTTGGGGGCCTCGGTTCTTTATGTCTTCTCATTGGCGGTCCGGCAGTCCAACCTGGTGGCGGGCGCCGAGGCGCTGACGCGCGGCAGCCTCCTATTGCACACCGGGGCCATCGTGACCCGGTGGGTTACCTCCGGGCATCCCCCGCTGTCGAACATCTACGAGATGGTGCTGGTTTTCTCCTGGGCGGTGGTGGTCCTGCAAGAGGTGGTGGAGTGGAAACTCGAAATCCCCTTCCTGGGCGCGATAACCCTACCCATTGCCGCCCTGGCGCTGACTTTATTGCAGGTGCTGCCGGGGGAGATAAGGCCGCTCGTTCCAGCGCTCCAGAGCACTTGGCTGCAAATTCACGTTACACTGGCGATGCTGAGCTACGCGGGCTTTACGATCTCTTTCGCCCTTGCCTTGTTGTACCTCATAAAAGACGGGGTCAGCGCACGCACTTTCCTTAGCTGGACTTCGGGACTGGTGGCGGCGATTTACGGCGCGATTGTCATCAGCTCGGTGGACAGCAACTTGGCCTTCCTGCTCCCTGCCTGGGATGCGGAGGCTCAGGAGAAGGTGATGCTGGCTCCCAAGGAACCGCTGATGGTTTCCATTCCGGTTCTGGGGTGGCCGTTTGTAATCGTCTTGGGGTTGGCGGCAGCGGTCCTGGTTGTCAATGTCCTCGATTCGTTTGGTGAGAAGGCCGGCCGATGGGAGAACTGGGGCGGGCGGCTTTTCCTGGCTTCGGTCTTTGCTCAGGCCCTGGCTCTTGCGCTGCTCCTGCTGAAGGTCCACTCCGGGCCGTATTTTGTTCCGCAGGTGGGGCAGAGCTTTGGTGTTCATTTGGCTGCAAGCCCGTTCCTGCTGGCGGGGACTGTCTGCGCGCTGTTTGCCTCGCTCGCGTGGGAAGTGCTGACCAGGAAATACGACACGATCGCGAATTTCTTGCCGCAACGGGACACTCTCGACGGGTTAATCTATAGGACCGTTGCCATTTCTTTCCCTCTGCTAACCCTCATGATCATCGCCGGAGCCTACTGGGCGAACCGGACGTGGGGATCCTATTGGAGTTGGGACCCAAAGGAAGATTGGGCGCTCATCACTTGGCTGACCTACGCGGGTTATATACACATGCGGCTGACGCGTGGCTGGCGGGGGCGCCGCTCCGCCTACTTCGCGATTATCGGGTTCGGCATTGTGATGTTTACTTTCTTCGGCGTCACCTACCTGCTGCCAGGACTGCACGCCTACGCCTAGATTGCCGATTGATGATTTTCGATTGGTAAAGCGACTTGGCGGATGCTACGCTCTCAATCGGCAATCGAAAATCGGCAATCCCTCGCGCCTCACTTCTTGTTCTTCAAGCTCACTATCACGCTCTCTACCCGGAACTTCTTATAGTCGCTAAATCTCAATGTGTAGTCACCATGGGCGTTCGCGAATAGCAGCACGCGTGCGGAGAAATGAGCTTCTACGTAAGAGGGAAGCCAAACCTCTTCATTCGTCCTGGCCTGCTCGAGCACCAGCGAGGCTCCCTTGCGAACTGAGGCCAAGAGGCCGCCCCCGAGCTTAAATGTGTCGCTCAAGTGCGCTTCCAAGCGCACCACCTGGCGAGCTTCGTCATCCACCCACAGGGTTCCCACCAGCTTGTGGAGCAGGTCTTCCGTCTTGTTCTGCGGCTTGTAATCCGGATTGGGCGCAAAATCGAAGACGATCACAGCGTGCTCGCGAAACTCTCCCCGTCGGGGACTGGTGAACTTCGACACTCGTAGGAACGTGGAGATGTCCGCTTCTTCCTTTTTCTTCCTCGCAGCGTCTTCCCCCTCCTCGCCATGTTTCTTCTCATACTCGCGTATGCGCTTCTCCACGCGGTCGTCTTCCTTCTTTTGGTCGCCGGGACTTAAGGGTCGCCCATCCTTCTTGACCTGCCGCCTTACACCCCGCCCGCCAAGGTAGAAAACCTCGTATTCCTTCAGGATAGATTTCTTCACCTGGCCGTTCTTGTCGAGCTCGTGGACCTCCTCGGTTTCCATGCAACTGTACTGGTCCGCCAGGCTGTCAATCTGCTTCTGATTCTCCCGGACGTCGGTGAGTAACTGCTTGATATCGGGCAACGACCGGCTGGCGGCGGAGTTCTGCTGGCCGGCGATGCTCGTGGTCAGCGCCAGGAACGCGCCGAAAAAGGCCAGGACATTGTGGAATACGCGACAATCAACTCTGCGATCGTCCATGGGGCAACTCCCTTGAGCAGTGTACACATTCTCAACGAGACTGAGCGAGAGTTTCAAGGCCCATCCATGGCCTGCTTTCGCGCGGCAGCGAGTGTTGATGCCGCCCGCGCCGATTTGGATTTCAGGGTAGAATGATGAGGGACCTTCTTTCACCGGGGGCCCGAGCGATTTGACGAAGGAGGCATGGATCTATGGACCTGCAATATCCCGTCGGGAAGTTCAAGTGGGAAGGAGTCATTACGGACGAACAGAGACAACAATTGATTGATCAAATTGAGCAGGCGCCTGCGCAGCTCCGCAAAGCCCTGGCAGGGTTAACGGAGGAGCAGGTCGATACTCCCTACCGTCCAGGCGGCTGGACGGTGAGGCAAGTGGTCCATCACCTCCCTGACGCCCACATGAATGCCTACGTGCGCTTCCGGCTTGCCTTAACGGAGGACGAGCCGACCATCAAGCCGTATGACCAGGAACGCTGGGCAACCCTTGAGGATGCGCGCACAGCGCCTGCGGAGCTTTCCCTTTCCTTGCTGGAATCTTTGCACCGGCGCTTTGTACTCCTCTTGAGGTCCCTGCGCGCAGAGGATTTTGCGCGCACCTTCCGGCACCCTGAAATGGGAGTGGTGACACTGGACAAATACCTTGGTATGTATGCCTGGCACGGCCGGCACCATATCGCGCACGTCACGTCTCTTCACGACCGAATGGGATGGAAGTGAGCGGGCAGTGGGTAGCCCGTAGCGCTGACCCCGCATCGCGGGGTCAGCACGCTGGAGATTGGCCATTTTCAGCGATGTTAGTCGCGTAAATAAGAGAACAAGAACATGCCGACCCCGCCTTGCGGGGTCGGCGCTACGGAGCAGTATTTCATCTCCTCGGAAAAAGTTTCGGGCTTTCTGGCCACACTCATCACCGTATGTTAAAATTAAGCCTGTAAGTCAGTGCAGAGGAAATGTCATAACCTTGAATTGGGATCCCCTAAAACGCGTATTCAGGTTCCCTCCGACATTTGGCCAGAATCTAGTCGTCTTGATCTCTGCCATGGTAGGAATCGTCCTGCTCACAGGGCATGAGTGGTTCCGCAACGGGCTGAATTCCCAACTTGAGCTGGCCATTCCGCTACTCGCGGCTCTCGCCGCTGCCACAGGGATGCTCATTTACCAGGAGCGCCGGTCCTGGGCTTTGCTCGGGGAACTCCGCGAGGCTATCAGAAGAATTGCTCCCACTTACGTCACGCTTGCGATGCCGGCGAAGCTCGAGGGTGGCACGATGGCCCTGGAAAGGGAGATCCATAGGCTGGCCAACCGCTGGAAGGATTTTTGCGACCACTGCCAGGGGGCCCACGATGCAGAAATGCTCCAGGCGGAGCATCTGGCGACGATGGGGGAACTTGCCGCGGGAGTGGCTCATGAGATTCGCAACCCCTTAGCCGGAATTGCCGGTGCAATCGAGATTATCTCCAAGGATTTTCCCAAGGACCACCCGGACCGCGAAGTCATGGAGGATTTGCGTCAGGAGGTGCGGCGAATCGAGAAAGTGCTGAACGACATGCTCGCGTATGCCAAGCCCAAGCCTCCGCAGTTCGGCCGGGCTGACTTGAAGGACACTTTTGCCCGAACCTTGCATCTCGCTCGTCAGCAAACGGGATCAAAAAACGTGGAGTTTTCCATTCAGGTTCCTCCGGACCTCCCTGCCTTTCGCATGGATTCGGAACAGCTTCACCAAGTGCTTTTGAACCTGGTTTTGAACGGCGTTCAGGCCATCGAGCGGGAAGGGAAGATCACGGTTGCTGCCAAGGTCGCCGCTCCTGGCGGGCCGGGCCAGGCGGACCTGGTGGAAATCTCGGTGAGCGATACCGGGGTAGGTGTACCTCCTGAATCTCTGGAGCGCATCTTCCGTCCCTTCTACACAACCAAGCGGGGAGGCACGGGGTTGGGCTTGTCACTCTGCCGGCGGATCATTCGCCAGCATGGGGGCACGTTGAGCGTCGAAAGCAAGCTCGGAAAAGGAAGTCGTTTTATTATCAGCTTGCCCATGCGCGAGGCGGTCGAGGAATCCAGAGAAATCTATGCCCAATGAGAAAGTCCTGATCGTCGACGACGAGAAGCTGATTCGCTGGTCCGTCCGCCGGCAACTCGAGGAGTGGGGCTATACGGCCCTGGAGGCCGAAAGCGGCACGGGGGGACTGGCGCAGATCCGCGCGGAGTTGCCGGACCTGATCCTGCTTGACGTGCGCTTGCCCGACCTCAGCGGAATTGAAGTCCTGCGCGAGATCAAACAGAACAATCTTTCCATCCCGGTCATTATGATCACTGGTGATCCCCAGCTTGACGATATCAAGACTGCAATCAAACTGGGTGCCCTGGATTTTATCAAGAAGCCGCTGGACTTCGACGAGCTTCAGATCACCATCGCCAATGCTATCGACCGGTCGATGTTGCGATCCGAGCGCGACGGCCTGCGGGAAGAGGTGCGGAAGCGTTCCGGATACCACGAGGTGGTCGGCAAGTCCCCGCGCATGCTGGAATTGATGAACTTTGTGCGCAAGGTGGCGGCCAGCGAAGCGTCCACGGTGCTGATTCAGGGAGAGAGCGGCACAGGAAAGGACTTGGTCGCGAAGGCGATCCATTATGACAGCGTGCGCGCCGATAAGCCTTTTGTACCGATCAACTGTTCGGCAATTCCGGAAACCTTGATGGAGGCCGAATTATTCGGGCACGAGCGCGGGGCGTTCACCGACGCCAAGGCGCAGAAGAAAGGCCTCTTCGAGGTGGCCGATGGCGGGACCCTGTTCCTCGACGAAATCGGTGAAATGTCAACTTACCTTCAGGCGAAGCTTCTGCGGGTTCTGGAAGACCAAACCTTCCGGCGCATTGGCGGAGTCAAGGACATCGGGGTGGATGTGCGGGTTATCGCGGCATCGAACCGCGACCTCGAACAAGGTGTCCGGGAGGGTGTCTTCCGCCAGGACCTTTTCTATCGTCTCAGTGTCATCCCGATTTTCATTCCTCCTCTGCGGCACCGGAAGGAAGACGTTCTTCCGCTCGTGGACTTCTTCATCGAGCGTTACAACTTCCGGTTTCGAAAGGGCCTCCGGGGCATCACGCAGGAGGCTCGCAACCTGCTGCTGGCCTATGACTGGCCCGGAAACGTCCGCGAACTGAAGAACGCCATCGAGCGCGCGATGATTCTCGAGGAGGCGGATTACATCCGCCCCACCTATCTTCCGATTCAAGTGACGGGCCAGCCGCAGAGTTATGAGAACCTTACGCCGGTTGCGATCCCGGACTGCGTACCGGTGGAATCGCAGCCCCTCGTGACCGCCACGGCGACCTCCTGGCGCCCGCTTGCCTCGGGCCGGATGATTCCTGTCCTGGAGTTGCCCAAACAGGGCACCTCGCTCGAAGAAGTGGAGAGGGAATTGGTCGGTCTAGCCCTAAAGCAGACGGGGGGAAACCAAACCCACGCTGCCAAACTTCTGGATATTTCCCGCGACGCGCTTCGCTACAAGATGAAGAAGTTTGGCTTTGATTCGGAAAGCGAGCTGTAGCCCGCAGCTCGAGCTGAACAGGCTGCGGAAAAACCCCTCCAGGCTGTCATTCCGATCCGTCAGCCGACGGAGAGGAATCTCGCTCTGAGTATTTTCAACGCAGTGCGAGATTCCTCGTCGTCCCGCGCCTGCGGGACTCCTCGGAATGACAGGCCAACGGGTTTTTCCGCAGCCTGTGAAGCGCCGCAACCAACCCTGCCTTCCAGCATCGAATAAGCATGGGACTGATCCGCGACGAGGATGCCGCCCAAATCCGCGAAAGACTGCAACAAATGGTGAAGCCGGTAAAGCTGGTCCATTTCACCCAGGAGTTGAACCTGGAGCTTGGCGCCGAGACGCTGCAACTTGTGAAGGAACTGGCCGGCCTTTCCGACAAGCTCTCGCTCGAGGTATTCAACTTCCTGCTCGACAAGGGGAAGGTGGGTGAATACGGTGTGGATAAGGTTCCCGCCACCGTAATCCGAAACGGGAAGGACTACGGCATTCGGTTTTATGGCTTGCCTGCCGGATACGAGTTTTCCACCTTACTCGATGCCATCCTCGCTGTTTCGAGGGGGGATTCGGGCCTCCTTCCAGCTAGTCGAGAGAAACTTGCCAAACTTGCCCAACCCCTCCACCTCGAAGTGTTTGTCACTCCAACCTGCCCTCACTGCTCACGGGCCGTGCGACTGGCGTATCAGTTCGCGATGGAGAATGACAACATCCGCGCCGACGCCATTGAGGCCACGGAGTTCCCCGATTGGGCTACCAGGTACCGCGTCCACGCAGTTCCGAAGACCATCGTCAACGAAAGTTCTCAAATCGAAGGGTCGTTGCCTGAGGAGTTCTTCCTGGATGAAATCCTGAAAACAATCGAACCTCGGGAAGCCGCTGGGGGTGACGCAGGCTCGCAGGGAGGTAGGTCGTAGGTGGTGGGTGGGGAAAAACCTCACGGGACCCCTGGCGGGGTTCAAGCCGACGCCTTGATTTAACCCGGATTCGCAGATTAAGGGAGGCTGTTCCGCTACAATCCGTTAGATTCAACTCGCTTCGACCAAACTTGCTCAGGAACGGAACTGCGCGTCCGAGAGTTGCTTCACGTTGCGCTCCGAGCCCTTGCCAAATAACCCCTCACCCGGCCCGCTCCGGCTGGTGAAAGCGCCGGCAGCGGGCCACCCTCTCCCCAAGGGAGAGGGTGGTTTTCCTAACTTCAACGCGCCCCGGAAATGACGGCCCTCTCCCTGGGGAGAGGGTGCCCGACGGAGGAGGGCGGGTGAGGGGGGGTTCCATTCCATGAAACCAGAAACGTGGTTCAACTTACCGATTCGGGTTTAACGCCCGTAGGCAAAACACTCTGCTCCACATACCACCTACCGACTTCTAATACTTCAGGACAGCGCGGACGTCGTACTTGCTGAGTTTGGCGCGACCCCCTAGGAACTCGAGCTCAATCAGAAATCCGAGCCCTACAACTGTTCCGCCCAGTGATTCGATGAGCCCCGCCACGGCTACCGCCGTCCCGCCTGTGGCCAGCAGGTCATCAATAATCAATACATCTTGTC
>Ga0208687_1000418_pt1 | contig 29872 bp, 27 predicted proteins | sample June2015DPH_6_10_FD_184695 | JGI IMG/M metagenome (GOLD analysis project Ga0208687, IMG submission 184695) | Peatland microbial communities from SPRUCE experiment site at the Marcell Experimental Forest, Minnesota, USA - June2015DPH_6_100... | ecosystem: Environmental > Terrestrial > Soil >...
TCCGCCGCTTGCCGCGCAAACTTGGAGCAGACGAAGCTGGATGACTGGCGCGGCCCCGTGTGATTAAACGGTCTGACGCGGACGATGGGCAGCGCATAGCTTTGAAAAAACTGCAAAGCCAGAAGCTCGGCAGCCGCCTTACTCCCGGCGTAGGGATTGACCGGGCGCAGTTCCATCTCCTCACGCATGGGGAGCTTCTCCGGAGGAACATGACCGTACACTTCCGATGAGCTGATGAACAGTAAACGGCAGTCCATCCCAACACGGAGCCAGGCCGAGAGGAGATTCAGGGTGCCCGTGAAATTCACTTGATAGGTCAGGTCCGGGCCCTCGAAAGATTCTGAGGGAGATGAAAAGGCGGCAAGGTGGTAAATCCGCTGGGGCCTGGATGACTGTAGCACTTCGAGCATGCGGTCAAAGTCGCGCACATCCCCGCAAGCTATTTGGAGTTGTTTTTCGATGTGCTGAATGTTCGCCCGGCCTTCATTGATGGCGACGAGCGCGACGACCTCTTCGCCTTTCCCCAGGAGGTAATCAGCGAGGTGAGACCCCGCAAAACCCGCACATCCTGTAATCAGCGACTTCATTGCCTAGCCGGCCTGACTAAGGGGACTGCAGCTTCACTCCCAAGCCGCGCGAGATCCTCATCCACCATCATTTTGACAAGGGCTCCGAAGCTGACTTTCGGCTTCCAGCCCAATTCTTGCCGAGCTTTCGACGAATCGCCAAGCAAGTGATAGACCTCAGCAGGCCGCAAGAAAGCTGGGTCTGTTTCCACGTAATCTCGATAATCCATGTCCAGGTGTCCGAATGCCATTTCCAAGAGCTGCCGCACGGAGTGAGCGACTCCGGTCGCTACCACGTAGTCTTGTGGTTTTTCCTGCTGCAACATCTGCCACATGGCTTCCACGTAGTCACCGGCAAATCCCCAGTCGCGTTCTGCGTCAAGGTTTCCCATCTTGAGCTTTGATTGCAGACCAAGCTTGATCCGAGCTGCGCCGTAACTCACTTTCCGGGTCACGAATTCCAATCCGCGCCGCGGCGACTCGTGATTGAACAGAATTCCCGAGCACGTGAAAAGACCGTAGCTCTCACGATAATTAACGGTAATCCAATGGCCGTAGAGCTTGGCCACGCCATACGGGCTGCGTGGATAAAAGGCTGTCTGTTCATTTTGCGGGCTCCCACGCACCATCCCGAACATTTCGCTGGAGGAGGCCTGGTAGAATCGTATCTTTGGATTCACCAATCGGACGGCCTCGAGTATGCGGGTCACTCCGAGTGCTGTGAACTCGCCAGTCAGCACAGGCTGGTTCCAAGATGTGGGGACAAAGGATTGTGAAGCCAGATTATAAACCTCGACGGGGTCACAATGTTGAAGAGCACTGATGAGTGAGTTTTGATCGAGGAGGTCTCCCGGGATCAATTCAATCCTGTCCTGCAAGTGATACAGGCGCTCGAAGTTCACCGTGCTGCTTCGACGCACCAGGCCACAAACGCGATAGCCTTTTGAAAGCAGGAACTCAGCCAGATAAGATCCGTCCTGTCCAGTTATTCCCGTAATCAACGCTGTCTTGGCCACTCATTCCTCCTCTTGCGAAACCGTTCTTCTGGCAGCAGCACGATGATGCCAAAGTCTCCCTGCGCCGTCGAATCGAGCATTTCCAGATGCCAGCGCTTTTGGTTTGATAAACGTATCTTTCACGTCTTGAGACAGCCCACCAAATAACATGAACCAAAAATCCGCAGCGGCGTACGGTCCAGTGCGGCGAGCCTGTCGTGCAGGTTCAGCTTCAGTCGTGAAGCCAAAGCGCAGAATGGAGCCGGGAGAACAGTGAATAGCGCATAGCGGTCAGTTACAATTTGATATCCAACCTGGGTCACCGTCCTACGAGCTACTGAAGGCCGGTGTTTGCGCGGCCGGAAATTGAACGCCGTGGCGCCATATTTTCCGCCCACCAGGACTCTCCGTATCGTTGACAGCGCTTTTCGGGCGCCGGGGATCCTCGCGAACCATAGGAAAAGGCTGAAGAGGCTGAGCGTGTATCCGTATTTGTTTGTATAACAGATGATGAACCTTCCTCCGGGTTTCAAAACGCGCGCCACTTCGCGGAGCACATTTTCGTCGCCTGGCAAGTACTCAATGACCCCAGCACAGATCGCGGCATCGAAAGACTCGTCTCGAAAGGGGAGCAACTCCACATCGCCCACCTGGTAATGCCACAGTCTGGAAGCACCCTGGGCGGCCGCTTGCACCTTGCAGCGTTGGATCATCGCCGGAGCGGCATCGAGTCCTACACCGCAATAGCCTCGCTTTGCCAAGTCAAAACTCAGAAACCCCGCACCACAGCCTAAATCGAGGATTCGGGAGCCTTGCGGCAGCTTCATCTCTTCGACCATCTGCAAAACAGCACGGTGGCGAGCCCAGAGTATATTGCCCCCAGCCGGAACCAAATACCTTTCGGTATACCAATCACAATGGATCTGGAAATACCTGCATGCGGCTTCCTTCAAGCTGGAGCGAGGAGGCCCGCTTAGCGGTAAATGCTTGCCATCCATCCTGTGCCTCTCGACCTTTTAGCCGCAATCCTCGATTTCAACTTTATCATTGTGCAAAACCATACGCCAGCCCCCCCCTCTCGTGTCAAGCTCAGACCCCATAGGCGGCCGGATGCGTCGTGGTGCTCCATAACCGACGCGCGTTAAGCCCTCAGGACTTCACGGTACAGTTCGAGGTGCTTCTGCGCAGCTTCCCGCGCGGAAAACAGGCAGGCTCGTTCCTGGCCGAGTCTGCCGAGCTGCTGCCGAAGGCCAGGATCCGATAGTAGCCGCTCCAGGGCGTTCGCGATCGCGCTTCCGTCCTGCGGATCAACCAGCAGCCCGGCGTTACCCACGACTTCAGGAAGCGAAGAGCTATTCGCCGCCACCACTGGAATACCATAAGCCATCGCCTCAAGTGCGGGAACGCCAAACCCCTCGTTGAACGAAGCCAGTACAAGAACCGTCGCCCCAGAGTAAAGTAAATGGAGATCGTTGTCCGACACCTCACCGGTGAACACCACTTGCCTTTCCAAATGCAACTCCTTCGTTAATTGCAACAGAGACGGGTAGGCCCTGTCCTTCCTTCCGGCGAGCACCAACTGGTAACTATGGCGCTTTTGTGGGGGAATCATCGAGAAGGCGTGAATCAATCCATGTACGTTCTTGTGAGGCTTCAAGAGGCCCACGAAGAGGATGTAAGGTGAATTGATAGCGAGCGCCGCCAAGCGAGCCGGGTCTGAGGATTTCTGCAAATGCCGGTATCGCTCGGCGAGAAACCGGTAGATAACCCGCACCTTGTTCTCAGGAACCTTAAGCTGCGAGCAGATCGCATGCTTCGAGAACTCAGAGATCGTGATGATCTGTCTGGCATGACTTGCCGCTGCCCCCAACATAAACCGTGCGTAAACGTATGCCGCTCGATATGGGACGAAGTCACGGTGGAGCAAGTGGGTCAAATCCTGGATCGTAACAACCAGGGCTCCCCTATAAAAGAGCGGAATATTGTAATGCGGGCAGTGGAGGAGATCGGTTTTGCGGGCGAGGCGCGCGATTTCCCATTGTTCTCCGATGCCGTATATCGGTGATCGCCCACAGACATATCGAAACGTCGGAGGCAAAGGGTTAGGGAGCAACTCGCGGCGTGGGGCGATGATCTCGAAATTGAATTCGTTTTCGATTCGAGCGAAGTTGAACAATAAATCGTAGATGTACCTACCGATTCCCGAAAATCCCAGCATTCGGGCATCGATCGTGATTTTCGTACGGGTGGACAAACTGCTACCTCCGCGCTTAGGGTCCACTTCTGCAAACGAGTCGCTTGCTTCCTGTCCACGCTCGTTTCTCCGAGTGAACAACTTAATTACTCTCCAGAACCGTGCAAGAGAGCTTGCGTTTCAGATCTAGTATCGGCCCGGGCAGTCTTTTGACTCCTGCCCGGAACACTCTGGGGATTGCACCTAACCTGTTGTCCTATGATTCCAGCACCTTGCGGTACACCTCGATGTGGCGGCGCGCGCATTCTTCCCAAGAGAATTGTTTTGCTCTTTCCAATCCCTTCTGGCGCAGCACGGCTTGTCGCTCCGGCGAATTCAACACTCGTTCAACGGCCTCCGCAAGATCGTCCACACTGGAGGGTTCAAAGAACTCCGCCGCGTCCCCTGCCAACTCAGGCAACGAAGCCGCCCGCGAGCATATTACGGGCGTTCCGCAGGCCATCGCCTCCAGCACCGGCAGGCCAAATCCCTCGATGAAAGATGGCATCACTAGAAGATCAGCTCCTGCATAAACCTTGGGCAGCAGTTCATAACCTACGCGAGGAACAAAGGAAACACGGTCGGCGATTCCAAGCTGGGAACAAAGGCTGACGAGTCCTTTCTTCCACTTGGGATCATCGCCAACGATCAGCAGCAGCTCAACTTGTTTTCGTCCGCGCAGTAGCGCAAAGGCGCGGATCAGTGTGGGAAGGTTCTTGTGGGGCTTAAGCGCCCCAATGTACAGGAGGTAGGGGCGCCGCAACTGAAGCGCTGAGGAAGCCGCGCGGAATGCCTCCTCATGATTGCACACGCGGAAGTGAGAACTGACCCCGAGGTGGATCATGGTGACTTTTTCGGGACGAACCCTGAGCCTGTCCACAATCTGTCGCTTAGTGAACTCGGAATCGGCCACAATGTGTTCGGCTTTCCGGCTTGCCAGGGTCAACATGGGCCGCGCATAGACGAGCGACGGAAGCGTTCGGCGATAGGTCCGATCCATGATGTGAGTGAGATCGTGGATCGTGACCAGCAGCTTTCCACGATAGAAGCATGGGACGTTGTAATGAGGGCAGTGCAACAGGTCCGATCCCTTCGCCGCCCGCGGAATCTGCCACTGCTCCCGCAAGCTGTAAATAGGAGCATCCGCACGAACCCACGTGAAGCGGGCGGAGCCAAGTTCGCGCACGGACTCCTGCCGCGGACAGGCCAGACGAAACGAGAGATCGCACTCCGTCCGCGCGTAGTTCTCGAGGAGATTCTGAAGGTAAGTCCCGACTCCAGAGTATCCCAGCATTCGGGCATCGATCGTGATTTTCGCACGGGTGGACATGAAACTGCTACCTTCGCGCTTGCGTCAGGCCTAACCTGCCAAGAGAACCAAAGGGAGAAGACTCCTCCAGGTCCAATCAACCGCGTGCACAAGGAATCGGTGCAGTCAGCATACCCGGACGTCACCTTCCAGTGAGATGGGTCTCCTCCAGGGAAGAGATCTGGGCATTGCACCTAACCTGCAGTCCTACGATTCCAGCACCTTAACCAAGTCCGACCCTCCGGAGTCCTCAAGTGTTCCCATTGGCCGGCTCGAATCTTACCCCTTCCCAGTCTCTGCACGCAAGACGGAGCCCCCGTACGGTGAAAGAACTCGGGAAATCGCTCGTAACAGAGATCGTGAACCGTGCCGCGCGCTCCAAACCCTTGGCCTACGAGGTGCAAAGGGACAGCAACCGCTCAGAGTTGGTGATAAACTGACCGTGTTTGCTCGGCCATCCTACGGAAGCTGAAGCGGGCGGCACGGGCCAACGCCGCATTGCGCAGGTCTCGTTGCAGGCCGGGATTATTCGCAACCTTCTCCATCGCCGTAGCTATCGACGAGACGCTGTAAGGATCAACGAGCAACGCGGCGTCTCCTGCAATCTCCTCCAACGACGAACCCAATGACGTGATTACCGGCGTGCCGCAAGCCATGGCCTCTACTACCGGCAGCCCAAAGCCCTCGTAAAGCGATGGATATATCATGAGCGATGCGGCGTTATAGAAGAGCGGAAGGTCGTTCGCCGGAATGTAACCCGTAAGGACAACCTCTTCAACTAGCGAATGATTCCTGATCGTTTCAAAAATTCCATCGTAGAGCCAGGCCTTCTGGCCGACAATCACGAGCTTGTGGACCACCAGTTCCTTCCGCTTTAGGTGTGCGAAGGCCTCCAGCAGTCGAGAAAGATTCTTTCTGGGCTCAAGATTTCCCACATAAAGGATAAAGGGTACCTCAATTCCGTAGGCTTCCCGCAGGCGATCCTTTGCTTGCCCAGCATCCATCGGCTTGCAATTTTCAGTAGGCCCCGGATACGTTACAGTAATCCGCTTAGGATCGAGCCTATAGATCTCTACGAGATCCCGCTTACTAGACTCTGAAATTGTGATGATGTGATCCGCACGCCGGCACGACCACGGCACGAGAAGCTTCATTTGTGCACGAATCCTGCGGTGAAAGAACTCAGGAAACCGCTCGTAACAGAGATCGTAAACCGTCAGCACAGAGCGGCTGCGCAAGAGTGGCGGCAATGAGAGTTGGGCATGGAAGACGTCGAAGCCCTTAATCCAACTTTGGAGAGGGTAAAAGAACGCGTACCTGACGGGAGTGATGGACGACGGAATACTTCTGCCTTCAAAGCTCGGGTTCGATTCCAGTCCTTCCACGCGTTGACGTGAACTCAAGTAAACGGCGTACTTATCCCCGTCGGGTTCCAGCAGCGCCAAGTATTTCACTAGATTGTACACGTACGTTTCAGTGCCGGTCCTCCGGCCACCGATCTGATGAGCGTCAATCGCGATTTGCATGGGTAGCGAGGAGTTGCTCATAGATTGTGATATGGGATTGAGCAATGCTTTCCCAAGAGAATTTCTCGGCATACTGCCGACCTCTAGCAGCAAGCTTCTCTCTCAGAACGGGCGCCTCTAGCAGAGCCTGAGCAGCAGCCAAAGCCTCGCGCGGAGATGAGCAAAACCATACCGCGCCCTCGAGCCCAGGCGGTGTGAACCTCCCCTTAGTTGTGATCACCGGAAGGCCGTTCGCGAGCGTAGCTAGAAGCGAGGCGCGTCTCTCAGAGGCGCCGTCTGGAAATGGCATGTATGCAACGGTGGCTTGCGCCAATCGATCTGCTACAGCCTCAGCGCTTAAGTCCAGATCCCAAATCACTGGAAGCGCCACCGAAGCCCGCTGAACGCCTGAAAGATAAGTGGCGTGCTGTGCAGGTGAACTGCCCACCACTCTGAAAGTGACGGGTAAATGCCCCTCGAACGCTAGTCTCGCCAATTCAAGGACATCCTCGATTCCCTTATCCGGCCGCACCAATCCGAAGTGAACGACCTCCGCTGTCGGGTGTGCGTTGCCCCCATGCGGGCGCGCGGGTATGTTGCTCGGTAGAGGGACCACAGAGCTCATTTCTCGCAACCACGGAGCCCACCGCAGAGCGTATTGTCGGTTTGACTCGCAGGTGAAGATGACATGGCGCGTGCGAAGCCATAGCGGGTAAAAGGACAGCCTACGCAATAAGTGAGTGCCCTCCATCTCGTGCACGGTGAGTACAGAAGGTGTCAGCATGGAGAGGAGTTGCGGTGTCAGCCCCTTTCCGAAACCCGCAGTAGGGTACTGGATATGTGTTATGTCCGGCCGAAATCGCTTGATCGCGGCCCTCAGACGGAATGCACGGAAAGCAGACCGGCCTGGACACTCGAGGATTTCCGTATTGACACCATTATGCTCTAGCGCGGTCGCCAGGAGCCGGGTGTAGTCGCCCACCCCGCACTTTCCTTCGGGGCACGGTCCTATGACGAAGGCTGCTTTCAGACGCCCCCCCTCGGGAGACCCGACTGAAATCAAAGGGGCCATCCTTTTTTAAGGAAGTGGACGCCAGTCCCGATAAATCGGGGTGGCAATGGCCATCCCGAACATGAACCAGCGATGTCCGTACACAAACGCAAATCCTGTTAATGCATTCGTAACGATCAGTATGAAGCTGGCGACCCAAAAGCAGCACGCCCCGTAGGTACGCTCTGACATCCTCTTTCGCGTGGTGGGCCGGACCATCGATTTCCAAAGCCCCGAGAACAGAGCCTTTAGGAATAAGACAAAGGCGACCAGCCCCAGAATGCCGGTATTTGAGAGCACTTTTACAATAAGGGAGCTGGGCCCCGAAGTCAAGACCATTTCTCGTCGGCAATAAGTTAATGTCGGCGAAGTTTGGTTGTGTGTCGTTCTAGTTTCCTCCCGCGGGGGAAGGGGGTTTAGGGGAAGGGGGCTGGCGTTTGAAGCCCCCTTCCCCCATCATCGCCTCCAGCACCGCAGGCCAAATCCCTCGATGAAAGATGGCATCACTAGAAGATCAGCTCCTGCATAGACTTTCGGCAGCAGTTCATAACCTACGCGAGGAACATAGGAGACACGCTCAGCGATTCCAAGCTGGGAACAAAGGCTGACCCGTCCTCTCTTCCACTTGGAATCATCGCCGACGATCAGCAACTGCTGCTCGACTTTTTTCGCCCGCGCAGTAACGCAAACGCCCCGATCAGTGTGGGAAGGTTCTTGTGGGGCTTAAGTGTCCCAACGTACAGGAGGTAGGGACGCCGCAACTGAAGCGCCGAGGAAGCCGCTCGGAATGCCTCCTCATGAGCGCATAGGCGAAAGTGGGAACTGACCCCGAGCTGGATCACTGTGACTTTTTCGGGAGCAACCCTGAGCCTGTCCACAACCTGTCGCTTAGTGAACTCGGAATCGGTAATAATGTGATCGGCTTTGTGGGATGCCACTTTCAGCATCGGCCGCGCATAGACGAGCGAGGGAAGCGTTCGGCGAAATGTCCGATCCGTGATGTGAGTGAGATCGTGGATCGTCACCAGCAACTTTCCACGATAGAAGCATGGGACGTTGTAATGAGGGCGGTGTGACAGGTCCGCGCCCTCCGCCGCCCGGGGAATCTGCCACTGCTCCCGCAAGCTGTAAATAGGAGCATCCGCACGAATCCACGTGAAGCGGGCGGAGCCAAATTCGCGCACGGAGCCCTGCCGCGGACAGGCTAGGCGGAACGTGAAATCACACTCCATCCGCGCATAGTTCTCGAGCAGATTTTTCAGGTACGTCCCGATTCCTGAGAATCCCAGCATCCTGTGGTCAATCGTGATTTTCGCACGGGTGGGCATGAAACCGCCACCTTCGCACTTGCGGTCCGCTTCGACAAACGCGTCCCTTGCTTCCCGCCCGCGCTCGTTGCGCGGCGCGAACAAGTTAATTACCCTTGAAAACCATGCAAGATATCTCTCGTTTAAGACTTAGAATGTGGGCCCGGGCAGCCCTAACCTGTCAAGATAACCAAAGGAAGAACCCAAATGGACTTTTCCAGGTCCAATAAATCGTGTGCACAATGAATCGATGCTGTGCGCATAACCGGCCGCTCCACTTTTCAGTGAGACGAGTCTCCTCCAGGGAAGGGAGCGGAATCCAGGCGGTAGTTCCCTTCAAGTCTGACAATTGACCTGGGGTTTGATTGGTCCAGGCGAGAAAACACGCCTGCTCCCATAAGGTTGTGGCGGATCAAAAAAACAGGCACCGCCGAGGAATTCTTGCTCGCGCCACCCACAGCCATATCGGTCGGGAACGGCTTCGAGCCAATGATCACATTGTCCGCGACGAGAGTTGTGGGACTCGCGTTGTAATCATCCTGGAGAACGTAGATACCGGCACTGCCCGCAGGCTGCGTTGACTGGCAATGAATGGTGTTCTGGACGATTTTCGCAAACCCCGGCTCCCCGTGCAACGAATTTGTGTGCTCCACATCAATGGCATTGAATGGTTCAGCCGAGCTACGGTCAAAAACCAAGTCATTGTGAGAGACCTCGACATAATGTTGATTATTGGCCGTGAGTTCTATCCGGACATCTCGAAACGAATTTCCGGTCAAGACCAGTCGTTCCGCCGGACCCATTCCCGTAGTTACCACACAGATCCCAGAAATCTGGCAGTCAAAGTGATTGCTGCTGATCCGGATATCTTTATTGTATTCGGATGATTGAGAACCGTTGAAAATGCTGAGAAGCGGTTTTTCCGGAGACGTTGATATTACTGTGTTGTCTGCGATCGTCACATCGCGGTTGAAAAAGAAAGTTCCGATAGCGCCATTCCGGCCATCCTTCACGATGTTCCCTGTAAAGACTACGTGGTCGCTGCCCTCGGAGTCGAGGCAAACGTCTCCGCAAGTATCAATGGTGTTCCCCGAGACCGTCACGCCGCTTCCCATGCTGCCCCAGATTCCTCCGCCGGTCTTAGCAATGGAGTTGTTAGAAATGGTGAGGTTTCCGGTCTTACGTGGATTCGAGGCAGCACCGTCCCGTTCATAGTTTGCGTCCCCGCCCCACCATTGAACTCCGCTGAAGAATCCAACAATTGTGTTTCCATGAACCACGCCACCCCAGGTGTAAGCGAGAGTGATGGCAGAGCCGGACGTCCTGTCCCTCGAGTCTGAAATGGCAACATTATCTGCCACCTGGATATCTTGACAGGTAGATTTGTCAGTGACCAGTGCATACGTAGGGGCGAAGGAGTGAGAAGCGAAAAGTTGAAGGTTTTTCACCCTGCACTTCGAGACCCTGACTCGCTCACACTGTGCCAGATCGACCAGAACATTGCCATCTGGAAGGCCGGCTGCGCGGACTGCCGAAAGGTGTTCGATGTCGATGTCGGAAGCCGAATTCCCGAGGATGAGAGCTCCGGGCTGCGGAGACGCGCTGGTGACCAATGAGGATTCATCTTCCCCAACCACACGGTCACCACTACTGAGCACCAAGTCCGCTTTCCACACTGTTGGAGCTGCCAGCCGGAGTGTATGCAGCGGAGATAGTTTGACTCTGGTAGTGACCGTGCCTTGTCGTGCTACCCGGATCTCCCCGGGGGAAGACCCTAAATCGGCGTCGGCGGAATTGATCTGTGCGCCCAAGTCGTTCCCTGGGAATTCGTTTGCGATTCGAACCCACTGGTTCGCTGGGAGTGGCTGCATCCCTTTTCGTTCCGAAAGCTCATTAGTCTTCCCGGACCGGGCGGTTTCTATAGGCCTTGCATGAAAGGGAAACAGAAGGCAGCAGATCAAAATCGCAGTTTGCCCGGCACGCCGTCCTTCACGTTTACCATCCTTACCTTCAACGCATTCACACATTGATCGTAGGGCTCCCCTGGACGGAGTCAGAATTCGGCGTGGACGAGTTCCGTCGCCGCTTTGGCCGGTTCTCTCCGCCCCGGAGGCTGGTTCCTTTGCGGCGTCGGCGATCTCGCCCTTTACGAAGGCCATGCCGGCGGAAAGCGCTCCGCGACGTCCCGCCGAAAGGTTGTCGTAAGTAATCACTCGATGCTTATGTTTTGCAAGCTCAGGGGCGCAAACACTTCCCCGGATCCTGCCGCTGCAGTCACGAGGATGTTCATCGGCTCAATAAGCCCCCTCTCTTCCCTTCGAGGCTCTCGACCCGTCCTCATTGCCGTTCACCCGACCCTTGGGGACCTCAGCTTTACCGAGTAAACGGTCATATGATTGCTTGAGCCTAGCAATCTGCCCAAGACAAATACAATTAAGGTGCCAGCGGACATTACTAACCTCTTTAAGAAGGGCATCTTCTCGAAACGCTCCATTAATATGCGTAGCCCGTATGTGGATTGGCGAATACTAAGCACATCAAACCCACATCGATCCAATAGGTATGATATACTTCGACGATTAAAGCAAATGGAATGTCCTCCGCCCAACTGGAAGAGCTGCCTCACATGAAAGCGAACTCGCCCTCTGCTCGCCCGCGATAGGAAACGACTTACGCGTCGCATAGCGCCATCTTCAGTCGGCGTTTGAAGGACTAGAACGCCTCCAGGGCGCAGGAGCCGTGCACATTCCGTGGCAGCGCCCACAGGGTTCCCCAAATGCTCGATGACTCCAAACATTGTGATCACATCGAAAGACTGCGACGGGAACGGCGTGGACTGCTCGATCGAGCCCCTCTGAACACTCAGATTCCGTTTGTCGCGCGCGTAAATCGCCGCATCTGCGCTGAGCTCCAAACCCGCCACATCCCAGCCCTCTTGCTGAGGGCCTAGGAGGAAACTCCCGATGCCGCACCCCACATCCAGCAACCGCGGCGCGAGTAACTTGGCAAGACCTGCCTTCTTCAATTCGGCTTTCAGATTCCGGAAGTCCTTGGTCGCCTTACTTGCCGCTATAGGGTCCACCCTAATCCCGTAATTGACGTCGAACCCAAGATTATCGTTGATGGGATGGTCGATAAAAGTTAATCCGCAACCACCGCACCGCAACACCTCAAACTCGGGGACGCTGTAAACCGGGTCACATTGGTCACGGGACGTATTGCCACAAGCCGGACACGGGCGCTTCGTGCTCGGAAGACGGAGAGAAGACGCCTGTCCAGTGATTTCGTTCATCCTTGCGTTACTCTTCGGCCGGGAAAACGCACCGGAACTCTTGGCGCCACGTGTTCTGCCGCGCCTGGAACAAGTATGCCCATCGGCTCAACAAGCCCCCTCTGGTTTCAAAACCTTCCACGCCGTCCTGATCAGGATTTTAAGGTCAAACCACAGGGACCGGTTCTGAACATAAGAACATCCATATTTACGCGTTCGTCATAAGATACGTCCTGGCGTCCGCTCACCTGCCAATGGCCGGTCAAGCCGGGCCTGACGGTCAGGACGCAGCACTTTCCTGCGATTTTGCTCCATCCGCAGCCAACCTATGCCCATCAACATCCAAAGGTTGAATGCGGTAGGCGGGTACCAGAAGGCTCCCTCCGCAATAGCCGCGACAAGATAGGAAATCAGACCCATGAGGACGGCCTTTAGCAAGGGGTCCGACCGGGATTTGAAGATGCACCGGATGCTGAAGCCAATCGGTGCAAACCAAACCAAGACACCGAGTACTCCGGAGGTCTGGAACAGAGCGAGGTAGAGCATTTCGGATGCTCCTCCTCCTCGCGCCCAGATGGCTCTCACAGCCCGGTCGCCCGGTCCAACTAGAAAGGCAACCACGTTGGTATCTCGCAAGGATTCTTCAATAAGGATTGCGGCAGGATCACCCCTGCCTCCCAAGCTCGTCAGGGTCTCCGTGTCCGCTTCTACGATGCGCGTTCGCACGATAGGCACAAAGAAAAGGGAAGCTACCACTGCCGCCGTCAGGCAGACGCCCACGAGAACTTTGTGGATTAAACGCCTGACGAAGAACAGCGTGGCCACCAGCCCTAGTGTTACAGCGCCCACCCAGACAGCTCGGGATCCGCATTCTTCAAGAGCGAACAGACCGAGGCCGATCAGGGGTATCCTCAGAGTCCAACGGCGAACCGCGGTAGCTGCAACTGGAAAAAGCAGAAGAAGGTTGACTCCAAGGATGTTGCCGTTCTGGTAGGTGGAAGTTAGCTTTAGCAGGTGGGTCTGGGGATTAATTGTATTGAACCTCATATAAAGAAATTCTGGATCGCTGGCATCAGTGGCATTGGCCGTGAGCCCCGGCACCACCAGCGCATTTTCGCCGAATACCCTTTGCAGGACCCCATACAAAAGTACTACCGTCACGCCAACTATCAGGATTTGAACAACTCGGTTGAGACGCGCTTCCGTGTCAATCACCCGCACCATCACGAGAAGAATGAGCGGATAAACGCAGAGGGGGACAATCTCCTTTACATGCTCCGGTATCACGTACCGCAGGGCGAAACCTTCTTGAGCGAGAATTCGAAATGCAAAGAGAGCAATGCCGGCAAGCATTAGGAGGATGGTTGTATTGAGCGGTCGGGAGATGCGAAGAGCACGGTTGAAGCGGTACAGGAAGGCCAGAAACAGGCATCCCACTAAAGCGTCAGCCCAAGTTATAGGGACATCAAGGTATTTGATCCCGCCCTTGGGAAAGACCACGTGGAGCGCAATGCACAGGTAGGTAAGCCCCACGACCAGGGAGTACGAACGTCGCATAAGGGGGAACCTATGTTCCCCTCCAAGGGCCGGCCTGGAGAAGTAATCCGCTCCGAAAGACGTGTGTGAACTTTGCGATGCTAATGTTCTCATGTGCGTGAAGGAGCCACCCCGGTTAAAGTATGAAGAACTCTCCTCGCTGTGGCTTCCCAAGTGAAGTCTTGGGCTCGTCTCAGTCCTCTCTCAATCAGCGCCGCACGAAGCGGGGTGTCATTCAGTAGTCGCAGAATTCCCGCAGCCATTGCCTCGCTGTCATACGGTGAGACCAGCAAGGCAGCGTCCTCAACAACTTCCGGGATCGAAGATGTATTCGAGGCCACGATAGCCACTCCGCAGGCCATCGCCTCCACCAGGGGAAGGCCAAATCCTTCATAAACCGAAGGGAAGACAAACACCGCAGCCCCTGAGTAAAGCAGAGGAAGGTCTGTCTCAGGGATGAACCCCAGGAACTTTACATCACTCTCCGTAAGCTTCCACTTCAGGATCGATTCAGCAATCCGTGATTTGCCCCAACCCTTTGCGCCCGCCACGACCAACTGGTGCGCAAGCTTCCCTTGCCCTTTAAGAATGCCAATAGCTTCTATCAGGGTCGCAAGGTTCTTCCGCGGCTCAATAGTTCCCACAGACAAAATGTAGTTCTCCGAAGAACCATACTTCTGAGCAATATGCCGGGCAGCGTCCGCCGGCTCATAGGGGCGGAAATGCGCGTCCACTCCCAGGCGCATAACTTTAATCTTCGCGGCTGGGACCTGGAGTTCACTTTCAAGGTCCTGCTTTGTCGATTCTGAAATTGTCATGATCGTATCCGCCCTACTTATGGACCGCTCCGCAAAAGCACAACTCAGCATTCTATTATACCAGGACATGCTTTGGGGGTATCTTCGCCAGACGAGGTCGTAGATGCTCAAGACCTTACGGGTTGCTTCGGGCAGACCGGCCGGCAAGGTGAAGGAGGTCCCCCAGAAGACATCCAAATCGTCATGCCGGGCGGCGCGCGCGAAAGCCTTGCTTTGAAGCCAGAGTGAGCCCGGTAATAAGGAATAAAGCGGCTGGACTGTTCTTTGCCACCGGGGGTTTTCAAAAGGAAGATCGAACGGTCGATTACAGTATAGGAAATATTGGTTGTGGTCGTCGAGCCTCTGCAACTCGCGCACGACACTATACACCGCCCGAGATATACCTGCTGCCCCGCGTGCCAGCGGGCGAGCGTCAATCCCAATTCGCATTGCGTACCAGCCTTGAACGATGCACCAGTCTATTGTAAACCGAATACGTTTCGCGCATGCTCCGAAACGCCGCACTCCCTCCGCCCGCCAGCGCAGCACACGCTGAGGCCACGGAACCATTTGATTGCTGGCCGAGATCCTCCTCCTAAACCTGGCTTCCCATTCACTACCCGGCCCATCGGATCAGGGTAGCACCCCACGAATATCCAACGCCGAATCCAACTAGCATGGCCAGGTTTCCAGGGCGCAATTTCCCTTCGTCCAAGGCGTGTTTCAACGCGATGGGAATTGTCGAAGAGACCGTATTCCCACAGTGTCGCATGGCCATGTAAAACTTCTCTGGGGGTAGCTTCAGCTTCTTGCGCAGGTGCTCGAGCATGTATTGGTTGGCCTGGTGAAAGACAAACAAGTCAATGTCTTCCAGGTTCTTGTGAGAGCGCTGCAACAGAGTCTGTACAGACTCAGGCACAGTTCGCAGCGTGAAGGTGAAGATCTCGGAGCCGTTCATGTAAAGATTATCAGGACCCCGAAAGTTACCCTCTGCATCTTGCTCGACGATGGCAGTGCCCTCAGCGTATCTCTGTCGCATCCCTCCGGTGCGGACAATCAGGTTGTGTGCCCCCGAACCGTCTGTTCCGAAGACGAAGGGGCCGATGCACTCGTCATCCTGCTCGAAACTCGTAGCTGTCACCCCGCCGATCAAAGTAGCCGTCGCCGCGTCTCCAAATAGGGTGCGGACACTCTTGTCCCGAGGATGGATGAACTTGCTGTACGTCTCTGCAGTCAACAGCAGAACATTCCGAGCCTGCAGTGTCTCAATCAGCCCCTTGGAAAGCCCGAGCCCGTACACGTAGCCCGAACATCCCAGGTTAAAATCCAGAGCTCCGGACGTCATAGGAATACCCAGTCGGTCCTGGATGATACAGGCGGTTGTGGGCAGGAAGTAGTCGGGGCTCTGGGTACACAGAAGAACAAAATCAATTTCGGCCGGCTGGCAGGCGCCCGTGGCAAAGAGTTTCTTTGCGGCGGCTATGGCAAGATCCGATGAACATTCATCCGGGGCAGCAATCCGGCGCTCCGCGATCCCGGTTTTCTGTTCAATCTTTTCAACAGACCACTCAGGGAATTGTGTCGCCAAGTCAGAATTCGTCAGCCTCCCCTCGGGCAAGTGGTATTCGATACCCTTTATCACAGCTCGAATCATAGGACGTCTGCCCCCGATGCGGACCGGGGATTTGCCCTGCCCGACGCAAAAATTTCCTGGGCAGGAACTCCCATGACCGTCGTGTAGGGTCGCACCTTTCGCAAGACAACGCTTCCGGCGCCCACCCTTGCGTAATCGCCCACTACCGCGCCAGGCAAGACCGACGCGTGGCTGCCCATAAACACGCCCTCCCCCAGCCTCGCACGGCCGGTGACATCACAGTGGCAACTTAGCGTGGCGCCATCCCCAAGGATGGCATCGTGACCCACGGTCGAGTGTAGATTCAAAGTGACGAAGCTTCCCAGGGTAACGTTCGTCGTCAGGATGGTTCCGGGACAAAGGATGCACCCTTCGCCTATAGTGCAGAATGGCCCAACGGTGGCGGTAGGATGAATCAAAGTCGCAAAGGCCGCACCCCGAGATTTCAGTGCCCGACACGCACCCAGTTTCTTTACCGGGTCGCCTAACGCACAAATGAACAAGTCGTGATCTGAAACGCAGAGACTGGACTCTTCGCCCAGGATGGGTAGATCGCAGGGGTAACCGTCAAGTGCTGCTGAATCCTGGTCCAGAAAACCTGCGACTTCCCATGTCCGCTGAGCGGCTGGAACATCCTTCAGCCATGCCAGTACCTCTCGGCCAAACGGCCCTGCGCCAACGATCAATAGCCTCTTCATGCCAACCCTCCTCCCAGCCACGCCGGGTCAATGCCTCAGGCCAGGCTTGGCGAAGTCTCTTGGCGAGTGTCAGGTGTGGCATTACCCAACACCATCAAGCCCGTCAAGGCCTTTGCCTATCGCCATCATGTCTGATCTGGTTCAGACCTCGGCGCAATGTCGGCCTCGTCGGTTATCTTGCCATGTAAGAGCTCGATCAAGTCGTTAACTGTCTCGCTTTCCGCAATGGCCTTGGGAGAGACTGTGGTGCCAAACTTCTCGTCCACCAACGCGATGAAGGAAAGAACGGCCAGCGAGTCCCACCCCGCCAACTGTTCCCTCAGCTTCTCGGAACCCGTCAACGTCCCGGGCGCCTCTTCCACGATTTCCTCGAGCAACGCCAGAAACTCCTGTTTAGTCATTCGCCCTCCCATTCCGGTTCAATGATTCAGTTCTACGGACGCGTTTGACCGGGGGATTCCCGTTGCCCGAGCGAGCGTGTGGGGAAATCCAAAAGAAGCGCTCCAGCAGCCCTTAAACTCATCCACCGCTCCAGGACCACACAAGTTACACCACGTCCTCGATAGCGCAGCAACTCAACGACGCGCATTACGAATTGCCCGAACAATGCGCTCCATATCGCCGTCCGTCAAGGAAGCATAAGTAGGCAGGTTCATGCCAGAAGAGCCCAGGGAATCGGTAATGGGGAGCTTCTCCCCGCGCCGCTGTGATTCCTCTCGAAAAGGAGGCAGTTGATGCAAGCCGATGAAAAAGGGGCGCGTTTCGATTCCCTGTTCCTCCAGTAGCGCCATCAGCTCGTCCCGCGAACGGCCATATTCCTTCTGGTCCACCGTGATGCAGAACAGCCAAGGAGCCGGCTGAGCCCAGGCAGCCACAGGTTGAAACCCGATGCCTGGAATCCCCGCGAGCATCTCTCGGTAGGCCGAAAAGATCTGGCGTCTCCGGTCGATTATCTCCCCGTGGCGCGCCAGTTGCGCGCAGAGCAGCGCGCAGGCCAGATTTGTCAAGCGAAAATTGTAACCGGTGACCGGAAAGTAGTAACGCCGCTGGGGGTCCATGCCCTGACCGCGCAGAGTTCGGGTGCGAAGCTCCAAGTGCTTGTCGTTGAGTGTAATGGCGCCGCCTTCGCCGCAGGTAAAAATCTTGTTCCCATAGAAGGAAAAGGTGGCAATCGGCGCCAGGCTTCCGACCGGGCGGCCTTTGTACTTTGCCAAGTGCGCCTCTGCGGCGTCTTCCACAACCCACAGCCCATGGACTCCCGCGATGTGGCTGATGGCATCCATGTCGGCGGGGTGGCCGTACAGATGCACGGGAATGATTCCCTTCGTCCGCCGGGTAATAGCTGCCTCCAGCTTTGCTGGGTCGATGCACCACGTGCAAGGATCGACGTCAACGAAGACGGGCTCCGCTCCCACGTAACGGACTGCGTTTGCGGTCGCGATGTAAGTGAGGGAAGGCACCAGCACCTCGTCGCCGGGGCGCACGTCGAGTGCCAGCAAGGCCAGGTGCAGTGCGACGGTGCCATTGCAAACGGCGATGGCCGCCTGCGTCCCACACAACTCGGCGAACTCCTTTTCGAATCGCTGGAGGTATGGGCCTGTTGAAGAGATCCACGAGCTACGAATCGCATCTACGACATATTTTTCTTCATGGCCGGAAAGGTCAGGCGCGGCAACAGGGATCTTGGACACTCTTTCCTCCGGTTTTGAGACTCGTCGATAGCATGATCTTCCAGTAATCATCTGCCACGTCCCGCCAGGTGCGAGGATTGAGGCTACCAACCTGCTGGACTGCTATGTTCTTGTACTGTTCATAATTGTCCTCCAGGTCTTTCAATCGCCTTGCCAAGTCCTCGTGATTATGCGGGTCGAACCATAACACGCGGGCGCCGACGCGTTCCATGTGTTCCCTCATGATGGGGATGTCCGAGCATAACACGGGAATCCCACACAGGACAGCCTCGCCCACGGGCGCACTCCCGCCACCTTCGGCCAGGGTCGGCATGACTAGCGCCCAACTCCGCCTCAGCAGGCTGTAATATAGCTCCTCGGAGACATACCCCAAGGGAATCAGCTTCTTCCCGATGAGCAGGCCTGACCTCTCAGCCAGCTTCCGCAGTTGTGTTCGCCGTGTGAGGGGGATGACCCCCAGATCCTCGCCTATTCGCACGATATAGCGCCTACGTTGACGATTGAGGTCAGTGCCCAGCCCAGTCAGTACGAGAGTGCATCTACCGCCCCACTGGCCGACTCCCCTAAGGAGCACCTCATGGTTCTTGTGCGGCGCAATGTTGGCGGGACAAAGAAGGAAAGCACGTTGGGCCCACTCCCATTCAGGAGCCTTTGGTTCCTTCAAATCCAATCTCGCATTTCTACCAATTAGGGGAACCAAGTCAAAGCGTTCGGGCGGGGCTTCCAGGATGCGGCCCAGAGCTGAAATGGTGGTCCGCGAGCTGACCACAATGCGAGCCTTCGAGGCCAGCCATTGCCGGGTTGTATCCTTCTCATCAGGGACGAATCGAGCCGAAAAGGGTTCGAGCAGGGATTCCATCATAAGGATGGTATCATGAAATGAAGCGATGACTTTCACTGCAACGGAGTCTGGGATGCGGTGTTGATGGACCCACGGTAACCACGCAACATCGCACCCCCGAAAGGCGGCTTTCGGGACATCGAAATGCCTCTCTTTGCCCGTACGCAAGACTCTCAGAAGGTTAAAATAGCGCGTAGCCAAAGAACTGCGGGGCCTGATATCGATAAACTCCATTCGATTGCCGAGAGAAGACAAGAGGGCCCGATACCGATCAAGAGCCGCCCCATGGCTGACTAATTCGAATCGAACTCTGGGCCGCAGTTCGGCGAGGGCGGTCAGTAGCTCGAAGGAGACCCGCATCCCCCCGCCGTGATTTGCCATATAGTCAATGACCCTTATTCTCATAAAACCTTAGGTACACCCCCTATGAAACCCACGCTGACCCCAGGGCGTAAAGGGTCAGGCCGGCTCTAGCAGGGGACGCGCGACCATCGGCGCAAGCCATGACAGCATGAACAAAGTAACAAAACTAAGGGCTGCGATAGCCCCTAACACTCCGAAGGTGGGGGTCAGGAAGAATGTCAACAGGGCAGTCCCCACCCCGTTGACAAGCACAAACAACGTTTGAATCCAAATCCTGTCCATGATCGTCAAGAGATCCGAGAAAGCCGTCACCCAGGTCGCGGATATCAACAGAATGGCCATGGCGGCCCACACTTTGATTGTGAATGCCATAGAGCCGTTACGAAGCCACACGCGAAGAACCAGGTTCCCGGCAACCAACAATAGAACCGACACAGCCGTGGCCATCGGCATTCGAAGGAAAACCATCCTCTTGAAATTCAAGCGGACCCAGTCTCTTTCCCCACGCTCAAAGGCCTCGCGAAATGGAGGAAGGAATGAATACGTGCTCAAAGAAATGACGCCCATAATGAGTAAGTAGAGCCTGTTAATGACCGAATAGTCGGCCACGGTTTCAAGGGTGGACCGGTGAGCCATGATGATCAACTGAGTCTGGTTTACGAGTAGCGCCCCAACCTGAAAAAGGAACAACGGTACAGAAGTGCGCAGAAGTCGCCTCAGCGAATCCAGCGAGCACGATGAAGGTTGTGGGCGGAGCCAGGGCAAGTCGATTCCCGTGAGGTAGACCAAGCTCAACCCTGAAGCAATGGGAGGCGCGCAACCCAACACAAGGATCAGGACAGGCAAGCTGGCCTTCAAGTGAACTGCCAGGACCAAGCCGGCAATGCCGGCGATAGGGCCCGCACTCGAGAGTAGGTTTGCTATATAGGCTTTCTGGTAGCCCGCATAGATCTGTTGGGCGATGGAAAGTGGCAAATTAAATAGAACCGGAGTCACTCCGGCAATCACACCCCACTTCACTATGTCGTTAGACAGAAGTCCCTGGACTGCAAACACCGAATCCCATTTGACTATGGGAAGAAGCAGCACGAAACCAACCGCGGCCAAGCAGGTGATTGCCACGAGAAGGAAAAAGGCCGTGGAAACGTGACGCCTTGCCGCTTCCGAATGGTCTTTCCCATGGGCCTCGGAAATCAGATTAACTAAGCTGTTGACGGCACCAAAATTGAAAAGCGCGACCCATGTGGTGAGTGAAGTAATCGTCGCACAGAAGGCATAGCGCTCTTTCCCCAGATACCATAGGACTAGGGGCACGGCAATGATATTCAGCCCCATGGTGAGCCCGCGATTCAGGAAACCTGTCAGGGTGTTTAATCCTATTCTGCGGTAACGTTCCCTGGAACGCCCCTCAGGCGTGGTGGTGTCGAACGGCTTGAGTCGCGCTATCAACGCAGCTTTTCGGGTCTTTTCCAGTAATGAGTAGGTGAGGTTCATCTCTGCCTTACCATCGCAAAGAAAAGCCACACGAAGGCAGTCCCAATGAGGGAACTGACACAGGCTCCGAGGGTTAAACCCTCCATGCTTATGTTGCTTTCCCTCTGCGGTCTTAACCGAGGTCTTGCGGTGTTTGAGCAGAAGCAGCAGAATGAGGTAAGGGACAGGATTCACTGTCTCCTTCATTCCTGGAGTCCACTGAAAGTCCCCTCGGGTTATGCGCCAAGCCAGCCTCGCAAACGGCCTCGAAAGATCGCGAAGTGATAGAGTCCCTTCCGAAACCTGCCTGTCAGGAGCGAGAGTATCGTCCCCCCCAGAGGCCTTATGAGGGCCACGGCCATAACCCCCGTAGGATACCCCTCTCGCCCCAAAACACGGCCATACCCGCAGCTGTAGGAATACCCTCTTTGAACCACAAGGGGACCGTATCCAACTAGCGGGTTCTCGTGGTAAACGAGAATTCTCGGCGAATAAAAAACCCGGCATCCCGCTTTGAGAACTCTAATCAGATACTGCATATCCTCCGCGCCCCGATAAATCGTTCCGGCGCCGGGTCCCAAGCCTTCATCAAATCCTCCAGCCTTTTGGGTAGACTCGCGGGTTAAAAACATAGAAAATCCCACTGCTTTGCGCCAAACATCTCTGAGACTGACAAGGCCTTCGTCCTTGCTGTATATGCCAACAGTGTCCTCACCAGTCAGGTCAACGGATCTTCCGGTAAGTCCATCAAACTCAGGATGCTTCGGAAAGAAGTCTGCCACTTTTTCCAGGAGATCTTGCGGATACCAGCAATCATCATCCGGAAACGCAATGATGTCCCCTCGAGCTACTCCCAGGCCCGCGTTTCTTGCCCTAGAAACCCCAATGGCACTCCTGAGGTGAACGATGGGGAATCTTTTTTCATAGGCCTTGAGCCGATCTAGGACTCTGTGATCACGGTTTTGGTCTACAACAATCAATTCGAAGTCCTGACACGACTGCTTTGCCAATGAACCAAGCAACCTGTCAAGTTCCACCGTGCGCTTAATAGTGCCGACCACTAAAGAAAATCTCATGGAGAGTCAACCTGTTATCTGATTCCGCAGGCCCCAATTGGCGTTTAGTCCCGTCCTGAAAGTGTCTTCCCGAACGTGGCTGCCTGCTCCCGCGTATTCTGCAGCGTCTTGTCATGATAGAGGAACTTCGAGTAATACGCAAATTCTGCCTGCCTTTTCCTTCCTTTTAATCCTTTGAAAGATATTCGAAGGTTAAAGAGGGCCAGAAGGCCAAGGCGGACTGGGGGAAGGCGCCGGCAGCATCGGGCAATCGCGCGCAGAACGCCCACTCTTCGTCCGACATTAAAGTGATCGTTCAAGACGGCAATGGCCTTTTCGACTTCACTCCATTCCCCATGTGCGATATCCCGCCACGCCCCTCGATACAATCTTTCCTGGATTCGATGATGCAGAAGTTGCGTGGCCCGGCTGCGTGGTCCGGAAGGGATATCTTGGTTCTTACGAAGTTTCTGGAGCAATCTCACCCAGGCAGGGAATATGTCATCGACTCTCTCATAGCTGCTGGCGGATTGGGCGTGAATGGAGAATAGCGCCCCCGGCGCCCGGCAGACGACGATTGGGAACCTCGCGGCGATGCGAAGTTCCAGGTCCCAGTCCCACGGATTTCCGACCGTCTCATCGAGGTATCCCACCTCATCCAACACCTCACGGCGGAACAATACACCTGGAAGCGTAGGCTGACCATGCTCCAACATTGCCAAGACCCCTTCTGGAGGAGGGTAGACTCCTGGGAGCCAGTGCAGCAAGTGAGCATCGCGGACTCTCCCCTGAGCGTCTATCTCCAGGGTTGTTGTAGCCGAAAAGGCCGCCTTCGGATTTCCTGTGAATCCTCTTAAAGCTAATTCAAAAAAACAGGGGAGAACTACGTCATCGTCAGAAAGAATCGAAAAAAAGGGGGTGGACACACGCCGCATGGCATCATCGAAATTCCGAGCGGCCCCGATGTTTTCGGATCTCTGAATATACTGTACCCTCGAGTCATACTTCATGAACTCCCGCACCACGCTTTCCGTTTCATCCCCTGAGGCATTATCGTAAACGCACACGCAGAAGTTCGGGAAGGTTTGCGCCAACACGCTCCTTAATGCGCGCTGGAGCAGTCTTGGGCGGCGGTAGGTTGGAATGATGGTTGTGATCAAGGGTTTTGAATCGGAGACAGCCAATTAGAACACCTCCGCGTACTTTGTCCGAAAACTCCGCAGAAGACCCCACAAGGTGCCGCGAAGCTCTCTACCTATCATCATAAATGATCCCAACACATAGAGTGTAGAAGCCAGTCCATAGCCAAGCGTGAGAGCCCAAATAGACCCGTGACCGGCGGTCCTGCAAATAGCCCATGCCGAGCCATATATGATGGCGGCGGGTCCGAGAAATCGGAACACATGCGCATACCACTTGAGCGGTGAAATTCTGAGACCGCATTCGGCACAAACGCGGGGAATCACATACGCATAGGAGAGCAAATTGTAAACCACCCAGGAAAAGGCTGCTCCCGCCAGCCCAAAAGAGTACACGAGAACGGCGGCCGCCGGCAAAACCACAAACAGCGCGTATACATTGAATCGTGCCGGAATATCAGGTCTTCCCACGGCGAGGGAGAGGATGTAGGGTGCATTTAGGGTAGCATTCAAATAGAACCCAAGGCATAGAAAGGTCACAGGCAGCAGGAGCAGGCGGGCAGCTTCGGCATTTAGCGCGAAAGTGAAAAGGGGTAAAGCTGCAAAGGGGATTGCGCCAAACATGGGAACGGTGACGAAACACAGTAAATCATGCAGCTTAGCATACTGTGATAGGAGGGCGTTTCTGTTGCCCGCCCCGTGTAGTTCGCAGAGGGAAGGTAAAGCAGCCTGGGAAATCGAGGTCGTAACCATCTGTCCCTTGGAGACCCCTGCGTAGGCAATACCGTAGTAACCGAACATACCGATCGGCATCAACTTGCTGACGAGTGCCTTGTCCGCCTGGCTTTCGACCACACTTAGAAGAGAAATGACAGCCATATTCGAAGTGAACTTGAAGTTTCGCTTAACCACAGGCAAGGAGAAGGCGGGAACCAGCGCCCTCCCGGGAAAGAAGCGTGAGCAAATGAAAGCATAGGCCGCGATGCCGGCGAAAAAACAAACCGCCATCCAATGCGCGACCTGCATCAATCCTCCCCCAAGCAGCAGGATTACAATCGTGCCGAACTGTTGCAAGCCGGAAGTGGCTACGTCGACCACATTATTGAACTCCATGCGTTGCAGACCGCGTAAAACGCTCACGTAGAAAGTTCGGGGGAATGCCAACAAAGAGGCGACCCCTATGATTCGCAGCACTCTTGTTGCAGTCTCGGCGTCGAGGGTTCGCAGCTTTATCCAGTGATTGGTAATTGCTGGCGCCCCTAGAAGCAGCGCAAGTGCGAAAAATACGTAAACACTCCAAAAGAAAAACGACCCTGTACGAATCAAGTCTACAATGTACGCGGGTTCGTTCGTGGCGTGGCTTGAGATTTCTCTGACGGCGGTTGATCCGATGCCCATTTCCAGCATGGAGGAGAGCACGGTACTTGCCGTAAGCGCAAAATAGATTATTCCGAGGGCGTCCTCTCCCAACTGCCTGAATATGTACTTGACGGCGAGGAAGCCCAGAACCATTAGGGTCCCCTGGCCCGCCAGGTTGTAGAGCGTGTTCTTTGCCAGTCTCGACATGCGCGTAGTTCCTGGTGCTCGGTTTCCTCACACCAACTCGAAATGAGGTCGGCCGCGCCCGATACACCTTGTTGGAGAGGCGCCGTGGCGTGGGGAATCGCGCCTAAGTCGGACCAAAGAGTTGAGCAACCACCTCAGATTTCGATGTGGGAGATCCCCCTTATTTCCTCTTCAGGTACGCGTCGGGCCAATAGGTCACCCCTAGACGAGTAGGCTCTAGGTCGATTTCAAATTCGGGATGCGAGGCCAGGAATTCGTGGACGGCAGCCTTGGGGTTATCTCTTGTCCATTCTGCCTTCCCACCCGGCACATCAGTGAGGTCCTCCATGATGCCGTCGGCGGCCACGACATAGCTCCCGGAGGTCACGAGCGGACCGTAAAGCTCAAGCTCTTTCCGGACATGCTCTCTGGCGTGGTTTGAATCCAGAATGACCATCACCTTTTCATTTGGGGAAATCAGGCTCCGGACCTCCTCGAGCGTTTCAGGCGCAATGGAGCTACGCTCGATCAAGGTTATCCGCTTCTTGAGCGGGTGCGCTTCCATTGCCTTGCGGTTATGCGGCCTGATTTCAATGTCGATGGATATCACCCGACCCCGTCCCAGGATTTCGAATAGGCTTGCATAGAAGACGCTGGATCCACCGTGCGCAAGACCCGTTTCGACGATGACCTGCGGCTGAACCTTATGGATCAGCTCTTGCACCATGAGCAGGTCCTCAGGCAATTGAATGACGGGTCGCCCCATCCAGGAGAAGTTATAAGAGTATTTCGCGGTCCAGCCCATCTTTATCCACAATCGGGAAATAGCTTGGAATGCTTCGGGGGTATAAAGAGGGAAAGTGGATAACTCATTGTCAGCGTACGTGAGGGATAGAGTCTGGCTCACCATATCAACTATCAGGTTACGAATTCTCTTCAACGGTCCTCCTTCACAGTGAGACGATGGGGATTTCAAGAGACAGTTGCGATAGTATCGATCGGTTCTCTTCCAGGTAATTGGGGTTCATGTTTACGATCCCCGCTATGCCCCCATTCTGCTCTTTCAGGTACTCAGGTGACACAATCTGATGTCCTGTCCCGGGAACAAATTTTCCTTGCTTGGCGGGATTAATATCGATGAGGAACCGAATGCGACGATTCTCCGGGTCAATCGTGTTCACTAAGGTTGTTCCTTTAGCTGCCGCCCCCCATATCGCGCAGCCTCCTGCCTTGTTGAAAAAGTCGATTTTTTCTTCGCACGCTTCCATTCGCTCCTTCAGTCGCGCCAGGAAGGATTGGATCTTTGACCACAGATCAGGAACACACCGTGGTATTGTTGGTTCGGCGGTTCTATTGGCCAAAGCAGGCTTTGCTTCAACGCCAATGTATTGCTCGTCGAACGCCGAGGGTGCTTCCAGGACCCGAAATCCTGCCTGTTCGAATGCCCAGGTGAGGCTCTCTGCCGTGAAATATGAGCAGTGTTCGTAAAAGAAATCCCAGAATGTTACCGTATCGAGAATCCAGGGTAGCGCTGGAGTCTCAAAGTATACAAATGAGTTCATCCGGTTTCCGATTGCCTGTCGGACGGCACGCAGCATATCCAAAGGAGATTGCACATGCTCGATGACATGACGGCAACAGACAAAATCAGGGGCGTATTGGGTCTGTTGCGAGTCATAAAACGCAGGGACGAAGCGCACTGCCCCCCCCTCAGCGGCGTCAGGGCCGACGTAGCTGGGATCGAATCCAATGCCTCGGTTTCTCCCGTCCTTGCAAAGCAGTCGGAGGAATTCCCCCTTCCCACAACCCACTTCAATAAGCACCTTATCGCTTAGACAGTATTTCGCTAGAAGGGACTCCGCCAGCTCTGTGAGGTAACGCCTGAAATAGGGAGAGCAGCTCTGGGTGTTGTCATAGGCGGCAGAGTATCTGAGGCTGTTGGGGTCGAATGCTGCGTTAAAGACAAAACCGCACGTTCTACAGAACGCCAGCAGGAGGTCCCCACGAGTAAACTGGCGCGCTTCCTCAACGCTTGCACACACCATATTCTGGTGGACAGGTACGCCCCTCCGTTCGAAGAAAACCTGTGGCGGAGGGCTTGCACAAAGTGGGCAAGATCCCATTATTATATCCCCTGTATCGTTGATCTCCACCATTCACATGTGTTTACCAAGCCCTCCTTGAGGGTTAGGGAAGGCTTCCACCCCACCACACTTGCTAACCTCCGAACGTCCGCCAACAACAACAGCGGTTCCTGAGGATCGGTGGGCAAAGCTCCGAGTGCAACGTTTTCTTCCCGTTGCAGATGTTGTGCAATGGTTTCAATAACCGTCCGCACCTTGATCGGTTGCCCCGAGCCGATATTCACCGGACCGGAAAGATCACTTTTCGCTACCGCCCACACCGCAGATGCCGCGTCCTCCACATGGAGGAAATCTCGGATCTGTTCCCCACTGGTGCACTTGGCTACCTCCCCTTTTAGCAAGGTCAGAACCACATAGGGAATCAACCGCTCCTTGGCCTCCGTGGGCCCGTATAGGTAGAAGAAGCGCGTCCAGGCAAAACCCATTCCCGCCTGGGCGCAAAAAGCTTGCAGAATCTCCCGCGTCGCATTCTTGCATATGCCATACAAGGAACGGGGCTTCAAGGGCGTCACGCTCTCCGAAAGGAATCCATAATCCCAGTCATATTCTGCACAAGTTCCGGCGCCCACGAATCGGGAACAGCCTGCCTCGCTAAGCGCTCGCGCTAAGGAAAGACTCATCCCCACACCATCCAGATTCTCTCCCGCCTGCCAGTACTTACCCGGCTCCACGTACCAAGCGAGGTGTATGGCGTTTTCAGGTCGAGTCTCACTGACCAACCTTCGCAAAGCCTCGCCATCACTCAAATCGCAATGAACCAGGGAAACAGAATCCAAGCAGTCGATTAAGCGCTCAGAAGATTCTCCCGGCCTGAGCACAGCTACAACGGTATGCCCGTCCTGGAGGACTTTTCGGACCACTTGGGATCCGATGAATCCACCTGCTCCGGTAATGAGAACTCTCATCGGACCATCCGGCTAAAAGTTTTTGACTTCCCACTTGTAGGGAATGCTCTCACTGAAGGGGTCAAGCCGCGTGGTCCTGGAAGGGTCGTGTGGGTGCGTAGCGCAGTTTGCCACGATAGCGTGCGGTGCACTCATCCCCTTCATACCATTCCAAACTTCGGGAGGAATGACGACCAGAGAATAATTATCCGGCCCCAGAAAAACCTCCATAAGCTCATTTCGGGTTGGGGAGTTCGCTCGATCATCATACAGCACGAGCTTGATTCGACCCTCGATGCAGGCGTAGTTCAAGGTCATTTCCCGATGTTTGTGCCAGCCTTTGATTACCCCACGATAAATCGTCGTAAAGTAAATCTCTCCGAACTGCAGGAAGTGTGCATCTGTGCACTTCAACATATGAAAAATGGTCCCGCGCTCATCGGGGATACGCTTTAACGGCACAACCCGTACGCCCTCAATCATGGTAGTCCCCTCAATGAAAGCTTATGGCCGGCCGGCAGCTACGGCTCCGTTGTCCACTCTAGACGATGCGGACTTCCGGAATCGGGATGATGAACTTGCCACCTCGCCGCCGATATTCGGCCTGTTGTTCCAGCACTTCGGTCGCGATATTCCAAACCAGAAGCAACACGTAATCCGGCATCGTCTCTAATATCTTCTCGGGTGGTTGGATGAGGACGTGCACCCCCGGCATGTACCTTCCCTGTTTATGGGGGCTCCGATCTACGACAAACTCCAGCGTCTCGGGACCCACCCCGCAATAGTTTAGAAGGACGGTGCCCTTCGCCGCCGCGCCATAAGCAACCACCCGCTTACCCTCTCCTTTTGCCCGCCCCAGGACTTCCAAGAGGTTTGCCTTGAGATGGTCAACTTGCTGAGCGAAACTTCGGTAGGAGTTCACCTCATCAACACCCCACGTGGATTCCTCCTTGAGTACTGCTTCGACCCTGGGCCGGTTGCCGAGGCGATTGCGTGGCACAACAAACAACCGTAAGGATCCACCGTGGATCGGCAGGCGCTCTACGTCCTCAATAACGAGGTCGTGTCGGTGGAAGAGCCGATCAAGCGCTGTTACCGAAAAGTAGCAGAGGTGTTCCTGGTAAATCGTGTCGAACTCGCAGCGATCAATCATTTCTTTCACGTACGGGACCTCGATCACCGCCATCCCGCTATCCTTCAAGATCAGTCGAATACCACTCACCACGCCGTTAAGGTCGGCAACGTGCGCCAGTACATTATTGCCATGCAGCACATCAACACATTCGCCTTGCTCCCGGAATCTTCGAGCCAAGTCCGCGCCAAAGAAGTCGCATAAGGTGCGAATGCCCCGCTCTTCGACCGCCACCTTTGCGATGTTTGCCGCGGGTTCGATACCCAGGACCGGTATGCCAGCACGCTTGTAAAACTGCAACAGGTAGCCGTCGTTACTGGCGATCTCCCCGGCGAGGCTGTTCCCGTTCAGATTTCGGGAAGCGATGAGGCGCGTCACGATTTCTTCGGCATTCCGGACTACCGCGTCGGAGTATGAAGAAAAATAGAGATATTCACGAAACAGCACGTCGGGCGGCACGGTTTCTGTGATCTGTACCAGCGAACAGGAGGGACAGAGAGCCAAGTCCAACGGATACCTTTGCTCCGGACGGGCAAGCTCCTCACGGGTTAGGTAGGCGTTAGCCAGAGGCATCTGGCCGAGCCGAAGTATGATCTCGGGCCTATCGCTGCCACAGGAGCGGCATGAAATCGGGCTGGGCATTTGAGTTTTCCCGCTTCCAGCGCAAGGAATCGTCCAGTCGTCCTGTCCCGATAAAGTACTTC
>Ga0208687_1000424_pt1 | contig 29683 bp, 15 predicted proteins | sample June2015DPH_6_10_FD_184695 | JGI IMG/M metagenome (GOLD analysis project Ga0208687, IMG submission 184695) | Peatland microbial communities from SPRUCE experiment site at the Marcell Experimental Forest, Minnesota, USA - June2015DPH_6_100... | ecosystem: Environmental > Terrestrial > Soil >...
CCACCAGGCTTCGCTCGGCGGATCGCTCCGCTCCACGCTGGCTCGGCTACTTGTTGAATGGGCAATTACAAGGTAAGCTCCTTTCAGCTTACAAGATCAGCCAGGCTTTCCCTGGCACACCATACATGAAAGATCCGCCGCGGCGGATATGCGCCACCCGCGAATCACCTCTTCATAATGATATCACTCTATCATGCTGGCCGGTGATCGGATCAGCCGCAAGTTCAGGTTCGCTGCGGAGTAAATCTTATTGAGAGCCCCTGCCCACTGGGTTCAATCCATCCACGACAGAAGGAGGAACCTGACAGACGAGCAGGCTCACTCCACCCTGTGCGTCCCACGGTACACATTATGTTGAACAAGGTGATGTTGATTGGGTACGTTAGTGCCGACAGCGAAATGAAGTTCCCTCCGGGCGGCATCCCGGTGACAAACTTCTCTTTGGCGGCGAAGGAAACCTACAAGAACGATGATCCACGTGATGTCTTGATGATAGGAAGAACGATTAAAACAACCGGAATAACCGTGCTGAGAGCCGACCCATCAAAGGGTAAAGATTGGTGGGTATGCAGATGCCCGTGTAGTAGAGAGTTCGTTGCCCACGGATGGAATATAAGGCGTGGACGTACCAGGAATTGTGGAATTGACGAACATAAAGTGCAACCAAAAGAGCATCAAGGTGTAGTATTCGAGATATGATGGTCCATCGAGTTTTTGGCAGGGACAACCCGCCAGCGGGACAACCAGCCGCCCGCTCGCGGAATCGAAGAAGCAGCACACAAGCGCATCCGATCAGGAAGGTGGGAGACGATGGCGAAAGTTTTCAGCTTTGCAGCAAAGGCAGCAGTTCCAATTGCGGCGTGTTTTCTGGCGACATTGCTGGTAGTAGTGGCGCGCGCCCAAGACAAGGCGCAACTGACCGGCCACTGGAATTTCAACCAGGACCAGAGCGACGATGCGCAGCAGAAGGTTCACGACGCGCAGCAAAACAGCCAGCGCGGCGCAAACAATGGCAGCGGCGGTGGCTATCCAAGGGGCGGAGGCATGGGACGTGGCGGCATGGGCGGCATGGGCGGAATGGGGGGAATGGGCGGAGGCATGGGTCGCGGCCGGAGGGGAATGGGGAATCCTGGTGGCGGCGTCAGCAGCCAGGAGTGGGATCGCCTCGCTCAGAATCCTAAGTTCTTGCGGATCGACCAGCGCTCCGACCAGTTTGTAGTCATCGACGACTCCGACCGCGCCCAAACTTTTTACCCTGACGGTAAAAAGCATAACGATAAAGATGCGGACGGCAACAAGATTTCGACCAAGGCCTCGTGGGAAAGCGGCGCCTTCATCGCTGAGACCAAGCTGCCCCACTCGGAAAAACTCACGCAAACGTTCCGCATGAGCGAAGACGGCAAACAGCTCCACGTAATTACTCGGTTCGAGGCTTCCTCGGGCAACGTGTGGGTCAGCATCCGGCGCGTGTACGACATGGGGAAAGCGCCAGCACAGTAGGGCTGAGAAGCGGCCGATTCCTGCCCCGTTCGGGCTCCTGTTCCATGCTTGACAGGGCCCATCCCTTAACCGGAATTCGCTTTTTAGCGTTCCGGCGCATGCCGAATCAGCTACCCGGACCGAGGGTGTTCTGCCTCCCAACCGCGAAGAATCTCGCGGGCCTGCCCCAACGAAAGCCCCACGCGATTAGCACCCGCTTCCAGCATGGCGGCAAAACGAAAGTAACTACCTACCCGACCGGAAGCCTTGACCCCCATGTGGGGGCCTACCGTTTGGCGGATCAGGCGGATGTCCTCGTATAGAGCGGAGGGATCTGGGCTGAATCCTGTGCAGGTTTTGACAAACCCCGCGCCCGCCGCCTGCGCTAAGCGTGAAGCGTCGGCCTTCTGTCTGTCCGTCAGGAAGGGGGTTTCGATAATAACTTTGACCAGGGCTCCGCCGGCGGCCTTGACGACTGCGCGCACATCACCTTCTGCAGATTTAAAGTCGCCATCGAGAAACACACCTAGATTCAGGACCATATCAATCTCCACAGCGCCGTCGGCTATGGCATGCTCAGCCTCGAATACTTTGATTTCCGTTTTCACCGCTCCCAGAGGAAAACCAACAGGGGCAACGACCTTGGCCCGGGAGCCCTTCAGGGCGGCAACCGCTCGCTGGATGTGAGCCGTGTTTACACACATCTGCCCATACCCTTCATTGCGCACTACCAGGGCCACCGCTTCAACTTCTGTGGGCGTGGTGGTGGGCGGGAGCAAAGCTACGTCCAGCATCCCCTTGATTTCTTCAGCAGTGATGTTCATTGCTCTTATCCTCCAGCAAGATACCTTATTTCGCTCGAATCGAGCTATCGACGCGTGCCCTATAGTACAACTAAAACGTTGTATCCTGGGTCTTTCCCACTTTGGCAGGTGAACCAGGCTCCAGCCGGTCGAGTTTCGCTACCCTGGTTCGTGAAGCGGTCGTGTTCTGTTCCCATCAGTCAGAATGGCTCACAATCACCTTGCCTAATGGTTCTGCCCGCGCCGTGAGCAATTCCACGGCATTCATGAATTTTTCGAAGGGCAGGCGGTGGGTGATCAGATCCTTGAACCTCAGTCTGCCTGACGCCAGCAGATCAAGGGCGCGGGTGAAGGATGCCGTCGTGTAGCTCAAGATTCCATCAACGCGCAGGTCTTTCTTATAGAAGATATTGGCAGGCACAGAAAGGTACTGATCGTCGGACGATGCGCCAATTAGCGCGATATGCCCCCCTGGTCGAACGATCGCCAAAGCCGTTTCCAGGGCCATGGGTCCTCCCGCACACTCGACAACCACATCCCATCCATCCGCGCCGCTCATGCTGACAATCTCGGCATTATCCGACGTGGACACAAAAGAGGTGGCGCCGGCGCGCCTTACCAGGGACTCTTGCATCCGGGAGAGATCAATCCCCAGAATCGAGGACGGTTCGTAAAGGCCCAGGGTGCGAATAGCAGTTTGACCTATGGGACCACAGCCGATGACGGCCGCCTTAAGGCCGAGCTTGGGTGATGCGCGTTCAATTGCCCGAACCACCGTGGCCGCGGGTTCGACCATCACCGCCTCGTCCAGGCCGATCTGGTCAGCGATCACGAGGCATGACTTCGCGGGGGCCACGAGAAATTCCGCGAAGCCGCCGTTGTGAGTCAAGCCGATCTGTTCGTGGGCCGCGCAGTGGTTCATCTCCCCTGCCCGGCAATGGACGCAGACGCCGCAATTCAAGTACCCTACTGCCATAACTCGGCTATTGATGGCGCAGTTCGTCACCCCGGGACCGACCTCCACCACCGTTCCTGTCCACTCGTGTCCTGGAACCAAGGGATATCGAACAAAAAGGGCAGGAACCCTGCCACGAAGGATATCGAGGTCCGTTCCGCATATCCCGCAATAGGCAATGCGGATGACGACCTGGCCAGGCCCACATACAGGTCTGGGCATATCGACCAATTCGAACTTGTTCGGCTGAGAAACCAAGAGTGCTCTCATGTTGTGAACCCTTTTTCCTGTGGGCGATCTTTAGGCTCGATGCGGCCCGAGTCTTCCCAGTTAAGCAAGAAACCTTATTTCGCTCGAATCTACCTATCGAGGCTGGCGGTTTAGCAGAACTAAAACATTGCGTCAAGAAAAATCTTCCGCTCCAACTTGGAAAGATAAGGCGTACCCCAATGGCCAGTCAAAGTGTGTGGTTAGGTCTGTGACCGTATTAAAGCAGGATTTCCATTTTGGCATCCTGAGGCACAGCAGTGTACACACCAGCGGCTCGTTCGCGACCGCAATTTTGCACTCCAGCCGCCAGCGCGCCGTCCGGCAGCCAGATGTGCGCCTTCGGGATGGAGTAAACCGGCACCTTGACCCGTTCCCAAGCGATTTCTCAGACACCACGCCGTCCCCCCCTGCTTGCTTCCCCAGGTTTTCTCCTGAAGGAGGTGACGAAGCAGGCGGTGCTGGCGGAACTTGAAAGACTTCGCCAGGGCCGCCACGCCCGTTACCAGGCACTCGTCGGGAGGTTTGCGAAATGCCCGGAACTGCAACAAGTCGCCGCTCTGTGCGCTGCCGCAGTCGAGGCGAGCGCTCGCACTTACAACCGCACGCCACTCGACGCCCCGCCCGGCTGGCAACTTCACAATTTCAGCATGTGTGCGCGTGAGAGCGAGGCAGTATGAGGCAGGCTCCTGAAGGACATATTCGAGTATGGTCTCATCCGGCAAAATGCTTTCCTGCGCTGCCGTGAGGCTGATCGGACGGGTTGCCACGCGGCGCTGTACCGGATTCAGCATATCGTTTACGTACCCGAACTTTACCTCTGCTTCCGTTAGATCGTCCAGGAGCCTGTTTCTTTGGCCGGAATCGTTGGTGCTAAGTAATTGGGTTTCCGGGAAATGCGGTGCCGATATTCCATGAACGGCGAAATGAATAATCATGAAGTCAGAAAGAGGCTCGGATTTGAATTTGGTCTCGGTAGCATGGCCGCCCAGAAGGAGCAAGCTTTCTTTCGGCCGCCCTAAGGCCCCGTTTGCGTCGAGCAATTCCTGGCGCGCTGCTTGCAGGTGATACGGGTGGGCACCTGAGATGTCGCAGACTCCCCGCGCGACGATACGCAATGCTCCGCGGCTCGCCCCTCCCCCCGCGCTTGGCGGCTCAAGATCGTAAGGGACTTCGCCGATTCCCAAGAAAGCCATCTCGGTTCGATTCCGACGTTGGCGGTTTCTGAAAAAACAGAGTGCCGTGGTCGAGAGGCCGTAGCTGACCACATGAGTGTTGAGAACATACTTGCCATCTGCATCACTCAATCGGAAAATAGGGAGACGAGTTCTGTGTCTCTGCATTGGCTGGAAGCTCCAGTCTCGGAGGCAAGTCGGACCGCACCAACTGAAAAGAGTATCCGCAAAGGAGAGGATGAAGATAATGAATACAGTCATATCGAACAAGAAAGCTGATCTCGCAGGCCCGGGTATTGGCGACTACAACGAATTGGAAAAGATTCTCCCGTCAGACTATCGCTCCCTGTTGACCGAGAAAGAAACCCAGCAAGCGATCTTCCAGGTAAAACGGTACATCGTAGATAACCTCTGTAAAGAACTAAACCTGATGATGGTCGAGGTGCCGCTGATCGTGGACGTGGAAAGCGGCGTGAATGACATGCTGGACCGGGATGGATCGCGCACCCCGATCTCGTTCCATATTTCAAACGATTACGACAAGCACCCCATCGATGCTCAGGTCGTGCAGGCGGCCACGAAGTGGAAGAGGGTCGCGCTGAAACAGTTCCATTGCAAAGTGGGCGAGGGCATTTGTACGGATATGCGAGCCGTCCGCAAGGACTACTTCCTCGATCATGACCACAGCGCGTACGTCGACCAGTGGGACTGGGAGCGAGTCATGACCGCCGAACAGCGTAACCTGGCCTTTTTGAAGGAAGTAGTCGAAGGTATCTGGAGAGTGCTTGTAGGTGCGGAACGCTTTGCACAAGAGATGTTCCCTCAGTTGGGCGACGGACGATATCCCAATCTGCCTGAGAAGTTGACCTTCCTGCATGCCGAAGAAATCCTCGATATGTATCCTGATCTGCCGCGCAAGCAGCGGGAGACAAAGGTACTGCAGGAGTATCCGGCAATCTTCATCATCGGGATTGGCTGGCCTTTGAAAGATGGTTATCCCCACGAGAATCGCGCCGCTGATTACGACGATTGGGTCACGGATACGAGTAAAGAAACCGGCAAGCCGACGCACGGCTTGAATGGTGACATTCTGGTATGGAACCACGTTACAAAACGGCGGCATGAACTGACTTCGATGGGTGTCCGAGTGACTGCTGAAACCCTGAAAGAACAGTTGGAACTGGCCAATCAGCTCGATTTCATGAAGCTGCCGTACCACCAGGGGATCTTGACCAACCGCATTCCTCTGTCGATTGGCGGCGGGATCGGCCAATCACGCACGCTGATGTTATTGCTCAGAAAGGCTCACCTGGGTGAGGTCAGCGTAACTGTATGGCCGAAAGTCCTGAAGGAGATCTGCGCAAAGAAGAACATTTTCGTGCTGGAATAGGCTAGAGGCCGGCGTCTCACGTATGTCTCGCCATCAGGCCTAGGGAACGCCGGCAAGTCCCCTACCTCTACGACCGTAAGATGACTGCCCCCGCTGAGCATCGTTTCGTGTCGGAAGAATCGACTTGTCGATCTGACCCTGCCCGGCTGGCAACTTCACAATTTCAGCATGTGTGCGCGTGAGAGCGAGGCAGTATGAGGCAGGCTCCGCGAGGACATATTCGAGTATGGTCTCATCCGCGGGTGGCGCAAACATTGTCTTTCATGTATACGCCCCACAAACACGCGCAAGATCCTTGTCACCGCGTCCTACCCGTGGCCTGTCCTGGCTTCTTAACGGTCCCGCAAGGCGGGATGTCGGCGCCACCCACGGTCTCACTTGCGCTGAAGTTGGACACTGCGGTGAGGTGCGTCGAATTCTTTCTTAGGGATTTCTCAACAGAGTTTCTCTCATGAGGTAGCGACCGGGCGGTTGAACTGCCCTGTGGTGTGATGGCGAATTTCCGGGATCATAAACCCAGTGTGAAGTTCTGCCCGGCTCACTCCGGGGCAGCGCAATGCGGCAAGATCCGCCAGCGCCGTTGAACCTTGGCCTTTGCCGCCGGCATCTTTGCGAAAGGAGCTCGCGAAGGCAACTTCTACCTTCGCGCTGCGGCTGCCTTGCGGGCGATGAGGCCGAAGCCTTTTGCCTTTGCTTCTTTTTCGAGGGCTTCAAGGCGGTCGCGGCCGGCGGAGGGATTCCCCGACTTCATCTCGATCTCCCCCAGGGCCAAGCGAGCCTCAAGCTGGTAACCCGCGAAGCCGGATTTCATCGCCTGGGCGAGAGTAGCTTCGAGACTCTTAGTGGCTTCAGCCAGATCGGAACGCTTGCCTGAAGCCGCTCGCACGCGGGCACCAGTAATGGCGGCTGAAAAGCGTACACCGCGGTTCTCGCTCTTGCCCAAAAGCACCGTGGCGTGGTCCATCGCGCTTTGAGCCTCGAGCAACCTGCCCTGCGCAAGGAAGCAGCGAGCCAGAAGGGCGTGCGCGGAAGCCTCGTAATCGACAGCATTCTCCCTTCGGAACTCCTCCCCAGCCTCGCGCCCCTGCGCTTCGGCTTCCACAGCGCGCCCATCCTCAATCGAAAGCTCGGCGAGGGCGAGACGACTCTGGGCCACGCCCCCCTTTTCGCCGATTTCATCCGAGACCCGCAGCGCCTCCTGGTCCCTGACCCGTGCCTCGGCGAGGTCTCCGTGGGCCGCGAAGATTTGGCCTAAGCTGAGCAGCGCAGACACCGACAGGGCCCTATCGCCTGTCGCACGACTGGTTGCCAGCATCTGTTCATACATGGTCTCGGAGCCGACGAGGTCCCCCTCGGTATAGGCCAGTTGCGCGATGTTGCCCAACGCCACGGCCGCGCCGTTCTGGTTGCCGATCTCGTGGTAGGTTGCCAGTGCCGCCTCGAACGACTTCCTTGCCCCCGCCAAGTCACCCTGGTCGGCCAAAGCGCTCGCGATATTGTTCAGCATTCGAGCCACGCCATCTTTCTCGCCGATCTCGCGGTAGGCGGTCAGAGTTTCCTGCCACATCCTCTTTGCCTGGGCCAAGTCTCCTTGCATGTAGTGAGCGTTTCCGATGTTGCTGAGCATCAAAGCCACGCCGCTCTTGTTGCCGATCTCGCGGTATGTTGTCAGCGCCTCTTCGCAGATTTTCCTGGCTCCGGCCAGGTCTCCCCGACTAATCAGCACGAGAGCGATATTGTTCAAGGATCCAGCCACCCCGTGTCGGTCTCCCGCCGCCGCGAACATGTGTTCCGCTTCCTCCAGGGCCACCTTGGCTTTCTCCAGCTCCCCGAGATTCTGTAGAGCGGAACCTTCCTCGAATCGCGCTCGGGCAACCAGGAGCCGCGACCCCAGTTCTCCCCCCTTAACTGCTGCCTTGGCGGCGGCGGCCTGCGCCTGCTTGTTGGCCGAAAGAGATCTGGCCGCCGCTGCCTCCGCCAAGTCAATCCGTGGGTCATCGCGCGCTGGGGCCGCCAGCTTGCGCAGGGCTTCCACGGCAACGAGGGCCTCTTTGCCCTTGCCGGCAGAGGTCGCGACCGAAGCCACGCGGAGCCCGTAGTCGAGATTGTCGGGGAAGAAGTTGAAGAGAGTTCTATAGATCTCGGTTGCTTTGTCCCAATCCTGCGTAGTCTCGCGGTACCTCCCCTCAACCGAGAGGCGCTCTTCTCGGGACAAGTTGCCCGAAAGGTCAAACGCCTTTTTCGCTTCCTCTTTCGCCCTCGCGTCGTAACCAAGAGCTGACCAGGCAGCGGCCAGAGCCGAATGTGCCAGCGGATACTGGGGGTCGGCAGCAACCGCCTTCTGAAGCAGTACACGCGCCTCCGGGGCGTCAAAAAGCCGCAGCCTGCTCAAACCTGCGGCATACAGCCGTGTGGCCTCCGGGTTCGACGGGATCGCGGCTCGCATGGCGTCCTTTTCGGTCGTGGAGATCTCCCCGGCCCCGGCCTTTTCACGCAGACGTGCCCCAACGCGCGCCACCAGGTCGAGCAATCCCGCCTCGGTCCCCGTTTCCGTCAGGGAGGCGATCGTCTCTCCGGCCGTCGCGTCCTGAACCCGCAGGTCGAGACGGATCTGCCCGCCGGAGGCTTTTCCCAGAGCCAGGTAGGACCCGAGCACCACGAGGTCGCTGCCGAGGTTTGCTCGGATCCGCGCCAGAGTCTCCTTGCCGAAGCTGTCCGCATCGGCGAGCGAGAGGTTGATCTTCACCTGGGCGGTGTTCTCACCAGGGATAGTTCGGAGTTTCTCCCCAGCAGCGAGTTCGGTGGTCAGCATCTCGGAGAGTGCCGTGGAAAGCCAGGATGCTTCCGCGCGCCCTGAAAGGTTCTTGAAGCCAAGGACGGCAACAGAACGACGCGCCTTGAAAGGCGCGGCAGGAAGACCGGCGACGGTGGGTCGTGCGCCTTCCTGAACTTTTCGCGTAACACGCAGGTAGTAGATCGCCGCCGCAGTGAAGAGGATGACCAGCAAGGCGCCGGCTATGGCGAGCCGAAGTCGCAGGGCCCGCCTTCCCGGCGTCACAGTCTCGCCGCCCAACGCCTTTACCACGTCCCCGGCGCTCGCAAATCGGTCGGCCGGGTCGCGCTCCAGGCAGCGCAGGATGGCAGCATCCCATTTGGAATCCAGGTCCGATACAAGGGACCGGGGCGAAGGAGGCACTTCCTTCAGGCGCTTAACTGCGGTGGAGAGGGGCGTGTCGCCCACGAAGGGCAGAGCGCCGGTCACGATCTCATAGAGCACGATACCCAGCGAGTAGATATCCGATGCCGCGGTCACCTTCCCACTCTCGACCTGCTCCGGAGCCATGTAAGCGGGAGTCCCCGCGATCCCGCCTGAAGCGGTTGATAGCTCTGTCAGGCGGTCGGCAGCAGCGCCCGCACGCGCCAGCCCGAAATCGGTGACCACGGCGCGTGTGGTTTGCTGGCCTTCCTGGGAAGGAACTAAAATGATGTTGCCGGGCTTCAGATCGCGGTGAACAATGCCTGCCGCGTGGGCCGCCGCTAGCCCTGCCGCGATTTGTGTGGCCAGCGGGAGGGCCTCGGCAGTGCTCATCCGCCCCGTCCGGCGGAGCCGCTCGCCAAGGGTTTCGCCAGGAAGGAGCTCCATGGTCAGGAAGGCGATCTCGTCCCCGGACGGCGCCCTGCGGTGATGGCCGAGGTCGAAGATTCGGCAGACGTTGGGATGCGTCACTTCTCTGGCGATTCGGATCTCCCGCTTGAAGCGCTCGATTGCCTGCTGGTCCAGTGCGATCTCCGGTCGCACGGTCTTGAGCGCCACACGCTGCCGCAGTTCCAGATCATTAGCTTCGTAGACCTCTCCCATGCCTCCTCGCCCGATGAAGCGCACGATCTTGTAGCGGCCGGCAACCAGTTCGTCGGAGGAGAAGGTAGCAGGGCTGGCGGTGCGGCTGCCTGCCTCGCCGGGCAATGGTATTGTGGGAGGGCTTTCCAACGGGATCTCCGATTCCACCCTTCTTTTCTCTCAGCAGCATACGCCAGCCGCTCTGTCAACTCAAGCTTGAATCACATGCCTTCTTGGCAATTGTGCGGGGCGCACTCGGAAGCGATCCGCTAGGTTGTGTAACTTGCATACCGAAACGTGCTGCCACTCGGACAACTGTTGCGAAGTCCCTATGCGATCAATTATCTTCACGTGATCGATTGCGTCGCGATCGGATTCGGAGTGAAAAAGTCGGCTTCCTGTGAGAATCGGCTGACTTGCCCCACTTGGCGCAAAGCTTGTTTCACCCGCAATTCCGAATTCGGACTCGTCTGTCATCCTGGGCGAGGATAGCCGAAGAACGGTATCCGTGACGTCAGAAACGGAGCGCATCGCAAAGTGGGTCTGCCCTCTCCCAAGGGGAGAGGGTGGACCGCGACGGCGCTTTCACCAGCCGTCGCGGGCCGGGTGAGGGGTTAGTTGCGGGGCAACGACAGATCAGACAGGCTCGGCCCAAGCTGCTCAATGGAAACGAGTAATGCATCGAGTTTCTGGAGAGCCCGCCGTGCTTCCGGGCGGGCGATCCCGCCGCGGCCGAAGGTCCGCCGATCTTAATGGCGGGCGGGACTGCAGTTGTCTTTTGCGCTCAGCATCCAGCGACAAACTGCAGGGATGCTTCTCCCGCAAGGCGGGCTCAGCATGACAGCACTCAGGCTCAGCGTCTGGCGCCGAACCGGTGCCCGCCTAGTATTACTTTGTTAAGTCGAATCGAACAGAATCGTTTTGAATTTGGTTCCAGAAAAGGGACAACAGCCGCTTGATCTCACCAAAAATAGCTGCATCAGGCGGAGTATCTGTTCCCACGTCTCACCAAAAGTTTTTTTTACGCCGTAGGACCATCACAGGTGGCGCATATCCGCCGCGGCGGATCTTTCATGTATGCGCCCCACAAACACGCGCAACACCCCTCTCACCGCGTCCTATCCGTGGCCTCTCATGGCTTCTTAACGGTCGCCGACATAAAAGGTCCGCCGCGGCGGATCGGCGCCACCCGCGACCGGCGCGGCGATGATGTCAGCCTGGCTGAGGTGGAGAGGATAGCTTGGCTTTGCACCTTCTCTCGTCGCCAAAATCGAGCACGCCCTTCGGGTGGTCTCGAGTCTGAGGATTTCGCACGTCACGCTTTCCCGTGGAAAGCGCGGCGGCCCAAAGGGTTGCTGAACACCGGGCGGGTCACTTCACCGTCAGGGTGTTTGAGGCCAGCAGGGTGTTGTTGGACTCGTTGCTTTCACTCACCTGGTTCAGATCGTCCGCGATCGCTCCGCCATGGTAGGTTCCCGCACCCACGGACGACGGCAACGTCACCGTCCCGGCGCAGGTGTTCGTCGCCCCCGCCGCCAGGGAAGTGTAAGTGCAGTAAGCGATGAGGGTGCTCGACGTGGTGATGGTGGAGCCGGTCGACAGGTAAAAGCCCAACCGGAAGGCTCCCGCCGCCGCGCTGCCCTGATTCTTGATCGTCGCCGACAGGCTCGCCTGCCCGCCTACCGTCGCGCTGGAGGGAATACTCACGCTCGTCACCACTAAATCGGGCAGTTGCGGGTTGGTCACCGTCAGGGTGTTTGAGGCCAGGAGGGTGTTGTTGGACTCGTTGCTTTCACTCACCTGGTTCAGATCGTCCACGATCGCTCCGCCATGGTAGGTACCCGCACCCACGGACGACGGCAACGTCACCGTCCCGGCGCAGGTGTTCGTCGCCCCCGCCGCCAGGGAAGTGTAAGTGCAGTAAGCGATGAGGGTGCTCGACGTCGTGATGGTGGAGCCGGTCGACAGGTAAAAGCCCAACCGGAAGGCTCCCGCCGCCGCGCTGCCCTGATTCTTGATCGTCGCCGACAGGCTCACCTGCCCGCCCACCGTCGCGCTGGAGGGAATACTCACGCTCGTCACCAGTAAATCGGCTTGCGAGCTGCTCACCGTCAGGGTGTTTGAGGCCAGGAGGGTGTTGTTGGACTCGTTGCTTTCACTCACCTGGTTCAGATCGTCCACGATCGCTCCGCCATAGTAGGTACCCGCACCCACCGACGACGGCAACGTCGGTGACATTGCGCAGGTGTTCGTCGCCCCCGCCGCCAGCGAAGTGTAAGTGCAGTAACCGATGTTCGTGCTCGACGTGCTGATGGTTGAGCTGGTCGACAGGTAAAAGCTCATCCGGAAGGCTCCCGCCGCCGTGCCGCCCTGATTCTTGATCGTCGCCGACAGGCTCACCTGCCCGCCTACCGTCGCGCTGGAGGGAATACTCACGCTCGTCACCAGTAAATCGGCTTGTGCTCCGGTCACCGTCAGGGTGTTCGAGGCCAGCAGGGTGTTGTTGGACTCGTTGCTTTCACTCACCTGGTTCAGATCGTCCACGATCGCTCCGCCATAGTAGGTACCCGCACCCACCGACGACGGCAACGTCGGTGACATTGCGCAGGTGCTCGTCGCCCCCGCTGCCAGGGAAGTGTAATTGCAGACAGCGATGAGGGTGCTCGACGTGGTGATGGTGGAGCCGGTCGACAGGTAGAAGCCCAATCGGAAGGCTCCCGCCGCCGCGCCGCCCTGATTCTTGATCGTCGCGGACAGATTCACCTGCCCGCCTACCGTCGCGCTGGAGGGAAAACTCACGCTCGTCATCAGTAAATCCGGCCGTTGCGGGTTGGTCACCGTCAGGGTGTTTGAGGCCACCAGGGTGTTGTTGGACTCGTTGCTTTCACTCACCTGGTTCAGATCGTCCACGATCGCTCCGCCATAGTAGGTACCCGCACCCACTGACGACGGCAACGTCGGTGACATTGCGCAGGTGTTCGTCGCCCCCACCGCCAGGGTAGTGTAACTGCAGACAGCGATGAGGGTGCTCGACGTGGTGATGGTGGAGCCGGTCGACAGGTAAAAGCCCAACCGGAAGGCTCCCGCCGCCGCGCTGCCCTGATTCTTGATCGTTGCCGACAGACTCACCTGCCCGCCTACCGTCGCGCTGGAGGGAATGCTCACGCTCGTCACCAGTAAATCGGGTTGTGAGTTGGTCACCGTCAGGCTGAAGCTGCTGGTGGCGGAAGTGACCCCGCTGCCGCTGGCGGTGACGGTGATGGTCTGATTGCTGACCAGCGCGGCGCTGCTGGACGCCTGCAAGGTGATGCTGCCCGAACTCGCCGTGCCCGGCTGGGTGTAAGTGGGCGTCACCCCGCTGGGCAGATTGGTGGCCGCCAAGGTGATGCTGCCCGTGTAGCTGGTGCGGGTCAGGTTCACCGTCACAGACTGCGCACTGCCCCCCCGAATGAGCGTGACGGAACTGGGACTCACGTTGCTGATGGCGATAGAAGGGCCGACGGTGACCGATATCGCTGCCAGGGCATCCTGCAACCCAAGGTTTACTCCCATAGCCCTGACTGTGTATTTGTAGGTTCCTACGCCGGAAGGAGCAACGAGCGTCAATGAACCATTTGTGGAGCTGTTCTGCCCAATGAGCGGCCCCAGGAACTCGCTGACTCGAGGAGTAGTTCCGTCTATCGAAACACCGACGGCGGGAATAATGTAGCCCCCAGTGTTGGTCACTGTAAGCGGAATGGACACGGATTGACCAGGTGAAGCAAGAAAACTGGTTTGGGACAGTTGAAGAGCCAACGCCGGCTGCTTGTAGATCCCTTCCACGACGAGCCCGAAGCCCTCGTTCGGTGTACAAGGGAATATGCACCACGAAGGCCACTGAGTGAATTTCACCCGCACCGTCCAGGACTTGCCTAGGTCCGCTGAAGATGGTTTCACAATCACAACTTTCTTGACAGGGCTCTCTGTATTGACGCCAGACGCGAAAGGGCTTCTGATGCAAGTTGTGCATCCAAGACTTCCGTTCGAATCTGAGCCGTACTTGATTCCGGATGGAAGGTCTACCTCAAACTCTAGGTCGTCTCGTAGACTGCCGTCGGTGGTATCGGCATCGTTGTATGCTAAAGCCACGCCAATCTTCTGCGATCCCGACGGGGCGACAAAGGACCAGTCACTCTCGCCTAAATTCGTGACGGTGCCTTGGGCCCACAGCAGGTTGCTCCACTCTCCGCTGATGTATCTTATCGACGCGTACGGGTTGACGAGGCCGTATCCGTAGGTGGTGTCGGCATAACCATTCAGCGGTGTATTGGTCTGTCCTCTTAGCGGGATTGTTTGAGCGATTAACTGTGCCTTGAGCGCCAGAGATGAGGAGGAAGATGGAGGCGACCATTGCCGCATGAGGGCCAGCGCCCCCGTGACGTGCGGGGCAGCCATGCTCGTCCCGGAATCTCGCAAGTAGGACGGGCTAAAGTTAGGCCACACGTCACTGCCACAACTGTCTTTCTCATCACCTACCCGACCATTTACGGACACGACACCGTACATCCAAAACGGAGTGGAGACAGAGCAAGCATTCACAACGTCCCCTCCCGGTGCGACCAAATCGGGTTTGAGACGGTTTGTGGTTCCTCCACTTGGCCCACTTGGACCCCTGCTTGAGTACACCGCGATGTTACCCAAGCCACCGCTATCACCATCGAATGTGTACGAGATCGCTCCCACAGCTATGGTGTTCTTTCCCAACCTGGGGTTAGTCACGTAGTTATGAGTCCCGGAACAGTTCCCCCATCCGTTGTTTTCGTTTCCTGCGGAAACGACGAGAAGCTGGCCATGATCATGCGCGTAGTTGTCGAAAATCTCAGTCGTTGAGTCGTAATTCGAGCAATCCACCAAATAGGAATGGTTGGAGATTTCCACGGAGTTTGACTGAAAGGCGTCAAGATCACTCGTAAGGTTGTCCGAACTGTTGGCCCAGCTTCGAAACAACACCGAACTACCGGGCGCCACCCCCGTGATGGAGCCACTGCTGTCCGTGCCTCTGCCAGCGACTATGCCTGTGACGTGCGTCCCGTGGTCCTTCTGGACGGTCAAGTCGCTTGCCCCAAGGAAAATCCCATTCAGGTCGGCGTGGGTGCTCATCACGCCGTTGTCACGGACACCCACAGACACTCCGCCACCGTTGAATCCCAGATAGTTCAGGTTAGGCGATAGCAAGAACTGACGGCTATCCATCGCGCCAAAGTTGACAGTACCCGTCGGCATTTCTTGGGGAGCTCGGAATATCGCCTTCACCCACCATAATCGAGAGATACGCTGAACGTCCGCGTCAGAGGCCGTAATAGTATACAAGCCGGCTCCAGCAACCTCGGACGCGCTGCCGAACCCAAGACTCTTTAGGTCAGAGAGGTATTCAGGCTCGTCGCACCCAAGTGGTTTTACGTATATGAGGGGCTTCCCGCGACCAATTGTGTCTGGGTTTAATTTGTACTCAGGCATCCACGCTCCGACCCACCGCACGAAAGGGAGCCCGGTGAGGTCGGTTACGGCGGAGTCAGGTATGAGATAAACGATGGCCTCGCTGCTTAGTGGCCCTATCGGTCGCCCTCCCAGTTCCATCAAAGAGAGCCACTCATCACTAGACACGGGCCGCGCAAACTGCACGATATACGGTGACAGATGTTCCGATCCCTTTACGACTTCACCCTGCGGTCTGCCCGCCGGGATGTCGTTGTTTCCTTCCTGCGGGAAGAAACTGCCTCGCTCAGTGTGCACCGCGTAGTCGGTAGGATGCTCGAGCTCAGGCACAGCGTAAATGTCAACCCCCTCCTGGATTGCTCTCTCCCGCAGCAGGCGAGCTAGCTCAGCGGGATTCGCCATGAGCAACTTACGCTGATCGGCGTTCAATCCGAACGCATCGGTCGACGCTGCGGCCGGTTGTGTCACCGTGCCCTCTGGAATTGATGGCGCTTCTAAGAGGACCTGACCCAGGTGGAGTTGTGGCTCCACAGCGCCGTCCGTCTGCCGCCGCGCCTCGTCCCCCGCGGTGGTCTGCGGCTGGGCACGAACTTGGCCGCAGAAGCAAACAATGGGTGCAAGAACCAGCAATAAAACGAAAGCCTTCCAGGGGAATGAAGAATCCCGTAAAGAGATACGCATGGGCGCCTCCCGCTTTCTGGAGTCAGATCGTCCTACTGACCGCGTCTGTCCTGCTTCATTCGACATGTGGCACCTTTCCATCCGCAAAAACTATTTTCATATCCTTAAACACGTAGATTTTCTTTGGCCCCAGCTCGACAATCTTCTCTGGCCTGCCCAAGATGGCCTCGACCTCCTCGGGCGCCTGGCCTAATTGGACGGTCTTGGTGCCCGCGGGCTTGGCCTCCTGCTCCGGGACGATCACCGCGTCGACGGTTTTGTTCACTGTGTCGGCGTTAGCAGTCTCCAGGAATCCCGCACGGAATTCGAACCTGAGGAGGGACTCGTACCGGGTTTGCCTCGTGGTACCGTGAACATTGAGGTCGAAGGCATCCGAAGAAATGAGGAACAACTCTACCGCGTTATCCCTGGCGCTTGTGTTAATCAGGTGTACTTTTCCAGAACGTCCTGGGGATTCCAATTTGGCGTCCCGGGGGAAGTCAGTACACCCGATTGGCGACTGTGGTTTCCTTGCAGTGCATTTCTTCATTGCGTCATTCCACACGAGCCGCTCGAAAGCGAGATCGCGCATTGCTTGAATCCGCGGAAGGTCTTTGCTCTAGTCGCCGTCGAGTAAGACCCTCAGGATACGCGATCCTTGACAACCTGAAGTCTTGCCTGAGGGGGAGACTGAAGTCCTTAGAGAAAGCTTTAATTTTTCTGAGAAAAAACTGAGAGCTGGCGATGACGCACGGAGGCGAGCGCGCTTATGAGTTTGGCCCGTTTCTGCTGAATGCAGCGGAGCGTGTCTTAATGTGCCAGGGGCAGCGGGTACCGCTAACCCCCAAAGTCTTCGAAACGCTTCTCGTTCTTGTCGAAAATGCGGGCCATATCGTTCAAAAGGAAACGCTTTTCAAGCGTGTCTGGCCCGATGCGTTCGTTCAGGAAGACAGCCTTACCTTCAACATCAGCACCCTTCGGAAGGCCCTGGGAGGTCATGGCACCGGGCAGCAGTTTATTCAGACCGAACATAAGCTTGGATATCGCTTCGTTGCGCCGGTGAAGATTGTTTTGCCCACCTCCCCCGACGCGGAGGTTGTCCCAAGCCTGAATTCCAACGGAATCGGGATGAGTCCGGGCGCCGCGACGGCGCCACCAAGTGGCTGCGAAGTGGTTCGAGACGAAGGGTTTAGTTTGCGCCGCCGGGTGAAGTGGGCGGCGCTGGGATTGGCGCTGCTGATTGTGGTAGCGACCGTGGTATGGCTCGCTACGCCGCACCCGCAACCGAAGATTCTGAAATACGATCAGATCACCGCTGACGGTCGCGAGAAAAGCATGGGCTTGGCCACGGACGGAGAGCGCGTCTACTTTGGCGAGCAGGCCTCGACGGGTTGGGTCATCGCCCAAGTCTCAGCTTCTGGCGGTGAGCCGGTTCCCATCTCGAGCATCCCCAGGGATTCTCTAATCACCGACATCAGTCCCGACCATCGCGACTTGCTGGTGGTTGAGGAGCGGGCGTTCGCACCAGGAACGCTGGAAGTTATGCCCTTGTTCGCAGGCGAGCCACGGCGCTTGGGGAATCTGCGGGCGTATTCTGCCTCCTGGTCACCGGATGCCAGGACTTTAGCTTACACGACCGATGGCGGCGTCTACCTGTGCGATCCCGACGGGTCGAACTCGCGCCGAATCGTGACTATGTCCGGCAAACTTGACGGTGCGCGCTGGTCACCCAGCGGCAGCAAGCTATGCTTCACTCGGGCTGAACCTTCCGGAGACTCACTTTGGGAAGTGGACCGCGACGGAAAAGGTCTCAGATGCATGTACCCAGGATTACTGTCCGGCCTTGAGGGCAGCTATGGCCTATGGACACCCAACGGGGAATACCTGATTGCCCAGTCATTATGTGCCGGCCACTCTATGCCTTCCGCGGTGCGGCTTTCTTCCGGACCTTTCCACCGTCATTCGGAGCAACCTGCCTGCCTGGGGTCCGCACCGCTGGACCTGTTTGTTTCGGCCATAAGTCCGGATAGTGCGCGGCTGTTCGGTTTCGGCTATGCAGCGAAACATCCGCAAATGGAAGAGTACGACACCCACGCTCGAGAGTTTAAGCCGTTCCTCCCCAACGTTTCTGCCGGCTACGCAGACTTTTCGAGGGATGGGCAACGCATTGCCTACGTCACCCTCGAGAAGGAAATCACTGGCGGGGAGAACCTGTGGATAAGCCAAATTGACGGCAGCCACAAGGTGCAGATCACTAAACCGCCTCTTTTGGTCCAGTTGCCTCGCTGGTCTCCGGACGGGAGGTGGATTGCGTTCATGGGCAAGGATCAGGGGCAGGCGTGGAGGGTGCGGGTTGTTTCCGTGGACGGTGGCTCCTATGCGCCGGTGACGCCCGTCAACGACGAGGAGGGAGCACCCACCTGGTCACCCGACAGCGGCCAAGTCGCATTTGGAGGTATGACTCAACCCCCGGAAAGGACAACTGGCCGGCTCGTCATCCACATCCTTAATCTAAAGACACACCAATTGTCGGAGGTGCCGGGGTCGGAGGGCCTGTGGACGGCGCGGTGGTCGCCGGACGGTCGCTATATTGCCGCCTTGACGGAAGACTCACGCAATTTGATGCTGTTCGACTTTCGCAACACCAAGTGGGTGAGACTTGCCACCATGCTCCAAATTCCAGACCTGGTGTGGTCCCGGCACGAAGAAGCCATTTATTTCAACGCCGGAACCACCGGAGGAGACCCCGCCATCTTTCGTATGAAGGTTCCGAGCGGTCGACTCGAGCGGCTCGCCAGTCTCAAAGGAAGGACAGAACGGGATTGGCTTGGCCTAACCCCCGATGACTTGCCTCTCATCACACACTATACCAGCGCGCACGAAATCTACGCCCTGACCGTGAATTGGCCCTAAGCAGGTTCCTCAGACGAGCCCGGTCACCTTACAAACTCACACCGATTCTTTAGGTCTGCCCGTTTTACCGGGCATTGTTGAACGAACCGCCGATGCAAAAGCAGGTCCATGCTGCCTTCTGCTTACCCTGAAATCCGAATTGAGAGGCCCTGTTCCGTTCCAACCCGCTGGGTTGAAAGGTGGTTGACCCAGGACGTGTTGGAACAAACCAGTGCACCGAGAAATCAGCCCACCACGCGATGTCGCCCGCCAAGGCGGGCTTGCCCAAATCCTGTCTTCCCGCCTACCCACGGTTTTCACCGTGGGCTAAGAGATGCCGCCCGCCGAGGCGGGCTCAAATGCCCGGCTGCCCATCAAAGGCCTAGCCATGGGGCCTTGGCCCGAGCGGGAACACCTTCGAAAAGCCCGCGGTAGCGGGCGAAATCACTTAGCCCATGGTGACAACCATGGGACCAGATCGCCCCGAGGAGCCTCTCTCAGCCCGCCGTGGCGGGCGACATCCAAGGTGCGACTTCGGAATTCACGCTTACTATCTACCCTCTGGAGCCTGAATCCTGCCTTTGTGTCCTGCCTTTGTGTTCTTGACACGAGGCTAGAACTATGATAGCCTAGCATGTGTGACCTATGGAGAAGGCCGCAACAGAAAGTGTCAAAGAGGGTCGCAGGTGCTAGGTCGTAGGTGGGGGAAGAACAGGATTCGGGATTCAGGATTCAGGACTCAGGAGTCAGAATGGAGAGCATCTGCTTTCCGCCTTCTGCTTTCTGCTTTGTGTTTTCTGCCTTCTGCTTACTGCAATTGGTGGGCCTCTTGCCCCGTTGTGGAGTCTACGTCAAAATGTCGCCCCCGGCAGGGAAAGAAAAGACTAGTAACTTTAAAAACTGAAGGAACGAAGCGGGAATCACTATGAAAACAAGGAAGGCAGGTGGTAGATGGTAGGTCGGGAATGGAAAACAGGGGCTAGGGGGTTGGGGGCTGGGGGACGAAGGCCTGCCCGCCGCCGACGCCTGCGAGCATCACTCGCTCAATTTGTCCTCCGGCTCAAGAAGGCCTACCAACCGTGAAAAGGAATTTTCTTTTTTGAGCGGACGACGCGGGAATCTCTATGAAAACAAAGGACCGGCTTTCAGTAGTACAGAGTTAAGCGGGAATGTTATAGAAAACACAGGTAGTTACGCGTTTAAGGCGGGAATGTTGTTGAAAAGAAAGGAGGTAGGTGGTATGTCGTAGGTGGTAGGTGGGGAATGAAAAACAGGGGCTAGGGGGTTGGAGACTGGGGGCTGGGGACTGGGGGACGAAGGCGTGCCCGCCGCCGACGCCTGCGAGCATCACTCGCTCAATTTGTCCTCCGGCTCAAGAAGGCCTACCAACCGTGAAAAGGAATTTTCTTTTTTGAACGGACGACGCGGGAATCTCTATGAAAACAAAGGACCGTCTTTCAGCAGCCCAGAGCAAAGTGGGAATGTTATAGAAAACAAAGGTAGTTACGCGTTGAAAGCGCGAATGTTGCTGAAAAGAAAGGTGGTTAGTGTCTGGTAGGTGGTAGATGGCAGACGGTAGGTCGTAGGTAGTACGTGGGGAAGTGCTCCAGCCAACCTTCGACTGTTGACTGTTGACTCTCTTGGTAGGTCGTAGACGGTAGGTGGGGGAACCCCCCCCCCCACATACCACCTACTACCTACCACGTACGGGCAGGCGGTAGCCAATGGGGGAAGGCGGCGGTTTGGAATTGAAAATTCAGAATCGCCCGCGCTGCCTCTGGAAGTGCTGCAGGCGGGTTGGTCAAAACTATGGACTGCCTAACCGGGTATGGCTAAGAAAAGTTGGCCAGTGCGCGCATGGCTGCCAAGTCGTCTTCGAGGGGCGCCAGGGGGTTGTACTCGAGGGCTACAGAGCCTGCAAAGCGCTCGCCCAGTTCGTAGATAGCCTTGAAGACGTTGCGGTAATTGATCTCGCCCGTGCCCGGTTCGTGGCGCCCCGGAACATCTCCCACATGGAAGTGTCCGATGCGGTCTATATGCGTGCGTATATTATCTATAAGATTACCCTCCATGATTTGGACATGATAAATATCGAACAGGAGCTTGACGTTGGGGCTTCCCACGCGCTCCACCAGCTCGGCCCCGTCGCGCACGTAATAGAGAAAGTAACCCGCGTGGTTGACATAGGTATTCAGAATCTCGATGATGGCGGTGATGCCATGCTTCTCCAGGATGGGCGCGGCCTCGCGCAGGGCTGCCACCGCGTTGGCCATCTGCTCGGAGCGCGGTATCCCTCCCAGCTCGTTTCCCGTCAAGACCACCAACTGCTTGCAATCCATCTTCTTCGCCGCCTCGATCGAAGCATTGAGTTCGCGGAGGAATCCCTCGCGCTCCCGGGGGTTCACCAAGCCACAGCCGGGCGCCGTCACACCCTTGTTGGCCACCAGGCAGGCGCAGAAAAGCGGGGACTTCTTTCTCTCCGCCAGGAAGGCCTCCAGCAACGCGGGGCTGCGCCAGTCAAACATCTCGAAGGCCTCGTAGCCCAGGCGGCTGAGCAGTGCCATCGCCTCCGGTACGGGCATGCGCACCAGCATGCCCCAGGTAATCGAAAGCCGCAGGCCCTTCTTCCCTTCCAGGTTCCCGCGGGCACTGGCTGTCATCTGGGATAGCGATAGAGCTCCGGCGGCCACGCCAAGAAATAAACGACGGTCCATGACAAACCTCCAGGACAGAGGGGTAAGCGTTCGGGCACTGATTATATGCGAAGTGAGAACCCTGAACAATCGTCTGCCTGGAGAGTTGTCTGTCTGGAGAATTTGGCCATTAGCCAGAATCGTAGCCCTCTCCCTTGGGGCGGACAAGACCAAGTCAAAAGGCAAAACGCAAAGCGCAAAATGCAAAGCGGCGTTGCCATTTGATCCCGCAAGGCGGGACGCTTTGCCTTTTGACTTGTTCTTCTGGCTGCGCTTGACAGGTGCGGCGGAGGGCGAGAGAATGCCGGTTCGCCGCAGCGCACCAGATGGGGCTGGCGACTGTGGCCCCGAAGGGGCCTGCCGTGAGTAGTCCGGCCCCGTCAGGGCCGATGCAGTATTTTCGCACCCTTATCCGTGGGTTGCATCCCGCAGGCGCGGGACTACTCACGGTTCGCCCCTTCGGGGCTGCCTAGCAGCGAGGATCGCCTTTCTTCTTGACGCGAGCGAAATGTTCTTTCATTCACCCAATCACTCCATCACGAAACCACTCCAGCGTGTGACCACTCATTTGCCCAATCACACAAAGCGAGTGAGTCTGGCTCTGGGACTCAGCCTCATCCCGCTTCCCTGCAACCTTTCCGCCCGCGACGTGCTGCTCAAGCGTTACGAGTTTTCCCTGCCCCGCATGGGGACGAGCTTTCGAATCGAGCTCTACTCGCCTGACGATGCGACAGCGTCAAAAGCGGCAGATGCTGCCTTCGCTCGCGCCGAGGAACTCGAGCAGATCATGAGCGACTACCGGGAGGACAGCGAACTCATGCGCCTCGCGCGCGAGGGAGTGTCAGCCCCCTTCCCGGTGAGCGACGACCTCTACGATGTCCTGGCGAAATCCATCCGGATCTCGGAGCTTTCGCACGGCGCGTTTGATGTTACCATCGGCCCGCTGGTGGAGTTTTGGCGAAACGCCCGCAAAACGGGACGCTTGCCTGACGCTTCGGAACTGGCGAGGGCAAGAGCGTTGGTCGATTACCGAAACATCGAATTGGATGCCGCGCGCCGGACCGCCTTTTTGAAACGCGCCGGCATGAAGTTGGATTTGGGCGCGATCGGCAAGGGCTACGCGGCGGACCAGATGCTGGCTCTCTTGCAGTCGCGCGGAATCCGTCAAGCCATGGTGGTGGCGGGGGGAGAGGTAGCTCTGGGAGCGCCTCCGCCCGGTAAAGCCGGCTGGAGAGTTGCCATCGACACGCCCGACACGGGCACAGGGAATCCGCCCTGCGCAATCCTGCTGCACGACGCCGCCGTTTCCACCTCCGGCAGTTCCAGGCAATTCGTGGAAGTCGCCGGCAAGCGATTTTCGCATATCATTGACCCTTCCACTGGCCTGGGTCTGGAAGGTGCGGCCAGCACCACGGTGATCGCCAGGGATTCGGCGACGGCCGACGCTCTGGCGACGGCGCTCTCCGTAATGCCAGTGGCGGATGGAATCCGGCTTGCTGAATCCCTGGCGGGCGTGGCGGCCTTCTGGGTCCGCCAAGCTGGCAGTGAATGGAAGCGCTACTTTTCGCGCGGTTTCCCGACCACATGCCGCGGCCGGGGATGAAAATGGGTACTTTCCAAATGCAAGAACAAGTCAAAGGGCAAATCGCAAAACGCAAAAGGCAAAGCCGCAGCAAGGACCGCAATTATCCAGCAAAGTCGTTTTTGGGGTTATACTTTTGCCTTTTGCACTTTGCGTTTTGCCTTTTGACTTGTTCCTTTGGGGGTGTCATTCCGAGCGCAGCGAGGAATCTCGCTCTGCGCTGACGTTGCCGGCGCTCAAGGTGACCTAGGCGCGCGTAGGGGGAACAAAGAACAGAGCGAGATTCCTCGCTGCGCTCGGAATGACACCCTGGGCACAGCCGCAGCAAGGGCTGCAATCCGCGCCGAGAGAAGAAGCATACTGCTAAGTACAGACGCATGTTTTCAATGATTACGGGTCTCAAGAAAGTCGGTCTGAATCTTAGGAATCTCAGCCTCATCGGAATTGGCATCCTCCTGGGCTTCACCATTCTCCTGGGAGGGAAGGCGGGGATTGATGCCACCTCCTCGGACAAGTTCTGCGACCGGGCCTGCCACGCGCACCCGGAGGCTACGCAGACCTGGATCAAGTCAACGCATTTCACGACGAAAAGCGGTGTGGTCACGCATTGCATTGAGTGTCACCTCCCCGCTGCGGGGCTCGGGTATTACACCGAAAAGGCCCGCCTGGGCGCGCAGGACATCTATGGCAAGGCCTTCAGGGATTTGAATAAGATTGATTGGCAATCCAAGCAGAACCTCGAGCATGCCCGCACTTTCACTTACGACTCCGCGTGCATTCGCTGTCACGCCAACCTATTCAGCGCCGGGCTCTCCAAGAAGGGCGTGGACGGCCACTTGCACTACCAGCGCTCGAAGGACAAGATGCGGTGCATTAACTGCCATCAGCACTCGGGACATTACCGGGGCAAGAAGGCCGAGGAAGCCCAGGATGAAGCTGAAGCTCAGGAGCAGGAACTCGAGAAGTCGTTCCCGCCCAACCCGCAGGGTTTCCAGAGTTACACCGAGATCATTCCGGGCTCGGAAGTGAAAATCCGCATGGTGGCGATTCCCGGCGGATCATTCCTGATGGGAAGCTCCGAGTCGGAATCCTACCGGCGGCCAGATGAAGGGCCGGTGAGACGGGTGAAGCTCAGCCCCTTCTGGATGGAAAGGACCGAGGTGAGCTGGAGAGAGTACGAAGTCTACCTGCTCCAGCGGGGGAACCGCGGCAGAAGCCGGGACAACCCAGCCTCTGACAAACCCGATGCGGTAACGGGACCTACGCCGCCCTACGGCTCTCCCGACCAAGGTTGGGGAAGAGGCTCGAGGCCGGCCATCACCATGACCCATTATGCCGCTACCATGTATTGCGAATGGCTCTCCGCGATTACCGGTAAGAAGTTCCGGCTTCCCACCGAAGCTGAGTGGGAGTATGCTGCCCGTGCGGGTACGACTTCTCCCTACTTCTTTCCCGGCGACCCTGCCCAGTTCACCCGCCAGCGGTGGTTGAATCAACTATGGGGAGTGAAGGCAGCGCCGATAGGTGAATACACGTGGTACTTCGAGGACAGCTCGAGCAAACCTCATCCGGCCAGCGGGACCAAACCAAATCCCTGGGGTCTGGTCAACATGTTGGGCAACGTGCGGGAATTCTGCCTGGATTGGTATGATCCCGAAACCTACGCGCACCTCTCCGACTCCGGGGTTCTTGACCCGCGCGGCCCGGCGGTGGGCCAGGAGCATGTTGTCCGTGGAGGTTCGTATCGTTCCGATGCCGCTGACTTGCGCTGCGCGGCACGCGACCATACCCGGAGTGACGAATGGCTGCTCACCGATCCGCAGTCGCCCAAGAGCATTTGGTGGTACTCAGACTGCACCGACGTGGGATTCCGGGTTGTCCGGGAATACGACGAGGGAATCCCGAGGGCGGCAAATCGCCAGACAGGAGACTCGCACAAGCATTGATGGCGTGAAGTGCTTACATCGCCGTGTCATTCCGAGCGCAGCGAGGAATCTCGCCCTGCTTCTTTACTTTCGCCCTGGCGCAGAGCGAGATTCCTCGCTGCGCTCGGAATGACATGCGTGTTTACTGATTTTTCTTTAAACCAAAGGAGAGATGACATGAATGACGAGACGAAGTCGGATCTTAATCGCCGGACTTTCATGGGAGCGATAGCAGTCGCGGGGGCGGGGGCGGTGCTGGCAAGTTGCACCAAGACCTACCCTCCCGTGACCTTCGTGGACGTGGCGCCGGACGGCCCGCCGCTCAAGGCAGGTCTTATCGGCTGCGGGGAGCGAGGCACGGGGGCTGCCCTGAACTTTCTAAAGGCAGGGCCGAATCTCAAGCTTGTGGCGCTGGCCGACGTCCTCAAGGACCATCTGGTAACGTGCCGCGACACGCTGGCCAAGAAGGCCCAACAGCAAATCGCCGACGACCGTTGTTTCATCGGCTTTGACGCCTATAAAAGGCTGCTCGAAACGGACGTGGATATCGTATTGATGGCTACGCCGCCGCATTTCCGCCCTATCCATTTCGATGCCGCGGTGGAAGCCAAGAAACACTGCTTCATTGAAAAGCCAGTGGCCGTGGATGCGCCCGGCGTGCGCGCGGTTTTGGCCGCTGGTCAGAAAGCTGCGGCGTACAATCTCTGCGTTGTGCCGGGGACACAGCGGCGGCATGACCGCGCCTATAACGAGACCTATAATCGCGTCTCCCATGGCGCCATCGGCAAGATCGTCGGAGCCAGTTGCCGCTGGAACCAGAGCCAACTGTGGTACACCCCGAAAAAGAAAGAATGGTCGGACATGGAAGCTATGATTCGAGACTGGGTGAACTGGGCATGGCTTTCGGGCGACCACATCGTTGAACAGCACGTCCATAATCTCGACACCGTCCTCTGGTTCACGGGCATGAACCCGGCAAAGGCCGTAGGCGTGGGCGGGCGCGCCCGGCGCGTGACTGGCGACCAGTTCGATTTCTTCGCCGTGCAGTTCACCTACGGGAACGGAACGCGCCTGGAAAGCATGTGCCGCCAGATTGACGGCTGCGCAAATGACGTCTCCGAGTACGTGGTGGGCACTGAGGGCTACACGAATTGCAAGAACACTATTTTCGACCCGACGGGGAAGGTCATCTGGACATACCAGGAGGCCGGAGCGGACCCGGGCAAGTCGAAGTTCGCTGCTTTCGATCAGGAACACGTGGACTTCGTTACCGCCATCCGGAGAAACTACCCGATCAACGAGGCGGAACATGTCGCCCATGCCACGCTGACCGCCATTATGGGAAGGACCGCAGCGTACACCGGCCAGGAGGTTACGTGGGACGCGATGATGGATTCCAAAGAACACCTAGGTCCGACGGAGTACGCCATGGGGCCGGTGCCCATCAAGGCTGTCGTGCCTGTGCCGGGAAATGGCGAAGACACCGCTAAGCACATGCGGAGCTGAATGGCGCTCAGGTGATTCCTGTCATGCTGAGCCCGTTCGCTCCGCTCGCTTGAAAATCACCCGATGCCGGTCATTCCCGTCCCGCCATGGCGGGAGGAATCCAGTTCGATGGGGACTGACCTGGACCCGCTTACGCGGGGGTGACAACATCGGCGATTTTCATCTGCTTGGGTGGGCCGCAGGCCCATGAGCACTCAGGGTAAACTCCGCGAAGCATCCCTGCAGTTTGTCGTAGGCCGTTGAGCGCAAAAAGAACTGCCGTCCCGCCGCGGCGGGATCGCCCGCCCGAAAGCACGGCGGGCTCAGGATGACAGACGGTTCCAGCTTTGGAATTCGCGTTCAAGCGGATCCAATCAGACCCCGCACTGCACTCACGATGCGATCCGCATCCGGCCGGTGAAAATTCTCCGTGGGAGGTGAGAACAGAACGGGGGTATTCGGTGACGCAAACTCGCTTCACCGGAGCGGTCAAGTAATCACTCATGGTGTCTGTTTACTATGTTCAACGGTTATTACGACTTTCCCTTGCGCATGTCCTTCTTCAAGATAACGGAGAGCTTCAGCCACGTCGCTTAACGGGTAACGTCTATCGATGACGGGTACAACTTTTCCGGCTTCAAGAAGATCTTTCAGAAAATCCAAATCCTTCTTGTTTAGCTTCGCCATAAAGTTACACATCTTCTTGCTCCCAATCAGTGACAGTAATGGTCCCAGTAACATGGCTTGGAGAATTTGAACCCCGCCACCTCCGGCCATGACATAAATTCCGTCCTGACTCAGCGCACGCCTGTAATCGAAAATCGAATGATAGGCGTTCGCGGCAAGAATCAGATCGTAACGCTGCCCGCTTTGAGTGAAATCTTCCCGAGTATAATCAATGACATGGTCTGCGCCAATCGATCGCGCCGTCTCCATATTCCTCGTGCTGCACACGGCGGTGACTTCAGCTTCGAAGGATTTGGCAATCTGGACCGCAAAGGTGCCCACGCCGCCAGACGCGCCATCGACCAGAACCTTCTGGCCTCGCTGGATCCGTCCCTTATCGCGAAGACCCTGAAGGGCAGTGATTGCCGCGATTGGTGCGGCTGCCGCGCCCTCAAACGATATGTTGGCTGGCTTCAGCGCCAATCTGTCTTCAATGGCACACACATACTCGGCAAACCCTCCAAAACCTACTCCCCCGAAGACCTCGTCGCCTGGCTGAAACTGCTTTACTTCTCTGCCAACCGCTTCAACTCGCCCTGCGATTTCAGAGCCGAGGATCTTGTGTTTTGGTGTGCGCAGCCCCCCGGTGATCAGGCGGAGGAGCAACAGACCTCTCATGAAGTACCGATCACGTGGATTTACAGATGCCGCGTAAATCTTGATCAAGACCTCATCGTCCGCGGGCACAGGTGTTGCCACCTCCTTGAACTGCAACACATCCGGTGGTCCGTATTGTGTGTATACAATCGCTTTCATAAAGTCCTCCTTAAGAGAGAGGGTGGGGACAGGTTAACCTGTCGCCGCATTCCGGCCTCTGCGACCCTCGGCTCGGGCACTGCTGCCGCTCGGCGAGCATGCCCCGTTCCGCCTCGCCCCGCGCCTTGCACCGGCTCACCGCGCGCGTGGCCTCTATGCTGCGACTGAATTGAGATACTAGTATCACATTATCGCCTCCGGTTAAAGCCCTTCCCAGCGCGCGGCGGAAGCATTCCGGCAGTTCATCGCATGACAGGAGAGGCGGGCTGGCGCACCCCCCTGTTCTTTGGGGTCTGCGATTTCCCGAGACATGGGCGCTGCAGGCCGCAGTCATTCCCGCGAAAGCGGGAATCTACTTGGCAAACCTTCGGAAATGCGCTGTCGACGGACTGGATTCCCGCTTTCGCGGGAATGACAGGCATCTCGAAACGGATCCCGTTCCAAATGACACCACCACCGCCCGACTAGCGCAAATGGACTCCGGTTCGGATAAGGACTACTATGCTGTCGAAGGACTCTTGTGACAAGCAACGCCCGTCTTTCTCTCTCGCTGTGCGCCGGTCTGGCGCTAATAAAGTAGGAGTGCCAAAAGATGAAAATGACTTCCGCTGTTCTGGCCGCTTTGGTGGCCACGAGCGTCGTCGTTACGCTCCACGCCCAGGTCAAGGAGCGTTCACTTCCCCGCCTGATGAAGAAAGATGGGCGCTACGCCCTGTTGGTCGACGATGCGCCTTACTTGATGTTGGGCGCACAGGTTCACAACTCCAGCGCCTGGCCGGCCATGCTTCCGAAAGTATGGCCCGCCATGGAATACCTGAATGTCAATACGGTCGAAATCCCGGTCTACTGGGAGCAGTTCGAACCGCGGCACGCACAGTACGACTACACGGTGATCGACACGCTCCTGACAGAGGCTCGGCAACATCGCGTCCGCCTGGTGCTGCTCTGGTTCGGAACCTGGAAAAACGGCAGCCAGCACTACATGCCCGAGTGGATGAAACTGGCCCCCGACCGCTATCCGCACATGGTCGATAAGAACGGAGGCGCGGTGGACTCGCCTTCACCCTACGCCAGCGCGTCGCTGGAGGCGGACAAGAGTGCGTTCAGCGCTTTCCTGCGGCACCTGAAAGCAGCCGACCCGCAGCGCACCGTAATCATGGTTCAGGTAGAGAACGAACCCGGCACCTGGGGCAGCGTGCGCGATCACTCCCCGGCCGCGCAGAAACTCTTCGAAGCGCCGGTGCCGCCCGAGGTCCTCAACGCAATGCAGGTGAAGGCCGCTTCGCCATCCCCGAACTGGCAGGAAGCCTTTGGCCCCGAAGCTGAGGTCTGCTTCCACGCCTGGTCGGTAGCGAGATATGTCGGGCAAGTCGCCGCCGCGGGGAAGGCCGTTTATCCACTGCCGCTCTATGCCAACGCGGCTTTGCGCGACCCGCTGAAGCCGGGCGCTCCCGGCAGCTACGAGAGCGGCGGCCCCACGGACAATGTACTCGCCATCTGGAAAGTCGCGGCGCCGTCGCTGGATATTTTGGCGCCCGACATTTACCAGAACGACCTCGCCACGTATTTGAAGGTGCTCGAA
>Ga0208687_1000426_pt1 | contig 29521 bp, 50 predicted proteins | sample June2015DPH_6_10_FD_184695 | JGI IMG/M metagenome (GOLD analysis project Ga0208687, IMG submission 184695) | Peatland microbial communities from SPRUCE experiment site at the Marcell Experimental Forest, Minnesota, USA - June2015DPH_6_100... | ecosystem: Environmental > Terrestrial > Soil >...
CTGCTTTGGCTTCTTGATAGGCTTTCCAGGCTGGGGCTGTGGCTTCTTGATAGGCTTTCCAGGCTGGGGCTTTGGCTTCTTGATAGGCTTTCTCGGCTGTGGCTTTGGCTTCTTGATAGGCTTTCCCGGCTGTGGCTTTGGCTTCTTGATAGGCTTTCCCGGCTGGGGCTGTGGCTTCTTGATAGGCTTTCCCGGCTGTGGCTTTGGCTTCTTGATAGGCTTTCTCGGCTGTGGCTTTGGCTTCTTGATAGGCTGATAATTCTGTTTTAGAAAGTTCTTTAATTAGCCTTACGGTTCTGCATACAAATTTGTCTCTTTGGCTTTCGCCTATTCCTGTGGCTTCAGCTAGAAAAACTCTTGTTCCGTTCCATTCTTCAGGGAAATAGGTTAAGTGATAACCGTTTGAGCATATAACTAGCTTTCCTTTTACTCGATAGGTTTTGCCAAGTTTCCAGGCTTGTTTTCCACTGTTGCAAGAATACATCTCTTCATTTAGAACTTTAAGGGCTAACGTTTTTTGTTTTTCTTTCATGTTTATCCCTTGTTCTCTCTATGTTCACTTTTTATTTAAAAGGCATGACAGCGTTTCCCGTCTTTGGGTTTCCATAAATGCCTTGCTTATACGCTTGTTCGGCTGCCTGGTGGGCTTGCCAAACTATGTATGCTTTATCAGCCACTATGATGAGAATGATTGCGCAGGCTATGACTGTAATTAAAAATATGATATGTTCCTTTTTCAGTTTAGCTCAGGCCTCCTTTTGCTGCTGGCTTGATTTGCTTTATTCTTTTTAGGCAATGTTTTCTGATGTACTTTAAAAAAACTATTTCCAGATCTGTGTTTTTCATTTTTAAAAGATACCAATCTATTGCGCTGCATACTTCTTTATGGTCATTCCATATTGGCTCTGTTTCTGGCGTTCTTTTCACCATCCCTCTGGTTTCATTCTTGACAGGATTATGACTTTAACCACATAATCTCCTGTCTCTTCATTCAGGATTGCCTGAAAAATCTTTTCTTGAATTTTTGTCATTTTTTATTTTGGCCTCCGATTTGATAACCTTATTACCACTAGCAGACTATATTAATGTTATTACCACTGGCTCCATATCGAGAACTGTCCAACAGACAGACACACCATAGCTTCCATTGGAATTCCATCGTGGAAAGTGTTAAATATCTAAAGGCTGAAAAGAAAGCCTGTTAAAGGAGGCCAGTGATGAGTGCCAATGACTCTGAATATTCAGATATTCCCACTTCTTTAAGGCAAAAAGTTTTCATGATCTTGTGGCAAAAACCTGAACTAACTCCATCTGAAATCTGCCTGAAACTAAGGAAATCTTACAAAACTCATGGAGGCACAATATCCCAGTATAAGAAACAGTGGACAAGGGAATATAAAATTAGCGTTAGTGCTTATTCGGCTAAAATTGAGCCTCATAAACGATTTTGGGCATGGCCTAAGAAGGTTTTGCGAAATATAACGCTTAAAGAGGCTAAATCTTTTGGCTGGAAATCTGTGCCTAATAGAAATGGGATGTGGAATTTTAAGTGTGATAAGGGAATGATCAGAGGTTCTGTTCAGTGGTATCCTTACGGAGCTGTTAAGGTTTTAACTAAGGGCCCATCAAATTTGGGGATCGCAAAAGCATTATTTTGTAAAGCGTTCTCCTGGGTAAGTGATAAAGATTTAAGCAAACTTTGTGAGGGTGTTTTTCAGGAGAGTATTAGGCATCATCTTATTGATACTGGAAAAGTGTTGTCTGTTGGGCTTAACATTGATAAATTTAGGGAAAGTCACGGTTTGCGATTGTTTGTTGATAAAACCAGGCCTGGTGATACTTTTATTGAGGCAGAGGAAACAGTGCCTCTGTATCTGCAAACTATGATAGGTGTTCAGAATAAGTTAGCTGAAAATATTGAGGCGCATCTGAGGCTAATTAAGGCCTGGCATAGAGAGGCGACGGAAAGGAGAACTAAACGGAAAGGATATCTTTCTTTCGTTTTTGCGTTGAAAAGGTTTTTTGCAGTTCTCTGTAAACATTTCATGGATAAAAAGAAGGCTGTTAAAAAGTCTAAGAAGAAGGCCAGTTCCTGGCCTCCTGTGGAGGAGTAAAAGTGGAGTCTGAGAAAATTTATAATGATGATTCTGAAGTGCCATATAAGAGCACTGAGCTGGGGCCTAGGCAGAGTAAAATGGAGATTGAGGGGCTGCTGGCTAAATATGGCATTAAAGATACTGCCTGGCGTTGGGATCCTGAGAATAATGAGGTTTTTGTAGGCTTTAGCCTTCTGGAGAATATTAATGGGGAGAATGTTTGTTCTTATGTTAAGGTTCAGGCGCCTCTGATCTGGAAACGTGCTAAAAAAAGCCAGAGAGAAGAGGTTGATTGGAGGATTAGTTTGAGAGTGATGTTTTGGTTTATAAAGAGCACTTTGGAGGTTTCCTTTCTCTGGCGTATCCATAAGACAGTTGCTTTTCTGCCTTTTCTCAGAAATGCTAAAGATGAGCCTATGGCCACTATGATCCTTTCGAGGATAGAGCAGATCCAGTTTATGGAGCTGCCAGCTCTCCCATCTGCTAAAACTCAGCGTATAAATATCACTTCTAAACCTGGGGAGATACCTCCATGAAACTTATTACTCTTTATTTGCCTGAAAAATACATTCATGATCTGGATCAGTTAGTTACTGAGAGATTTTATCCTAACAGGGCTGAGGCTATCAGAGCAGCTGTGAGGGATCTGCTTAGCTCTGAAGTTTGGAGGCGCCAGAAAATTGATTTTTGAGGAGGGCTCCTGAATGCCTGTTTGTTCTGGCCAGAGAATGGATGTTGAAACTAGATCCTGTGAGGGCTGCTTTCATAAAGGAAAGAAAAGCCAGGCTCATGTTAAGGCCTGTTCTGAATGCTACGATTGGAGAAATTATGTGAAGGCTACCAGAAAACTCCAGTTTGTTGGAGAATTTTCCTATATCCAGGATGATGATAATTAGTGGAGAACCCTTTTGTTTGTGTTGGCTGGGCTGTTTTTTGGAGGCGTCTGGAAACTCTGGCGTTGATATCTGAGTTTTGGGGAGCTGCCTTAGAGTTTATTTTTGATCTGAGCCCTAGTGGTGTTGTGATTAAAGTAAATGGAGATGCTATAATTAGAGTTAGAAAGAGGAGACATGATATTGCCTGTTAGTTCCAGCGATCAAATTAAGCGTATGATTAAGCGGAGTTTTAAGACTGGTACTTTGGATCGGAAAATGAGCAATAATCTTCGGGGTAAACTTGTTTTTTGTTCTAAGGGCCATCAGAATGGGCCCACTGCTAGGTTTTGCTGGGGATGCGGAGAGTTTCTTCAGAATTCTCCTCTGAATAAGAAAGATATTGCTGTTAAGCCTGTTCCGTATGAAAGCCCTTTAGCCGCGAAAAGTAGTGTGACACAGCATGGCACTGTGGATTCGGTGGATTCCAGACCTGGAAAAGTGGGTTCTGTTAACTTGACGGGTGGTAAATCTCCCTGTTAAGCATCGGGTGGTGATGTTTGAAAGAATAAGGTTGTTTAAATGACCTTGTAATTTCCCCATTGTTCTGCCATAGCGTTTGCAATTCCTTGGGGGAATCTTGCCCTTTCAAGCGAACGATTTTTAACGCCTTTAATACCTTCCACCCAATTTATTGCCTTTCCCTTACATTTTTCTCCTTGACAAATATACAGAGGTTTTGGCTTTTCAAGCAATGTTTTTCGATAATTCAATTTTGGTAAATTTTTTAGCCAAAGACAAGTTCTTTTCTGATATGGTTCACCAAAATAATAAGGGTGGATAATTTGGTCAGGTGAACGATAAGCTGTATTAGGGTAGCCAACAGGATTTTCAGTACAAATTCGTTCTATTGGTGCATTAACTAACTTCATAAAAAAAGCCATAGCGAGTTCTCTTTTTTCTGCTCGACCTTGTTTATTCCAATGTTTTATACCCACATAAGAGAGATAAGTACACGGTGGATGGAAGATTGCCAGTTTGGGTTTAACCTTCTCTATTGCTTCAAATACATCCATCTGTAAATGCCAATCAGGATTTCCTTCTGTTGGTAACAAATCGCAACTGAAAGCCTCAATTCCTTTATTGCGAAAGGCTTTGGTGACTGTTTGACTATATTCGCATCCAACTAAAACGGACATTGAAAACGAACCATTTTACGCTTTCTTCGGTATTAAGCTTATCGCTTTCGGTAAGATTGAATTGGTTGACTATGCTGTTAGGTACTGTTGTTCTGAGGGATTTTGTTTTTGGGGATGCTTTTGTTAAACTTGTTTGTTCCATTTAACTCGCCATGGAGACTGTGAAGTTAATTTGAGTATGTTACGTTAAAAATAAAAATTATTATTAGATCTTGGAAAAATATCATCATGGCTTGGAATATTTCAGGTATCATAGTTTTTATATCCTGGGATTTTGGTTCTTCAGTAGCTGATAAATGGTGTGGTGTCTGAATGGTAATACTCCGTTGATTGCTCCTGTGTTGAAAAATATCCATAGTGATGATAGAACTGCTATCATGATGATTATGGAGAGAAAAATTATTGTGGTGGTGTCTTGATCCATGTTTCTGCCTCAATGAATAAACTTTTATGCTGATCACTACTATATATTTTTTTGATTAAGTCTCTGGGAGGCGATTGATTTGAGTGATTGGAGAACAAAAAACGATCCTACTAAGAGAGGTTATGGTGATCATTATAAGGCTGAGAAGCGTTCTGGCCGAAATGGAGCTTTACCCGCTAGGGCTGGGATGGAGCCTAATGATCGCGTGGCTGGCGTGAGAGAAAGGATTTTAGTGGATGATCTTGAGACTTCCGTGCCTGATGAATTCGCTGATTCTGTGAAGTATCATAAGATGAGCGCTGAGGCTGAGGCTGTGGGCCGTCATGAGGATGCTGAAACTTTAGATCAGATAGGTAATCAGGAGGCTGTTCATGGACAATTAGATGAGCATATGATTGTGCAGCCTGATCCTCCTGGAGATAAGAAGTGGATCCAGAAAGCTGTGAATCCTGAGCATAAAGGTAAATTAACTGAGTATGTTCAGGAGCACTATGGTAAACAGGGTTTCACTGAGAAAGGTACTATCAAAAAGGAAATTCTGCATGATCTAAGCCATAACGCTGAGGAGCCAGTCAGGGGAGAGGCTCAGTTTGCTTTAAATGTCAATGAATAATCAAATTCTCTCTTTTTTCCTTTAAGAAGTTTTTTAAATAAACTATACATAGTATAATCAGAATGATCTGGGAGGCATGAAAATTGAGTTGGAGAACAAAAAACGATCCTGAAAAGGCTGGCTATGGAGATCACTATAAAGTCAAGAAGAAGGGTTCTGGCAATAATGGGAGTTTGCCAGCTAGAACAGGTTTTGCTCCTAATGATAGAGTTGATGGTGTTCATGAGAGGATTTTGGTTGAGGATTTAGCTGATCCTGTTAGTGGTGCTCCGATGGAGCCTCCTAGTGCTTATGGAGATACTGTTTTGTTTAGTCCTTATAGTGGCCGTTTTTCAGCTGTGAAGGTGCCTGAAGGGAGAGAAGTTGAGCCTCGGTATGCTGAAGTTAATAGGAAAAGCCAGTTGTTAGCTAAGTCTTATGTTGATCAGGCAGCTGCTAAAGTGCAGAATAGCAGTAAGGAGGGAGATGTTAAGGAGGCTGCCAGAATGTTTGAGCATGCTCAGCGGATTAATCCCTGGAATCAATATCCAGCAGCAGATCTTCAGAAAGATCCAGTTTACATGGAAATTGCAGAATCTAACATAATGATTCAGAATGATGTTCAGAGTGCTCGAGAATCAAACTTTGCTGAGAAAAAGAAGTATTTGGAAAGCGCCAGAAAAAGAATCTTAGCTTCTCAGGCGTCACTAGCGAAACTTGTTGCTTAGCCTCTTTTCCCATTTTTTCCAATTATTGGTTTCTTTCCAGGATCTTGGTTTAGATATCTGGCAAGGAAAGATCCTGTAATTGGATTGAAAAAAAATCGATTTTAGGATCCTAAAAGTTTCTGCCAATTATTGGATCTGGCAGTTTAGACGTCTGGCCCTCCAGGAGAGGATCCTGAAAACTCAGAGGCAATAACTGGATGATAGAGACCTCTCCAGCTGCCAAGCATTATCCAGTTTTTGGTTGTTCTTTTTCTTGGAATTGTTGTTTATCCATGAAATCAAGTGTGGCTTTTTGTTCTCTTTTTGAAACTCCCAGATATGCGTTTAAGGCATCTAGGCTTTTGATTCCTGTGTAGCTTTTGAGTCTGGCCAGACTGACGTTTGGATCACAGCAGATTTCTGTTATGCGGTTCAGTCTGAGAAAGTGAGCGTAATAGTTTTCTCCTAAAACCTGTTTGACTAGATTCCAGGCTTTTGTGCTTTGGATGTTTGGAAAGAGATAATGAGCTTTTCTGATTTCAGCTGTTCTTTCCTTTATTGATTTGAATTTGCCAGTTTTTTGGATCAGTCTCTGTGGGCCTCCTTCATGAATTGTGTAAGTGAAAACTGTTTTTGTGATTTTGTTTCTTTCTGCTGCTTTCTGAGCCAGTTTAACTAGGAGATCTATTCCTGGCCAGTGGAGTGGCAGCTCCAAGGGAGGTACTTCAGCTCCATGCTTTTTTCTCTCATGGAAGTCTATGCTGAAAAATCGGAACTGCAATCCATTGGATTGAAAAAATATCGATTTATTCTTCAGAATTTCCTGGAGGTTGGATTCAGAGATGCGAATTGGAAATATTAGCAGTTTGCCAGATTCCAGGATTATTCTGCAATCTTCAGCTACTCGCTCATAGAGCTCTGATTTTCTAACTCCAGAATAATAGAGGCCCCAGATGTAGCTAGCCTCCTCTTCAGTTAGGTGAGCTTCATTTACTTTTCTTTGGAATTCTAGGAAACTTATGGATTCAACTATTTTTCCTGTTTTATAGTTTGGCATGGCTTTTTCAATCTCCAGAATATTTCTGGCTTTTCACTGGCCAACCCAGTAGAGAATCCAGCCTAGGCTCCAGATCAGAACGATCCCGGGCAGCACAAACGCCAGAAGCGCTTTTGAGATCCTGGATTTTTTCTGCCTTTTGGCTAGGTATTTTGTTAAAGTTTCCCTCATCTTTCCAACTCATTTTTCCTCGAGGCAATCTCCAACTCTTTGCTCCAAAAAAGTTGGAGGGATACCATCGAGGTAATATCCGTTGCATGGCAATAAAAACCTTCTCTTTTTTGATCTTACTGAAATTCGAGGGGGATTAATAACTTAATTAAATAATAGTATCACAAAAAAAATATTATTTATCGATTTCTTTAGCGTATTCAGTTTCCAAAACCCCTTTTAAGTTGTATGCTTTGTAGGGGCTGATGTGAATGCTGTGGAGATCCTTCAGGAGCTTTCTTAGTTTATTAACATCTACTCTGCCCCTATGATTCAAGATCTCTTTTAGATGTGGCGCAATTAGCTTTATCATTTGATCTTCTGTGATTTCTTGCGCCTCTTTCTGAAATGCTCCATCTCTGGCTTGTTCGTATCTACTCTCCTGGACGCTGGCCTTCTTACGTTCATATTGGGCTCTAAAGACCTGGCACGTCATGATTTTATCGCAACCTAAACAGCTGGATTCTTTACATAAGGTTTTATCCAGCATTCTTATGTAGAGTTGGCAGAAAGTTTCATAATATGTTTTATCTAGGAACTGGCTAGGTTTTAAAGTATAAACTATGGCTTTGCCTCTATCATAAACATTAACCTGATATTGGATCAAGTAGTCTCTAATCGTTTTGTCTAGAAGTGATTTGTTAATTATGGGAATAAAAAGAGGATGTAATTTAAATCTGAAGGATTCAATGGTTTGAGTGAGAGCCTTATTTAGATCTTTGTACCATTCACGTTTTCCCATAGCGTAACTGGGCTCATCAAATATTATGCATTTTCCAGCTTTCAGTTTCAGGACTAAATCCATGAATTCATTATAAGTAAATACGATCTGATCAACTGAAAAACGATCCTTTCCACTATCGGTTTTTCCCTCTAGAACACGACAAATATCTATAGCCATGTAAGTTTTACCTATCCCTGCCTGCCCAGTTAGAACTACATTAGTTGCTAATTTTTTGTGAATCCTTCGGCTGAGTGCATTATGAAAATAGGGGCCCACACAGTTTGGTTCAGACATAATGGCTTTAAAACCATGATAGTCTATTTTTTGGATGCTTATTTTTTGGTTTCTCCTTTAATCAATTATTCTTCAGTTAGGTTTGATGAAGGTTCAACACTGCTGGCATCATGATCTGAATTATCTGCTGTCTGTTCTTCATCAAATAATGTTTCTTTAAATGTGGATTTCAGTAACATATGCCTTCTATCCAAAAGATTTACAACTGCATTAAATACTTTCATGTAGTCAAAACTTTTGACATATCGCTGAGTTTCTATTTGGTGTCTTTGGCAGTATCGATCTGATGCTGGCACTTCACAGAAAACTGGCCTGGTGTCCACTGGGATCAGTATTTGTGCTTCTCTGAGATCTTGGAAAAACTCATCATCTTTCCAGGGTTTTGGAATCATATTTACGAATCCTTCAGCTGCTTCTCTTAGTTCCTCTGCACTGTACTGGATGTTTAAGATTGCTTTTTGAAAAGTTAGTATCATCTGAGCGATCAAAAAATTATAGGGGAGCCGATCTTTTATTTGCAGCTGTGCTTCTGGGAATTCCTCCAGCATGCTTTTCATATCTTGGCTAGCTGATTCCATATTGTTTTATTCCTCCACTTCTTTTCCTTCTGATTGGGCTTTTGATTTCCAGTCTCTGTTAAATAAGTTCCTGGAGAGTATGTTTGGTTTATGTGCTTTTTCAGGTGTTGGGCCTCCGGTGCTAGCTGCCATCATGGCTTTTAATATGTCTGTTCTGCCTCTGCCTCCTATTCCCTGAGATCCTGTTAGCCACCATTCACAGATATGGCCCCAATATCTGACTCCATCATAGGTGAATCTGTGGCTGAAATGGCTCATGGCTGCCAGTGTACCATCATCTAGGACAGCTAGTTTCCTCTCATCCCATTGGCCCTGAGCTAAAAGATTGGGATCTGTAGCTAACTGAGGCGCCAGGGTTTTGGCCACAATTACTCCTCCATGTTCATGTTCTGGAGTTTTTGAGGATGGTCTGGTTGGGCCTCCAGCAACAGGTATCGGCTTAATTAATGGATTGACAATAATTGGAGCCTGATTTACTGGAGCTGCTGTTAGGCTCTGAGTTTGCCTGGTTTTTATTTTATGGCTCTTAGAAATTATTGGGCCCTGTTCAGCTGTGGCTTTTGCTCTCTCATCTGCTGTTTCTTTTCTTGTTTCATTATGCCTGGGTTCAGATTCGTTCATGGGTTGTGGGCTAGGTGTTTCTATCCATTCTTCTGGCGCATGCGCTCCTTCAGCTTGAGGCAGCGGATTCTTTTGCATGTTTACTATTCTACGTTTGAGAGTTTTGTTTTCAATTAGACGTCTTACTTGATCAGGGTTTAGGATGGTTGGATCTTCTGGGATTTCCTTCCAAGTGTTTTCTGGATTTTTTTTGGGTTTAGATCCTGGCGTTTATATTCCTCCTAGGATAAAATGGAGGATCAGGAAAATTGCTGATGCTGGAGTTGGCGTTGGTGTTGTGATTGGTGTTGACACTGTTGGAGATGGGCTGGGGATCCTGAAGATTCCTATCAGAAATAGAACTGCGCATACAGCGAATCCTGAGCCAGCTGCTAAAATTATGTTGATGTATAAACTTTTGTCTTTTGCGAATCTTTCTTTCCAGAAGGTTCTGCTGGCTGCTCTATCTTCTTCTTTATGTATGTCCTCTTCTGTTACAGGCCTCATGTCTCCTGGCGTTATCGGGTCTTCTGCTATTCCTATAGTTACTTCTATTTTCGATTTTTCTAAAAGGTCTTTTTGTCTGTCTGGCACTGATTCATAGAAGGCTGCTCCCCATAATGTTTTTACTGCATTAGCCAGGCTCCCAGCTGCAATCCATTTTCCAGCCTCCAGTCTCCAAGTGTATGCTGTGCCTGTTCTGCCTAGAAAAAGAGTGACGCTTCTCTTCAGAAATTTCCCCATTGTGCCTGTGAATCCAGGATGGAATTTAAGGAATTTTTGAGGAGGCATTCCTTTCTTTTCTACACAGTCAATGGAGAGAGCTGATTCCTCAGCGATATCCAACTCTATGAATCTGTGAGTGTCAGGATCAATTTTTAAAACTCTATTTCCCATCATTGGCCTCAGAAAAATCCCTAGTAGAATTCCGACTAGGATAAACACTCCGAATAAAATATCAGTTATAAGGTTTCCAAAAACAGAGCCTAATAAACTCATTTAGCTCCCTCCTATAATTGCTGATAAGTTTTCCGTGAGAGCCAGGCTCTCCTCTTTTGAGCAGTACAATGAAAGCTCTACTTTAAACTGTTCGTTTTCAGGATGATTCCACAATCTTCTGAAAATTAGGGATCTCACAATTTTCAATCTACTTTCCTCCCAGGTTCCTCCAGTGTTACGTTTGCTAATTGCTGTTATATTAAGTTCTATTTAAAAACTTATCAGGGAGAGAGATATTGAAAAAATAAAAAAAGATTGGGGAGTTTTAAGTGATGGTTTTTTGGTCTGCTAGTATGTGAGTGAAGGCTTCTAAAGCAGCCTCATGTCCTAGTTCTCTACTAGGGTTTTTTCGATTGCAACTCTCAGAAATTCACTGAGATTTTCAAATTCACCGTTCTTAATTTTTTCCTCTATGTCTGCTCTCTGCTGGCTTGTCAGTCTGGTTGAGATTCGGTCTTGTTGTTTCTTCATTTTTTCACCTTTTCAATTCAACAAGCTTATTAACCGAGAATGTTCAACATAAAGAATCATGGGCATGAAACTATGTCACTTTTAGGATCCTAAAATCGATATTTTTTCAATCCAAGAAAAAGAACAACCAAAAACTGGATAATACCTGGCAACTGGAGAGGCCATTATTATCCAGTTATTGTCTCTAAGTTTTCAGGATCCTCTCCTGGAGGGCCAGACGTCTAAACTGCCAGATCCAATAATTGGCAAAACAATTTCAGATCTAAAAATCGATTTTTTTTCAATCCAATTACAGGATCTTTCCTTGCCAGATATCTAAACCAGGATCCTGGAAAGAAACCAATAAAAGGTTTACTCGAAGCAAAAAACTGGCGCCGAAAAGCCAATTATTGAATCTGGATTAACTCATGGTTTCTCTGCAATTCTGAGGGCAAACTGAAAACTTATATAGTCAATTAAATTAAATGGTTTTCATAGGAGAGATCTGGCTTAGTGTTTGCATCATTGGCCTCCGATAGCCTCGATAAAAACATTAATCCAGGTCTCTCCCTCTTCACTATTCCGGGAGGCTTGAATTAATGTCAGAAGGTAAAGGCTTGACTAGTGGGATCATGGACATAATTAAGACGCCTCTGGGCATCATAATTCTGTTCATAATTATGCTAGTTTTGGCTGGCCTCAGCATTGCGACAGCTATCTCTGGAGCTCTCACAGCAGCAGCCGTGAGTGCAGCTGGACTCCTGGTTGTAGTCGTGCTGTTGGTTGTTGTTAAAGTTCTAGCATAAACTCCTAGAGCTTTTGCAGCTCCGTTCTTTTCCCCTTTTATTTTTTGAAAGTTTTTCCAGGTCGTCCGGGATTAATTCACCGTTCTTAATTTTTTCCTCTATGTCTGCTCTCTGCTGGCTTGTCAGTCTGGTTGAGATTCGGTCTTGTTGTTTCTTCATTTTTTCACCTTTTCAATTCAACAAGCTTATTAACCGAGAATGTTCAACATAAAGAATCATGGGCATGAAACTATGTCACTTTTAGGATCCTAAAATCGATATTTTTTCAATCCAAGAAAAAGAACAACCAAAAACTGGATAATACCTGGCAACTGGAGAGGCCATTATTATCCAGTTATTGTCTCTAAGTTTTCAGGATCCTCTCCTGGAGGGCCAGACGTCTAAACTGCCAGATCCAATAATTGGCAAAACAATTTCAGATCTAAAAATCGATTTTTTTTCAATCCAATTACAGGATCTTTCCTTGCCAGATATCTAAACCAGGATCCTGGAAAGAAACCAATAAAAGGTTTACTCGAAGCAAAAAACTGGCGCCGAAAAGCCAATTATTGAATCTGGATTAACTCATGGTTTCTCTGCAATTCTGAGGGCAAACTGAAAACTTATATAGTCAATTAAATTAAATGGTTTTCATAGGAGAGATCTGGCTTAGTGTTTGCATCATTGGCCTCCGATAGCCTCGATAAAAACATTAATCCAGGTCTCTCCCTCTTCACTATTCCGGGAGGCTTGAATTAATGTCAGAAGGTAAAGGCTTGACTAGTGGGATCATGGACATAATTAAGACGCCTCTGGGCATCATAATTCTGTTCATAATTATGCTAGTTTTGGCTGGCCTCAGCATTGCGACAGCTATCTCTGGAGCTCTCACAGCAGCAGCCGTGAGTGCAGCTGGACTCCTGGTTGTAGTCGTGCTGTTGGTTGTTGTTAAAGTTCTAGCATAAACTCCTAGAGCTTTTGCAGCTCCGTTCTTTTCCCCTTTTATTTTTTGAAAGTTTTTCCAGGTCGTCCGGGATTCTGTTGCTGGGTTCTAAAGATTTTTAAAGCGATTATGCTATAACTGTTTTTATGTCTAAGTTGGAAGAATTCAAAAAAGATCCTTTCGGTTATGTGGATCATATTCACTTGATGGTTAAGGGTAAAGATCTTAACATATTTTCAGATGATCGGGGAATTCGGAAAGTGGCTTTTTGGTTTGCTTTTTTCTGTTTGATCATGTGGGTATTGGAGGGTTTTGATTCCTCTACTTTTCAGATAATTTATGCTGGCTGGGCTCTGCCTAGCTTGTTGTTGGGCCATATTAATTGGAGTCAGTTTATGGTGATTTATAATCAGTATTATGGTAAAGAGATGCATTGGAGCGCTTTTGTGATCTATGTTTTTCTTTACTGGGCTGTTAGCAGAAACTTTCTTAAAGTTGGAGTTTACAGAACTAAAAATGTGCTTTATAGTTTTGCTGCTATGTTTCTGGCTGCTGGCCTGTTTGAGTGGTTCTGGATGAGCAGTTTTGCGACTTTTCAGCATCAGCCCTGGGTTATTACTTGGCAGATGCCTCAGATGCGGATTTTGCTTCAGGATTTCCTGTTAGTGTTGGCTGGAGGCCTGGGAGCTTTCTATATTTGGGTTGACAGCTTTAAACTGGAGAATCATGTGATCACTGGGAGGTTCTGGACTTTTCAGTGGAAAAGCTGGAAACTTTGGGTTTTAGTTGGCTTGAGTGCTGCTTCAGCGCTGTTCTGGATTTATTATCCTGGTTCCGTGCCTGTGTTTTCTGTTTCTCTGAAGAACGGCCAGATCTGGCATAGCAGCAGGCTGTTTCCGCAAACTCTCTATACCATTAATTTGGATCCAGGAGGCTCTGTGAATGCTGGCACATGGTTCTATTTCCAGAATAACCTAGTTCATGGAGTGAACACAGGCGTAAAATCTATATGGGCTTTAACAGTATATTACTTCTTTAAAGTTAAGAAGGTATGGCCGAAATGAAAAAGAAAATAACTCTGCTGTTGCTTTGTTTTCTTGCCTTATCGCTTTTTGTGGGCCTGTTTAATGTTCCCAGTGTTCATGCGACTGGTGTCCAGTATATTCAGGAAATTGTTAATGGAAACTTTGAAAGTTTGCCTCTGGGTACTGGCTGGGTTCTGACTAGCAACGCCTATGGTTCAGCCTCTATTATAACTTCTAATTCTCATTCTCCAACTCATTCTCTTTATATTTATGTTGCTGGAGCAACGATAACTGCAACTCAGACTTTGCCAGTTCCTATTCCTGTGGCTAATATTCAGGGTGGTGCGCTTACGTTTTGGCTGTTAGTTGGCAGTTATGCTAGTAGCGGGCCTTGGCCTTATGTTCAGGTAAACTATGCAGATGGCACAAATACCCAATTAACCGCGTTGCCTACTCAGTGGACATTAGAAACAGTGACTTTGACTAGTGGGAAATCTGTTAGCTCCATTGAATTTGTTGGTCCTTATGCTACATCTGAAGTTATAGATGATGTTTCTTTGACTGTTCTTGCGCCTACTTTAACAACTAATCCTTTAAATGGCGGTTTGGTGAATATTCAATCAGGTACTCCTCCATGGGCTTTTGCTGGGTATCAATATTACAATTTTAATTTGACGATTCCTACTGCTTCAGTTTATTATACTGGCAGTCTGGCGTATGCTTTGATCATGTTTACGATTCCGACAACTCAGGGAAATTGTATATGTGCTACTTATTGGACTGCAACTGGCGGTTTCTATACCTATTTGAGCATTAATAATACTAATGTCGCTTCTGGGGCTATGCTTGTAAATTCAGGAGTAAATAACACCTGTAGCCTGGGAGGCTTCATATCTTCTGGCTATTCTGTTGTTTTTCCCATTATGTTCACTAGTTCTTGTCTGGATGTCTATAATCCCTCTAGCTGCATTTCTGTAACTGTTATCTGGGCTGGCACAACCTCAACCTATGGGGAGGCTACTTATCCTAATTTTTTCTGTCTTTATGTGAATGGAGGTTTCACAGCTAACACTTACTCCGCTGGGAATGCTGGAGCGTTACCCGGAGGTTCGAATCCTTTTAGCATGTTTGGTTATGGAAACTCCACAAGTGGAAGCGCTTATTATATCAATCAGTATTATCGGAATCTTCAGGCTATCCAGTTTTGCCCTACGGTTAACGGTTTAGCTGGAGAAAATATGTTTGATGTTTGGGGTCAGATCAGTTATTCTCTGGGGGATGGCACATTTTATAATGGATTGCAGTTTTACATGACTGCTTCTATGGTTAGTTATACTGGGATTTTTGCTGGAAATGTCTGGATCAATTTTACTGTGAATTGGTATCAGAATAATGCTCTCTGCCAGACTAATAAGGTGTACATGTTTTATCATGATCCTGTTACAAGTGCTGGGAATCCTTTTAATTTGCAGTTTTGGCTGGATTTTTGGTTCAGCTCAGAGAATGATTCTTCAGTTATTGCTGGCCGAATTAACGCTTATGAATATCCAATGACTAATACGGCTCCAGCCTGGATCAGTTGGCTCAGCAGCAGCTGGGGAGCAAAAGATGATGTGGCAAAAGATTCTAGCTGTTCTATGCCTATGACGCTGCCTAATGGCACAGTGATAAATTCTGGCTTGATTCAGATGGTCAGGGTTACTTTAGGCATTGATGTTTTATTGCCTGGAGGAAATCAGCATATCGTGTTGAATCCTTTTAACACTTATACATTAACTTTGGGGAGTTATCCTATTGTGGGGATTTCTACTCCAGCTGAGGAGGCCACTGTTATTCCGACTGTTGGAAACAGTGGATTGCTGGGAGCTCTCTGGAGTGGTTTAAGTTCTGCCTTTAGTCTTATTGGCCCCTGGTTGTGGCTGGCTATTTTGGGTTTATGGACAGTTTTTGTTGCTTTCCTAAACACTATTGCTGGCTGGATAGGAGCTCCAAACGGTTTCAGCAACTTATTAACATGGATCGCTAGTGGCTGGAGCTGGCTAGCAAGCAGTTTCCTTTATGTCATAACGATTATAGGCGCTATTTTCACTTTCTTGATCAGCGGCATAGGCGCTTTTATCTGGACTATTGGCCAGGCCCTGGTTTCCTTCGCTCATGTGATCGTGCAGATCGGCAGCTGGATCACTGGAGGCGTCACTGGAGTGGGAAATCTGTGGACTACGTTTGGAATTTCAACTTGGCTTATGCTAGGCATTCTGTTTTATCCTCTGTACCTGGTTATTCTGTGGGATTCAAAAGGTCTGGGAGCTGTTATTGAGCAACTAACTTGGATCTGGGGAATGCTAAGTTGGCTAGCTAACTTTTTCCTCCAGGTAATTCACACAATCATAGCAGTGATTAACGCAGTAATTGAAGCAATTCCTGTAGTGGAGTGATTGAAATGGATCGTGGAGATTTAACTGTACTTGTTTTGATCGTTTTCATAGTTGGTATTGTGGGAGCTATTATTTATGTTGGAGTTTCTCAACAGGCATCCAGTAGCTCCTATATTACTAGTATTGCTCCTGGTAGTTCCTCTGTTTTAAGTGTTAGTGGTGGTGCTTTGTCAATCAGTTTGCCGCCTTCGCTTATTTCTACGGTCAGTTTACCGTTGCAAATTTTTGGTTCTAATTTATTTTTAAATTCGTTAATTTTGACGCATAGTAATATTACTGGGCAATTATTGGCTAATCAGATTCCGAATTTAAGTATCAGTCACAGTAATATTACTGATTGGGGTACAGCTACAAGTGGATTTTTGACTTCAAGTACACAAACGGTACAGAGTGTTACCTCTGCCAATGGTTTAAGTTTATCAACGGGAACATTAAGTTATACTCAACAATCTATTACTCACAGCCAGATCAGCGACTGGGATTCTGCTACTTCTGGGTTTTTAACTACTAGTACTCAATATATACGTTCTGTTAGTGGTTCTGGTTTACTTGTTACTGTTGGCGGTGTTTTAGAATGTATTGATGTTAATCAAGGTGTTTTAACTACCTCTACTCCGTTATTTTCTGGTTTAACAATTCAGAACGTAGCAAATGTTAGTTCACTAATTGAGACAACTGGTAATACGGTGGCTTTACTAAAAATACAGAGGGCTCAATCAAGTGGTAGTTATAATCAGTTATGGTCTATTGGGTTATTGGCAAGTAGTACTGTGCTTAATTTTGGTGTTATAAATGGTAATTCAGTTAATCAATTAATGTCTTTGAGTTCTTCTGGAAATTTAATTGCTACTGGTACTGTTACAGGTTCTTTAGGTGTTATTTCTGATTATTTGAGTGGTGCTTATGGTGCTACATGGGGAAGTTTACCAAGTATGCCTACTGGTACAAATGGTATGATGATTGTTTTGTATAATACTTCTACTTCTACAGCAAGAATTTACGTTTACGCTAATGGTGCCTGGCAGACAGATTTAGTTTAAATAGTAAAAGCTCAGTACTTTTCTATTTGGAGGCTGATAAGTTGAAAATGAAAAAGGCTAAATTGTTTTTTGTTTTTTTTGTCTGGGTTACTTTATTTCTTATGTTGGAAAATCCTGCTTTTCAAGTTTTAAATATGGTGAGCTCATCTTCTGAAGTTATAGCTACTGCTCCCACTAGTCTAGGAGGCATATCTATTCAAGGCTCCTGGATTGTGAGCCAGAATACTCAATCAGTTCAAGCGTTTAATTCTACATCTGGGAAAGAGGTTTCCGCTTTTGAGGTTACTAATTCTTGGGTTAATTTTGGTTCTGTTTTTTTGCTGATTTTACCCTGGGTTATTTTCGTTTATAGTGAGCAACATAACCTAAAACTGAGAATCCATAATAAATCAGCTATTGAAAAGAGGTCTGAGAAACCAAAAAAATAAAGTTTTAAAAAGAGTCCTTAGTATAGATGTTACTATGAAAGAACAGGGAGACGTCTGAAATTGGCTGATGATACTATTCTGTCTGTGATTGGGATTTGTGTGGCTATTTTTGCTTTTCTCTTGGTGCTTTTAGCTATCGGCCAGTATTTTGGAGGCTCCTGGACTCCTGTGACTGTGGGAGTTGCTCAATACATTTTCTTAATTACAGTTTTCGGACTGGCCTGTTATGGCCTGTTCTATTTATTGGGGAGGCATTGAAATGGCTCATCATGCTTATACCGGCCCTTTTATTGTTTTTGTCATGGGGATGATAGGTTTCATTATGGCTGTGCTTGAGCAATCAGCTTATACCAATGGCTACGTTTTAAATTCTTATTTTACTAGTGCCTCTATGCTTCAGGGGCTTGAGATCTTAACTGTTGTTGTGGCTCTGCTAGTTGGCTGTGTGATTGCAGCTGCTACTCAGTGAGGTTGATTGATGGATGCATAGACATAACGAAAATGAAAAGACGGAGCTCAGATTAAAAGCTAAGGATGCTAAAGAAGCTCGACTAACTGAGAAAGGAGAACAGGAAAGGGCTCAGATGGAGCAACAGACTAAGGCGTCTTTCAATATTCATTACATTGAGTGGTTTTATCCTGAGAAGCATTATGGATTTATTGTTAATCTTAAGAGGCCTTTAACTGAGCCTGAGATTGAGAGTAGAATGTTGAAAGCGTTTGGAGATCTGTAAAAAATGACTATCACAGGATTTTTGGAGAAAACTCAGCGAAAAATTAAAAAAGTGTTTAAGCGATCCGTAAAAAAAGCTGTTGAACCGCTTAGAAAAAAGCCAGAGGAGAAAGATGAGGCTGTGATTCCTAGGAGTTGGCTACCTCGTGAAAAGCCTGTGCCTGGTAAAACAAAGCATGGTTTGAAAATTAAGAATGGACAGGTTGTTGTTACTAACAAAACGGTTTATCATTGGCCCTGGCTCCGCAATTTTAAAAGAAGTTTAGCTGGAGTGCTGTTGCTGATTAATTTTGTTTTCACTCAGTTTCTTCTAATTTATAACCACAGCCTCCAGTTTGCATCTTTGTTCTTTTTCGGAAACTGCTTTATCCTTATTGATTATCTCTGGAAAACACGAAAGGATGAGACTTAAAATGTCAGATAAAATTCAGCGAGTTTGCCTAAACCTGGGGATGGCAATATTTGAATTTGATCAGCGTTGTTGTTCCTAATCTGAATGAGGAGAAGGTACTGCCTTATTTCTTGAGTTCTCTGAATAGCCAAGTTTTCAAGAGATTTGAGTTAATTGTTGTTGATGGAGGATCTACAGATAGGAGCTTGGCTCTGATTAGGCATTATCAATATGACTTTCCTTATCGTATTTTGGTTGATACCACTAGAAATCTTGGTTATATCCGTAATTTAGGCGCGCGCGTTGCTAAGGGAGATGTATTGTTTTTTACTAACTCGGATGCTGTTTTGCCTTATCACTTGTTGAATGGATTGGCCTGGCGTTTCAGTGATTCCAAATTGATGGCTCTTTCTGGCCGAACTGTTCCTTATGAAGGTGGCTCTCTGTGTTTTACTGCCTATTACTGTTTTGATTTGCTTAGAGCTTTCATGGCTAAATATATGCGAAAGTTTAGTCCTTCAGGGAATTTCCTGGCTATAAGAAAGGATTTGTTTTGGAGGCTGAAAGGTTTTCCAGAGGCGTCTGTGAATGAGGATGGTTTGCTGGGCCAGAAGATCTCTGCTTATTCCAGAGAGCATGGGTTGAAAGCTAGTTTTGAAATGAGTTTAGAAACTGGCCATTTTGCTAAAAGATTCACTAAGGGCCCATTGAAAACATTGATGTTTTACAGTTATGTTTTTGGGAATTTCAATTCTGTTCTGGCCAGGCTGTTGGCGCCAGTGACTAGAACTAGTGGGGAGGCTTTTAAACGGAAATAACCTTTTTCTCTGTTGGCCTTATGGCTTTTTCGTTTGCTATGCTTTTAGTTACTCATGAACTGGGCCATATTATTGATGCAAAATGGGAAGGTATTTTTGAGAAATTTGGATTTGATCGGTTTGGTAATCCCTATGTACGCCTTAAAAGAATTCCTACTCATAGATCATCCTATTTGATTGGTATGCTTAGTTCTTTAGTTACTTGGCCCTTCTGGATCTGGAGTGGATTGCCTTTTTGGTTCTGTCCAGGCGGTGCTTTTCTCTGTGGTTTGGAAGATCTGACATGTTTCTTCTCTTATTCTAAAATTGTGAAAAAGAATGGAGGCTTAGAGCTTTCTAGGAAAATAAATGATCAACTAGCTAAAAGAGATCGGGAGCTGAGAGCATGATGCAACAGAGTAGCTCTAATAGAAAACAAAATTTAGTGATGGTGATTTCTGTTGTGGAAATTCTTATTGGAGAATTCATGAAACCTCCTTTAGATTATTGGGCTTTTGTTTTGCCTGTTCTTTTTTCTCAGATTTTTATGATTGGTCTATTTGAGGAGTGGCAGATAAGGATGAAAGATCAGTTGAGGAAGGCCAGAGGTTATTGAGGTATGAAGTTTTGATTCCAGCTCATGGAGAGTCTGTGAAGCAGATTGAAACTTTGTTGTTGGCCATTTTCTTTCAGAGATCAGTTAAGCATAGGCTTTCCAGAGTTTTTTTATGTTCTGATAGCCAGGTGATCCAAGAGGCTTTTCAGGATAGATCTTCTATACATTTTATTTTTCAGAAGTGGAAATGTGGAAAGCCTGATGCTGTTAATCTGATGTTGGCTGAGGCAGCTGCTGATGTATGCATTCAAGTTTCTGCTGATTGTTTGCCTGCCTCTGAAAACACTTTTGACTATTTGCTTTCTTCTCTCTCTCGAGAGGATGTGGGAGCTGTTACATCATGTCCTGTTCCTTCTAATGCTGGGTTTATGTTTCTGCCTAATATCGTTTGGAAATGTCATGAGTATGTTCAGCCTAAACTGAATGCTGAGCTGTATGCTTTTAAAAGGAAACTTGTTGGGCCTCTGCCTCTCAGTGTTGTTCATGATGATGCTTTCATTCATGCTGTCTTACTGAGGAAAGGTTTTCAAGTGGTTTATGAGCCTAGAGCTATGGTTTTTAATTCTGTTCCTGAAACCCTGGAGGAATTCTATATACAGAGAAAGAAAAACGTGATTGGAAATCTCCAGTTGCTCACTGAATTCCGATTAGAAATCCCCAGGGCCATGAGGCTTAGATCTCTTTTGCTGATGAGCCTGGAATTGCTAGCTAATGTTCATGGCCAACTAGATTATGTGCGTGGCAAAATTCCCAAAGGTTTGATAGGCTATAATTTGGAGACAACAAAAGAAGTTAAGGTTAAATAGTTTAATGTGAGATTGAAAAAGCATGATGGAAACAAATCCGTTTCAAAAGAGGCCTCCTTTCTGTAAATCCAGTATTGATAATTTGACTGAATGCCACCGTTTTAAACAGATTGCTAAAAATAACAACGTTGACTTAACTCCTATGTTAGCTGGGCCTAATACTATTGTTGAAACTATTATTCCCTGTGTTTTTTGTTGTCTGGATTATTTTGATAAAAAGACAGATCCAGTTAGGAGCTGAAAATATGACGTCGAAAAAGATAAAAATTCTTTGGTTTGTTCCTCCAGCCAATAAAGGGAAATATCCTAACATTGGCCAATACCGTTTTTATAAAAATATGCCTATAAAAACTAACAGTGTTTATCCTTATTTGGCTGCTTTGGGAGTTACTCAGTTGCATAAGGCTGGGTTTGATGTTTCTTTTCTGGATTGCCCGATAAAAGAGATCTCTATTTCTCAACTGGCATGGGATCAGAAATATGCTTTTTCGGGGTTGGATGATCCTGATTTAATAATTATGGAGGCTAGGACTCCTATTCTGAATTACATTTTTGAGGTTGCAGATAGCTTTAGATCTGCAGGCATGCGTGTGGCTCTTTATGGGGATCATGTAACCTGGGATCCTGTAACTGCTTTAAAACACTGTGATTATGTGATCTCAGGAGGCGATTTTGATTATGGAGCTTTAAAGCTGGCTCAGCGATTGCGTGATGATGTGGTGGCTCCTAGAGTTTTTGATGCTGGCCTGGTTCAGAATCTGGATTGTTTGCCTCATGTGAACAGAGATCTAGTTCCTTGGCGTGATTATCGCGAGGCATGGAGGAATCGAGATGTTTTTCTTTATACTATGAGTGGGAGAGGCTGCCACTATAGGTGTAAATTCTGTTCCTGGCGTGATACTCTCTGGGAGAATACTGTGAGGCAGCGATCTCCTGAAGATGTTGTTAAAGAATTTCGTGAGATCTATGATGAGTATGGATCCTGTGAGATCCTGGATGATCATGATTGTTTTGATACAGTCTGGGGAGTGAAGTTTGCCACTCAGTTGATTGGAGCTGGACTTGGCCATGAGGAAATTCTCTGGACTATCCAGACGCATTCTAACATGATCAATAACCTAGATGATCTTAAAATTATGAAGGCTGCTGGCCTTCACTTGGTTAAGTTGGGTATAGAAAGCGGAAATCAGGATAGCTTAAACCACATGCGAAAAGGAGTTACTGTGCAGCAACATGAAAGAGCTGCTAGGTTATTGAAAGAGGCTGATATTATTTTTCATGCTAACCTGATGGTAGGCTGGCCTTGGGAAACTAAGGAGGAGGCATATCATACTATTGAATGGATTAAGAAACTGGATCCTAATCAGGCCCAGTTCAGCCTGTTAATTCCTTATCCTAACACTGAACTGTATGATGAGGCTAAAGCTAAGGGCTGGCTCACTGTTGGAGAAACGGATTGGGATCATTATGATGCTTCTTTTCCTATGCTGAGTATGTCTGGAATGACGCCTGAAGAGGTTGTGCAACTCTATAAGGATTCTTGGAGTGGATTTTACTTTAATAGGAAATATATCCTTAAACACGTTTTGAAAACTAGGAGTTTCCATGATCTTAAAACGCTTATCAGAGGTTTCAGATCTATCTATTCTGGACATCTGAAAGCCATCCATGAAAAGCCAGAGTGATCTGCTATGACTTATGCTATTGCTTATGATATGGGATGTGTTATGGCATGAGTTTTTGGAGTGTTCTCAGTGGAATTGCCTCTTGGATTGCTAACGCTGATTTATTGCACAACAGCCTCAATATTATGGGGCTGATTTGGTTTGTTGTTCTGATTTTGCTGGCCTCTAAATGGTTTGACGCTGAAATCGGGAATGTTTGGCCTAAACTTATAAAACAGAGAAAACTTTTTAGATATTTTATACTGCTGCTTTTAGCTTTTGGCTCTATATTTTTTATGCAGATTCTGATTGATGATCTAATAACAACTCCTATCGATTTAGTTTTTGGGAGCTGGATCCTGATGCAGCCCACAATAGGCGCTTTTACTTTCTTGAAATTATGGTATTTTAAATATCCTGTTTATTTGAACATGGCTCTCTATACCACATTTTTCAGTTTGTTTGGGTTCTGGCGATTGTTCTGTTTTACTAAAAAGAGTGCATTCTGGCTTATTCTGCTGATTGCTTTTCAGGTTTTCTTAGCCTCTCAGCATAACTTTGATTTTCGATCATTAACAGGAACTGCAAAAACAATCGCTTTCTGGGATAGCTACCCTGAATTCAGGATTATATCTGGCTTTTTTGTGGCCAGCGTACTTAAAAAAAGGAGGAAATAGTAGTATATACAGCAGTGTTTGAGGTATGAGGATGTCAGATTTGAAATATTTTAAGCTGATGGATGTTAAGCTCTGTTCTCTTGGAATGGGCTCTTGGAGGTTGGGCTCCAGGGGAGATACTCCTTTCTCTGTTTTGCGTGGAGGTTTGAATGCTGGATTAAATTTGATAGATACTGCTGAGAGCTATGGGAAAGGCTATTCTGAAAAACTTATTGCGGAGGCCATTAAGGGTTTTCCCAGGGATAAGGTTTTTTTGGTTTCAAAAGTGGGCCAGAACAAAACTAGAAGTGAACTAGTTGCAGCTGCTAAAGGCATTGTGGAAAGGCTAGGAACCTATATGGATTTATGCTTGCTCCATACGCCTCCCTGGGATGGCACTGCACTGACAAACAGCATCAGAGGTTTGGAGGATATTGCTGAAAATGGTTACAGCAGATTTATTGGTGTGAGTAATTTCAACCTGGAACAGATCAAATATGCCAGGAGCTGTTTAAGCAAAACTGATATTATGGCTGTGGAAAATGAGCTCAGCCTCCAATGTCAGCGCTGGCTGCTTGACGTTGTTCCTTACGCTGAAAAAGAAGGAATGTTATTTATTGCTTATCGGCCTATTGACACAGGCCAGTTGGCCACTCTGAAAGGAGATCTGGCTTTTGCAGCGTTTGTGGAGCATAAAACAAATATTCAAATTGGCTTAAACTGGCTGATCAGTATTCCAGCAGTGATTCCTATTCCTAAAGCTGGAAACTTAGCTCATCTCACTGAAAATCTGGGAGCTCTGGGTTGGAGAATGACGCTTGGGCTCTGGTATTATTTGCAGAGGAGCCAAAATCTATGAGGCGCCTGTTCAATAAAAGAGGATTCCTGGAGAATTTGCGTTATTACTCTACTCCAGAGATTTTTCTGATTCATGTTCGTTTTTATATTAATCCCAGGGACTTCAGTAATTACATTCACTCTAAAGTTTATGGCTGGAGAAATCATATATGAGTGAGATGGAGAAAAAGACCAGAGCCTTTTATGATCGTTTGAATGGTGTTCATTTATGAGTTTTCTCAGTGCTTTTGGCTGGCTGGCTCATCAATCCTGGTTTTCCATTTCTCCTGGGCCCTGGAGCTTGGCTTTTTATGCGATCTTTGGCTTGATTGGAGCTAGGATTTTGTTGAGAAACTATCCTCAGCTTTATCATAAAAGTAAGTGGAATCGTTGGATTCAGGCTTTCTTAGATAGCCTTTTTCTGCTGTTTATAATTGTTTTGATCCAAGATACTGTCTGGCTTATGTTTAATACAGCAAAATGGATTATTCCCCTGTACTCTGGAGCAGCTACTTTCAGTAATTATTATGTGCGTTTTCCTGAAAATATCTTGGGTTTGGCTCTTTTTACGTTGTTAACCTATGGACTTTTCCGTTCAGGAGTGGCTAGATTTAACTGGAAAACCCTATCTTATTTGCTTATAATCATGTGTTTCACTGAGGCTGTGTTTTGGTTTGCTCCTAATCAAGCGTGGACAGATTGGACTTTTGCAGCTCATAATGGCTTTTCCGATCAGATTATCCTGGAGGCCTTTCTAATTAGTGATGTTGGCTATAAGGCGCTGATCGCTTTAGCTTTTCTAAGCCTGTTTTCTAGCGTAAAGGTTAAAAGTAATATCCACTAATCTGATATATGGCGATTGGAGGCTAATGAGTTGGAGTGTACTGGACTAGCGAATTATTTGTATAAGAATTATTTGTATAAGAATGCTCTGCTTTCTGAAAAGAGGGCTCAGCAACATTGTGAATCTCTGAGAAAAATGTTTAGAATTATTAAAAAGGGAAAGGGGAGACACTTAATTTCTATTGTGCAGCCTCATTTTCAAACCTGTGGGAGCTGTCAGGAATGGGCTCATAAAAAACGCTATGATATAGCTGAAGTTTTCAGGGAGGCCAGTTAATTGGCTGGGCCTGTTCAGCATGGGGAGTGGGATCTGAAGGTTGTGGGCCATGATCGAAAGTGGAAAGCTGGGAAAGGTGTTTTGTTTAAGGTGGTTCTGGCTCTGGAGGATCCTAAAGTTAAGTTGGAGCTTGTGAGCGGCAATCCAGAGATTTTTAAGGTTTTTCCCCAGGATCAGCAGTTCACTGTTAGAGTTTTTGAGTTAGCCCAGGAAACTTTAGATAAAAAAGAAAAAGAGGATGAGGAGGAGTAAATTTGACTAAGGCGCCTGAGCTGAAGAAATCTAAAGCTTGGAAATTTCTGGGTTATTTCTTGATTGCTGTTGGCTGGATCCTGAAGGGGATCGGTTGGTTTCTGAGTAAAATTGGGGAGAGCTTCAAATATCTGGGTGATCTCAGCAAAAATAAGGGCCAAGAGCTGAAACTTTAATGGATAAACTGGATCCTGATAAAAAACCTGGGGATTATTCTGAGGAAGAGATTAAGCAGATGTTTATTGATATGTTTTTCTGGGTTGCTGAAAATAGGATGAGTTGGCTAGCTGAGTGTATTCAGAAGAGAAAGGCTCAGCTGATCCAGGCTGGGGTTTCTAAGCATACTCTAAAGAAAGTTGGAGGTGCCTCCTAGTGCCTGATCCGAAATTGAGATCTTTTAGAAGGATTTTGTTTGCTAATGTTGGTCATGGTTCAGTTGTTTGTCCTGTCTATCATGAGCTGTTAGATATGCAGAATCCTCATGTTCATAATTTAGATCTGGTGGCGATACCGCGGCGGTTTCAATGGGAGTTTGGTTCTAATGGTTGATTTGAAATCTGAGGCTCAGCTTAAAGCTATGGACTATCAGCAACTCCAGCAGAGGCTGAGGGATGTTAGTTGGACATTGGCAGCTATGCGAAAAGGGAAAAAGCGTGGGATGGGGAATCCTAAAGTTTACCATCAGATTAAGCTGGAAAAAAAGTTGATCCAGAAGATCCAGGATGAAAAAGGCTGGCGCCACTAGCGAATCCGTTTGTTTGGCTCTATAATAATATTCCTTTTATGCAGTTATACAGTGGCCGTTTTAATGTTTTTGATGTCTCTTGGATCGTGCTCATTTTTGCCTATACTTTCTATCGATTTGAGCATTCAAAAACAATAAGCGATAAACGTGTTCTCTCCGTTTTTCTAAGTGTTTTTGTAACGGCTGTTTTGGTTCAGTTTTTTTTTGATGAGCCCTATACGATTGAGCAGTGGTTTGTGGGTATGTCTAGCGTTTCTTCTCCGCTTGATATTTTTATTTTGCAGCTGCCCTGGCTGATTATTGCTCCATTATGTTTGCTGTTATTTTTTAGTTTGGTATCTCAGGAATTTCACATAACTAAGTATGTTCTGATATTTTTGGTTCTTACAGAAGTGATGCAGCTAATTCTTTCAGCTAGGCGTTTTGGAGATTATGCTTCTTATGTTAGCCAGACAAGAATTACTGATTTTTGGTATTACTATATTTGGCAGAGAGTGACTTTTGCTATTGCGTATGTAGCTTCTTTTAAAACTGAGGGGAGAGTCTCTTCTGCTGTGGAGGTTATATATAATCGGGATTTTTGGTTTAAAAAACTAAGGGGAGGGTGAGTGAAAGTGAAATTGGATAAGTGTTCTGAATGTGGCTGTGAAATTAAGATGAGTAAACAGGAGAAGCTTCAGAGGAAAATAACTGTGGAGTTGCTGAAAACGACTTTCAGTGCGCTGCCAACTTTGGAGGTTACTTTGGAGGAGGCTAAATTTCTATGCTTCAAATGCTTCAGAAAAAAGGTTCTTGGTGAAGTTGGGCCGATTGCTCAGCAGCTGCTGGGCCAGCAACAGGCAGAATCAGGGAAAGATCAGCAGATTCCCGAGCCTGGAAAAGTTTTATAAACAAACCCAGCCATAACTATTTCTTGCGGATCAAAGCACTGCATTGAAGCACTGAAACGGAGCTGCAATCCAAGAAGGAGGATTCCCCCCCTCTTTTTGCTGGGTTGCAGCTCTAAAAATAACCTTTGTTTGAATGAATTTGGGAGATGAGGGAAGACCTGATCTCTAATCCAGATTCAATAATTGGCTTTTCGGCGCCAGTTTTTTGCCTCGCGAGTAAACCTTTTATTGGTTTCTTTCCAGGATCCTGGTTTAGATATCTGGCAAGGAAAGATCCTGTAATTGGATTGAAAAAATATCGATTTTAGGATCCTAAAAGTTTCTGCCAATTATTGTTCTTCTTTTTCTTGTTTTTGTTTCTATTCTGCAAACTGCTGTTCTTTTGGCTAGCTCATCGGATATTTGCCACTTGAATTTTTGACAGAGTTTGCTGCCTAACACTTTTGTTTTGGTTTTCTCGTCAACCATTTTTTTGAGCTCTCGGCACTGGCAGCATTTCCTAACTTGAGGATTCCATAATCTGGAGCTCATAAACTATCTCCATTGTTTCCTTTTACTTTTTTTTCAGTTTGGCATAACTTGCATAATTTATAATCCTCTTTTGATCTGACAACAAAAACATTAAACCTTCTGTTGCATCCTACACAATAAAGCGCTTTTTGTCTATCAAGATAATCCTTCTGCTTAGAATTTGTTACTTTCATGCCTGGCGCCTCAGTAAATTTGGATTCCGAATAACAGCAACAGATTATGTATAAATCCGGTCCAGCAGACTGCTATAATTATGAAATAGGCGATTGCTTTAAAATATTTTCTGAATTTTGGGCTTAGTAGCTCCAGTTTTGCTGTTGTTTTTCCAATTACCCAGAAGATGAGTAATCCAACAGTTGGATTTATAAAAGTTGCTGCTGGGTTATGAAAGTAGTTTCCTTCTCTATAGTAGCCTGTGCTGATCATAGCCAGGGAAAGCAAAAAATCAGCAGCTGCTCCAGTAAAAATGATTGAGGCAAATAGGATCCAGCGTTCTTGATTGTTCATAAATCTTTTACCTCAGCGTTACTTAACAAACAGATAATCTCCTGTGCGTGTTGGGTATCTGATAAGTTTTCCTTCATTAATCATAATTTGTATTTTCTTATGGACATATTGCATTCCTGATTTTTCTAGGCGCCTTTCAACTGTGCTTCTTCTGGCTTTGTTACTTTTCCATTTTGCAGCTAAGGTTTGGATCTCTTTTTTTATTTTCTGTTCATCTGAAAAAATCATTATAGCCACCTGGCCCATGTGCATCCTGAACATTTTTTCTGGCCTGTTCTACATGATCCTTTTGGATCATTCGGACATAACGTGGCAGTGCAAAAGATTTTCTGTGACATTAATCTGAATCTCCTTTCTCCTCTGCTCGTTCCTGGCAAAAGATTCCACAGTAACCGTTTTCTAAGGCAGCTATTTCCTGGGCCAGATCATAAGCTCTTTTTTCCAGTTCTTCTAGTTCTTTTTGTTTTTTGCCTTTTTTGCCTATTTGCTTCCAGATCAGTGGCATTTTTACTCCACAGTTTTTGCATTCAGGTATTTCTGGCATTATCTATCAGCTCCTCTGGCTGCCTCATTTTCATATTGTCTGCTGAAGGAGTCTGGGTTGATCCAGGGTTCTTTAGGTTGGATGTAGATCATTCTGCTGCCGCAGGCTCCACATCTTTTCTGAGGTTTTTTGGATCCTTTTCGTTGGGCTCTGCTTTTCTGTGTGTGGCCACATTTAGAACATTTAAAATAATCTGCCATTTATTTTCAGCTCCATGAAAAAGCACATAAACCAAACATACTCTCCTCTAAGAATGTTTTGCATCCGACGGCTCCACATGGACAGTGCAACATTGGTTCTCCTTTGTGGGTTCTGCATGTTGAGTCCAGGATTTTTGCGTTTTGAGTCTGGCCACAGAAACGACATTTCACTTTTATGGTTGTTGGAATTTCAACTTTTACTGGCATAGTGATTCCTTTTTTGTTTAGGGAAGAAAACGTTTTAGGATTGTCTGCATGGCTTCTTGATAGGCTTTCTCGGCTGGGGCTTTGGCTTCTTGATAGGCTTTCCAGGCTGGGGCTGTGGCTTCTTGATAGGCTTTCTCGGCTGTGGCTTTGGCTTCTTGATAGGCTTTCTCGGCTGTGGCTGTGGCTTCTTGATAGGCTTTCTCGGCTGGGGCTTTGGCTTCTTGATAGGCTTTCTCGGCTGTGGCTTTGGCTTCTTGATAGGCTTTCTCGGCTGGGGCTTTGGCTTCTTGATAGGCTTTCTCGGCTGTGGCTGTGGCTTCTTGATAGGCTTTCCAGGCTGGGGCTTTGGCTTCTTGATAGGCTTTCCCGGCTGTGGCTTTGGCTTCTTGATAGGCTTTCTCGGCTGGGGCTTTGGCTTCTTGATAGGCTTTCCAGGCTGGGGCTTTGGCTTCTTGATAGGCTTTCCAGGCTGGGGCTGTGGCTTCTTGATAGGCTTTCCAGGCTGGGGCTTTGGCTTCTTGATAGGCTTTCTCGGCTGTGGCTTTGGCTTCTTGATAGGCTTTTCCG